>LNFM01004479.1_pt1 | contig 25686 bp, 25 predicted proteins | sample 596031 | NCBI WGS metagenome assembly LNFM01 (sample SAMN04254537, study PRJNA301005) | activated carbon metagenome | isolation source: dual media filters at the Ann Arbor, Michigan drinking water treatment plant | place: USA: Ann Arbor | reverse complement strand
CGTAAGCTCCCCTGTCAACGAGACACAGCCACGGGTGAACTTCTGGCCTCGAGTTGAGCCCGATATGTGGCGGGCGGCAAGCCCGCTAACGCGTCATGGGGCCGTTCTTCGTTGTAACTCTGCAACCATTCCGCACTGATTTCGAGCATCTGCTCCAACGACTCAAATACATACGCATTCAGCACTTCTGTCCGATACGTCCGGTTATAGCGCTCGATGAACGCATTCTGATCCGGCTTGCCCGGTTGGATGTGCCATAACTGAATCGCCCGTTCCGCACACCAGCTGATGAACGACTCGGCGATGAATTCCGGGCCATTGTCGAGCCGAATCGTCTGAGGCTGCCCCCGCCAGCTTACCACTTGCTCCAACACGCGGATCACGCGTTCCGCCGGGAGCGACGTATCAATCTCAATCGCCAAGCCCTCTCGCACGCCTTCATCCAGAATATTGAGGGTCCGGAATCGTCGCCCGCCGTACAGCGTATCGCTCATGAAGTCCACGGCCCACACGGCATTCGGCTGCGGGATGACCGTAAGGGGTTGTCGGAGCCGGACTGGCAGCCGCTTCTTGGTCCGCCGCGGCAGGTTCAGCCGGAGCTGGCAATACACCCGCCACAGCCGTTTCGGATTCCAGGGATGCCCATCGAGCCGGAGCCGATCACAACACTTCCAGAAGCCCCAGCGACTCTTGGCCGCGACCAGGGTCGTGAGGGCCGCGATGACCGGGGCATCCCGTCGAGCCCAATCCACGAGGGGCCGGTAGTAGGTCGCCCGGCCCATCCCGACGGCGCGACAGGCCCGCTGAACCGGAAGGCCGCCCTGTGTTACCAAGTGCGTGACGACCTCCCGCCGCTCAGCGGGCCTTAGAGCTTTTTTTCGATCAGGTCCTTCAACGCCGCATTCTCCAGCGACAGGTCGGCATACATCCGCTTGAGTCGGCCGTTCTCGTGCTCCAATTCCTTCAGCCGCTTCACATCCGACGCCTCCAGCCCGCCGTATTTGGCTTTCCACTTGTAGTACGTCGCGGAACTGATCCCGTACTTCCGCCAAATCTCATTGACCGGGCGGCCGGCATCGGCCTCTTTCAGAATCGACACGATCTGCGTTTCGGTGAACTTCGACTGGCGCATGGGAACCTCCTGGCTAGGATGACTATTGTGCCAGAAAGTTCTCCTGATGACTGTCTCGATCTAGGGGGAGCTTACGGTCGCTTAGTGATTTTGTCCTGTTCGTCTTACGGCCTAGCTTTTTTGTCTGGTGACCACTTGGGGGCACTGGTAAAGTCAGGGTACCGCTGATCACATCATCAGAATTTCTGGATCCTTATCTCCGGATGTAACATGATGTCTTAGAACATACTTTTGAATATTCGGGATTGAATCACGTACGATTACTTCCAGTATCTTATCATTGTGCCCTCTAAGTTTTTGCCATTCTCTATATGGTAAATCACCTAAAGGAGTAAAGGTTTGCAGGCCGCGCCGTGCAGCTTTTCGTATTGTTGAGCCAGAGTTTATTGGACTAATTTCCATGTTGTTTAAATAATCCCTTGCCAATTTCTGTGTATCAACAACTAAAACCAAACGCTTCCTACCTCGATTGATCCGTGCTTGCAGTAAACGCTGTGTGGCCTGCCCATTACTCCAAAAGAAGATCCGACTATTTAACATCATGAGCCAATCTTCTGGGGTAAGATTGTCATCTAAAATTTGTGATAAGGCCTTCTCGCTCAGTGGCTTATTGTCATTGATTATAATAGTACCCTTGGTGGGATGACATAATGGGACAGGGAATGGCCTACGTTGTTTTAGTAGCCGTTCACGCTCCTCTTTTTGATCGATGCCGAGTAGGTCAAGAATATTAGCCGTTGAAAGAAGGCCATACTTTTTCATCATCGGCCAGGCATCCGGTGCACTAACGTGAAATAATTCCGGGTGTAATCTGCATAGTTCTTCTGGCGTCATTTAATCTTGTGACTCCGAAATAATAGAATCTGAAAACTATGAATTAGTGTTAGCGAGAATGTTCGTGCGAAAACGGGTGTTTCCCACTGTCAGACTACTTAGCCAACTGATCCTTCGTGCAACGACGGGAACCTAATTGGATCTACTGCGCTCTTAGGTTCGGAGTGAGGCAAGTTGTGCCTCTAATTCGGCGATACGAGTTCTTAACGGCGCAATTGCCTCCTCGACCTCATCGAGAGAATAGCGTGGAGTAATATGTTTTGAACAGTTCCAGTCAAATGACAGCACCTCAATAAGGATAATCCTTTCCACTTTGACCTGTATGTCTCTCTGTGCAAGTTGTTCCGCCAACGCTGGATGCTCCCGAATATCTTCCACTCGCACACGACCGAGAATCTTCAACCGTGACCGATTCTTGTAGTCCATGAGAAAGAGCGCCACTCGGCCGTTCGCGTTAAAATTACCCGTACTCAGCAATTGACGGTTTCCCCGGTAGTCAACGAACGCGAGGGTGAAGGGATCAAGCACTTTCAAAAAACCTTTCGGTCCGCCCCGATGTTGGATATAGGGCCAGCCGGTTTCACCGACTGAGCCTAGATAGAAACTGTCACGATCGGCAATAAAGCGAACCTCTGCTTCGCCGAGCGGATCGTGGTCAGGAGCGTCGGCGATCATTAACGCACGTCTGTAGTACCGTCGCTGTGCTGCACGGACCGACTCAGTCATCATCATCTGAAGATATTTCCCTGTCATAGTCTTACCCTCCCTCAGGGTGATGGGGGGACGGCCTGAAATGGTATTCCCATCATCCGGTTGACCCGTCAGAACATAATGAAGCCCAATCCGTTATCCAGGACGCGTCAAAGATTCAAGAACCTTGACGTTCCAGGCAACGTGTCATTATTCAGACTTGCCACTCCACATGTCGGCAGGTTTCTCATCGCTCCAAACACCTCGGCACATCCGTATGACGTGCCATGGGGCAACTCATATGCTCTATTACTCCGTACGCGATGTGGGTGCATTGGCTTGGCGATATCCAGTGGCCAGTCTAGGCAGATACAGTCTTGAAAATAGCGTACCGACTCCTTGGGTGCGGTATTCGGTCGGGCAGACTGGCGACCGCATACTGCGGAGTGTGTATGAGAGACGATTGAGGAATGTTGTCGACTCCTTCTCAACGAGTGTTGTGACTGGAGCTGGATTACCCGCGCACCCACTGCTCCAGTATGATGTAACATGTGGAGCTTAACCCGAGAAGTTGTGGCACTGATTGTCTTACTCGTGGTGGCGTATCCTCTCTCCTCGACTGTAACCGAGGTGTTGGTTAGCCTATCAATGAAAAGGTCATGCCACCTTTAGCCTATTCCTTCGTGGCAAAGACTTACCCTCCGCTTTGTTGGTATCTCATGCTCGATTAAATACTGCTTCTGCCCAACGCCACCGCCGTATCCAGTTAAGCGGCCACCGACACCTATCACCCTATGGCAGGGAATAATGAGGGACATAGGATTTCTCCGCGAGGCGCCTCCAACAGCTCTGGATCCCTTGGGCTTCCCGATAAGCGTTGCGAGTTCGGAATAGGAGATCGTTCGTCCGATTTTTATGTGGCGCAACTCCTTCCACACCCGTAGTTCAAACGGCGTTCCCCTCAGATCGACCATTAATTCAAACAGTTCGTTGAACCGGCCGTTGAAATAGAATTGCAACCACCGTTTGGCATCGTCGATAACGGAATGGCTCCGCCATTCGATTCTTTCAGTCGAAAACCACCGACTGAGCCGTGCCATTAACAATTGTTGTCGAGATGGCGTCACAAACTCCAATGCACAGAGCCCACGTGCAGACGCAATAGCCTGCATGTTCCCAATGGGAGTTTCAATGATCTCTGCACTCAGAAGATTCATGTGTGTCCCTCCTATACGTGTTGTGTCGTTTGGGAGCATCGGACGAAAGCGAATGCCACAAGGCCATGGTCGCGTAGGCCCGCCAGGGTCGCCACGATTCCGCCATGGCGAGAATCTTCTTAGGCCTGCGTTCCCCTAATGCGTGTTTCACGCCCAAGTCGGTGTGGGGAAAAGCGTCCGGCCAGGACAGGGCTCGCATGGCGATGTACTGTGCCGTCCACTCGCCGATTCCAGGCAACTCTCGTAATTTCGCAATGGTTTGGGAAATCGGTGCTTCTGGACTCAGTACAATAGTCTGATTGGCGACGGCCTGTGCAAGCGCAATGATAGAGGCGGCTCTTTTTGCTGTTATGCCTGTAGCCGTTAAATCGCTGCAGATGCAGTGAGCCAGTATTTGGGCATTAGGGAATGTTTTAACCACCATTGTGTCAGGTGTGTTTACTGTGTCTCCGAATCGCTGGGCGATGCGCCCAACAAGAGTCCGTGCAGCCTTGATGGACACTTGTTGCCCGACGATCGCACGTACTCCCACCTCAAATCCGTCTACGGCACCAGGAACCCGTAAGCCAACAATGGGCAGTAAAGCCTGTATCGCTGGAGCAACATCCTGAGGATTGTGAAACACATCAAATAATCGCCCCACGCGTTCGAGCACCTGTGGGATCACATCAGACAACGATGATGATATTGTGACTCTCAAGGCTGGCGTATGGGGACTCAGAGATACATCGACCCATCCGACATATGCCTTCCCCATCGATTCAAGTGTGAGACTGCGGAGGTAGTGTCCTTTGTTGAGATGCTCGACTTGCGCAATGAGTCGGTCTGCAAGAAACGCAAGCAGTGCATCCCAGGCATACGGAGGATGAAATCCGAGCTCACACTGCACCACATCATCACAACGAGGGTACGGTTCATGGACGCTAGAGAGTTTTGGATGGGGATATCTTTCTTTGGAAGCAGACAAAGTGACTCTTCTAACTCCCATAAAAAGCGAGCTCGCGCTTGTGTTTCCGTAGCGTCAGACCGAAATTCGAGCGTATAGATCTCTGTGCTCTCTCCGATGGTGTTCGCAGAAGCCGATGCTGTCCTGGGCTATGACAGTGCACACACGTGCCTTGGATTTGTTGTGGTATCGCTCCCGGCTCTGCGTTGACTAAAAGATGTCCATTAAACCTGGTGAGACATAATGATCCACCAGGTTGGCTAGTCCATGCACCGAAGGAAGACTCCATCCCATGCGTCCACCGATCTTGAGGCTGGCACAGTGAAATCGTGCACCAAGCCAATTCATGATCTTTGTCTCCGGCGAATGTTCCCAGACCAGCCCCGTCTCGTTGTCCCTTACGGCGGAACCGCCAAAATCCGTCAAAACCGTAAAGCGCGAGGCGTCTGATAACTGTTTGTCCCAGCTTTGCGATGGGTTTTCGTGGGCTACCGATGAATATGGGCAGTCGCATAAAGGACATACTGCCTACCGCCGAAGGCCGATGTGGCGATCCGCAAAGATATATTGCTGGTCCGATGCATGATGCTCATGGCATGACGAACATTTGGCCCGATCTGCTAGAGCAGCGCGATCGAGATAAGGCTCTCGCTGATGACCAAAGGCAAAGTAGCCCAAGTGTCCGGTCTGTGCTGGAAATATTTTGCTGTCCTTCACAAGAGCGGCTAACCCAGCAAAATAGATTTCGTGGACGAGACCATCTTCATCGGGTTCGCCTAACGCCACGAATTCTTTCACAATCATGGTTCCCTCAGGCCACAGACCAGTTTTCATATAGGCTTCATAAGCCCATGGCTTCACGTATGTATTTATGATTTCATTCGTTGGTATTGGCTTGTTTTCGATAATATTGACGGAACCTTTTGGTAGAATCGTCGATCCAACATGCGTCCATCCACGGTAGCCGGCTGGCCGATCAAGCGAACCATCCTTATTGAAAGCAACCTTTTCTTCGGCTGCGATGCCTGTTCCTACCATGAACGCCGATACGATAAGAGTCCCCATGAGTAGAACCATTTTGCCGATCGTTTCCATCGCATTCTCCTTTGTGTTTGAAAGTCGGCTCGTGGTCTCAAATAATGACTAGAGTACTATTCTCAACACCACTCGATATTCAGGTGGATCACATAATCATTCCTCTGCGTGATTATGTGGACATCACGCATGTACATCATCATGATTGGTCATACGTGGCGATGCCCTGCGGTCGGGACCGATAGTGCACCCCGTCCTGGCCAAGATGCCGTGAATGGGCAATGGACGGAATCCCCTGGTCATCAAGCCGCAGGCTGTGTAAAATATTGCCTTCTTCACTCTTGTTCTCATCGGTTTGATTGATCCGTTGGCAAATCACGTAGAGAAACGTCTCGTCCGGAGACAGCGCGCATTGAAACGCGGTACTTCCTGGCTGACTGAACATTCGGTTGTTAATGAACCACTCCCCTGGGTGTGGGAGCTGCAAGCGGCTGATTTCGATGGGTTTCACGGCCCGCTCTCCGGAAATATCGTATGAACTCACGGTTGCTGCTTTCTCGTCTTTGTCGGTACGAGGCAAGTTATTGATCGTATAGAGGCGGGTGCCTCCTTTGTTGGGCAACACCCAGCAAATATCCTGACCACCATTGGGGACGGAGCCAAGAAATGTCATCGCCCCTTCCTTATTGAAACGATAGACACCCAATTCATTGCGGGTGACAAAACCAACGTAAAGTAGTGGTTCCGTAGGATGTGCCCAGATGCCTAAAGGCATCGACGGAACGCCGTCCATGCCCTTATACTTATAGCCGGCATTCGTCTCAGGTAACTGCATACGATCTCGCTCAGTGAGCCGGCCATCTCGTCCCACCTGAAAGACATGGAGTTGCCCCTGCACGCTCGGCTTGGTGCCAGCCAGAAACGATCTCGTCCCTTCACCGTCGAAATCCACATCGACCTGAAAGTCATTGCCGAATGCAACTTGGAGGTTGGACTGTGGAACGTAGACTTGGGTCGGCTTTTGCGAGTTTTCGACATCGATTTTGGATACAAATCGTAGTGCACCGTTGTTTTCTACGGCGAACGAGACATAGCTCGCCTTCGCTGCGCCACGCAACGCCTCAATCTGATGATAATCCTCATTTCGATTTGACACGAGCAGTGTCATGCCACTGAGCGAGAGACTATTGGGGGCGACACCGTGCGATAGAAACGGCGACCCCTTCACATGCCGTAACGACCCATCAGGCTGAATATCGAAGACGGCAATGGTATTGCTGTGTGTGTTGACCGTAAAGAGACGCTTCCCGTCCTGGCTGACAATCAACGGGGTGTCGTTGTCATGTGGGCCGAGCTTGCCATGGGTGTCATTGTTGATGCCCGTGCCCCCTGTATAAAATGGATTGCCAGGCAAGGGCGTGAGCGTCCCATCGTCGTTTCGTGTATAGCCTAGCACTGCATTCTGGCCTTCACGAATGTCGTTGGTCTGGATGTACAAATAACGATCTTGGACTTTCATGGTCGTTGCGCCTCCTATTTTGTACGAAGTAGGTGCCTTTTGAGCACTAAACACATATCAACACTAAAGACGTTTCACTGAAATAGCTGTAATAACAGGAGCACGTGCTGAAGACCGTTCTGATACCGCCCCATACACGTCTCAGTTAATTCGGAAGCACACTTCCAGCGCGTCTCAGCAACATGCTATTTCGAATCTTCTGTACGCACGATGGGAGGTGGAATCCTTCTCCCCGACGCAGCCGATTGTCAGGCCGACTCTGTGGTAACCGAGGAGAGATAGTCCGCGGACGCAATAAGACCTTCCGCGTCGAGCGTAAATCCTCCGTAGATAGGTTCCCCAGATGGATTGATGACGATGAACCATGGAGTCCCACGTGTGTGGTAATCAGACATGATCGTAGGATATCCGCGTTCCGGCGCGTCGTATCCGAACGGCACTTGAAGATCGTAGAGTAGCTGAGCGTCCCGCATCCGTTCGAATGTATTCACCTCTTTGCCTTCAAAGACGGTCTGTACGACGGCAAAGCCAAATCCCTTTGGAGAGAGGGCCTTCACCAGCCTTTTCATTGTCGGAAAACCAGTGGAATGGCATCCAGGACACCAATGTTGGAAACAAAAGATGATTCTATATCCTGTGCCAAGATCGGCTAGCTTCAGCGGAGCACACGGTCGGCCATAACCGTTCAGCCATCGGCTGACGCGTAGTTCCGGAGCCTTGAGAAGCGACGACGCCTGTTGATTCATATCTATCCTCTTGGGCAGATGTATCCGTTCCTAGTGACTCACACATTCACGCCGGCTTCGGGAGTTTCCAGTTAGGTCTCACGAAATGGCAGGTGTACCCCTGAGGGTTATGCTTGAGATAGTCCTGGTGTTCGGGCTCCGCTATCCAAAATGGTCCTGCAGGGTGGACTTCCGTGACTACCTTTCCTGGCCAAATTCCCGAGGCATCAATCTCTCCGATTATCCGTTCCGCCGTCAGGCGTTGCGCATCGGACGTGTAATAAATCCCAGAACGATAGGACGTTCCTCGATCGTTGCCCTGACGATTGATGGTGGTGGGGTCATGGATCTGAAAAAATACTTCCAATAAGCCTCGAAACGGCAGCTGATCCGGGTCGAAAACCACTTCGATTGCTTCGGCATGGGTTCCATGATTGCGATAAGTCGCATTCGATACGTCGCCGCCGCTGTAGCCCACTCGCGTGGAGAGCACCCCGGGCAGTTTACGAATCAGATCCTGCATCCCCCAAAAACATCCACCCGCTAAAATCACTGTCTCTGCTCGGCTCATGGCGGTCTCCATTCAAGAACATGGTTTAGCCTAGTTTAGTGGTTCGTAGTTGACGGGGTTTCTTCAGACCTCTCATGAACTTCATAATCATAACGTCCACATTCTTATTACCGGCGACCGCGTATTTTTATCTTGAGGACTGTCCTTTTCTGGACACCCACAAGACGCGTTCTATCCCAGGATCTCCCAAGAGTCTTTAGCGACCACATTTAGGGCAGATGTAGTCAGGTACCACAGAATGTCTGGTAACAGGCCGTAACCCCAACAGGCGCCGGTTCGGCATAAGAGGCATGATCGGCGTGTTCCTCAAACGGATGCACTACAACCTCCAGCAGTCGTTCAAAGGGTTGGAGGTTGGCATGAACTGCCGCCGCCGTGAGGGCCTCTTCCACCTGGTGATTCCGTGGAATGTACAGGGGATTCACGCGCCGCATTCTTTCAGCTTGAGTCACGGCTCGTGCCGGATCACGTCTGCTTCGTTCGCGCCAACGCTTCAACCAGCGAGATAATTTCGTCGTCGTGACAAACAACGACGCTAGCCTTTGTTCCTTCCCCTCCGCGGCGTCGGCGAGCCTTCGCCAGGCCAGAGTATGATCGACTGCGGATTCCTCCAGTAGTGTGATCCAATCTCGAACGAGAATACCGTCGTCAGGTTCGTCCGTGATGAGCCCCAACTTATCCCGCGCGATACTCAACCAATGAATCTCGTAACGCGCAGGGAAGGCCTCAATGATATCGACCGCCCTTGATAAGGAGCGACCAGGATCCTGCTCGGCTATCAACGGCAACACCGTTTCAGCCAATCGCATAAGGTTCCATTGTGCAATACGAGGCTGATTTCCATAGGCATAGCGCCCCTGATGATCGATCGAACTGAAGACGGCCTGTGGGTCATGGGTCTCCATAAATGCGCATGGTCCATAATCGATGGTCTCTCCTGAAATGGTCACGTTATCGGTATTCATCACGCCATGCACAAACCCGACATGCATCCATTGGGCGATCAATTGTGCGTGACGATCTGCAATGGCACGCAGCCATTCGACATACCGATCCGGATGATCGAACAGTTCAGAATCATGTCGTTGGATTGCGTAGTCTGCGAGCTTTTGCACCCGATCAAACTCTCCACGGGCCGCAAAAAACTCGAAGGTACCGATCCGCAAATGGCTCGCTGCTACACGCGTCAAAACAGCGCCAGGCAACGGCGTGTCCCGATAGACGGTTTTCCCGGTGCTGACTGCTGCCAAGGCGCGCGTGGTGGGGATCCCTAGAGCATGCATGGCTTCCCCAATCAGATACTCCCGAAGGACCGGACCAAGTGCCGCCTGTCCGTCTCCTCCCCGTGAAAAAGGCGTTGGTCCTGAACCCTTCAGGGCAATATCATATCGGCGCGCTAGGCGGTCCACGATCTCGCCGAGGAGGAGCGCACGACCGTCTCCCAGCGTCGGAGAGAATACCCCGAACTGGTGCCCGGCATATGCCTGAGCCAACGGGAAACATCCGGGCAATTGTTCATTCCCAGAGAAAATGGCAGCCCAACGTGACGAATCTACATTGTCGACGACAAAACCTAATTGACAAGCCAGCGGGTAGTTCAGCTGAAGCAGGGCAGGTTTCACAACAGGGACCGGACGCCAAGGAACATAGCACCCTAGAAGCTCTTCAGCGTAGGTGTTTTCAAGCAGAACCATCTCTTCCTCTCGTGATACCGTGCTATTACGATCCATGGCTATCGTATTAGGGCCTCAGTGTGGTTCTCATATCGGACCAAATAGGGATATCTATGACCACTCGAGGTTTTCAGACAACCACTTCTCCTTATACCCTTGATCTGTCCATATGGATCTGAGCTGACAATCCGAGCAGATCGACCTCAGTCACTTCTTCTGGAGAACGGGATAACCAAATGCATAGATCCATTTGTCTGCATCAGGTGCATTCGACCGCGCAAGCTCCCTCGCTGGCACATGGCAAGGGATGCAATCAGTCTTGTAATTTTTAGACACTGTATGATTCGGATCCTCCGCATTGAAAAGTGACCAGGCCCAACCATCTCCCCACAGACTCGATTCCCTGTAACGCCCTTTGGTATCGCGCACTAACACGAACCACCCTTTAATAGTGGTGGCGTGACCGACCGCCGGTCCCGTTGTCATCGCCATAGTCTTCGCAGTTAGTAATTCTTTTACCAACACAGCCCCATCGGGAAACCGTCCCGTCTTTTTGTAGTAGGCGATGGTCTCAGGCTGAGTGTATACCGTATGGTATTCGTGGAGGCCTGGCCCCATCTTCTCAAGACTTTCACCAGTGTTCGCGTGAGCCCACGTTCCCAACGTCGGCCATTCTGTATAGTTTTCCGGAACGTGAAGTGCTCCCGTTGCAACATCGACAGCTGGAGAAAAGGGCTGTTCCCCCTCAGCGAGCGAGGAACTGCTCTGGGCAATTGATATGAGCACGAAATAAAGTACGACAATGAAGTATCCAGCCTTGTTCATGTGCACCCCTCCTAGGTTAAGCTCAGATCTGAATCAGATCTGATATGACTCAGTTGCCTCGATCAAGCCCACTGGCACTGATATTTGATTACCACGCCGCTGCGTACACTTCTGAGCAATTTGCTCCGTATAGGAAAACGACAAATTCCATGATTCATTCGAATGAGTGACATAGTGTGAGAAAATATCGCAAGGCATGTGCACACGTCTGTCAGATATATGACGTATGTAAATAATAAATTAGAAGATACCTACGGTGATAATGGAGCGTATCCACGCATCGGGGGAAAGGACGGTAAGGTAGATAGCTTTAAAAGCGAAATGCAATCGCGTCAGGTTCTTTCTTAGGGAAAGTCTGATTAATATATTCTCCTCGACGGGAACACGTAGGAGTTCCCTGATTTTCAATATTTACTTATATCAGAACCGGAATAAATCAGACTTTCCTTAGTTCTCGTCAATACCCAGCCCTCGAGCGCTTTTGCGACTTGTGCCCATAGCCGTGAGTATGGCCCCTGCGAAAACAACGGGAATTAGCCTGGTCAGATATTGCGAGGAGGAATCGGGTGTGAGAGCGGAACGCTTGCAGCCTGTGCATTCGCTATGATCCAGGAACCCGAGAAGCTAACATTCCTATCTCTGGCGGAGGATTGCCAAGGTAACATTTGGGATATAATCCGGCAGCTAGTGCCTTGCGCAGGAACGCATTGGATGGATCTTTCCGTTCTTCGGCTGGTCAATAGGCTAAACGGTGTTTTAGCCGTTCAAGATTTCTTACGCATATGAACGCTCTCGTGGATGAGATAAGTTGTTCTTGGTGAAAAATGCTTAAGATGGCGCTCACAGTTGGACGGGCTGCTCCGATGATTTCCGCCAGCTCTTCGTGCGTTACCCGAATATCAACGGCATAACCCGGGCCATGGGGACAGGGTCTCCCTCCGAAGCACAAGAGGTCATAAAGGACCAGAGCGATACGTTTGTCTAGCGGATTGGTTTGCTGCCACTGCAGTCTGCGAGACAGCATCTGTAACTGTGCTCCAAGCAGTTCCACCAGAAGGCGCTGCGCGGCCGTGTTGTCTCTCAGCGCTTCTTCCATAGACACAAAATCAAACTCAAGGACGCAGGTTGGTCCGTTGGCCAGTGCGTCCTCATCGGTTCTAAAGAGACTCGGAACAAACGGTAACTGGCCAAACATCCCTCCTTTTCCAAGAATCATTCTTGTTACCCGTTTCCCATCTAATTGAATGGACGTGAGTCGCACAAAGCCCTTATCGACGATATAGAATTTCATGTTGGTCGACGACAGGTGTATCTCCGCTCCGTGCTTGAGGGTGTGCCGCCGAAAAGGGCACAATTGCTTCCAGATTGAAAGTGTACGCTTAGCAAGGGCTTGAGGAAGATCCATATGAGCACACCCTGAGTTAGTCGATTGGTCAGCTAGTCGAGCGAATGATACGCTTTACGGTAATAGTTTGTAACTATTGAGATATTCTATGCCGCCAGAAATAGCTACTCGTTAGCTTCCGCTTCAACTCACAATCTCTCTGAGCAGGCGCGTCCATTCATATCTTGAAATGCCGCGTCCCTGACCGTGCAGGTTACTCTACATAAAAAGTAATTAATCATTTGTCATACACATGACTGATGGCTACCCCGTAATTTGTTACAAACAGTTTGCAGCTGGTTTACTTGTCTTCTACCTACAAACATTTAAGGGGGGCCGCATGTACAGCATGTCAAAACGGAAGAGCACGTTAGTGATTGCTGCGTTACTCGGAGGATTGCTTTGGTATTCGGGGAGTGTCGGTGTAGTCGCTCAAGCTGGAGAGGGGAATGGAGGCTCGAAAACGGTCGAGTATACGCCAGAAGGTAAGATGAAGAGGCTCTCGCCAGCGGCCTACCGGAAGTGGGTTTATGTCGGCACGCCGGTTACGCCGAATGATATGAATGATGGGAAAGCCAACTTCCCGGAGTTTCACAATGTGTATATGGACCCCGAAAGCTTTGCCTATTTGGAAAAGACCGGGAAGTACCGTGACGGGACTGTGTTGGTGAAAGAATTGGTCAGCGTGGGGCAGAAAGAAGCCAGCAGCGGGGCTGGATATTTTCAAGGAGAATTTATTGGCCTTGAGGTATCGGTCCTGGATACCAAGCGCTTTCCAAAGGACCCAGGACACTGGGGGTATTTCAGCTTTGGACATTCCTATCCGCTCAAGGAAGTATCCTTACCGAATAAGGTCGACGAGTGCAACCGATGTCATGAGGCCAATGCCACCGACTTTGTATTTTCGAAGCACTACCCTGTGATTCGAGCAGCCATCGCAGCGGCAGGAAAGTAGAGCGTTGTTCGGAGCCCCGCGCCTGAACTTCTACGGAGTTCAGGCGCGGATTTATTTAACGGCGCTCTCATGAAGTTCTTCGATGAATGACACGCCAAGATGCCTGCACGCGTACGGTTTGATGGCAGAAATTTCTAGAAAGACAAGAATCGTTTGAGGGTCCTAACGTGGATCATCGTTAGACCTTTCCAATAAACCAGGTTCAGAAACACTCTATGAATGCCCTAATTGGTCAATGCCCTTTCCGTGGCGATTTGGACTCTTGAACGGCAGGCTCGCTTCACAATAGAAGGAATTCTGGTCTGCACCCAACCCACAAGCCCACATACGTACAACGGAAAATCATTGTTGCCAGCACCTAAGAGAGCGTATATCCCGGGATTGTACGTCGATCGGATTCCCGCGCATCATATAGTTAATCACCCGAGAGACATTACAGCACCATAAGACCCAACACGATACGTGGCGTTCAGCCTTCGGTTGAATCGTATCTTGGTGACGACACATCACTGCTTGATACAGTACAAATCTGCGTACGAAACGATTGCCCAGCGAGTTGTAAATGGGGTTTGGGTAAAAACGTCTGTCTTCCATCAACGCGGAGAAGTACCGGAAGGAGCATAGACATGAGAGTCGTCTTGGGCTCGATACTGACGATCAGCACGTGGGCGGTCATTCAATTCGGGGGGGCATCATATGCGACAGCCGGCACCCAGGAGAAACCTCCTTCCAAACGGACTCCCGTAGTTCTGAACTCCCTCTTAGGCCTCGAGAATCCCAATGACCGTCTTCTTGCTGGAAACGTATTGACCGAAGGGCAGATCCAGCTCGGACGACTGTTGTTTTTCGACAAGCGGCTCTCCATCGATCAATCAATTGCTTGCGCAAGTTGCCACATCGCTACAGTGGCGTTTACGGACTCTCGCCCGGTCTCAAGAGGGGTCAGAGGTTTGACTGGCGACCGTAATGCTCCGACGATCATCAATCGTGTCTTTGGCAAGCAGCTGTTTTGGGATGGGCGCGCAGCCACGCTGGAAGAACAATCCCTCGGTCCGTTAGTAAACTCCGTAGAGCATGGGTTTCTCGTTTACGATGACGTAGTGAAGACGCTCAGGTCCATTCGGGGCTACCGCAAGTTATTCATGGAAGTATTTAGCGAAAACATCACTATAGAAAATATTGGGATCGCTCTCGCAAATTTTCAACGAACGATATTGTCCGGCAATAGCCCTGTAGACCGTTTCGATTACGGTGTCGACCTCAACGCTTTGACGCAGTCAGCCCAACGGGGATTTCGTGTTTTTCAAGGAAAGGGCCGTTGTATACGATGTCACGCGGGACCAAATTATACAGATGAACAATTTCATAATTTGGGAATTGGTTGGGAATCGAGTCACGTGGATTTAGGACGATATGCCATAACCCATCAGCCTGAGGATATTGGAGCATTTAAAACACCTACCTTGCGAGAGATCTCCCGTACGGCCCCATATATGCACGACGGTCGCTTTAACACCTTGAGGGAGGTCATCAACTTCTATAACCATGGGGGAGTAAAGAATCCGTTTCAAGACAATACGATCGGTTCACTATTTCTTTCGGACGAAGAACGAGAGGATCTTGAAGCATTTTTAACTGCTCTAAATGGAGAAGGGTGGCAACATGTTCTGCCGCCGGCGTCTTTCCCAAAGTAACGCCTGAAAGCTAGCGCTAAACCCACCTCCTCAATGGCCATAACGAAATGGGCCGCTGCTCTCGCCTCCAAAGCACGAGCGGCGGCCAGAATGTGGGCACCAACGCACTGTAGGAAAGGGTGCCACAAAGGGCATATCTACCCTCACTCTTGGGAAAGATGTCACAATGCGGACATTCGGAAAGGATCGCTATGATCTGACCCTCGCAGATGTCGTCCTACCGGATGGAGACAATCTCAAACAGCAACTCGTGAAAGTAGGAATGTGTTGGTGGTATTGCAAATATGCACCGAGAAATGCGGTGTTAGAGGAGCTCGAAACAGACGCAGGGGAGAAGCGAATGGGGCTCTGGGCTGAGGCTCAGCCCATTCCGTCATGGGAATGGCGGAAGGCTAAACGACCCCCCCACGCCTTACGTGATCCGGTTGACGTCATCCGACTCATTAGTTAACGTAGCCTGCTGTCGGATCTCGTCCTGGTGGTGTTGCCACCCCTGCTTGAGTTCCTGGATGTCCTGACACACGCGCTCCTGCTTTTCTGATGAGAGCGGGTCAGAAGAGAGCATAACAGGGATAATCGCCGGGGTGATGCTGTGCGGGTTCTCGAGTTATCTGCTCATCGACACCCTCGTTTTGGTATGATCCCAGTATGTACAAATCCTCTCAACAACCCGAGGTGCCCTCACGGCTCCATGTGATACTTGAACCGCGTGCCGGTCATTCCCTCCAGGAAATCCTCACAGCATTGGAACACCTAGACGCCACTGAGATTGATCCGATCAGCGCCGAGTTTGTTTCAGCTGAGATCCACGCAAGCTCAGTGCCCTGCCTAGAAACTATTGCGTTCGTGGAAACAAAGAAACCCCACGGGCCAGCTTAACGACAAGCCCTATTTAATCATTAGAGTGGTGTTGCCTGCGAGCCAGGTCTAGATAGTGTTGACGCCGCTTCAAGATCTCCTGGACCTCTTGGCGTACCTGTTCCTGCTTTTGGGGTGAAAGGGGCTCAGCGGAGAGGCGGACATGAATAATGGCCGGAGTAAGGTTACGAGGGCTGTCTTGTTGTCTGCTCATCTCAATGAAGTCTTCATCCTTGTGGGATGAGACCTCTCTCGCCAGACCGAATGGAATCTAGAGACATCCACAGGATCGTCCGAAGGACGGTGCTCCATAAGCTGATCAACTACCCAGCCTCAATCTTCCGCTTTCCGGATCGTGCTCACGGAGCGAGCCTTTCGACTGGCAACGGTTTTCTTTTTCTGAAGTGGCGCGTCTACGGGAAGTGGAGATCGTTTAGTCCTCTTCAAGAGCTGCTCCACGCGAGCGTTTCCGGCCGAGGTTCCAAGAATGGAAAGCGGAGTTTTGTTCTTGAGCGCCCGATGTTTACGGGTCAGCCATGCCGTTGCTGCGACTTCGCCACCCAATACGTCACTTACCCGCTGCTGTAGATCAAAGGCCTCCTGTGTCGCTTGCGCGTCGATCATCATAGTTTTGGTTTTGGCACGCGATGCTCTACCACTTTTTGGCGGTTGAGGGCACTCACTCTCCGCATACGAGGGCGGCAATCCTGTTGTCAGGAAGAAGACCTCATCGACGAACATCTGTTGTGTGCGTGGCGGCAGTTTTGGCAAAGCAATATCGAGCCAATCTTGCATGGCCTCGTCAGTGAGTTTCTTAATGCCACTAAACTTTTGCACTGCTTGGCGATACCCCTGCATCATACCCATCGTCATGCGATCCTCCGTTCGTTTCTAGTCTTCTGGCATATGAGAGGTGACGATTCTATTGAGTGTGGCACGAGTCGCGGGAAGGCGGTGTAAATTAGGTTGAATGAGGTGTCGGTATCCAGATTGTCTGATGAGCCTGTTTATTGAGATGCGGTGATGTCCTGACAGAGCTGGAAGTAAGGGTTGTCTTTCAAGAACATGGGCAAGAAACTGATCTCTTTCATTCCAGTCGACCTGCGTGTGTGATCCAGCCTGACGAGTGATTCTCGATCGATGAGGTTGAGCGATGAGCCAGTCATGATCATGTCGAAACAGCCAGTGGTAGAGTCGGCGCTCTTCTCGCTCCTCATGAATTGATCGGCCGCTTTGTGCTGACAAATTACGCCACTCCTGTCTCACTCTACGAATGGTGGCGGATAATGGCCGCACCATCCGTCCGCGCCAAGATCGTTTGCGACTAGGTATAGCCGAATGTCCAGTCGGTCTCTTCCAAACCGGTAACTTCAGGCGTGCTGCATGTTTTGAGAGATTCTTTTCTGCCATCCCTACCGTCTGGGAGATGAACGAGAGCGTATTCTCGGGCGTCGACCAAAGACGTGAGAATTTCCGATCCCACAACGGACCATACCGTTCAATACGCGTATAACTGAATCGGGCAAGCGGTCCCCAATCTGGTCCAATGCGAGAATAGACAAATCCACAGGGGCAGGAGAAGGTTGCGACTGGGCGTCCTCCATCCTTCTGCACATGAACTGAATACGTCATCACCGTCATTGCTTTGTAGTGAGGTGCTAATCTGTTCAAACAGGGCCAGGGCCCGATGCCAAAGTCATGAGGTTTCGCAGGCAGTTGAAAAAACTCTTCAGCACTTTTATCCAAAACCTGCATCATGAGAAGGTGATATAGCGGAGGAAGTCCTCCTCGTGGCTTGCGGATGAGACTGAAAATCCCTCGTCCGGATGTTAGTCGTCCGGAATTGCCTTCAATGCGTGCGAGGAATGTGACAGGGAAAAGGCGGTGGATGAGAGCGAGTAATTTGCTAGGCGAGACCTTCCCACGATAGCTGCTAAGACCTCGTTCCCTGAGTAGGCATCGGTATCGGCTCCATAGTGCCTCCGGATCGGAAGAACTGGGATTCTGTTCGAGCAGCCAGGCTGCATCATGAGTAAGTTGTATCATTGAATTCCGACCTGGTTCATAAGCACTCAGATGTCTAACGGCGGTACTTAAGATCGCCGATTCTGCAGATAGAAAGTGGTGCCAGCCCCCAAGTGCTCTAGCGGGGGCGCAAGTCGATTCAAGCCACACTTCATGCACGGCACAGACTTCCACGCCAGGTATCTGGTGTAAACGATGCCAATACGCTTCGCCGAGTTCTCGCCGTTCGTGAGCTGCACAAACTGGGCAATACCGAAGCATCTCAGAAACCGTTACGCTGTTCCTGCGGAGCCAGGTCATCGGCACGGCTCTTTCCATGCCATGGTGATCAGCAGCCATTCGCTGATAGAGAGCTAGGCGATGGTCCCTTGCGAAAAAGGGCGCGTAATATGGAAACAGAGTGAACCGCATGATCAGCGTGTCCAACGTCATATTCGCGTGGGGATGAAGGGTCGACGACAGATGGCTGAGGTGAGTGGGAAAAGCGACGGCAGCATGCACTGATGGTGACCCAAATAGTTGGCGCATTAAAACAGTAGTCGTTGTTTGGCCTAAGCGAAGCCGATGGCGTGCAAGGATGCTATAGAGCACTTCATCTGGATATGGAGCTGGGAGATAAATGGCCATGGTTAGGAGCACAATGCAGCTGCGGTAAGTCGTGGTGCGCATTGTTTCATTCATTGTCGCAATGAAGCAGAGTGACGTGTCCCCTCCTGTCTAGCAAATGTCTTGGGCCGTTTTGCAACGGGGTTAGGTGGCTTGGGACTATAACGTTCGGTGAGGTACTCGGATTGATTTAACAGCCTAATGATAGATTTGCTAGTTCGAGCATGTGAAGAACCTGCCGCTGAAAGAAACTCCACCAGCTCGCATGCAATATTTACGATTGTCCTATGATGCCCATTGTTGATATTGACCTGTCTCGGTGCAACGGGCTGGAGCGAAAGTTCTGCTGCGATCGACATTAAATCCGTTGCGGGGATCTTCAGTAGAGGTATATCGCTGCATTCTAGGAAAACCTGATGGATCAAACAAACTGGTATACCGGGAATCTGATGGTTTCGATGCCAATAGTATTCTCCTGCCTGGTCGTGGTCCTCCTTGCAGCACATTGGGCAGTATCGGAGAGTCGGCACGGTGCGGATGAGGCGTATACTGGATCGTTCAAAGGAATACCCTGTCATTCCCATCATATGATCTTCACACCGAGGACACAGGCTGAAGCGTTCATAGATTGGAAGAAGTGTGTGGTGCACGATCATTTCGCGAATGCTTGGTCGATACCCTGGAGGCAGCATAGTGGCAAGATGAGATAAGCGATGAGGGAGATCTCCTTTGATGCAAAGCGTGGTACTGCCAAATAGCAACTGAGCGGTCTTTTGGGGGAAGGCTCGTAGGCGTACATGGAATCGGGCATATACGCTGACGAGTAATTCATCGGGATAGATGTCCGGAAACATCGAAAGCATGGTCACTCCAGGCTTACAGGGGAGATGGCCCTGACTCCATCGGGCGGTTCACGACATTGTTCTTTCTGAGGAGATCATAGAAATCTGTCCCTGACGCTTCCGCTTGCTGGTGCAGTTCCCTCAATGTCGGCGGATCCGAAGCCAGATCCCTATAAGCTGTTGCTTCGGTTGCCGCTGTGGGAGGGGCTGTGTGCTGTTGCGGTGTTGTTTCAGTGCCAGTCGTGGCGCAGGTCTCCTTGTCTGTATCTTTACTGGCCTGCATGGCTTTAAGACCAGCCGCAGTGGAGAGCTCTTCGTTCATTTGTTGTTCAGCGGCTTGCAGAATGGGATCTACGTTGGGGGGACGTACATCATCAAGATTCTTGAGGCCGGCAAAATTATTGTGCCGGAGGGCGCGCAGAATGGGTCTGGCCGAAGCAAAGCCGTCCTTGGCGACCGATCGCAGCATAGCGACAGAAAGCGGCTTGCCCGTCGTAATGGATCGCCATTGGGCCATCATATAGGCTTTGATCATATAGTCTGGGATACCCTGTGTTTCCTCAAAGAGGACATCCTTGATACGGTCGGTCAGCGTCACTGGCTTCAATGTATATTGATAGGTCCACATCTCTTCCGTCATCAGCGAATAGCTGAGACTTGCACGGTCCAAACGGTGCCATTCGAGTTCCCCTTGGCCTGTCCCTCGGCGAATTTGTTTCGCCTGTTGGGAGAGGACATGTTTCGCACGCGGTGTCCCGACTAAAATGACCGGGAGGCCGATAGTGTTCACTAGTGTCACCAGATAGTTCAGGACTTTGTCAGCCCCGTCGCCATCGGCATGAAGAAGGTGTTGGATTTCATCGATGATGAGCACAGAGAGACAGTGATTCGCGGCTACGGTCGCTACAGCCGAAATCAGTGAGTCCACCGTCGCCCGATCTCCTCCGTACAGCTCGTAATAACCTACTTCTTCGCCGCTCGTGAGCTTTGTTTTCCCGATGATAGCATCCACGGCTTGCAAGAATTGAATGAGCAATGATCGCAACGAACCATTGCCAGGACAATCGAGATGGAGCCAGACCAGTTGATCAAAATGGAACGGTTTGCCCTTGTACTCAGTATGGAGGATACGCTGAGGATAGAGCTCCATGAGGATTCGTTCGATCGAGGTAGTTTTGCCTGCGCCACTGGGGGCAGTAAAGTGGAAGCCCAGGGCCGTCGTGCGCTGGTATGGAGCCGACGCAGGCCGCTTTATATAGTCGTGAAACTGATCGATGTGCTCGAAACACTTGCGGTGATAGCCTACTGTCAATGGATTGCGATACGGCAAGCTGCCGCGAATGACTCGATCCAGGCGCTGTTGGAGATCGATGTGCATCGCCAAGGGCCTGAACCAGTTTAGCAATGCAGCTTGAACTACGTGGAGAAGGGTTTCCGGTTTGAGCAACCGCTCTTGTTCATCATAGACGGGTGTCGAGGCAAGCCGGGAGATGACCTCTTCCTTTGACAGGATAGGCCCTAGGGCTTCCAGTGTCGGGATGCCCCGGTAGAGCGGCACCTCTTGGTTGGTGTCATAGGTGGCGGCAATCTGGGCGCCTTGACGGATGAGCGCGCTCAGGTTTGGTTTCGCTCTCTTGCTCCGTTTGACGGGATTGGCCATGGCTTCCTCCTAGTATGAGAGTGTGAGGCGTGTCCCTCTGCAAAGCGCTTGCGAGTCTGAGCCATTGAGACTCAACACTCACGGGAGTCCTAGAGGAAATTGATGTAAGTGCACGTTCATGCTGTCCTCACTACGGCGGCCGTGCGCAGCAACTCGGCCGGTTCATCGATGCCAATGTATTCTTCTGCGTCCTCCTCCACAGTAGGTGCGACGGGGTCTTGGCCAGTGGCCAGAGCGCGCTCATACTCGCGCTCCGTCCGCTTGTTGTCTTTGACGCCCTGTAGGGCTGCCCGTTTGCTCTGTGGTACCTGCACTTCTTTCAGATTCTCCTGGGCTGCGCGGACTATCGCTTCCTGCATGGTCCGCGGGACGACGGCTCGATGCACTTCCGTGAGTTTAGCCTCGGATTGTTTCATTGCCCGCATCGCGAGGTAGTCTTCGACCTCATACCAGTCATGGCTGCGAAATGTGTCTTCATGCATCCGGTCCAACAGTGTGCACGCCTCCATCCTGTCGTCCTCTTTCACAAGATAGAGCACCTCGGGGCTCCGTGGATCATAGGAGACTTCCACATCCCATTCTTTTGCCGACGCCTGGGAAAACCAGTGGGCGTTCCGAGCGGTTTCACAGGAGTAGTACAGATTCTTGAACTTCAGGCCGTGGCGCGTGACTCTCGCTTTGCTGCGAGGGAGCAGAATAGCGTGAATTTGCTTGGGGTCTTCCCAGCGAAGCCGAGAACTATTGGCGCTTAGGCCCCAACGCCAGATCTCCGATGGATAGAGATCGAGATCGTCGCGGATCATGCATTTGGTGACGGGATAGTTCTCCAACAAGCGGTGGTTGTTGTACTGGATAATGCACCAAATCAGCAGTTGGCGCAGATCTTTGAGTGTCAGTACACCATCGAGGCGGGTGTCTTTGTCTCCCCGTTCTCGCGTTGGATGGAGATAACCCGGGACCCAGCGGAGTTTCTCCTGCACAGTCCGGAAATAGCACTCCACGAGAAATTTCCAATCTGGGCGGTAGGGTGGCGTGTTATGCAGCAGGATATCAAGGCTGTTCAGGCTGGTAGCGTTGTAGCCCAAGAATTCCCCATTATCCGCGGTGATCGCCTCGGGAAGACCAGCAGAAGGCCAAGCGCCCGGCTGGATATCGACCCCCAAGGATTTACAGAAGGCCACTTTGTCCATGAAGGCGCTTTCCAGAGCCTGCAGTGCGCCCATCCAGCTGGGTCCTTCCATCAATACGGCGAATCCGACAATCATGCGGCTAAAGACATCGACCACTAAGTAAATGACAGGTCGTCCAATGATCCGATTCAGATCTAATTGGCTCCGCAAGTAAATATCCCCAACCGTGGCATCAATTTGGTACAAACTACCGGGCCAGGGTGCCAAGGTCGCGGTATCCCCGGTAAGTTCACGTTCTTCGAGATTCCAGCGATGGGAACCAATTTTGCGCTTACGCGCCTCCGGTTTATGAAGAAACTCCTTTTCATAGACGTACCAGGCTTGGCGTTGTGTCGGCAGTCTGTCGGATGACCACGGCCGTGGGACCCAAACACCATTCACAAACTCGAGTCCGTCAATGAATTGGGTGGTCGTAATCTTGTGAAAGGCAGCCGCGAAGGAGAGATCGGTCTTGAGATACCAGTCATCGACCCCTCGTTTGAGACGTTGATACATGTCCTTATCGACGTTGATTCCGACCACGGTTGTTCGATTCGTTTGGACGACCTGCTTGGGCCGTCCTCGCTTCTTACCCTGCGTGCACGTTTTCGTGACGTTTTTCCCACCCCGCAGGTGCCAGTCAGGTAAAAAGGCATTGCGGAGTTGACCGGATTGCCAATAGCGTCGCAGATACTTGTAAATCTTCTTTTTCTTCCAGTTCGTTTCCTGCGTGATCTTCAAAATAATCGCCCCGCGGCGGGACTTCTGCAGCAGGGCCTCCCTATAGGTCTCCAAATACGGACCAAGGATGGCATGCAAATGGTCCCGCACCTGGCACTTCTCGTGTGAAAGCTCTGCATCACTTGTCCGAAGGTATGCGTAAGGGTCCTCGGTGACGATCGTCGCCTCACCGGTCTGGATGGCCGTGCGGACTTGAGCCATGGGACGAGAATGGGGCAATCCTTTCTTCTTGCTCAGATTGATCATCCAAGCCTCTTCACCGTTAGAGGCGAAGTAGAGGATCCGCTCGATCGACTGCACCTCCTCGATGTTGGACGGATCACGCCAAGCTAGTAATGAATTGTTGAGAAGCTCCATGGGGAAGCAGTCTCCCGGACATTAGAGGTTGAGGGCGGAATCGCAACGGTTCATGAGGAGAGAGTTTTTGCGAAATGTCGATAGGCCATTGTCCATTAGCCAACAAATGCCGGGCGACAAGAAGCCCGGTTCCTTTCTCAACCGTGTAGCGTTGTTCATAGTCGGCACACAGGTCCCTCAGAAGCACATTCGGACGAACATTATCTTGGAGATAATCCGAGACATGGCGAATGATGTCTCTCGGTATTCCTTTGAGGGCACGCGACTTCTTATATGGGAAGAGAAACCGAACGTTATGCGCCTGGGCTGGCGTCACATCCTTCTCAGTAAAGAGCTTCCAGGGAATATGTTTGGACTCCCACCACCGTCGTTGCACTTCTTCTTTATCAAGTGTGCGTCGATTGCGAAGGTCTTTGAGGTATTTTACAGACCAGGCTTGGAGAACATCTGCAGCGCCGTGTCGCACGGTGAGGAGGAAATCGGTGGTCATGACTATGGGAAAGTGTGTGAGGCGGTCGACAGAGTGTTTAATGCCTAACTGACTTGCTATGGCGAGGGTCTCGGTTTGGGGCAGGAGCGGATACTGCTCGCGGATATCGAGCACTGAATCGCTAAACTCGGCCAGGAAGAAAAACGTTAGTTCAAGGAGGCTCAGGAAATGATGCGTCCGCCCTGTCTTGATGCCTCGGACCCGTGTCCGCAATCCTTTGGAAGCGATATCAAAAACGGTCCACCATGGAAAATAGCGCCCAAGCTCTCCTTGCCCTCGGCCCTGGCGAAGGAATTTGTCGATGAGTTCCTGCGTTATGTGGACTTTTAATCTCATCCGCGGAATCTTTCTATAAAGTACTAACTGTTTATAGAATTAAACACTCAGAAGTCAAGAGGTCCCAGCTCAGTTCGTGAGTTTTGCTGTTAACGGCGGCGGCGCCTCAACTTCGGATCGAAGGATAAGAACCCATCGACCTTGCCTTCCTGAAAATGAATGGCGCGCAATCCCTGGAATCCCCCTGGAGACGCCTGAAGTATTTCGATAATAGCTGAAATGATTGCGGGGTATCGGGCAGTCCCAGATCGCAACTCGACTAGGATTGCATGATGTAGCGATGACTGTTCTAGAAGATCTGACAGAGTTACGATTCGTAGCCCCTGGGCGATCGCGGCGAACAGATTGTCGTCAACTCCAAGAACCACGCTGAGGTGACGAAGAATATGCTGTTGGGGAATTTCAACATGTCCGCGCTCTATGAGACTCAGGTAGGCAGGTGAAAGGCCACGGGCGCCTGGTTGTCGGATCACCTGGCGGGACACTTCTCGGAGACCGAGGCTTCGGCTTTGTCGAAGTTCTCGGAGATATTTACCAAACGTGCGACGAATTTCTGGCATAGCAAGGCAGCAAATATACTTCTGTGCGGCGGAAGCCGTGGCTGTACAAGACCTTTTACAGAGATTATCGAGAAGATCTAGTGGCGGAAAAGACAGGTAGAGTCCGCAGGATAGTAAAAGTTTCCCTAATTTTAAGAAGTTTCCTTAATTTAGAATAGTTTCCTTAAATTTTGTCATAAACCAGATCGCTCAGGGTCTTGGGTCCAGTTCAATCAATCCTTTCCGGATTGCGAGGATGGCTGCCTGGGTTCGATCATAGACCTGCAGTTTGTGGAAGATGTTGCGAACATGATTTTTCACGGTTTTTTCGCTGAGGTCCAGTGCGTTTGCGATTTCCTTGTTTGTCTTTCCGTCCGCAACTAACCGGAGAACCGTGATTTCACGTTCGGTGAGGTCATGTTCCACCCACCCCGGCTTTTTGCCCTTCTTTTGAGCCATGAGGGAGAACTCAGCAAGAATCTTGCTGGCGACCGACGGGTGAATCAACGATTCGCCCCGGTAAATTGCGCGAATCGCGGCGACGATTTGGGAAGATTCGGAGTCTTTCAGAAGGTAGCCGGTGGCACCGGCACGAACAAGATCGAAAATGTACTGCTGTTCTTCGTACATCGTCAGAGCCACGATCCCGATATGGGGGAACTCCCGTTTGATTTGTCTTGTTGCTTCGACGCCCCCCATGCGAGGCATGCTGACGTCCATAAGAATGACATCGGGAACCAACGCCTTGGCCTTTTCAACGGCTTCCATGCCATCCTGGGCTTCTCCCACGATATGGAGATCTTCTTTGGTTTTGAGAATGGCGGCCAGCCCTTCTCGAACGACGCGATGGTCATCGGCAATGA
>LNFM01005247.1_pt1 | contig 25691 bp, 25 predicted proteins | sample 596031 | NCBI WGS metagenome assembly LNFM01 (sample SAMN04254537, study PRJNA301005) | activated carbon metagenome | isolation source: dual media filters at the Ann Arbor, Michigan drinking water treatment plant | place: USA: Ann Arbor | reverse complement strand
GTCTCGTTGCTCTCGCTGATGTTTCCGAAGTCGTCGGCCTTGACGAAAAGGTAGTAGGTCCCGGCCGCATAGTCCTTCAGAGACTGCAACCCTTCGGACTCGGCGTCGCTGCCCTTGCGCGATATCTTGCCGACGGTGTCCTCGTCGATCCGTTTGGCCGTGCTGTCGAAGGTGGCCTTCGTCGAGATGTAGACCGCCTGCATCGCGGTGTTCTTGCTCTCAGCCTCGCCATCATTCCGCACGGTGTAGCGGATCGTTGTGTCGTCGCCCTGCTTGATCGTCGTCTTGTCCAGCTTCACGTCGCTGATGCGCAGGTCGGGCTGCGCCGTGTTGCCCTGGATGATCAGCTTCACGCCGGCGGAGACGTTGTTCGTCTCGTTGCTTTCGCTGATGTTTCCGAAGTCGTCGGCCTTGACGAAAAGGTAGTAGGTCCCGGCCGCATAGTCCTTCAAGGCTTCTAGTTGTTCCATATCAGGCAGACTTGTCTTCGCGGCCACCTTGCCGATTGTGTCTAGATCGAGCAGCGTCGCGTCGGCGAAGTTCATCGTCTTCGAGATGTAAACGCCCTGCGTCGAAGTGTTCTTGGTCTCGCCCTCGCCGTCATTTCGCACTGTGAAGCGGATGTCGGTCTGCTCGCCCTGGAAGATTGTTGTTTCATCGAGCGTGACGCCACTAACTCGAAGGTCCGGCATTGAGACTGCCGGACCCCCGGCGGCTTAAAGTTAGGAAAAAACCACGTTGGACTAACGTAGCCTTCGGTGATGTCCAGATCTTCGTCGTCGACATAAGCCAGTGGTACTCTCCCCACCTCACCATCGATCGCGAGTGCGAAATGTAAATGAGGCCCCGTACTGAAGCCGGTATTGCCCACCAACCCAATTATATGGCCCAAACCAACTTCATCATTTTGTTTGACATTTATTGATTGTAAGTGTGAATAAATAGATGTTATGATGCGACCATCTGAAAGAGGATGTTCCACTATAACTAGGTTGCCAAAACCTGGCGTGCCGTCAAGATTCGTGTGATGATAAGCAAATTTTACTTTGCCGTAAGCAACCGAGTAAACGCTGCCCCCGCTTGCTTTGTTTGACCAATCCTCCCCCAGATGAAATTTTCCCTCAACAAACCGCCCATTATATCCTTGGGTGAGCTTGTAGCCGTCATCGAGCGGAAATCTAAAAGCTGTTGCGAACATTTCGGCTCTGCGCTCCTGCGACACCTCGACGACTCTACACGATCCGAGATCGAAACCATAACTTAACGTTGCCGGGCAGAGGCCGAGTGATGCTGCAGACGGACACGCCGGCGCTCCATCAGGCTGCGCGCGGGGTAGCCATCTCCCTACAACGAAGGCCTCGGCGAGATTACACGCCCGGCCCCGACCCACGCCGCGCGCGCACCCCATCCAGCGCCTCCGCCCCGATCACCCAGAGGATCTTCCAGCCTGCCCTGACAGTGCCCGAGAGGGTTCCGGAGATCTTCGACGTGCCGATGCGGCGCCGGTAGCCCACCGGCACCTCTGCCACGCGCAGGCCGATGCGGGCGGCGCGGACCTGCATTTCCACGGTCCAGCCCCAGGTCTCATCGCGCATCCCAAGCCGCGCCAGCGCGTCCCGCCGGATGACGCGGAACGGCCCGAGATCGGTGTAGCGCACGCCCCAGATCAGCCGGATCAGCAGGCAGGCCAGCGTATTGCCGAAGCGCTGCTGCGGCGTCAGCGCGCCGCGTTCCACGCCGATGCTGCGCGCGCCGATCACCAGATCCGCCTCGCCCGCCTCGATCGGGGCGAGCAGCAAAGCGAGGTCCTCCGGCCGGTCGGCGCCATCGGCGTCCATGAACAGCACCGTGTCCACATCCGGCGACAGCACGGCGATGCCAGCCAAACAGGCGCGGCCATAGCCGCGGCGCGGCTCCGCCACCACCTGGGCGCCGAGGCGCCGTGCGATCTCGGGTGTGCCGTCGGTGCTGGCGGTGTCCACCACGATCACCTGCGCCACCTGGGGCAGGATCGCCTGCAGCACCCCCGGCAGCGCTTGCGCCTCATTGCGGGTGGGAATGATGACGCCGATGCGCAGCCTGCCTGCCGCGGTCATCGGCGCCCCGGCTGGCGTATCCAGGCAAGGCCCAGCATCAGCAACACTCCCATGAGATGGATCGCGGCGACGCCCTGGGCGAAAACCGCATCGAGATCCAGCGCGTGCAGCGGAAAGACCGCGTAATACAGCGGCAGCAGCACCGCCGGCAGCAGCAGCGCCCGGCAGCCCAGCGCTGCGGCGAAGGGCAGGAACCACACCGCATACCAGGGGAATTGCGCCGGCGAGAGGTAGAAGGTGGCGGCGCCGACAATAAGGGCACCGCGGAGCAGCGCTGCCGGCTCGCCCGGAGCCTGGCGCGCCACCGCGAGCGCCACGATCGCCCCGGCAAGCCCGAGCAACGGCCGCAGCGCCTCGCCGACGCCCGGCCCGAAGACGGCCTGGGCCCACGCCAACGGCGCGTTGTTCATCAACCAGCGCTGCGCATAGACGGCCAGCCCCGCATCGGTCGATGTTGCGGTCGCCAGCAGCGGCGCCAGCGTGACGCCAGCGGCCAGCGCGAAGGCAATGGCTGCCGGCACGCGTGCGCGGGCCGGCAGCCAGCGCGCCAGCAGGGGCACCAGCAGCAGCGGCCAGACCTTCACGCCCGCCGCCAGCCCGAGCAGCCCTCCCGCCAGGCCCCCGCGCCCGGCGAGCGTCGCGAGCAGCGCGCCGAGCAGCAGCGGCGGGAGCAGCGCATCCACATGGGCGGCGTTGGTCAGCACCAGGGGCAGCAGCGGGCAGCACCACCAGATGGCGGCCCGCATCGCAGGCAGCCCCGCCCGCCGCAGCAGCGCCGCCAGCAGCAGCACGCCCACGGCCTCCGCACCCAGCATGACCAGGCGCAGCCCGAGCAGATCCCAGGGCGCGAGCCCATGCGCCAGCAGGAAGGCGATCTGGGCGGTGCCCGGGTAGATGCTCCGCAGATCGGCAAACGGCAGCACGGCGTGCAGCGCTGTCCCCACCTCGCCGAGCGCGGGCGGCACGCCGGCGGCCGGCGGCGCGGCCCAGGGCCAGATGCCATGCGCCACCAGCGCCCCATCCCACAGGTAGCGCAGCGCGTCGGAATCGAGGATGAGCGGGGTTCCGAACCAACCCAGGCGCATCGCCGCGCCGAACACCAGCACGGCCCCGATCGCCGTGCGCCCCGGGGGAAGCCGCTCCAGCGGGCCGATCGCCGCGAACCAGGCCGTGCCGCCCAGCACGGCCAGGACGATGAAGGCCAGCATCAGGGGCGGTCCCGGTTCGGCCTGCACCACCAGCGCAGGCGCCAGGGCGATCATGCCGGCCTGGGTGCCTGCCAGCAGGGCCGCCATCGCCAGCAGGCGCGGTCTGTCCCGGAACATGGCGTCACGCCCTGTCATGCGTAACCACGGGCCGGTTTGGGGCGATCTGTGGTATGGGCCGACCCGGCCACGCTCCTGTTGATGGACCAGACGCCATGCCGCCATTCCTCCACCCGGGCCACCCAACCCGACGCCACCTGCTGCGCCTGGGCGCCGGCGCGCTGGTCGTCTCGGCCGGTGCGGCCCTTGCCTGGCCCTGGCGGCGCGGCCTGCCCGATCCCGCCGATCCCGGCACGACGATGCAGGATGTCGAGGCCGCGGTGGCGCGACAGCTGCCGGTGCCGGAGATCACCGCGGCGGAACTCGCGGGGCGCATCGCGGCGGGCGCGCGCATCCTCCTGCTCGACGTGCGCGAGCCGGATGAATACACGCAGAGCCATATCCCCGGCGCGCTGCGCGTCTCGCCCGGTGCCGCGGCCGATGCGGTGCTGGCGGAACACGGCGCGGCCATGGCCGGCCGAACCGTCGTGCTCTACTGCGCCGTCGGCTGGCGTTCCGGCCTGATGGTGCAGGGTATCCGGCAGGCGGCGGCGCAGGCGCCGGCCGCGGACCTGCTCAACCTCCGCGGCGGCATCTTCCGCTGGCATGCCGAGGGGCGGCCGCTGGAATTCGCCCCGGGCGCCGCGGGTGTGCATCCCTTCGACGGTGCCTGGGGGCGGCTGTTGGCGCGGATCGGCGGCGGCTGAGCGCGGCAGACTCATGAACCCGGTGGAGCATCGTTCAGCGCCCAGTCATAGGTATCCCCGGCAATCGCGGCCTGCTCACCGAGGCGCGCGGCCAACGATGGGGCGGCGTGGCGGCGCAGATGCGCGACGACGCCAGCCTCGCTGCCGCCGAAATCCTCGCGGAACCAGCTGAAGATCGAGGAGACGCGCAGCCGCCCGTCCGGCAGGACCGTCACGCCCCGGGGATGATTGACGAAGGCCGCCGCCGCCGCGTCCAGCTCCCGCTCCAGCGTCGCGGCCCGCCAGGCGCGCGGCCAGATATTGGGGCAGCCGATGGAGGCGCAGTTCACCGCATAGTGCACGCGCGGATCACGGAAGGTCGGGCGCATCGTCTCGTGCTCGATGTCATCGAGCGACATGCGCTGCCCCTCCACGGTCACCAGCCGCGTGCGCCACGGCCCGATCCAGCCCTTCGGGTCGAAGGGCACGCCGGAGGAACGGATGTCGCGGATCGACTGCACCGGGTAGCGCTCCAGCACCACCTTGAGCGTCAGCGCGTTGTAGAGGTTTGCCCAGTAGGCAAAGGCTTCCTCCCGCGCCATGGCCGAGGGCCGGCGCGACGCCGCCTCGGCAATCCAGGCGTCGAGCGCGCGCAGATCCGCGGCACTCGCCTTCCAGGCGGCATAGCGCAGGCGGGTGACGCCATCCGGGTGGTCCATCACGTAGCGGGAAAGCAGCGCATCCAGCCCGGCATCGGGATCGGCCGCGGCAGGACGCGCGGCCAGGGCTGCGGTTGCGGTGAGGGCGAGGAGAATGCGGCGGGTCGGCATGGTGCTGTCCTTCAGGCCTTGGCGGGGCGGTTCTTGCGCGGGATGGCGGCGGGCGAGAGCAAGGCGAGGCCGGGCAATGCGGCCGCCATCTGCGGCGTCAGCAGGGCATTCGGGTCAAGCGCGCCGCCCATCCTGCACATGAGGGCGGCGCGCGCAGTCCGGGGGCTGCCCCTGTCGCAGACATCCTGGCTCGGACTCGTTCGGCTCCGCAGGTCATTCGGTGGACCGGCCGGCGAGGTTACGGGGTGAGCGCCTGCGTTTCCGCCCAGTCCGCCAGGAAGGCGCGGGTGTGTTGCGCCGGGCCGCTGCTCATCGAGGTGCCTGGGCCTGACGCCTGGCCGGAGAGTTCAGCCCGCAGCCGCAGGAAGTCCTGGGGCTCGTCCACATCGTACCACATCGGCAACAGCAGGACGGGCAGGCCGATCTCCTCCGCGCGCCGCAGCGTGCAGGCGAGCACTTCCGGCGTGCTCCAGGCGATATCCTCGAACAGCCTTGGATGGGGCTGCTTCAGGCCCACCAGATAGTAGCCGCCGTCGAGCGCCGGACCCAGGACGACGCGGTCACCGGGCTCGCGCAGCGCGGCGATCGCCTGTTCGACAAGCCCGGCCGGCAGGGTCGGGCTGTCGCCATTCACCATGATCGCGCAGTCATGTCCTTCGGCGAGGAAGGTCGCCACGCTCGCCTGCAACACGGTACCCACCGAATCGCCCTGGCGCGGCACCAGCGTCCAGGGCGGTGGCAGAAGAACGCGCAGGGATCCCTCCGACCCGGCCGGGCTGAAAAGCGCGTAGAGTTGCCGGCCGAGCGCTTGCGGAACGGCCTCCAGGGAAGCGGCCACGTCGCGGATGAAGCAGGCGGAAAGCCGCTGGACCAATTCAGCCCCGAGCAGCGGCCGAAGGCGTGACTTTCCGCCGCCGACACCGGGCGTCTTGCAGACAATCGAAACGGCGGCGCCCAGACCCATCAAATCTGCTTCGTCATCACCAGCACCATTCCTTCGTCGGCCAGCCGCCGAAGGTTACGTTACAAGGACGCGCCGCTCGCGGGGAGAACGATGTGAGGGGTCCTGATGACCCGGCGGAAACCGGCTCGACCACCTGTCGACGATGCCGCCGCAAGGTGCGGGAATTGCCACACGGAATAGTCTGGCTGCGATCGCGAACCTTCTGCCCCTCATGATGAATGACTTGCCCGAGTTTTCCAGATCGGCTATCCTTTAAAGTGTCTATGCAAATCGCCCCCCAACGCTACCAATCCAGAGCTTCGGGCTGCCACGACCCCCGAGGTCGAGGTCCGTGGGGCGAAGATTCGACCATCCGGCCGGCCCTTCAGGTGGGGTCCTCCGTCTCTGGCCGGCGCCCCGCGTCATCGTGTCCTGGTCGCCCGGTTGCACGGTTTTCAGCGAAGGCTGCCGCGGCATTCGTGGCGCGTCGAGCCTGCCGCCGCGCCAGCGCCGTGGCAGCCTGGTCGAGGGGCCGGCACAAGCGTGCGGCGTCCCGGCACCGTCCGACGTGCCGCGCCGCGTGCCAGTCTGGTGACGCTTGCGGCAGTAGTCGCTGGGCCTTTCCGGCCCGCATCACACAAACGGATCGTTTGAACGGCCTTGGCGCTGCGGCCCGGCGCGGCCAGCGGAAATCGCGGCGTCGCCCGTTCCGATTGACCATCCGTCAAGCCGGCCAGGCGGGCATTTTCGATGCCGGTGCATCGGCCGTCGTGCCGAACCACGCCCCACCTCCATTGCCCCGCAACGCCGGCTTTCGCGTCGCGAACAAACCCCCTCATTCACAAGGTGACGAAACCGCCGTGTTCCATAGAGCAACTGCGCCCACGCGACGGCTGTCCGGTATTCGTGCGGTGACACGATGATCGAGGCGTTTCTTCTCCTGCTGCTCGGCATCGTCGTCATCCTGGCGATCATTGCCGTGAACGGCTACTTCGTCGCGCAGGAATTCGCCTATATGGCGGTGGACCGCACCCGGCTTGCGGCACGGGCGGCGGAGGGTGATCTTGCGGCCGAGCGTGCGCTGAGCGTGACGCGGCGCACCAGCTTCATGCTTTCCGGCGCCCAACTCGGCATCACCGTGACCGGCCTGCTCGTGGGCTTCGTCGCGGAGCCGATGGTCGGCCGGTCGCTCGGCGTGCTCCTCGGTGGGGCCACTATTTCCACCGAGGTGGCGGTCGCCACCGGCACTCTTGCGACCCTTCTGATCGCGACCATTGTCCAGATGATCTTCGGCGAGCTCTATCCCAAGAATCTCGCCATCGCGAACGCCGAGCCCATGGCGCGTGCGCTTGCCCGCTCCACGCTGCTCTACATGACGGTGTTCGGCTGGCTGATCACCGTCTTCGACAAATCCGCCAACCTGCTGCTGCGCGCGCTGCGGATCGAGCCTGTCCACGACCTCGATGTCAGCGCCTCCGCCGCCGACCTGCCGCACATCATCGCGGCCTCGCGCGAAAGCGGCGATCTGCCGGCCGAACTCGCGGTCATGCTGGACCGCATCGTCGATTTCCCGCAGCGCACCGTCGAGCATGCCATGGTGCCGCGATCGCAATGCGACTGGGTGGGCCCGGAAGCGACGCTCGAGGAGCTGCGGGAACTCATGGCGCGCGCGCATACCCGCTATCCCGTGGTGGACGACGACGACGCGCCGATCGGCGTGGTGCACCTGCCCGACGTTCTCGCCCGCATGGCTTCGGGACAGACGGGTGAGACTGTCCTCGCCGTGATGCGGCCCGCCCCTGTGATCCCGACGCTGATGCCCCTACCAGCCGCCCTGGAGGAACTGGTGCGAACCACCAATCAGCTCGCCTGCGTGATCGACGAGTATGGCGGCTTTGCCGGCGTGCTCACCCTCGAGGACCTCGCCATGGAGATCGTCGGCGAGATCACCGACGAGCATGACGTCGAGACCGGCAGTGGCGTGGTGCCCGAGGGCGCCGGCATCTGGCTGATGGATGGCGACGTGCATCTCGATGAAGTCGAGCGTGCGATCGGCCACGACCTGCCGCGCGGTGATGTCGAGACTGTGGCGGGTCTGCTCATTGCCGAGAAGGGCGGACTGCCCGCAGAAGGCGAGACGGTGATCATCGCGCTTCCCGCCGATCCGGCGGAGCTGGCAACGGAAAAGCTGGTCCAGCGGCGGCTCGAGGTCGATGTGCTGCGCATCGAGCGACACGTGCCCGCCGAGGTGCGCGTGCGCCTTGTCGAAGTAGCCGCGGTGGAGGACGACCGATGAACGACCCCTGGTTCATCGCGCTGGCGACCCTCGCGCTCATTGTGCTCAGCGCGATCTGCGTCATCATCGAGTTCGCCCTGCTCGGCGCACGCCGACACCGGCTCGAGGAACTGGCCGCCGACAGCAGTTCGGCGCGCGCCGCGCTGCGCGGCATGAACGACCTGACGCTGATGCTCGCGGGAGCACAGCTGGGCATCACGGCCTCCACCTTCGGCCTGGGTGCGGTCACGAAGCCCGCCTTCGACGTCTGGCTCGGCCCGGTCTTCGCGGCGGTCGGCCTGCCCGATTGGGCGGCGGGGGCGAGCGCCTTCGCCGCCGCACTGTTCATCGTCACCTTCCTGCACCTGGTGGTGGGCGAGATGGCGCCCAAATCCTGGGCGATCGCGCATCCCGAAACCTCGGCGCTCGCGATCGGCCTGGTGTCCCGCGCCTTCCTCTGGCCGCTGCGGCCGCTGCTGACCTGGATCAACGACATGGCGAACCGGCTCGTCAGGGCAAGTGGCGTGGAACCGGTCGAGAGCGCCGCCGTCGGCGGCCAGGACATCGCGACCATCCGCCAGCTGGTCGAGCATTCGGCGCAGGTCGGCACGCTGGAGCCGCAGATCCAGCAGCAAATCCTGGGCCTGATCGACCTTGGGAAGTTGCCGGTCGAGGCGCTTGTCACGGGGAATCCGGTCCATGTCGACCCGGGTGCGACGGTGGGCGAGGTCCGTGCGGCCGCGCTGCAGTCAGGACACATGCGGATCCTGATGCTGGGCGCCGGGGGCATGGCACCTTCCGTGGTGCATGTGCGGGACACCTTGACGCTGCCGACCTCGCAGCTTGCGCGGGAGAGCGCCCGCCCCGCCTTCCGGCTTGCGGCCCAGACGCCGGTCTACGAGGCCCTCGCCCGCATGCGGGGCGCGAGCGTGCAGCTGGCCGTGGTGATGGACGGTGATGCGGTCCGCGGCGTCATCACCCTCGCCGACATCCTGAAGCTCGTGCTCCCGGCGGGGGTGGCTGCGGTGCAGGCACCAGCCCGGGCGAGGGCGGCATGACCATCACAGCGCAGCCGCTCCAGCTACGGGATCCCGGCGCCGGTGGACCGTGCCGCCGGCTTGGCGATGGTCGACCCGCCTGATGGACACGCTGATCGCCACCTTCGAGGGTTGGCTTCGCGCCGGCGCGGGCTGGGCGCCGTTGGCCGTGTTCGTCATCACCTTCCTGGAATCGCTGCCTGGCATCAGCATCCTGGTGCCGGCGACGGCCCTGCTGGTGGCCATCGGCGCGTTGCTCGGCACCGGCACGCTGGAGCCAGGGCCCATCCTGATCGCCGCGATCACGGGGGCGATTGCCGGCGACGCGGTGGGTTTCTGGGTGTCTCGCGCGGTGGGGCCGCGCATGGTCCGCCGATGGCTGCCGCGGAGCCAGCGCCGGGCCTATGCACGCGCGCTGCTGCTGTTCCGCCGGTGGGGCTGGGCAGCCGTGTTCTTCGGCCGCTTCCTCGGCCCGGTGCGGGCGGTGGCACCGCTGATGGCGGGCGTGGCGCGCATGCGGGAGCGGCATTTCCAGGCGGCGAACATCGCCTCCGCCGTCATCTGGGCCCCGCTGATGCTCCTGCCCGGCTACGCTGCCGCGCGCGGCGCGGAGGAGATGGCGGCCAGCGATCATCCCCTGCTGCTGGGCGCGGCGCTGCTGCTTCTCGTTGCGGCGGTGTGGTTTGGCGGGCGCCAGCTGCTCCGGCGCCGCGGCGCCGCGGCCCGCCCCGACCGTTAGCCAGGGCGAATGCGCGGGCGACCGGCAGCCCTGCCCCTGCCACGCGGTTCCGGCACCGGTTCCCTTCGCCTCAGGCGGCTGTCCCGGCCGCTAGGCTCACGCGCGGACCGCGCGCCGAGACCTCCACCGCCCGCCGCTGCGTGGCCCTGGCGACCGCGGCCAGCAATGCCAAGCGCTCCACCGGCTTCGACAGATGTGCATCAAAGCCGGCATCGAGCATGGCCTGGACCTGCTCCGGCAGCGCATCGGCGGTCAGGGCGAGGATGGGCAGCAAGGCGGCCCGGCCCGGCATGGCGCGGATGCGCCGCACGGTCGCGCTGCCGCTCAGACCTGGCATCTGCTCGTCGATCAGCAACAGGTCCGGCAACTCGCCCCCGTCCAGCAGGTCCAGCGCCTCCTGGCCACTTGCCGCGCCGGTCACCCGGTGGCCGGCGGGCTCCAGCAGGGCGGCGGCGACGAAGCGGTTGGCCGCCACATCATCCACCACGAGGATATGCAGCGCATCCTGCCGTGCCGCGGCGGCCACCAGCGGCAGGGTCTGGACCGTGCGACGGACCTCGGCATCGCAGGCGGGCAGGGGCAAAGCCAGGGTGAAGCAACTGCCCACCCCATTCGGCCCATCCGCATGGCTCAGCTGGCCGCCCATGGCGCGGGCCAGGGCGGCGCTGATCGCCAGGCCGAGGCCGCTGCCGTTCTGCTGATCCTCCTGCTCGCCCTGGACGAATTCCTCGAACAGATGCGGTCGCAGCGCCGCCGGCACGCCGCTGCCGGAATCGATCACGGCCATGCCGATCCCCGCGGCCTCCGCCGTCACCTGCAGGGTGACCGTGCCGCCGCGTGGCGTGAAGTGGATGGCGTTAGCCAGCAGGTTCAACAGGATCTGCCGGATACGCAGGGCGTCGCCCAGCACCGTGCCTGGCACCGCCGGGTCCAGCCGCAGCGCCAGCGTCACCCCCTTGGCGGCCGCCGCATCCTCCGCCAGCGTCAGCGCCTCGCGCAGGAACGGCTCGGTTTGCAAGGGCCTTGGATTTGCCACGAACCGCCCCGCCTCGATGCGCGCGATATCCAGCACGTCGTTCACGATGGCCAGAAGGTGCCGCCCCGCCTGGTCCAGGGTCTCCGCCTGGCGCCGCTGGCGTCCACCCAGGCTGGCGTCGTGGGAAAGCGCCTGCGCCATGCCGAGCACGCCGTTGAGCGAGGTCCGCAGTTCATGGCTCATGCGGGACAGGAAGCGGGTCTTCTGGGCACTGGCGCGGTCTGCCGCGTCCCGCGCCGCGGCGAGCGCCGCGGTGGAACGCTGCTCCGCCTTCTCCTTCATCATGGCGACGAACAGCAGGGTACCGCCTGCCAGGAACACGACCTGAAGGACCACCAGCGCGCCGAACATGAAGCCCTGCGGCAGCTGGTTGCCGACCGGCCGTGGCGCGAAGGCCAGGGTCGCGGCCGCGAGGGCGATATAGATGACGGAAACGGCCGCCATCAGGGTGATGAACAAGGGCCGCGACGGCAGCGGATTGACCCGCTGGCCACGCACCAGCTCCATCACCGCCAGGCCGTTATAGCCGAGCAGGACCAGCGCCATCAGCGCCACCCTGGCATCGATGCTGTCGTGGAAGGCGGGAATCCGGTTGGCGCAGAGCCAGACCACCGCGCCGACCAGCAGCGCCCAGGGGATTGGCCGACGCCCCTCGAACTGCCTTGCGCCGGTCCAGTGCAGGCCATAGCCGAGGCAAAGGAACAGGTTCGCGACGTCGATCGAGATCCAGTCCGGCACCTGGCCGCGCAGGGCGATCAACACCGTGCCGCCCGCACCCAGAAGCCGGGCGAGGCCCCAGGACGCCAGCGCGGTTTCCCCGCGGTCGAGCGACCAGAGCCACAGCGTCGCCAATCCGAGGAAGCCGCCCAGGATCGACGAAAAGACAAAAACTGTCGGGAGGTGGATCTCCGGCACCGCGTTTCGCCCCTGTGAACAGGAAGTTCCCCGCTCCGGTAGCTACCATAGCGCAACTATGCGGGAGTGCTCAACCGGAGGTTGTCGGGATGTAAATTACCAAATGGGCTGGCTTCAGCGCTTCAGGGTGCGGGCAGCAGCGGCGCCAGTTCCCGCTTGAGAACCTTGCCGGCACTGTTGCGCGGCAGGTCCGCCACCACGAAGACCTGGCGCGGCCATTTCGGCCGCGGCAGCCGGGCGCGGGCGAAATCCAGCAGCGTCTCCGGGTCGCAGGGGGTGGCGAGCGTCACGAAGGCCGCGATCTCCTCGCCGAACTCCGCCGAGGGCCAGCCGAGCACCGCACATTCCGCCACCGCCGGATGCGCGCCCAGCGTGGCCTCGATATCGGCCGGGTGGATGTTGATGCCGGCGCGGATGATCATGTCCTTGCGCCGGCCGCGCAGCGTGACGAAGCCCTCCGCGTCCAGCGAGGCAAGGTCGCCCGGATAGAACCAGCCCGCGCGGAACGCCTCGGCGGAGGCCTCCGGGTCGCGGTGGTAGCCGGTGGCGCAGGCGGGGCCGCGGTAGCGCAGCAGGCCGGTCTCGCCCGGTGGCAGAGGCTGGTCGGCATCATCCACCACCTCCACCTCCACCCCGAAGACCGGGCGGCCCACGGTTTCGCCATGCGTGGCCAGATCCCCGGGGGTGAGAAGGGAGACGCCACCGCCTTCCGTGCTGGCATAGTATTCGAAGAAATTCGGGCAGAGCCGGTCGCGGATCGCCAGGCGTTCCGCGGCCGAAAGCGGCGCGCCGGAGGAAAACAGCAGGTGCAGTTTCCGCAACGGGGCCAGCGCGGCATCGTCCAGCGCCAGCAGCCGGCGGAACTGCGTCGGCACCAGGAACAGGCTGGTGGCGTCGTGCCGGGCGACGCAGGCCACCAGATCCTCCGGCGTGCAGGGCGGCGCCCGCAGGATCAGCGTCCCGCCGGAGAACAACACGGACATGGCAAAGGTGCGGCCGCCGCCGAAATACAGTGGCGTGGCGCAGATGAAGCGGTCGCGCCCGTTCAGGCCGAGATTGATCCAGTGCGTGCGGAAGCGCGCCAGGAAATGCCGGTGCGCGATCAGCGGCCCCTTCGGCCGCCCGGTGGTGCCGGAGGACAGCGACAGCACGAAGGGCGCTTCCGCGTCATGGCCGAAGGCCACACCTTCCGCGCTGGCCTCCCCGGGCGTGTCGCAGCGCAGGCCGGGCAGGGCGGGCGTGCCGGGCTCCAGCAGCACCAGGGCGGCGCCGAAATGGGTGGCGACGTTGCGCTGTTCCTCCACCGTCCAGCGCACATCCATCGGCAGGATCGGCAGGCCGGCGCGCGCCACCGCGTACAGCGCCACCACATGCTGCGCCGTGTCGCGCAGGCAGATGCCGATGGGCTGGTCCGCCGGCAGGCCGAGCCCCACCAGCCAGGCCGCCATGCGCCGGACCCGCGCGGCGAACTCCGCATGGGTCAGCACCAGGTCGCCATCGATCAGCGCGACATGGCCGGGCCGCGCCTTGGCGTGGATATCCAGCGCATCGGCCAGGTTCATGCGCCGGCGCCGTCCAGCTTGTAGATGCGCTCCGCATTGGTCCGCAGGAATTTTTGCAGCACCGCATCGGGCAGGTTCAGCTCCGCGATCTCCGCCATGGTGCGGCCGAAATCCAGCACCGGGAAATCCGTGCCGAAGATCACCTTGTCCTGTCCGTAGCTGCGGATGTAGTGCTTGAAGCTGTCGGGCCAGTAGCGCGGGCTGTGCGCGTCCGAACCGATGAAGACATTGGCGTGTTTCCAGGCCATCGCGATCATCTCCTCGGTCCAGGGGATGCCGACATGGATGCCGATGATCTTCAGCTCCGGAAAATCGCAGGCCACCGCATCCAGCGCGATCGGGCGGCCGACGGAGCGCAGCGGATAGCTCGGGTCATAGACCATGGATTGCCCGACCTGGAGCTGTACCGGCACGTCCAGCTCGGCGCATTTCGCGTAGAACGGGTACCACTTCGCATGGTCCGGCGGCAGCTCGAACCAATGCGGGTAGAAATGCGCGCCGATGAAGCCGTATTCGGTGACAGCGCGAGACAATTCGCGCACGCCGCGCATGCCCTCCGTCGGATCGAGGCCCGCCAGGCCGTAGAAGCGATCCGGATGCGCCTGCACCGCATCCGCCACCAGCTTGTAGTCCACGTGATAGCAGGCCGGATGGCCGAGGCGGCCGACCTTGGCGGCGATCAGGAACGCCTTCTCGATGCCTGCCGCGTCCATCCGCGCGATCATGTCCTTCAGGCTCATGCCCTCGAAGATTTCGCGCTTTACCCGCATCTTGCTGGTGTAGAAGCCGGTGCGGTCCGGCCTTCCGGCCAGGGCCTCCGGCGTCCAGATGTTCACCACCGCGTCGATTGCCCGGATGCCCGTCACGCCATTCCCCTTGCCGTCAAACCCATCTCCCGCGCGATGGAATCGCGCAGCACTTCATTGGCGCCTTCGCCGAAGGTGTAGAGGCGCGAATCCCGCCACAGCCGCTGCATGTCGCTCTCGGCTGAATAGCCGGCACTGGCCATGATCTGCATGCCGGCATCCGCCACGTCGCGCAGCGTCTCCGTCGCGATGATCTTGGCCTGCGCCGCTTCCCGCCGGCACGGCGCGCCCTGGTCGATGAGTTGCGCCAGGTGCCGCACCATCAGGCGGGACTGATCGACGCGCATCCGCATATCCACCAGCCGATGCGCGATGGCCTGGAAGCGGCCGATCGGTTGGCCGAACTGCTCCCTCTCCTGGGCATGCGCCAGCGCGATCCGCAGCGCCGCCTCCGCCGCGCCGGTCACCGTCGCCGCCATGGAGGCGCGGGAGAAATGCAGCGTCGACATCATCTGCGCGAAGCCGCGGCCTTCCTCGCCGAGCAGCGCATCCGCCGGCAATTCCACGTCATCGAGGCCGATGTCGAAGGAGGGCATGCAGTTGTTGCCGACCTTGGGCAGCCGGGTCATGGCGATGCCGGGCGTCACGGTCGGCACCAGGAACAGCGAAATGCCGCGCGGCCCTGTGGCCTCCGGCCCCGTGCGGGCGGGCAGGATCAGCCAGCGCGCGCCTTCCGCATCGCTGATCCAGGTCTTGCGGCCGTTGATGCGCCAGCCGCCGGCGTGGCGCGTGGCGCGGGTGCGAATGGCCGCGGCATCGCTGCCGGCCTGCGGTTCGGTCAGCGCCAGCGCGCAGAAAGCCTCGCCCGCCATCAGCAGCGGCAGCATTTCCGCCCGCTGCGCCGCGCTGCCATGGGCGCGAATGGTGGCGAGGCCGAAGCCGACCACACGGTTGAAGATGGAGGCTGCCATATAGGCGTGCTGCCCCAGCGCATCCTGCACCAGCGCCACAGTCGCCCAATCTCCGCCGAGGCCGCCTTCGGCCACCGGCACCGCCAGCGCGAACAGCCCGGCCTGCCCCATCTCCGGCAGCAGGTCATAGGGCGGCACATGCGCCGCATCGCGCCTGCGGATTTCCGCCGGCGGCAGGCGGCGTTCCAGCAGCGCCTGGACGCTCGCCAGGATCTGCGCCTGCTCCGGGGTCATTTGCAGTGCATGAAGGCTTCACCTTCATGCCCCTCAATCGCCGGGCGGGCCGCATCCGCGGCCCTTGGCTTCGCGGCATAAGCCGCGGCGCCCATTCGGGCGCTCGGCCCTCCGGGCCGCCAACCCTCCCTCATACCCGGATCCGCGCGGAGGCATGCCACGGCACCAGCATCCGCCGCAGCGCGCCGATGGTGAAGTAGAACAGGAAGCCGAGCATCGACATGTGGATCAGCACCGCGAACATCTGGTCCGTCTCGAAGGCGTTCAGCCGCGCGATCAGCAGATGCCCCAGCCCCGCATTGCCGCCGAGATATTCGCCGACGATGGCGCCGATGATCGCCAGCACGATGCCGATCTCCAGCCCCGTGATGATGAAGGGCAGGGCCGAAGGCAGCTCCAGCCGCCGGAACACCTGCCAGCGCGTCGCATTCAGCGACACCATGACATCCCGATGCCCCTCATCGATGGATTTCACCCCCATCGCCGTATTGGTCAGGATCGGGAAGAAGGCGAGCACCGCGGCCACGATGACCTTGGAGGTGATGCCGAAGCCGAACCACAGCACGAAAAGCGGCACCAGCGCGACCTTCGGGATCACCTGCGTCGCCACGATGAAGGGATTCAGCGTCTGCTCCAGCCAGCGGATGCGCGCGATCAGAACGCCGAGCACCACGCCGATCACGGTCGCATAGGAAAAGCCGGTCAGCGTGGCATAGACCGTCATCCAGGTATGGTGCCAGGCGCGCGGATCGGCCAGCATTTCCAGCCAGGCGGACCACACCGCGCCCGGCCGCGGCAGGATGAGCGGGGAGATGCCGGAGAAGCGCACATAGCTGTCCCAGATCAGCACCAGAACAGCCAGCAGGATGGGCGTGGTGATCCAGGGCAGCGCGCCCTGCATCGTCACCAGGCGCTTGCGGAATTGGTCGGGCGCGGCCTCGGCCATCAGCTGATCTCCGCAAGGCGATGCCGCAGCTTCCGCACGATATCCTGGAACTCCACGGTGGATTGCAGATCCGGTGCGCGCGGCCGGGCGAAGGGCACGTCCACCACCATGTCGATGCGCCCCGGGCGCGGCGACAGCAGCACGATCCGATCGCCGAGGAACACCGCCTCCGCGATCGAATGCGTCACCAGCACGATAGTTTTTCGAGTCGCAAGCCAGATGCGTTGCAGTTCCAGGTTCATCGCCTCCCGCGTCATGGCGTCCAGCGCGCCGAAGGGCTCATCCATCAGCAGGATGCGCGGGTCGTAGGACAAGGCGCGGGCGATCGCGGCGCGTTGCCGCATGCCGCCCGACAATTCGCGCGGCCAGCGCTTCTCGAAGCCCTGGATGCCGACCAGCTTCGCCAGCTCCTGCGCCCGCGCCGCGCGCTGCGCCTTGGGCACGCCCTTCAGCTCCAGCGGCAGGGCGATGTTCTGCTCGATCGACAGCCAGGGAAACAGGTTCGCGTCCTGGAATACCATGCCGAGGTCGGACAGCGCTTCCGCCTGGCGTTGCCCGTTGCGCCACAGCCCCTTGCCCTCGATGGCGATCTCGCCCGAGGTCGGCGCGATCAGCCCGCCGATCATCCGCAGCAGCGTGGTCTTGCCGCAGCCGGAGGGGCCGAGCAGCACCAGGAACTCGGCCTCCGCCACGGCGAGATCCGTTGCCGCCAGGGCATGGACCGGCTCGTCCCGCGTGCCGTACCACTTCTCGACGGCGTCGAAGGTGATGGCGGGGTGCGTCATGGGGTAAAATCCGCCTGTCCGGCCGCCATGGCATCCAGCGCCTGGTTGGCGCCGATGATCCGCGCGAAGCCGAATGCCATGGCGTCCAGCGATGCCGCGTGACGTGCCAGGTCGAAATCCGCCACCGCGTCGCGCACCACGAAGGTGCGGATATCCCGCTGCGCCGCGTCCCGCACGGTGCTTTCCACGCACATCGATGTGGTGACGCCGCCCACCATCAGCGTGCGGATGCCGGCACTCGCCAGCACCACATCCAGCGCGGTGCCGAAGAAGGCGGAATAGCGCGGCTTGTCGAGCACCACATCGGCGGGGTCCACCCCGGCCTCCGCCGGAATCGCGATATCCGCGCTGCCCGCGGCCAGCGCGCCGATCTGGCCCAGGCGTGGCCGCAATTCCGTCGTCAGCAGCCCGCCATCGGCTTGATCCGCGCGCAGCACATGCCGCGTCCAGATCACCTTCATGCCCACGGCGCGGGCCGCGCGCGCCAGCGCATAGCCGTGCCGCGCGGCGGCGGCGCAGGCGGAAACGTCGCGGCCCTGGGCAGCGACGAAGCCTTCCGGGTGCAGGAAGCCGCGCTGGTAGTCCACCAGAAGCAGCGCGGCCTCCGCGCGATGGAACCGCATCAGGCCAGCGCACGCTCGACGAATTCGTTGGTGTAGAGCGTCTCCGCCTTCACGCCCGCCGGTGCGAAGCCCGCCGCGGCCATCAGGTCGTAGCCGCGCTGCCAGCGCTCCGGCACGTTCCGCAGCATGTTCTCGCGCCCCGCGGTCAGCCAGAACTGCATCTCGTTCCGCAGGACCAGCGGCGCGGTGGTGGCGTTGCGCATTTCCGCGATCTCGAAGCCGCGCAGATTGGCCAGGGTCTGCGAAAGGTCGGTATCCGCCAGCATCGCATCCAGCGAGAGCTTCACCGCACGCAGGAAGCGCGTGATGATGTCGCCATTCGCCGCCAAAGTGGAACGGCGCGCGATGTAGCACTGGCCGGGAATGGGTGCGACATCATCCGTGTTCCAGCTCACATGCGGCGTATTCGCCGCCTGCAACGCCACCGGCACGCCGGCGGAGACGATATAGGCATCGATGCGCCCCTGCGCGATGAGCTGCAGCCCGGCCGGCGAATTCGGCGCCACCTGCCGCGCCACCCGTGCCCGATCCACGCCACGTTCCTGCAGCATCACGTCCAGCACGATCTCCGTCGCGCCGCCCACGGACAGCACGCCGATGGTCTTGCCCGCCATGTCCGCAGGGGTCCGCACCGGCTTGTCCGGCGCGCTGATGACGTAGAAGGGTGAGCCCTGGCTGATGGTGCCGACCGCGATCAAATCGTCTCCGCCAGGGCGGGAGGAGGCGCGGATGTGGTCGCCCACCCCGGTGCGCGACAGCAGCGCGCCGCCGCCGACGATCTGCTGCACCGCCATGGCAGAACCGCGGCCCTGCTGGATGGTGACGTCCAGCCCCTCCCGCTCGAAGAAGCCGCCGCCCTTCGCGTTCAGCACATCGGCGAAGGCCAGGATGTAGGAGAAGGGCGTGACGAAGGTCATCGCGCGCGGTGATTGCGAACGGGCATCGCGCATGGTCACGGACAGCATCGCCGCGCCGCCCAGGGCAAGCGCGGCGCGGCGCGTTGTGGTGGGTGCGGACATCGTCTGTCTCCTTCGCATGGAGCGCGCAGGGGAGACCGGGTCGCGTGCCGCGTCAATGCCCGTAACCATCCCGCCGCACCAGGCGAAGCGTTGGCAGAACAACGGAGCTGACCGATGCTGCACCAAGCCGCGATGCCAGGCCGCCGCCCGACCCGGCGTGACGGCGCATTGCACGCCGATCTCTGCATCATCGGTGCCGGCTCCGGGGGTCTTTCCGTCGCCGCCGGCGCGGCGCAGATGGGCGCCTCCGTCGTGCTGGTGGAGAAGCACCGGATGGGCGGGGATTGCCTGAACACCGGCTGCGTTCCCTCCAAGGCCCTGCTGGCGGCGGCCCATGCGGCGGCGGTGGTGCGGGATGGCGCGCGCTTCGGCGTGAACGGGCATGAGCCGCAGATCGATTTCGCCCGGGTGCGGGCGCATGTGCACGGCGTCATCGCCGCCATTGCGCCGCATGATTCGGTGGAACGCTTCACCGGCCTCGGCGTCACCGTCCTGCAATCCGCCGCCCGCTTCACCGGACCGGAAGAAATCGAGGCAGGCGGCGAGCGTATCCGCGCGCGCCGTTTCGTCCTCGCCACCGGCTCCGCCCCCGCCGTGCCGCCGGTGCCGGGCCTGGCGGAGACGCCCTTCCTGACCAATGAGACGCTCTTCGAGCTGACGGAACGCCCGGCGCATCTGGTGGTGCTGGGCGGCGGGCCGATCGGGGTGGAGATGGCGCAGGCCTTCCGCCGCCTCGGCGCCGCCGTCACCCTGGTGGAGCGCGCCCAGATCCTGCCGAAGGACGAACCGGAGGCGGTGGCGATCCTGCGCGAGGCGCTGCGGCGCGAAGGCATCGCGGTGGTGGAGAATGCCGCCGTCACCGCCATCCGCCGCGCCGGCAATGGTGTGGAGCTGGAGCTGGAGGCACCGGCCGCGCTGCGCCTGATCCGCGGCAGCCACCTGCTGGTCGCCGCCGGGCGCCGGCCGAACACGGAAGGGCTGGGGCTGGACCTGGCCGGCATCGAAGCCACGCCGCGCGGCATCACCGTGGATGCCGGGCTGCGCACCGCCAATCGCCGCGTCTTCGCCATCGGCGATGTCGCCGGCGGGCCGCAATTCACCCATATCGCGGGCTACCATGCCGGGCTGGTGATCCGCGCCGCGCTGTTCGGCCTGCCGGTGAAGGTGGATTACGCGGCGCTGCCCTGGGTCACCTATGCCGACCCCGAACTCGCCCATGTCGGCCTGACCGAGGCCGCGGCGCGGGAGGCGGGGCACCAGGTCTCGCTGCTGACGCAGCCGCTGGCGGGCAATGACCGCGCCCAGGCGGAAGCGGCGACGGAGGGGCTGATCAAGGTGGTGCTCGGCCCGCGCGGACGCATCCTGGGCGCCACCATCCTGGCGCCGCGCGCGGGGGAGATGATCGGGCTGTGGGGGCTGGCGATCCAGCGCAGGCTGGGCATCGGCGCCATAGCCTCCTCCCTTGCGCCCTACCCCACCCTGTCCGAGATCTCGAAGCGCGCCGCGGGCGGCTTCTACACGCCCCGTCTGTTCGGCGCGGGCACCCGGCGCATCGTCGGGCTGGTCCAGCGCCTGCTGCCATGAGGATCGCCACGATGACCCTGCCCAACTGGATGCGCGACCGCCGGCTGTGGATTGTCCTGGCCATCGTCGCCGTGATCCTGGCGCTGCGGCTGACCGGGCTGACGGAGCATCTGTCGCTGGACACGCTGGCCCGGCACCGGCTGACGCTGACGGCGCTGGTGGCGGACCATGCGCTGGTGGCGGGGCTGGTCTTCGTGGCCGCCTATGCCGCCGCGGTGGCGCTGTCCGTGCCCGGGGCGGTGTTCCTGACGCTGACGGGCGGCTTCCTGTTCGGCGCGGTGCTGGGTACGGCGCTGACGGTGCTGGGTGCCACCATCGGCGCCACACTGGTCTTCCTGCTGGCGCGCCGCATCTTCGGCGCGGATGCGCTGGACCGGCTGGGCAGCACGGCGCAGAAGCTGGCCGAGGGCATCCGGCGCAACGCCGCCCCCTACCTTCTGGTGCTGCGGCTGGTGCCGCTGTTCCCCTTCTTCCTGGTCAACCTGGTGCCGGCCTTCGCCGGGGTGCGGCTGCCCACCTACGTCCTGACCACCTTCTTCGGCATCCTGCCCGCCACCGCCGTGTTCAGCCTGGCCGGCGCCGGGCTGGGGGAGGTGCTGGAGACCGGCGGCGATTTCGAGGTGGGCAGCGTGCTGACGCCGCAGATCCTGGGCGCGCTGCTGGGCCTGGCGGCGCTGTCCCTCGCCGCCATCCCGCTGAAGGCGCGCTTCGCGAAGTGACCGTTTGAGAATGCCGGCGTGCGGAGCCGACCCGGTCACGACGGGCTAGCTGGCCTGTTCGAAGCCGCCCGTGCCCGGCCGCCCGGCGAGTTCCAGGCTCTGCGCGAAGGCATCCCGGCGCGCGATATTGGTGGCGGCCAGGCTGCGCAGCCGGTCCGCGCCCTGGGCGGCCAACGGGGCGGAGGCGGCCTGCACGGTGAAGGCGTTGCCGGGCGCATAGCCGCGCAGGCCCGCCCCGCCATCGGCATAGGCGAAGCCGGCGGCGGCCGGGCGAAGGCTGACCTCCGCCCCTGCGGTCAGCCGCCCGACGATCGGCGCATCCGCCTCCGGCCGGACCCGCAGCGGCACGGGGGCGGAGGCGACGGCGCGTGGCAGCGCCGCATCGGCCGCGCGGCGTGCCGAAAGCGCGGCCCGGGTGCCGGGGGCGACGGCTTCCACGGATTGGTCGATGCGGGCGGCGCGGGCGGCGATGGCGGCGCGGGTGCGTTCCGCCTGGTCCAGGTCCCGCTGCATGCGGCCCCGCGCCTGCTGCAACCGGGCGGGCAGGGCGGCGGGCGGGGTCTCGGCGCGGATCACCCGCACCTCCGTCCAGCGGCAATACAGCAGGGCGTCGAAGGCGATCTGCAGGCGTTCCAGCGCCGCATTCTCCCGCACCAGCTCCGCCTCCAGCTCGGCGGCGGAGGGTGGGCCGCTGCGGCGGGGCGGGCTGCCGAACAGGTCGCCGGCATTGACGAAGACCACCACCTGCGGCCCGCAGCTATCCTGCGGGTCCGCGGCCGCCTGGGTGGCGGCCGGACCACCCGGCGGTACGGTGCAGGCCCCCAGCGCCAGCAGCGCGCCACCCAGGGCTGCACCCGTCAGTCCGGCTCGTCGCATCTCGGCAAATCCTTATTCTGGCTGGCAGAGTGGCGAGGCCGCCGTCACAGCGTCAACCACCTCACGCCCGCAACCTTTCGATCAGCGCCATCGCGGCCTTCGGCGCCTTCGGCTTGTAGCCGTTGATCATGAAGACGAAGACTTCACGGGATTTCGCGGGCTTCTTCTCCGCCGGTGCCAGCAGGGGCAGGTCCTTGGGCGTGCCGCCCTTGGCCCAGTCCCGTGCCCGGCCGGCCCAGAGGTCCAGCGCGGCGGCGGGATAGCCCAGCGCCTCATCCTCCGCCGCCGCCTGCAACCGCGCATAGACGAAGGGCGCGGTGACGTCGTGGATCGCCGGGTGCTTGTCGCTATCCGCAACCACCACGCCGATGCCGTGGCGGCGCAGCATCGCGGGGAATTCCGGCACGCAGAAGCTGGGGTGCCGCACCTCCACCACATGGCGCAGCGCCACGCCATCCTGTGTCTTCGGCAGCAACTGAAGGAAGGCTTCGAAATCCTCCGGCTCGAAGGTCTTGGTCGGCAGGAACTGCCAGTTGATCGGGCCGAGCTTCGCCTTCAGCTCGACCAGCCCGCTGGACAGGAAGCGGGTGATCGAGGCGCCGGATTAGGGCGAAGACGAAATCCTCCGGCGCCTCGTCATGCCAGCGGGCGAAGCTCTCGGGCTTCTGGGCGCCGTAATAGGTGCCGTTGATCTCGATGGCGGTGACCTGGCGGCTGGCGAAATGCAGCTCCTGCTTCTGCGGCAGGCCCTTGGGGTAGAAGTTGTCGCGCCAGGGCTCGAAGGTCCAACCGCCGATGCCAACGCGAATTTCTACGGTCATGCTGCGCCTCCGCCCTTCACTGCAGGCTGCACCGCCTCGCGCCGCCGCGCCTCACCACATCAGCGAGAGGGGGGCCAGTGCCTGCCCGCGGCGTGCTCGTTCCGCGGGCGGGAGGACATCGCAGGAGGGCCAGATGCCGCTGGACAGCGCCGCGGCGTAGCCCTCCGGCAGCCTGGCCGCGCGCATCGCGGCGGCGGCGGCTTCGTGGTCGTAGTGCAGCGGCAGGATCTCCACCCGCAGGCCGGTGGCTTCCGGGCTCAGCAGCGCGAACCAGGCGCGCGGCGTGCCGTCATCCGCCGGCATGCCCACCGCGCCGGCATTCAGCCACAGCCCGGCCCCGACGCGCCGGGCGAAGGGAATGCCGCAATGGCCGCAGATGACGCCCTCGCAGCCCGTCGCCGCGATTTCCGCCGCCAGCACATCCTTCGGCGCGGAGGCGAACAGGAAGCGGCTGGTCTCGATCGCACCGCCATGCAGCACGGCCAGCCGCCTTCCATCCGGCAGGGTGATCGCGATCCGCCGCGGCAGGCCGCGCATCCAGTCGCGCTGCGCCGGCGTGACCTGGGTGCTGGCATGCGCGTACCAGCTTCGGCTGAGCAGGTCGCAGGCGGTGCCTTCCTCGAACCCGCAGCCGCAATCCTCGGCCGCCTCGGCCAGTTGCTCCTCGCAATTGCCGGCCAGCACGGTGATGCCGCTGTCCATCACCAGCGCCGTGGTCGCCGCCGCATCGGCGCCATAGGCGACGACATCGCCGGTACACAGGATGCGCGCGGGCGGAATGCCGCGCCGCGCCGCTTCCGCCAGCAAGGCGGTGGTCGCCTGCAGGTTCGAATAGGGGCCGCCGAAGACGAGCAGCGGGCCGTCGAGCGTCATCTTCATGCCAAGCGTCTCCGAAGCGCCGCGCTGATCCGGTCCGCCGCCAGCGTCAGCCCGACCACCACCAGCAGGATCGCGAACAGGCGGTTGAAGTCGAGCAGGTCCACCGCGTTCTTCAGCTCCTGCCCAATGCCGCCGGCGCCGACCAGGCCGAGCACGGTCGAGGCCCGGATGTTGAACTCCCACACATAGAACAGCGCGCCCGCCGTCTCCGGCAGGGTCTGCGGGACCAGCGCCCAATGCGCCACCTGAAGCCGGGAGCCGCCGGCGGCCAGGATCGCCTCCGCTGGCCGGGGGTCCGCCGATTCGAAGGCTTCCGACCAGAGCTTGCCGAGCGACCCCGCCGAATGCAGCGCCACGCCGATCATCCCGGCAAAGGGGCCGAGGCCGACCGCGGCGACGAAGATCAGCGCGAAGACGAAGCCATCCACCCCGCGCAGCCCATCCAGCACGCCGCGCGCCGGCTGGCGCAGCAGGGCCGCGCGGGTGACCGGCCGTGCCGCCAGCAGCGCGAAGGGCGCGGCGAGCAGCGCAGCCAGCACGGTGCCGAGCGTCGCGATGCCCACCGTCTCCGCCGCCCGGCGGGCGATGTCGCCCGGGTTGGAAAAGTCCGGCGGCCATGCGGTGGCGAGCCAGCCGGCCAGCCGCGGCAGACCCGCTACCAGCCGCGCCGGGTCCGGCTGCACCGCCCAGACCGAGGCCGCGAGCAGGGCCAGGAAAGCGGCCCAACCCCCCAGTTTTAACAAGATAAGGGCTTCACGCGTTGCGCAGCCTGCCGAGCGCGCGGCCCGCATCCTCGATCGGCGCATAGGTCTCGGGCGTGGCGGCGACCCAGCCGGTATAGTCGGGCGGCAGCACGGCGGCGGTGCTGGCCAGCGCGGCGGCGGCCAGCGCATCCCGCGTCTCCGCCGGCAGGTCGCGGCGCACCGCCAGCGCGTCATTCGGCAGGGGGTCGCTGCGCCAGACCACCTTCACCTGGTCCGCCCGCACCCTGCCGCTGGCCAGCATCGCCGCCAGGTTGCGGTCGAAATCCGTGGCGAGGTCCACCTGGCCGTTGGCGACGGCGATGACATTCGCCGCATGGCTGGCACCGTCGCGGTAGCGGAAGTAGCTGCGCGGATCGATGCCGCGCTGGAGGAACCAGTGATGCGGCACCAGCCAGCCGCTGGTGGACCCGGCATCGGCGAAGGAGATGGACATGCCCCGCGCATCCTCGGGGAAGCGGGCGATGGGCAGGTCGGGGCGGGCCAGGATGATGGCGTGGTAGGTCGGGCTGCCGCGCCACAGCACGGTGGCGATCGGGTCCGCCCCGGCGCGCGCGCGCGCCAGCACATAGCCCCAGGGCCCCATCCAGGCGCAATCCACCTGGCCGCTGCCGAGCGCGACGGCGATGCCGGCCCAGTCGCTGGTGACGGTCAGTTCATGCCGCCGGCCGAGCCTGTCCGCCAGATGGGCGAAGAAGGGCGCGAAGGCGCGGCGCGTATCACCCGGCGTCGGCTGGAACGGCCCGACGGCGAAGCGCAGCGGCGCGGGCTGGGCCAGCGCGGGGGTGGCGAGGGTTGCGGCGGTGGCGGCCAGCAGGCTGCGGCGGGGCAGGCGGATGGTCATGCGGGGCTGATCCTCCATGGCGCGGGCGCCACTGCTTCGCTGGAGGCGCGCCCGGAGGTTACGCGAGGGCGGAAAAATCCAGAAGCCGGAGGAGGGCGGTGGTGGAGGTGAGCGGGATCGAACCGCTGACCTCGTCATTGCGAACGACGCGCTCTACCAACTGAGCTACACCCCCACACGCCAAGCGTGGGACCACCGCAGGGCGTGGCTTATGAAAGCGGCGGGGGCGGGTGTCAAGCCAGGGGCGGCGAAGATGTCCCTGGCCCGTAAAGCCTTGTTCCGAGGGCGGCCCGCCATTAGGTTCCGGGCGTAACGCCCAGGGGTCGCAGATGCTGCTCGATGCCGTTTTCTTTCTGGTCCGGGCGGGTCTCGACCTGTTCTGGTGGGCCGTGCTGCTGGC
>LNFM01004477.1_pt1 | contig 25695 bp, 21 predicted proteins | sample 596031 | NCBI WGS metagenome assembly LNFM01 (sample SAMN04254537, study PRJNA301005) | activated carbon metagenome | isolation source: dual media filters at the Ann Arbor, Michigan drinking water treatment plant | place: USA: Ann Arbor | reverse complement strand
TGGTAGTAGTTCTTGTAGATGACGTCGGTGCCGTCGATCTCGGCGTTGACCGCCGGGATCTCCTTCAGCGCCTGGATGCACGCCTTCACGAAGAAACTCATGAAGCCGAGCTTCACGCCGTGGCGCTTCTCGAACAGCTCCTTGTATTGGTTGCGCATCGCCATGACGGCGGTCATGTCGACATCGTTGAAGGTCGTGAGCATCGCCGCGACGTTCTGCGCGTCCTTGAGGCGGCGCGCGATCGTCTGGCGCAGCCGCGTCATGCGGATGCGTTCCTCGCGCGCCTCATCGTTGGCCGCCGATGGCAGCCGCATCTGCTGGCTCGGCACCGCGGGCACTGGCGACGTGTAGGCGGCCGGCGCTGATGTCGGCGCAGCAGCCGGCGCCGCTTTCGGGCGGGCCTCGGCGGTGAGCACGTCCTCTTTCAGCACCTGCCCACGCTTGCCCGAGCCGGCGACATCACCTTCGGCGATGCCCTTTTCCTTCATCATCTTTGCAGCCGAAGGGGCGGGCGGCATTGCAGGACCCGACGACGCGGCAGCCGGAGCCGGCGCTTTCTTCTCGGGAGCAGGTGCGGGTGCCTTCGCAGGAGCCGCTGCCGGCGCAGCCTTCGCGGCGCCACCGCCGCCCTCGTTCAAGCGGCCGATCACGGCGCCGACGGCAACCGTCTCGCCTTCGCCGACCGACAGCTCTGCGAGAACGCCAGCCGACGGTGCCGAGACCTCGACTGTCACCTTGTCGGTCTCGAGTTCGCATAGCGGCTCGTCCACCGCCACCGCGTCGCCGGCCTTCTTGTACCACTTGGCAAGGGTCGCCTCGGTTACCGATTCGCCGAGCGTCGGCACCTTGATATCGATTGCCATATCATCCGCCTCTTTATTGCGCGGACCGCGCATCGGTCGCGCACATTCCTAAATCTCGAGGGCCCTCAGAGGAGCGCCTGATCGAGCACAGCCTTCTGCTCCTCGGCGTGCTTCTTCGCGAGGCCCGTTGCCGTCGCGGCAGATGCAGCCCGTCCCGCGTAACGCGGGCGGGCGTGCTTCGCCTTGACCTGATCGAGCACCCACTCGAGTCCCGGCTCGATGAACGACCACGCGCCCATGTTCTTCGGCTCTTCCTGTGCCCAGACCATTTCAGCTTTCGGGAACCGCGAAAGCTCCTGGATCAGCGCGCGCGCCGGGAACGGATAGAGCTGCTCCACGCGCAGCAGATAGACGTCGTCGATGCCGGCCGCCTCGCGTGCCTCGTAGAGATCGTAATAGATCTTGCCCGAGCACATCACGACGCGGCGGATCTTATTGTCCGCTGCGAGTTTGATCTTCTCGCCCGTGCGCGATTGAGCGTCATCCCACAGCACGCGATGGAAGGTCTGGCCGGGGCCCATCTCGTCGAGCCGCGAGATCACGCGCTTGTGGCGCAGCAGCGACTTCGGCGTCATCAGGATCAGCGGCTTCCGGAACTTGCGGTGGAGCTGCCGGCGCAGGATGTGGAAGTAGTTGGCCGGCGTCGTGCAGTTCGCGACCTGCCAGTTGTCCTCGGCGCAGCTCTGCAGGTAGCGCTCGAGGCGGGCCGAGGAATGCTCGGGACCCTGGCCCTCGTAGCCATGCGGCAGCAGGCAGACGAGCCCCGACATGCGCAACCACTTGCGCTCGCCCGACGACAGGAACTGGTCGAACACCACCTGCGCCCCGTTGGCGAAGTCGCCGAACTGCGCTTCCCACATCACGAGCGCCATCGGCTCGGCGAGCGTGTAGCCGTACTCGAACGCGAGCACCGCCTCTTCCGACAGCATCGAGTTGATGACTTCGAAGCGTGCCTGGTCGGGCGCGACGTACTTCAGCGGCGTATAGCGGCGCTCGCTCTCCTGGTCGATCAGCACCGAGTGGCGCGACGAGAACGTGCCGCGCTCGACGTCCTGGCCGGAGAGGCGGACCGGAAAACCCTCCTTCATCAGCGTGCCGAACGCGAGCAGCTCCGCCATCGCCCAATCGACGCCCTCGCCGCTCTCGGTCATTTCACGGCGGCGGTCGAGCAGCCGCTGGATGGTGCGGTGGGCGTTGAAATCCTGGGGCACGCTGGTGATGCGACGACCGATGTCCTTCAGCACCTCGATGTCGACGCCGGTGACGCCGCGCCGCGCCTCGTCCTCGGCAAGGCCGATATCGGACCAGCGGCCATCGAGCCAATCCGCCTTGTTCGGCTTGTAGCTCTCGGCGGCCGCCATTTCCTCGTCGAGACGCGCACGGTTCTCGTGGCGCAGCGCCGCCTCGTCCTCGGCGGTGATCACGCCCTCGTCGATGAGCTGCTTGGAGTAGAGCGTCGCGGTCGTCGCGTGCGAGCGAATGGTCCGATACATCAGCGGCTGCGTGAACATCGGCTCGTCGGACTCGTTGTGTCCGAACCGGCGATAGCAAACCATGTCGATGACGACGGGCTTTTGGAAGCGCTGGCGGAATTCGGCTGCGATCTTGGCGACGTGCACGACCGCTTCCGGATTGTCGCCGTTGACGTGGAAAATCGGCGCCTCGACGATCTTGGCGACGTCGGTGCAATAGGGCGACGAGCGCGAGTAGCGCGGATTGGTCGTAAAGCCGATCTGGTTGTTGATGATGAAGTGGATCGAGCCGCCGGTGCGGTGTCCCTTGAGGCCCGAGAGGCCGAAGCATTCCGCGACGACGCCCTGCCCGGCGAACGCGGCGTCGCCATGGATCAGGAGCGGCAGGACGGTGCCGCGTTCGCCCGGCTTGCAGCCGTGCTGGTCCTGCTTCGCTCGCACCTTGCCGAGCACGACCGGATCGACGATCTCGAGGTGCGAGGGGTTGGCGGTCAGCGAAAGATGCACCTTGTTGGCGTCGAACTCACGGTCCGACGAGGCACCGAGGTGGTATTTGACGTCACCCGAGCCTTCGACGTCATCGGGCTTGTACGAGCCGCCCTTGAACTCGTTGAAGATCGCGCGCAGCGGTTTGCTCATGACGCTGGCGAGGACGTTGAGGCGCCCGCGATGCGCCATGCCGATGACGATTTCCTTTACGCCGAGCTGGCCACCGCGCTTGATGATCTGTTCCAGCGCCGGCACCATCGCTTCGCCGCCATCCAGCCCGAAGCGTTTGGTGCCCGTGTATTTGACGTCGGCGAATTTCTCGAAGGACTCGACTTCGATCAGCTTGTTCAGGATCGCGCGCTTGCCTTCGCGCGTAAAGGAGATCTCCTTGTCCTGCCCCTCGATGCGCTCCTGCAGCCAAGACTTCTGCGCGGGGCTGGTGATGTGCATGAACTCGACGCCGATGTGACGGCAGTAGGTGCGGCGCAGGATGCGCAGGATCTGGCGCATCGTCGCGGTCTCGAGACCGAGCACCTTGTCGATGAAGATCGGGCGGTCGAGATCGGCTTCTGTGAACCCGTACGTCTCGGGGCGCAGCTCACGATGGATCTTGCGCTCGGTGATGCCGAGGGGGTCGAGCTCGGCGGCGAGGTGCCCCATAACGCGGTAGGCGCGGATCAGCATCAGCGCGCGGAGACTGTCCTGCGTCGCGCGATAGGAGGCGGCGGGAGAAATGTCGTAGCCATTCTCCTGAGCGCGCTGTGAAATCTTCTCGCGTACGCTCCGCTCGCTGGCGCCGTAGTCGGCGGTCAGCGCGGCGACCAGCTCGCCGGTCGGCTGCAGCTCATCGAGCGTCCGTCCCCACGATGGGCTCTGCGTCGTCTCGCCGCCACCCGCCGCCTTTTCTTCCTGTAAACTTTGGAAAAACAGCCGCCACTGGTCGCTGACGGAGCCGGGATTGCGTTCGTATTGAGCCTGCATCTCCTCGATGTAACCGGCGTTGACGCCGTTTAGAAACGAGGTGAGGGCGAAGGCTTGATTGGAATCCTGGCGTGACATGCTCTGTCTCGTCCTGTTGCGACTTCGGGAGCCGAACGCACACAGCCGCCCGAAGGGGGCGGGGCCGGCTCAGATTGCGGCGCTACATAACCCATAACCGATTGCGAGAGTAGTGCATCGATCGGCGCACCCGAATCGGGTGGCGCGCTGTGGGATATATAAGGAGTCTCGCGGAGAATACTCGCGTGTTGTCGCCAGCCTACGCACTGTACGTGACGTTTTCGTGCACATTCTTCAGGCGGCGAGCGTCGATGTCGCGGGCGATCGGCGAAACCTGCAGCCGATTCAGCGCTTCAATGCAGCCAGCAGTGTCGTGCCGAGGCTCGCGGGGCTATCGGCGACGGCGATGCCGGCCGACCGCATGGCGTCGAATTTGTCCTCGGCCTTGCCCTTGCCACCCGAGATGATCGCGCCCGCGTGGCCCATCCGGCGTCCCGGCGGTGCCGTCGATCCGGCGATGAAGCCCGCCATCGGCTTGGAACGGCCTTTGGCTGCCTCGCGCTTGATGAACTCGCAGGCGTCCTCCTCGGCCGAGCCGCCGATTTCACCGATCATGATGATCGCCTCGGTCTCGGCATCGGACAGGAACATGTCGAGCACGTCGATGAACTCGGTGCCTTTGACCGGATCGCCGCCGATACCGACGGCGGTGGACTGGCCAAGGCCCGCATCGGTGGTCTGCTTAACCGCCTCATATGTCAGCGTGCCGGAGCGCGACACGATCCCGACGTTGCCCTTCTTGAAGATATTGCCGGGCATGATGCCGATTTTGCACTGGTTGGGTGTCAGCACGCCGGGGCAGTTCGGCCCGATCAGGCGCGACCAGCTTCCCGTGAGCGCGCGCTTGACCTTGATCATGTCCATCACCGGGATACCCTCGGTGATGCAGATGATCAGCGGTATTTCGGCGTCGATCGCTTCGAGGATCGCGTCGGCGGCGAACGGCGGCGGGACGTAGATCGAGGTCGCGTTGGCGCCGGTGGCGGCCTTTGCCTCGATCACGGTGTCGAAGATCGGCACCTTGGCCATTTCGGGATCGGGGTGCTTCGAGCCGCCTCGACCGGGCGTGACGCCACCCACGAGCTGGGTGCCATAGGCCATGGCCGCCTTGGAGTGGAAGGTCCCCTGGCTGCCGGTGATGCCCTGGCAAAGGACCTTGGTATTCTTGTCGACGAGGATGGCCATCGGCGGGTTCCCGGTTGCACGCGCGCTCTTGTCCGACAGATCGGGCCCCCGATCAAGTGTCGCGATCGGCACAGCCCTGCTGCTTTCGACCAATTTTCAATCATGGGACAAGTGTAAGGCGTACTGCTGGGGCGACTTGCACCTACCTTGCGCCCTGGCTAAACCGCTTCAAGAGCTGGTGGACAACGGCACTTATGGGGGCCATGCCTCGAATGGACAGCCGACAAGCCAAAGGGATGAGCGACGGCATCGATCCCGGAAACAGCTCCGAAAGAGTGTTCCGGGTCGCCGTCTGTGGACCGATCGCGGCGGTAGCCGGCATGGCTGCGGACCTCGAGCGGCTCGCCGGCACACGGCCGGAACTCGGGCTGGAGGTCGTCACGATATCGACCGACGGCGATGAACCCCGCCCCGTCGCACGTATGTTGGACGTCCTGCCGTCGGCGGCGCTCGCGGTGATCGTGGGCGAAGACCCAGATCACCTCACCGACGCCGCCCGCGCCGCCTGCTTGCTGGCATGGCGGCTGACGGGCGCCACACCGATGGTGGCGATAGCTGGCGATGCGGGCCGCGCCGCTGAAGTTTTGCACCCCTTCGCCCGGGATCTCGGCATCCCCGCGCCCGACCGGATCGTGATCAACTCGAACGATGTGTCGTCGATGGTCGAGCGGCACGCCGCCGCGCGGCGCGACAGCCGCAGTCAGGCGCCGCTGCGCTTCTGGGTCACGGATACCGCTAAAAATTCCAGCACGCCGTCGACAGCAATCGAGGGCGAACTCGCCATCGGTCACCTCACGCTGGGACAGCAGGTCGTTATCCTCCCGTCGGCCACCGCAGCAACGGTGACGGCGCTTGCGCCGCTGCCGGCGCGCGATGGCGATGCTCTGCCAAGATTGTCGGTCACACTCGACCGGCCGCTCCCGCCCGACCCCGGCTGCGTACTCAGTGACGCGGCAAACCGGCCCGAACTTGCCGATCAAGTCGTTGCTCACATCGTGTGGTCCGGGCGCAAGCCGATGTTGCCCGGACGAAGCTACGTTGTGCGCCTCGGCAACCAGGCAACGCGCGCCCAGATCGGCGCCCTCAAGCACCGCGTCCACCCCTCAACGCTCGAACCGATGGCCGCGCGCCGGCTCGTTCAGGGCGATGTCGGCCTGTGCAATGTGTCCTTCACCGAACCGCTTGTCTTCGATCACGCCGATCGGGGCGATCCGGCACCGCGGCCGACCTCGCGCTTCGTGCTGGAGGATGCAGTCGACGGCGGCATCGTCGGACGCGGCGAGATCGCCTTCACGCTGAGGCGCGCGACCAACATTCATTGGCAGGCGCAGGCGGTCGACAAAATCAGCCGGTCGGCGCTGAAGGGCCAGCGGCCGGCGTGTCTTTGGTTCACGGGCCTCTCCGGGAGCGGCAAGTCCACGATCGCAACGGCGCTCGAGAAGCGGCTCAACGCGATGGGTATGCATACGTACACGCTCGACGGAGATAACGTCCGGCATGGCCTCAGCCGCGATCTCGGCTTCACCGACGCTGACCGGGTCGAGAACATCCGCCGCATCGCCGAGGTGTCGAAACTTTTCGTCGATGCCGGCCTGCTGGTGATGGTGTCGTTCATTTCGCCGTTCCGGGCGGAGCGACGCATGGCCCGCAGCCTCCTCGGCGCCGACGAATTTCTAGAAATCTTTGTCGATACGCCGATCGAAATCTGCGAGGAGCGCGACCCCAAGGGCCTCTATCGCAAGGCGCGCGCCGGAGAACTCAAGAATTTCACCGGCATCGACAGCCCCTATGAGCCGCCCGAGCACGCCGAGATCCACATTGCCGGCGGCGAAGCACCGCCCGAAGTCCTGGTCGAACGGATCCTCGTCGACTTGAAGCGCCGCGGCCTCGTCTGACACCGACTTCATCGGCGCGCACGCGCCGCACGACAGGCTGTCGAAAACCGGTTGATCGGCGCGCCGCCGCACCCGGTTTCGCCATCTTGTGCCAGTACCCGTTCGCCAAGCGGCCCACGAATATGCGGCCGGCAAGCGGAGGCATCGGCATGGTCTCGCGTTGCAATCAGACGCGTCCACCCAACACGGGTGACGTCGGCGCGGCACTCGATGCCCAGCGCCTCGCATTCGGAAGCGGATCTCTCGAGCGGCTCGACCTCAATTCCGAGGCGTTTGGCGCCGACGGAACGCGCGCAATCCACGATCTCGCAATGTCATTTCCGGCGCTCCTGTTCGCGCTGACGACCGGCTATGGTACGCCTGAGCGCCGCCAGGCGTGTCTCACGGCGATTGTCGGCGGTGCCCGTCTCAAGACGGCAGCCGAAATATTGGGTCTGCCGTTCTGGTTGCGGCGCCTGCCGGCCGCAGCCCTCACCGGCCCCCTCCCCACGTTGCCCGACGATCGCGAATACGCTCTCGCCGTCGTGCCCGCACTGCCGAAATCACCGGACGCGATGTTGCCGTGGCTCGATTTTCTGAGCCTCGCCGATCGCCTCGCCGGTCGCGACGTGTGCCTCTGGTTCTTGCGCAATCCCCGCCTCACACCGCCAACGGCTCAACCCTCCGATGCGCTGTGGATGCTGGCCTGGGCGTTCTTTGCCAAACATCCCGGGACGCTCGCCGGGCGCGTCCAGCGCCGGTCGTGGACGACACGTGTCGGCTCGCGGTCGGCGCGCGAGGAGACGGCCAACTGGCGCAAGCGCATCGAGGGCGTATTGGCGCTTGGCAGCGGATTCCCCAACACGTGGTTCGAGGATGGCCGGGCGATGGGGCACGACATAGTGGCGCTGCGCAGTCCCGAGGACCTGTTCGCCGAATGCGCGGCCATGCGAAACTGCTTGGACCTTTATGCGCTGCGGCTCGGCCATATGCGTTCGCGCCTGTTCAGCGTCCGGGTGCGGGGAAAGGCAATCGCGACGTTGGAACTCGGCCTGCGCAACGACGAGGTGGGCGTGCCTTTCATTGTGCAGTTGCGCGGCATCGCCAATCGCCGCGCCGGTCCGCAGGTTTGGCAAGCGGTACACGCCTGGATGGGTGGCCAGTCGTTCGCCCATCTCGATCGCGCGCCGCGTCCGAAGCGGATGTCGCTGGTGCTGCGGCGCGAGTTGTGGGCGCCGCTGACCGAGGCCGCGGCAGCGATCGGCATGGGGCAGCGCTTCGAGCCCCTCGCGCTCGGGCGATCACCGGCGAGCCGGAAAATCGCGGCAGGGTGAACTCCTGCCGCGGAGAAGTGCCTTTCAGGCCGCGCGTTCTTCAGGGTCGCGGCGCCGTTGCCCGTTCTCGGGGAGCGCCCACGGCGTGAAGCTGAACACATCGGGGAACGTCAGCGTATCGCGCTCCTTCCGCTGGGTCCCGTCGCTTCCGCCCGCAGATGTGACGGAGTTGGCAGCGCTCAGTGCGGCAACGATGCGCCGATTGCACGTCGAGTAGTCTTCGAGCGCCGTCTGCCAGAACCGCATTTGGGCCGCGAACACATCCTGTGGACCGCGGCACTGAGCGACTGCACTGGGCAATTCGAGGTAGGCTTGTGCGCGCCGACCGGCAAGGGACGCCAGTTCCATGTTCATGCGCGCGGCGCCTGTCATCATCGGCGCGATGGACCGTGTCGCCTGCTCGCCGGATTCGAAGAGCCGCTCCAAAATCGCGTTCTCTGGCCGGTCCGCACGTTCGTGTCGTCGTTCTGTCATAACGCACCACTCCTCAGCTTTGCCCTCGGCATCGCCCGCTCGGGGCCGCCTGGGCATTCCGTTTTCTCCCCCTTCGCCTTGGCTCTTGGTGGCCTCTCAGCCCATGGAAGCGTCCACACCAGCGCCCACACGGGAAACAATCGCGCGAGCCACGGCTCGACCGATTTTAACCATGTTAGCGCGTTCCCGCCGGCGGCGCATTGATCTTGCGCAAGTGCCGCTGCGGAAACGCGAATTTCAGACGATAGGGAGAAACGGAGCCTGGCTGTGGCTCAGCCTGTCGTGACGCCGGCCATGTAGTCGCCGAGCAGCATCTCTGAAATGCGGCCCGGCTGATAGTTGTACGGGCCGATTTCGCGCACGGGGGTCACTTCGGCGGCCGAGCCGGTGATGAAGCATTCCGTGAAGCTCGAAAGCTCTTCCGGCATGATGCGGCGCTCGACGACCTCGATGCCGCGCTTCTTGGCCAGGTCGATGACCGTCTCACGCGTGAGCCCGGCGAGGAAACAGTCAGCGAGCGGCGTGTGCAGCTTGCCGTCCTGCACGAAGAAGATGTTGGCGCCCGTGCATTCCGCCACCCGGCCCTGCCAGTCGAACATCAGGGCGTCGGAATAGCCCTTCTTCTCGGCCCGGTGCTTGGAGATGGTGCAGATCATGTAGAGACCGGCGGCCTTGGCCATGGCCGGCGCGCAGGCGGGATCGGGACGGCGATAATCGGCGATATCGAGCCGGATACCGCGCATCCGCTCGGCCGGATCGAACATCGATGGCCAAGTCCAAGTCGCGATCGCGACATGGATCGGATTCTGCTGCGCCGCGACTGCCATCATCTTCTCGCCGCCGCGGAAAGCCACCGCGCGAACGTACTTGTTGCCGCCGCCGTTGCGCTCGAGGATGTCGGCCTTGGCCTTCTCCAGCACATCGACCGAAAAGGGTATCGTGAAGTCCATGATTTCGGCCGAGCGGTGGAGACGCTCGGTGTGCTTGCGCGACTTGAAGACGTGGCCTTCGTAAGCGCGCTCGCCCTCGAAAACGCACGAGCCATAGTGAAGCCCGTGGGTCAGCACATGCACTCGGGCGTCCGAGGACGGCATGATCTTGCCATTGTACCAGATCTGGGGATCGCCGAAGTAGATGAACTCGGAAGCCATGCGCGTTTCCTCCCGCGGGATTGGGCCGGGACTTGGATTTGGACCATCGGCGCCGCGGCAACGGTCGCTTGGCTCGCCATCGGCAAGCGGTCGGATGCCGCACAGGTGCGCAGATCGATCCTTTGGCGCCTTTGCAGAACGGCGCGCCGCGACAGTGGAAAACCATCCCGGCGGAGGCAGCTCCGACGTCATACCGATCGCCCGAGAGGGCCATTCAGCATAACAAAGCGCTTGCCACGGGTAGCAATCGACTTCAAATATGTCAATATGGCTGACGTAAATTCAGATCGCCCCTCCGCGCCGCGCATGACAGCGTCTGCGGCGACAAACACGAGCGGCAACGCGACAGCGATCGCCTCCCCGGAGGAGGTCTCTCCGGAAACCCTGCAGCTCATCGAGCTGCTGTTTTTCGCCTACCGCGATTTCACCGGCGACGCCGACGCGATCCTCGCCGAGTTCGGCTACGGTCGTGCCCACCACCGCGTGCTGCACTTCATCACCCGCTATCCCGGCCTGCGCGTGGCCGACGTCCTCCTGATCCTCAACATCACCAAGCAGAGCCTTGCCCGCGTGCTGCGCCAGCTCGTCGAGGGTGGCCTCGTCGTCCAATCGGCCGGCGATACCGACCGCCGCGAGCGCCGCCTGCATGTGACGACCGCCGGCAAGGCGCTGATGCGCCGTCTTGTCGATGCGCAGACGCGGCGCGTCCGTCGCGCCGCGGGCCTCAGCGGCAACGGCGCCGAAGCCGCTATCCGCCGTTTTCTCACGGCCATGATCGAGCCGGAAACCCGCGCGATGGTCACGGCGCTTCTCGATCTTCCGGATCCCCCCAAAGATCTCAACGGCGAGTTCCAGCCATGACGCTTGCTTCGCCCCTTGCCCGCAAAGACCCACTGCCCGACAACGCCCCGCATGTGCTGCTCGTCGACGACGATCATCGGATCCGCGATCTGCTCGGTCGCTACCTGCAGGACAACGGCTTCCGCGTCACGACGGCCCGAGACACCACGACCGCTCGGGCTGCCATGCGCGGCCTCACATTCGATCTCGTGATCCTCGATGTCATGATGCCCGGTGAGAGCGGGCTCGATCTCGCGCGTGAATTAAAGAGCATCGCGCCGATCCCGATTTGCATGCTGACCGCGCGCGCCGAGCCCGAGAACCGCGTCGAGGGCCTCGAAGCCGGCGTCGACGACTACGTGACCAAGCCGTTCGAGCCGCGCGAACTGGTGCTGCGTCTCCAGAACATCATGCGTCGCGGCCGCATCGGTCACGAGCCGCGCGACGAAATCCGCATGGGTGACTACGCCTTCAGCATCGAGCGCGGCGAGTTGCGGCGTGCGGATGAAACGATCAAGCTCACGGAGCGCGAGCGGGATCTGCTGCGCCTGTTCGCCTCGCGTCCCGGATCGCCTATTGCCCGCCACGAACTCGCGAGCGATGATTCGACGGGCAGCGAGCGCGCCATCGACGTCCAGATCAACCGGCTGCGCCGCAAGATCGAGCTCGATCCATCCAACCCTGTGTATCTCCAGACGGTCCGCGGCAAGGGCTATATTCTCTATATCGATTGAGGCTGAGGCGGGCTCTACGAACGAAGCCGGCCCAAGGCGGGGAGAGACGATCCGATGGTGGCGGCGCGGGACGAATTGGGCGAGCTGGAGCTCCCCCCCCCGCGCCCGAAATGGTGGCAGCGGCTGGGGCCGTTCAGCTGGCGCGGCATCCTCTCGAAGCTTGCCGGGTTCGCAGCCGAACTCGCGCCTAAGGGCCTCTACGCCCGCACGCTCATCATCATCATCGCGCCGATCGTGCTGCTCGAAAGCGTCGTCGCGTTTACGTTCATGGAACGCCACTGGCAGGCCGTAACTCGACGCCTCTCGGAAGCGACCGCGCGTGACATCTCCGCCCTGATCGAGGTCTATTCGAGTTTCAGCATTGGCGACGATCCGGAAAAGCTCGCCGCCTTGGCGCGCGACAAGGTCGGCATCTCCATGCAGATCCTGCCTCCGGACGATCTGCCGAAGGCCCAGCCAAAGCCGTTTTTCGCGCTTCTCGACCGCACCCTCTCCGACGAAATCCGCCGGCACGTATCGCTGCCGTTCTGGATCGACACCCTCGGCCAGTCGCGCCACGTCGAGGTGCGAGTGAAGCACCCGAAGGCCGTCCTCCGCTTCATCGCGACGCGCAACCAGACCTACGCCTCGAACTCGCACATCTTCCTGCTCTGGATGGTGGGCACCTCTGTCGTGCTGCTGACGGTCGCGATCCTGTTCATGCGCAACCAGATCCGGCCGATCCTGCGACTTGCCGAAGCCGCCGACGCCTTCGGCAAGGGGCGCACGGTCGGCGACGATTTCCGCCCGCGCGGCGCCCGCGAGGTTCGCCAGGCGGCGCAGGCGTTCGTCGAGATGCGCGAGCGCATCATCCAGCACGTCGACCAGCGCACGACCATGCTGGCCGGCGTCAGTCACGACCTGCGCACAGTGCTCACGCGGTTCAAGTTGCAGCTCGCCTTTCTCGGCGACGGCCCCGAGATCACGGCGTTGCGCGCCGACGTCAACGAGATGCAGCACATGCTCGAGGACTACCTCGCGTTCGCCAAGGGCGACGGTGGCGAGCAGGCGACGCCGACCAACGTGCGCCACCTTCTCGAGGAGGTGTACGTCGACGCCCAGCATTTCGGCGTGCCAATCGACCTGCGCCTGCGCAAGCGGCCGACCGATCTGGTGCTGGAACTGAAACGCAACGCATTCAAGCGCGCCGTCACCAACCTCGTCTCGAACGCGGCGCGGTTCGGCAATCACATCGTCATCCGCGCGGCAACCGAGCCGCAATGGCTCCGCATCGAAGTCGACGACGACGGACCCGGCATTCCCTCGGTCGAGCGGGAGAACGTCTTCAAGCCGTTCTATCGTCTCGATCACGCGCGCAATGAAGGTGCGGGTAACTCCGGACTGGGCCTCGCGATCGCACGGGACATCGCCCGCAGTCACGGCGGCGATGTTGCCCTCGACACGAGCACGATGGGCGGCCTTCGCGCAATTATCCGAGTGCCCCTTTAATTGCCCGCTACCGAGGGTTGCCATACCCCGCAGATCGGATTTTCAGTCCAATGCGTCATGTGCCAAAAAGGCGATGAATGATTGTTAACATTAGATATTTTGCGTAGGCACTCTCGATTCAGACCACCGATGATGGTATGCTCAACGAGCCGGGATGAGACGTCAACATAGGTCTATTAGGAGGTTTGGAATGCGGAAGATTTTGATCGCGCTCGCGCTCTTGTTGCTTCCCGTGATGGGGATTGCGGGCAGTGCACCCGCCTCTGCGGCCCCCACCAGCATGACGCTGCTGGATAAGCTGGCGGTCGGCGAGTCGGCGGTCGACCAAGTTGCCTATAAGTGCCATACCAACTGCTACCGCGTCTGCGCGCGGCGGAACTACAATGGGTATTGCACCTACTATCACCGCAAGTGCCATCGCAAATGCTATCCCGTATACCGCCGCTATCACCGTCGCCACTATCACTGATAGTCGCGCCGAAAGGTTCGATTGCGAAGGCCGGGCATTTGCCCGGCCTTTTGTTTTTCAGTACGCGAGATCGGCAAAAGAAAGCCCGCTAGAACATGCGTCCGCCATTCGGCACCGCGCGCTCAGGCACGATGAGCACCACTTCACCGTCGGCGTCAGGAAAGCCGAGCGTCAGGACTTCGGACATGAACGGGCCGATCTGCCGTGGCGGGAAATTTACGACCGCCGCAACCTGCCGCCCGATCAGCGTGTCCGGCGCATAATACTTTGTGATCTGCGCCGAACTTTTCTTGATGCCGATCGCGTCGCCGAAGTCGATCTTCAGCTTAATCGCCGGCTTGCGGGCCTCGGGGAACGGCTCGGCGGCGACGATCGTGCCGACACGAATATCGACCTTCATGAAATCGCCGAACGTGATCGTGCCGGTATCTGGGGCTGTCGATGCCGCCATGGCATGTCTCTCCTGCTTGAAAAGTCCGTTGATCGGGTGGGTCGCTCGGGAGCTACGCGCTCGCCTTGGCCTCGCTCAGCGCGCGGTTGAACTCGGCACCGAGTATGACGACCATGGCCGTCACTTGGAAGAAGATGAGCGCACTCAAAAGCTGCGTAAGCCCAGCATAGAACCGCGAATAGTCGCTGATCCCGAGCCAGCGCGCATAGATCTGCGCAAGCAAAATCCACAGCACGACGCTTAAAAGAACGCCCGGCCAGACATCCCAGAAGGATCGCTTACCTGCGGTCAAAAACAGATGGTAGGCGAGGAGCTGCGCCGACGTTACCACCAGCACGATCGTGTAGCGCACACTGACCGAGAACCGATCCTGATCGAGCAACCAGTGTACCGCCTCGTTGTCGATGCTGGCGGCCAGCATCGGACCGACGACGACACCCCAGGCAACGGCCAACATGCCCGCCGCCGTCATCAGCACCAGGAACGCGCTCTGCATCAGGCAGAAAAGATATGAGCGGCCCTCCTTGACCCGGTAGGCACCATTGAGGGCCGCGCGCAGGGTCTCGACGGCGCTTGTCGCGAAAAACAGGGAAATTGCGGCACCCACGGTCAGCAGGCCAAACTGACTTGTGCCCATCACCCGCTCGATTTCGGGCGCGAGCGCCTTGGCGACCGGCTCCGGCACCGCCTGGAAAAGCTGCGAAACGGCATACGTCGCAAGCTCTCGGCCACCGATCGTTCCCGCCAGCGCTCCGAGAAAGATGCAGAACGGAAAGAGCGACAGCAGGAACGTGAACGCCACGGCGCCGGACATTGAAAATCCGGCGTTCTGGAACAGCATCCACATAGCGCGTCGGAGGATGTTCAGCTGGCGACCCATCGTCACCCTATTGGCACAAGATTCGGCGCTATTGTGGATCAATCGCGCTCGAGCGGCGCTTACCGGGCCGCGCCGGACGCATGAAGCGCTTCGATGCGGGCTCGCTCCGCCGCCCGGGCGGCCTCGAACTCGGCCCCGTCCCAGGCTCGATGATTGCCCTGAGCATAGGCCAGCGCGTTGCGGTGGTAGAGCCAGGCGTTGAGCCGGTTGGCAACGAAATTATCGGCCGTGCGCACGACCTTGGCCGGCGTTCCCATCACGATCGAATTGGGCGGAATGACCTGACCTTCGCGGACGAACGTGTGCCCGGCGACGATGGAGTGGGCGCCGATCACAGCCCCATCCATGACCGTCGCGCCGATACCGATCAGGCAGTTCTCACCGATCGTGCAGCCGTGCAACACCACGCGATGGGTGATCGACGCATAGTCGCCAATCGTCGTCGGTGTGCCGTAGCCGACGTGGACCATGACGTGATCCTGGAGGTTGACGAAGCGCCCGACGGTCACCGACAGCAGCTCGGCGCGGATGACCACGCCGGGCCACAGGCTCGATCCGGCGCCGATCGCCACCGCGCCGTACACCGTGGCACCCGGGTCGATCCACGCGGCCTCGGGGAACCGCTGCATGAGCGCGCTTGCCATCCGCGCCTACCCCTTGCGAGGCGCCGGCGCGTGCTGGTGCCCGTGGTCGTGGCCATGCTTATGGTCATGCTTTTGATCGTGGCCATGGTGATGACCGTGGTCATGACCGTGATCATGGTCATGGCTGTGGTCATGCCCGCAACCGCAGGCATCGCCGTGCTCATGGTCGTGGTGATGATGGTCGTGATCGTGGTCGTGACTATGTCCAGGCGTCACCAGCGTCGCCGCGAGCTTGCGCTCGATCGCGGCGGCCTGATCGCGGGCACCGTCCGCATCCTCGATCGCGAGCGACATCACTTCGGCGGCGATCATCATGTCGTCCGGATGGCCGAAATAGTGCCGCCGCAGCCGACCGGCACGATCGAATACCAGGAGCGACGGCGTGCCCTGCATCTGGTAGGTCGCGAACGTCTTCGGCGGCCGCACGCCATCCGGCTTGTCGATGCCGATCGGGAACGGCCAATTGTATTCCTTCTGGAACACCGCGAGCGCCTTCTCGGTCATCACGTCGTGGTTCTCGAACACCGTATGCAGCGCGATGACGGCGACCTGCTCGGGGTTGAAGCGCTGGCTCAGCTTGCGCGCCAGGGGCAGCGCCTTTTCGACACAGCTCGGGCACAGCATCTGGAATGCCAGCAGCACGACAACCCGGCCCTTGAGCGCACTGAGCGTCACCGGTTCCTTGGTGTTCAGCCACTTGGTGACGGCGAGTTCGGGCGGGGTCTCTGGGTTGAACATCGTCTGCTCTCCGGCTGTGGACGCGGCTCCATACCACGCGCCGGCCGACTTGACACGCGGCGCCTTACCGCCGACCAGTCACGCCAAGCCTCAGGGAGACGCGTTCATGACCAAGGAAGCCAGCCAAGCCGCTGACAAGGCCCGCCTGATCGAGATCATCAAGACCCGATCCTTCAGCACCGGCGGCGAGATCAAGCTCGCCTCGGGGCGCAGCTCAAATTTCTACTTCAACATGAAGCCGACCATGCTCGATCCGGAAGGCGCCCACCTGATCGGCGTACTCATTTGCGCGGCGTTGGCCGGCCGCAGCGTCGATATGGTCGGCGGCCTCGAAATGGGCGCGGTCCCGATCGCCACCGCAGTCGCCGTCACGAGCCAGCTCAAGGGCTGGCCACTGCCTGCCTTCTTCGTGCGCAAGCAGGCGAAGGATCACGGCACCCAGAGCCTCGTGGAAGGGCTGCCCAAAGGCCAGTCTCTAGCCGGCCGCCGAGTCGTCATCGTCGAGGACGTCACCACGACCGGCGGCTCGGCGATGAAGGCTATCGCCGCCGTCCAGGCCGAGGGCGCCATCGTCGATCGCGTGATCACGGTGGTCGACCGCCTCGAAGGAGCCGCCGAGACGTTCAAATCCGCCGGAGTGGATTTTCAGGCGATTCTCACAGCGAAAGACTTTGGGGATTAGCTGTTTCTTGCCGCGGTCAGCAACGCCTTCGGCTACTGCCGCCGCGGGCTGCCTCACGGTTGCATTCTGACTTCGCGGTCTTCGACCGCTCCCAAATAGCGTGCGCTGCGCGGTTGCCATTCGAAGTGGCCGAAGGCCGCGTGGTGACAAGGCGACCGGAGGGGCACGAGCCGCGGCGCCGGTAGGCGAAGCCGTCGGCGACCGCGGCCAAAGAACTAGTTCGTCTTTGGCGCACCGTCGACGGTTTCCGTCGGCCGGAAGAACACGTCGACGCGCATGCCCGGTAGCAGCGGCGGCTGGCCGTCCATGTCGACGACGACCTCGAGCACGTCGACATCGCTCGGCCGCCGTGGACCACGCTGGCCGAGTTTGCCCGGGCCAAGCGACGGCGCCAGGCTCGCGACCTTGCCGTTGAATTCGCGCTCTGGGTGCGCGTCCGAACGCACCACCACGAGCTGGCCGACCCGCACTTTGGCGGCATCGCGCTCCTCGACCTCGGCGCGCACTTTGAGCGCGGAGACATCACCCAGCAACAGTAGAACCTGCTCCGGTGACGGTGTTGCCGTCTCGCCGACCCGGGCACTGATGTTGAGGACCGTTGCATCGCGCGGCGCGCGGATGCGGGTACGCTCGAGCGCGGTTTCCGCCAGCGAGACGTCGGCACGCGCCACGGTCAAGCCTGCTTCGACGCGTGTCGGCAAGGGAATGCCGGAGGCCGCCTCCGCGCGACGCTGGGCGGTGCGGGCAGTTTCAAGCCTGGTCTCGGCATCGGCGACGGCGGTGCGCTGGCGATCGAGTTGCTCACGCGCCGCGGTCGTGGCGTCGCGGCGATAGGCGACGAACGCTGAATCCATTTCTGCGCGCGCGAGTGACAGCACGGTCTCCGCGTCCATCGTCGCATCCTGCGCCTGTCGCCGCGTCCGTACGAGATCCGTCGGGTTGGCTTCGGCCGTATCGCGCTCGCGCTTGCGCACGGCCGCTTCGGCGCGTGCCGCGTGGAGCCGCGCCATCGCTTCGTCATCGCTGAGCCGGACCAGCAGGTCGCCCGCCGAAACGCGATCGTTGGGCTTCACCGTCACATCGACAATGCGACCCGGCACCACCGAACCGATGCGGATTTCGCCCCCGTTGGGCTCGACACGCCCTGGCGCGGCGGCATCCCAGCGCACCTTCGGCAGCGGTTTGGTCGTCGCCTTCGCGGTCAATTTGCTCGCGACGTTGGCCTGCGGGAGGTAGTACGACGCGCCCATCGCCACTGCGGTCGCGATGGCGAGCGCGAACAGAATGCTGGAAATGGTCGAACGATTGCTATCCATGGTTTTTGGTCTTCCGTTTCTTCGACGCGCGGCTGCCGTTTTGATGGGGGCCGTCTGGCGGCGTGCCATCAGTCCGCATGTCGGCGAGGGGGATGGTCGGCGGCGGCGCCACAATGACGCTGCGCTCGCGTTCGGGTCGCTCATCGTCGACGATCAAGCCATCCTCGATATGCAGGATGCGATCGGCGAACGGCAGCGTGCGATGGTCGTGGGTAACGGCAAGCACCGCGCGGCTCTTGTCCTTCGCGATCTCTGCGAGGAGCGCCATGACGGCTTGGCCGTTTTCACTGTCGAGAGCGGCGGTCGGCTCGTCGGCGAGCAGCAGTGACGGCTGGCTGGCGAGCGCGCGGGCAACCGCGACACGTTGCTGCTCGCCACCCGACATGTTGGACGGATAGGAGCGGAACTTGTGCGCCAAGCCGACCTTGGTCAGCGTTTCACGCGCCTGATCGGTGGCGAGGCGGCCCCGGCGACCGCGCACATCGAGCGCCAAGCGTACGTTTTCCTCGGCATTCAGAGTCGGAAACAGATTGTACGTCTGGAAGACGAAGCCCATGTGCTGGCGCCGAACTTCGGCGAGCGCTTCGGGGCCGAGACCTTCCGTATCGGTGCCGGCGATGCGGATGTTTCCCGACGTCGGGGCCAGGATGCAGCCGAGGATCGACAGGAGCGTCGTCTTGCCGGAACCGGACGGTCCCATCAGCAGCGTCAACTCGCCGGCGCGCAATGACACGCTCACGCCCTTCAGCGCGCGCACCATGCCGGCGCCCTCGCCGAGATTTTTGACGACATCCGTTGCTTCGAGAACGAGTTCGCTGCTCATCGGGCGAACACCATGGCTGGATCGATCTTGGTGACCTTGACGATGGCGGAGACAGCAGAGATCGCGCACATCGCCAACGTCAGAACGAAGAGGCCGATCGCCAGTTCCGGCGTCATCAGGATCGGCAGCGCGGTCTGCTCACTGAAGTGCACGACGACCATGGCGATGGACATGCCTAGAATGTAGCCGAGCACCGCCGAAAGCCCGGCTTGCGTGAGAATGACGCGGTGGATGTAACCCGCGGAAGAGCCGAGCGCTCGCAGCGTCGCAAATTCCCGGAGGTGATCCTTGGTGCTCGAATAGAGCGTCTGCGCCACGATCACGGTACCCACCAGAATGCCGAGGATGGCGCCGCCGATCAGCGCCACGCCGGCGCCGGTACCAAACAGCCAATGATCGAGGCTGCGCGCGCGGAATTCAGCTTGGGTCAAGACGTCGACGTTGCTGAGGCGCGACTTGATCTCATCGCGCACCGCGTCGACCGTCATCGGATCGGCGAGCTTGACGAGCAGGAATGTCGCCTGATCGGCTTGCATCCCGAGCATCGTGCGGGCGCGGCCAAGCGAAGTGAAGACATATGGAGCCATTGTGAAGGATCGGATGCCGTCGGTCAGCGCCGCGACTTTGACACGGGTCTGGTCGACCTGGGCGATCTCGGCGAGCTGTTTGACGCCGAGGTTCTCCATATACGTCTTGTCGATGGCGACCGCGTGCGGCTCGGCGATGCTGTTCGGTTCGCCTTGAATGACATTCCAAGGCGCCAGCCCACCGTCGGCCGGATCGGTTCCGACCAGCACGATCAGCGTGGAACCACCGGCCGGCTTGCGCCACTCCGTGAAGGCAACCGCGAGTGGCGTGACCTTGGCAACGCCCGGAACCGAGAGCACAGCGTGACGCTCACGGCCCGAGAGCAGCCCGGCTTCCTCGAAACTTTTGGCGCCGAATGAGGTGATCCAGATCTCGCCTTCGGAATTGTCGATCATCGAAATGATCATCTGCCGGGCGCCCTGGTAGAGCCCAAGCTGAACCGCGACCAGAACGATCGCGAACAGAATACCGACAAGCGTCACCGCCAGGCGAATTCGGTCGTGAAACAGATTGCGAAACGCCAGCGTCAAAACCATGTGAATGCCAAATCGTCCATATCTCGACGTGCTTGAATGCGACCGCCCAAAGCTGCTTCGACCAAAGCTCGGCGAAGCAAGCCGAATTCCGGTGCGCGAGAATGCCTTAAGGGCGGCCCACATCTGGGGTAGCCACGTACGCGCCCCGTGAACGAGCCCCGGAACGCCGTGCGTCCGCGCCCGTTATATAGGGAAGCCGGGCAAGCGATGCCAGCCGCAACGATCGTGGTTAAACCGGACCGGATCTGGATGTGACCGTCCCGTTCGTGCCGCTGCATCTGCGTAGTCTACGGCAAAATCGAGGCATTCGTTACGGCCTGTGTCGCCTTGCCGCTGCCATACTTGGATCATTTACCACCCTCAACCCGTGCGCTTGACGCTGCACGCGAAGCACAATTCAGGATATCGCCATGCACATCACATCGCTTATCGCTGGGTGGATAGGTCGCGGATTGGCGGCCTCGACGCTCGTCTGCACCGCTGCAGCAGTGTTCGCCGTCCTGAGCGTCGGATCAGCCGGGGCCCAGGATGCCAAGCCGCGCAGAGGCGCACAGGCGGCTCCTGCCGTTCCTCCCCCAGGGGCAATCGATACTGGCGCGGTCGGCGTGTGGATCGATCATACCGGGCGCGGCGCGGTCGAGATCGTGCCCTGCGCCCAAATACCCGCGCCGGGGGTCGCAGCTCCCGCGCCGCCACCCCCGACCGCCAAACCCGTTGAACCGCAGAACCTGTGTGGCCGTATCGTCTGGTTGCAGAACCCGAACGACCCCAAGGGCAAGCCACTCGTCGACAACCTCAACAAGGATGCGACCAAGCGCGGCGCCCCGATCTGCGGTCTCCAGATCCTCGGCGGAGTGAAGCCGCAAACCGACGGCTCGTGGGACAAGGGGTGGATTTACGATCCCGAGCAGGGCTCCGCGTTCGACGTCGAACTTCGCCTGCGCAATCCCGAGACCCTCCAGGTCAAAGGGTACCTCGGCGTCAAGTTCCTGAGCGAGACCTTCGTGTGGCGCCGCGCCAAGCAACTGCCGCCTAAGTGCCCCGGCGTTTGACGGCGACTTGCTGAGCGGCGCAGCAAGAACGCAAACGCTGTCATCCGCATGATACAGGACTCGGGCACCGGTGGCGCGACGCGCCATCAGTCCGGGACGCCCATGGATCTTTTTGCCCTCGCCGCCGCGACGTTCGCGCTGGCCGCCACTCTTCTCCACGTTCTTACTGCTCTGATTGCGGCCGCGCGGTTCAATCGCCCTTCTTCGGCTGCTGGTCCCCCTGCTGATCTGGCGCCGGTGACGATCATCCGGCCGCTCTGTGGCATCGACGCCTATGAGGACGAGACACTACAGTCGGTGTTTCGCCTCGATCACCCGGGCTACGAAATCATCCTCTGTGTCGCCGATCCCGGCGATCCCGTCATTCCGCTCGCGCGAGCGGCGATGGCCGCGCATCCACATGTCTCGGCCCGCCTCCTGATCGGCGACGACCGCATCTCCCTCAACCCCAAGCTCAACAACGTCGTCAAGGGATGGCGCGCCGCCCGCCACGACTGGATCGTCATCGTCGACAGCAACGTCCTGGTCCCGCGCGACTACCTCGGTCGACTGCTGGCCACCTGGCGCACCGACACAGGTCTCGTCTGCGCGCCGCCGATCGGTGCACTGCCACGCGGGTTCGCTGCCGAAATCGAATGCGCCTTTCTCAACACCTACCAGGCGCGCTGGCAATACGCCGTCGATAGCCTTGGCCACGGCTTCGCACAGGGCAAGACGATGCTCTGGCGACGTGAAGATCTCGAAGCCGTGGGCGGCCTCGTAGCGCTCGCGCGGGAGGTGGCGGAGGATGCCGCGGCGACCAAGGTGGTGCGCGCTCAAGGCCGCCGCGTCCGTCTCGTCGATCGCCCGTTTCCTCAACTCCTCGGCGCCCGCACCTTCGCCAGCGTCTGGCGCCGCCAGCTTCGCTGGGCGCGTCTGCGCCGGGCTTCGTTCCCCGCCTGCTACGCGCCGGAGATCCTGACCGGCCTGACGCTCCCTCTCGCTGCGGCGATCAGTGCCGCTCCGGCACTGGATCTACCTCCGGTCGGCGTTGCTGCCGCGATGGCGATCGTCTGGTTCGGCGCCGAAGCGCGCCTCGCAGCGGCGGCCGGCTGGCATCTCTCGTGGCGCTCGCCGCTGGCTTGGCTGGCGCGCGACCTCATGCTGCCGGTACTGTGGTGCGCCGCGCTGACCGGAAGCAAGTTCGAGTGGCGCGGCAGCGCCATGCGCGCCACCGCGACAGCTAACCGGCAAGCCTGATATCGCGGCCGCGCGGCACCAGCACGATGTCGCGCATCGCGGCGAGGCCACGGATCGCCACGGTCTCGCGCGGAAATCCATGATCGCCACGCCCGGCGCAGATCATCACGTCCTCCGACACGATGACCTGACAGCCCTTCTCCTTCGTCATCGCCTCCAGGCGCGCAGCGGTATTGACCGTGCTGCCAATGACCGTCATCGCCGCCGTCGCGGGATGCCCGATGCGTCCAACCACCAGCGGCCCAACCTCGATACCGACGCCGATCGCGATGGGACGACCGAGTTCCGTCGCAAGGTCGCGATTGAGGCGTTCGAGCGCGAGGTCGATCCCGTGCGCGGCCCGTAGCGCGGCACGGCAACCGTCCGACGGTTCGTCCAGTTCGCCACCACCGAACAGCGCCAGCAGTCCGTCACCCATGTACTTGTCGATATGCCCCCCTTCCGCGCCGATCGCCTCGCCGACCTCGGCGAACAGGCGGTTGAGGATGAAGACGACGTCGTAGGGCAGACGCTTTTCGCTGAGTTCCGTGAAACCGCGCGCGTCGAGGAACAGCACAGCGAGCGTGCGCTCGATGCCCTGCGTCTGAGGTGATGTAAAACTTTGGACAGGGCGCGACACCTGCGGATTGACCAACCGCGCCACTGAGAGGTCGGCGGTCGGACGGATCTGGCAGGCGAGCCGTACGTTCGGCGCGGCACCGACGCGGGCGAGCGTTTCGGCTTCGGCAGGCCCCGGCGGCGGCAGGCTCTCGATTCCACCCTCGATCCCTACACGGCACGTCGAACATCGTGCTCGTCCGCCGCAAACCGAAGCGTGCGGCACGCCGTTGGCCCGGCTGATTTCGAGAATTGTGGCGCCGGGTGCTACGCGAACCGTCGGGCCGGCGCGGTAGCTGACGGAGATGCGCGGCCCAGCCAACCCGCGCAATCCCCGCACGACCGGCACTGAAACTGCGACGAGAAGCAGCGCCAGGAACGCGAGCCGGCCGCGATCGTTGAGCGCACTCAACGTCTCCTGGGCAGCGCCATCAGGCGCCCGAACCGCTGCCACCAGTTGGGTGTAGGCGCCGGGCGCCGACATGCGCGCCGCGACCTCGCGTCCCGATACCGTGTATCCGGCGGTCGCCGTCACTGGCAGCGCCACCGCGATCGCAAGCAGCCATGGCTGCACGCGGCCATATGCCGGCAGCAGCGACAGCCAATGATGCAAGCCGATACAGGCGTGGAGCCACGCCACCACGATCAATGTGACCATCGGCCAGGCGAAATCCGGCCAGATGTGCACGAGTTCGAACACGTAGGTGTCGTTCGTACCTGCGACGACTGCCGCACCGCGATTGAAGACGACGTGCGGCAGCAGCAGGAACGGCACAGCGACCCCGCTTGCGATCTGCAGCGCCTCCCACGGGGGCATCCGCCATGTCTGCCGCTGCGCGATCCGCACGAGCGCCAGCCCGATATGGATGGCGAACGCCGCCAGCAGCAGTCCGGAGCCGATCCAGGATCGCGTCACCGCCTTGCGAACATCTTGCATCGCCAGCATCGCGTCGACGCCGACCAGCCCCAGCGCGTGATTCGCGAGGTGCGTTCCGACGAACACGAACAGCACGAGACCGCTCGCGAGGCGCAGGCGCTGCCAGATGTCGCCGCGCGCGAGAATGTGCATCGTCCGTCCTGTCCGAAGGGAATCCGTCACCCATGATAGGGCGTTCCGCGGCAAATGTGCATAAACCGTATGCTTGGTATGCCGCATACCTGTTATTGGCGAAGCCGGCCGAGGCTGCTAGACACATCGACAAGTAGGGCCGTTCCCGGTCCTCAATCCCATCCCCAATGGACGCCCCGGCCGGGGGCCGATCCGCCCCGACAGGAGTTCTTCTGATGCGCAATTTCGCTTATCCCGGCCGCTCGCCGGTCTATGGCACGCGGGCCATGGTCGCGACGTCGCACCCGCTCGCGAGCGTCGCGGCGATCGAGCAGCTCAAGTCGGGCGGCAACGCCGTCGATGCAGCAATCGCTGCGACCGCGGTGATGTGCGTCGTCGAGCACGCGATGACCGGGATCGGCGGCGACTGCTTCGCGATCATTGCCAAGCCCGGCACCAACCCCGTCGCCTTCAATGCCTCGGGTCGCGCGCCTGCCGCCGCGACGGCGGAGTGGTACGCCAAGCAGGGCATCACATCGATTCCCACGCAGTCGCCACACGCCGTTACGATACCGGGTGCGATCGATGGTTGGGCGACGCTACTCAAGGACTACGGCACGCGCTCCTTCGCCGACGTGCTGGCGCCAGCCATCGAATACGCCGAGGGCGGTTATGTCGTCTCGCCGCGCGTTGGCCACGACTGGGCCAAGCTCACTGACAAGCTCAAGTGGCACGCTGGCGCGCGCCAGCATCTCTTGCCCGGAGGCCGCGCGCCGAAGGTCGGCGAGATCGTGAAGTTCCCCGAACTCGGCAAGACGCTGCGCGCGATCGCGACTAAGGGCCGCGACGCCTTCTACACGGGCGATATCGCCGCCGACATGGTCGCGGAGCTGCGCGAGCTGGGCGGCCTCCACACCATGGAAGACTTCGCCGCGCAGAAGGCAACCTACGTCGAACCGATCTCGGTCAAGTACCGCGGCGCCGACCTTTACGAGATGCCGCCGAACAACCAGGGCATTGTCGCACTGATCATGCTGCGCATCCTCGATCGCCTCGGCACGCTTGGCACCGATCCGCTGTCCGTCGAGCGCTATCACGTCATGACCGAGGCGAGCCGTCTCGCTTACGACATGCGCGACGCTTTCGTCGCGGATCCGGTGATGTCCAATGTCCCCGTCGAGCACATGCTGTCCGACGCGACCATCAATGACCTCGCCGCGCGGATCGATCGCAAGAAGCGGCGCGACGACCTCGGTCCCGTGCCGCAGCCGACCGGCACCGACACGATCTACATGACTGTCGTCGACAGCAACGGCATGGTGGTCTCGTTCATCAACTCGCTGTTCTCGGGCTTCGGCAGCAGCATCGTCACCCGCAAAACCGGCATCGCGCTGCAGAACCGCGGCCAGGGCTTCGTCCTCGATCCCAAGCATCGCAATTGCATCGCGCCGGGCAAGCGGCCGATGCACACGCTCGTCCCAGCGATCGCCTTCAAGGACGGAAAGCCGTGGATGTCGTTCGGCGTCATGGGCGCAAACTTCCAGCCGATGGGCCACGCCTACGTCATGACCAACGTCCTCGACTACGGCATGGACGCACAGACCGCGCTCGACCACCCGCGCGCGTTCTTCGAGGACGGCACGCTGCAGCTCGAACAATCGATGCCGAA
>LNFM01004476.1_pt1 | contig 25696 bp, 17 predicted proteins | sample 596031 | NCBI WGS metagenome assembly LNFM01 (sample SAMN04254537, study PRJNA301005) | activated carbon metagenome | isolation source: dual media filters at the Ann Arbor, Michigan drinking water treatment plant | place: USA: Ann Arbor | reverse complement strand
GATCGGCGCACACGGCCGGGGGGATGACCCATGAAATCAACGCCGCTGATCGCGCTCGCGTTGACCGCGAGGATAGCGTGCTTTCCGCAGCAGATCCGCTCTTCTTCGATCGTCGAAGGAACGCAGGACGCCGTCCGACTCTCGCCTGCAGACAGCGTTCCGACAGGCGGGGTCACTGACCCCGGGCGCCTCGCCGGAGCCGCCTCCGCGCGGCTCGAGCTTCCGGTGACCCAGTCCGAGCGAACGGCGGAGCGCGCTCCGATCGTCTCGGGGGGAGCTTTCGTGGCGTACGGGCTCGACCGCGGCGACCTGTGGATGAGCTGCCGCTTCGCAGACGCGCGGCTCGGCGTGACGCCCAACCCGATGCTCGCGCCGTCGTCGCCGCACCAGGGAGTCCTGTGGCGCTGCGGCGCGGGAGGACGCTTCGTGGCTCGCGTCTCGCCGAGCGTGCGGCTCGTGTTCGGCGGCTCAATTGCCGCAACCAACACGCTGGTCCAACGCGAGATCACCGAAACGATCACCGAGTTCGCCCCCAGCACGTCGTCCGGGTTCGGCTTCGGTAACAGCTCGATCCCTGTGTCCCGCACGAGGATCGAGTTCTTCGAGCGACAGACGCTGGCTAACCCGATGGGCCTCGCACATTTCGGCGCGCAGATCGACCCGCTTCGTTGGCTTCGCTTCGACGTCGCCGTCGCGGTGGGACACGCCGCGGGGGTCCCGCGGACAGTCGTCTATTCCGCGAGCTCGCCGTCTGCCCCTTCTTCGTATGTATCGTCCTTGCCCGTCACCGAAGCGAGCCCGTTCGCATACGGCTGGTTCGGAGCGTCGTTTGGTCCCGAGTTCGCGCGCTTCGCGTTGCAGGTCCAGGTAGGCGGCGACGCGATGAGCTCGGCGTACTTCGGCGCCGATGGCGCGATGATCTTCTCCTTGGAGGCTCGAGCACCACAGCCGCCACGCGACGCCTGCAGCGGCCCCGTCTGCCAAAGAGCGAGACGCCCATAAGCGGCCGCCCCCACAAGCACCACGACGAGCGCCCGCGCGATCGCGACGATTTCTCTGCTGTCGGTCGCGAGCTGCGCGCTCGAGGATGCGCGTCCCGATCGCGCTCGACGCCCGCGCGGACAGCGCCCTTCAGGACGCGCGAACAAACACCGCAAGCGGACCGTCGCCCGCAGGCAACGCGTGCACGGACGACTCGATGTGCGGAGCGCTCTCGTGCGAGACGAGCGTCGCGGGTGGCCTCTGCACATCGACGACGTGCACGCAGAACGTAAGCCAGGCCAACGAGGCAGTGCCGTGTGGCGGAGCGGGCGCCACCTGCCTCACCATCGGCGACGGAACGGACGCCACCGCGTTGTGCGTGAAGTCCTGTCGCCCCACGATGAACGCCAACTGTCGGCCCGGCCACGTGTGCACGGGCTGGTGGCTGTCGCACTTTGGTGGGACTCCAGACTCGCCAGGGTGCTTTCCGTTTCGCAGCGACGACGCGCACTGCGTCGCACCCGAGCGCTGTAACTCGCGCACGGGTGCGTGCCAGTTGGCAGCCCCGAACCCAGCGCTGCTCGACGACAGCCAGCCCTGCCGCATCCCAACCGGCATGACTCCCTCGCCCTGCAAGGGCGTGTGCTTCCGCGTCGTGACGGGCAACCCCAACGGCGTGTGCGGCTCGTTCGTCGACCTCGCCATCTCGCCGATGTGTCCAGAGCATCCAGAGTTCATTCAGCCTGTCGGCCGCATGGGCATAGACAACCTCGGGATCTGTATCTTCCGCTCGTGCTCGGCGACACAGTGCTGCCCGAGCGGCCTCGTCTGCGAAGGTGTCGACGACATGGGCCTCTGCTCCGTCGACACTGACGCGCGGATTCGACAGGCTCGATCGCGGCGATCGGCGCGCGACGCGCGTTGTCGGACGCGCCGCCATCGTCGCTGTTCCTCTTGCCGTCGCAGCACCTCGTCACCCACGGCGCCATCCTCGGGATGACCGACTCGGGAAAGACAGGCCTGCTCATGGTCCTCATCGAAGAGGCGCTCCAGGCGGGCGTTCCTGTATTGATGCTGAACGTGAAGGGGGACCTCTCGAACCTCGCGCTCGCCTTCGTCGGGCACGCACCGGCGCCGTTTGTTCCTTGAATCGCCGAGCACCACCTCGCAGCCCTCGACGACGAAGAGCGCGCGCTCGTCCTCGGCGTGCTGGTCGAAGAGCTGCTCGCGTGGGTGCGCTCGCTCCCCGGCCGCAGCTCGCTGCGCGCCCTCGTCGTGTTCGACGAAGTGTACGGATTTCTTCCTCCCCATCCAGCCAACCCTCCGACGAGAAGGCCGCTCACCGCGCTGCTCAAGCAGGCGCGCGCGTTCGGTGTCTCGACGCTGATCGCCACGCAAAACCCGATGGACCTCGACTACCGCGCCCTTTCCAACACGGGACTCTGGTGCATCGGAAGGCTGCAGACCGACGCCGACCGCGAGCGCGTGATCGAAGGCCTGTCCGCGAGCGACGACCGAGAGAGCGCCAAGAAGTTCGCACACACAATCAAGAAGCTCCCGCCGCGGTGGTTCGTCGCCCGCGACGTCCATCGGTCCAGTGAGCCCTTTCTCTTGCAAACGCGGCACACCATGAGCTGGCTGAGAGGCCCGCTCACGCCCGCAGAGCTCCGCCGCGTGAGAGCGCAACGTCGCGCCAACAGCGCCTGGCGCAACAGCGACGAAGACCTACGAACACAGGATCACCTGTAAAAACAGCGGCGAACGCACGGCGCTTGGCGGTGGGTGGTGGAACGATCGCACTGCGGCAGCATTGGGCGAAAGACGGCGGCGAGGCAACGGGCCAGCGGATCGCCGTCGGCTCACGCGTGCTCGATCGAGCTCCGTTGGATGTCCTATCCCCCACCGATGCTACCCTTCAGCGCACCATGCGGTCGGGCGGCATTGTCGTAGCTCGGTTGCTCGCGCTTGGAGCGCTCGCCACCTCACGCGTAACGGGCTGCAGCATCGCGGGACAACGCTGTCTTTGTCCTGTTGACAGCGCGGTGACAGAGGTGAGCGAACTCGTCCGCGGCGAACCATACGTCGAGATCCGTGCGGAATTTGCCAATGGATACTCGACCGCCGAGGTCGACGCAGGGTGCGTCGACTTCTTTCCTGTCAGTGGTCCCGTCGCGCCTCCTTCGCTCGACGGCGTCGCGATCGAGAGCGCAGCGTTGCAACGCTGGCCGAGCTAAACCACCACTCCTTCGATCGATGGATTCGTGGCGGTTCGACTGGAGTTACACGGTCTCGTGCACAGCCGACGCTCGACTGTCTTCTACGACGTTTTATCGGAGCGTGGCTTCGGCGATGGACGCGACGGCTTCGAGCGACGAGCGACGGCAACGCGCGACGGTTAGCGGAGCGTTGGCCCCGCCCTGATTGAACGTCGAAGAAAACAGTCGAGCGTTGGCTGTGCACAAGACCGTTGAAATCAAGTCGAACCGCCATGAATGCATCGATCAACGTGTGCCGATCGAACGAGTGGCGGTTCAGGCGGGAGCGACGAGCCTCACGGGCAGCGCCTCGGGCGTTCGCTTCGGATACGCGATCGCAGGGCGTTGAGCGCGCTCGCATCGGCGACCGCCGCATCGAACGAGGATTTCGCGTATCGTCGTGGCCGTGGAGCCGTCTCGCCCTCGTCGCTGGCGCGCGCTTTTGTCACTCGCAGTCCTCGCCCTGTGCGCGTGTCGCTTTCCCGCCACGCAGGTCGAGGTCACCGTCGACAGCAACGCGCCGCTCGATCGCGTACTGACGCTTACGACCACGGTCTCGCGGGGATCCGAACCCAACGAGTCTGCGCGCGTGTACCGCTGGACGCGCGGACAAGCGGGCGTCGAGCTGCCGGCGAGCTTCACGGTCGTTCCCGCCGAGGGGCGACCGAAGGACGAGCTCGTGACCGTCGTCGTCGAAGCCACGCTCGCGCCGCGAAGCGCGAGCGACCCTGCGGTGCGCTTTCGTCGCGTGGCCCGGTGGCGACTTCAGCCGCAGGTCCCATCGCGATTGCGTCTGTTTTTGCCGATCGAATGCGGATCTCCCGCGGTCGGCTGCACGCTCGCGACCCCCGACGCGTGCACGGTCGCGCGGCTCTGCGAAGAGCGCGGTCTCACCTGCGGCGACGACGGAGCGTGCGTCACCCCCGAAGTGACGCCCACGCCCGTCACGAGCGACGCGTCCGTCGATCGCATGTCACGAGACACAGGCATCGATTCGAGCTTCGATTCGGGCGTCGACGCCAGGACGGACAGCAACGTCGATACCGGCATCGACGTGCGCATGGACAGCGGCATCGACACAGGCATCGACGCCAGGACGGACACCGGCGTCGACGCGCCGATCGGAGCGCCGTTCAACGGTCCGTGCACTTCGAACGCGCAGTGCCTGTCGCGCTTGTGCGTGCTGGACGTGACGGGCCGCGGTGTGTGCAGCGCGATGTGCGGCGGAGGGAGACCTCCGTGCCCGTCGATGTTTCGCTGCCTCGCGAACATGCAGTGCGCTCCCGATACGGACTGCGCCGGCGCGTTCGTTTGGACCAATCCCTACGGCGACGGATCGCTGCGATTGTCTGGGATGCAGCGGGCCGGTGTCCCTCCGACGCCGACGACGAGCTTCACGCGCGCGTGTGTGCGAGACACCGCCCGCCTCGAGATGTGCGCCCTCGGAGGCCTGATCGAGCTGACGGGCCCCGGCGCCTCGACGATCCTGGGACGCGGGATCGGACCCACCGTCCCAGGGCCGCTCGCGCTCACGCTGCGCGCCGCCGCGGGACCTGTGCACGCGCTGCTCGACAACACCGGAGGCGCCGTGACGATCACCGTCGACGCGACGGGCGTCGACGTCTTGTTGAGGCTCACGGGAACCAACCCCCTGCGACTCATCGGGACGAGCCGCGCCCAGACCCTCTACATCGACAGCGCGGGGCCGGTGATCAACGACGGGACGCTCGTGGCGCCGCTCGTGCTGCTTCGCAGCATGGGGTTCACCAACAACGGCACGATCATGGGCGGCACTCGCATCGGCGGGACGATGCCGGTGACGCCGAGCTGCCCGTAAGCGCGTATACTGCCGGGCGATGCGCGCGCAGCGGCGGATTGCGTTGATTTCGATCGTCATCGTCGGCTGCGCGCGGGGCGGCGCTTATCGCGGGATCGAGCCGCTCGCGCCTTGCCCCGAGCAAACGACGCTCGAAGACAGCTCCGACGTGTCCGCGCGGCTCTCGCGCTGCGTGCGCAGCGACGGCGGTTGTCACGGTCCGTGGCGACGGATCGAAGGCTCGACGGTGACGTACGGCCAGTGCGTCGATGGGTTTTCGCACGGCCGCTTCGTGCAACGCACGCTCGACGGACGCGAGATCGGCAGCTACGAGCTCCGCGAGGGGAGCGGCGAAATCGTCCATCGCTACGCGAGCGGCGCGGTCGAGTGGCGCGGTCACGTCGAGCACGGTCGACCGGTCGGCGCGCGACGATACTTTCGCGAAGACGGGATCACGACGATGGTCGAACGCGCCGTCGACGGACGGGTGTTCGAGACGATCGGACGCCACTACCCCAGCGAGATCGACGAGTACGACCAGTGCGACAACGATTCGGGGGACGGCTGCGAAGCGCGGTCGTGCGCCGTGAGCGGCCGAGAGGTTTCGCTCGGCGCGTTCGAGGTCACCGTCGGCGACGCGGCTGCGTCCTTCGAGGTCGTTCGTTATCGCGCGACATGGACGCCAGCTCCGTCCGAGCGAAACGCGCTCGTGACCGACGCGCCGCTGCGCATGCAGGGGACGATCTCCTCGCGCGCGCTCGTCGCGCGGCTGCGCGTGATGAAGACCTTCGTCGACGGCGGCGCGTTCGTGCGAGCGGCGGCCGGTCGCCCCGTGACGCTCACGCGATGGAGCGAAGACCTTCGAGCAGACGTTTCGCTCGACGCAGGAATCGTCTCGAAGGACGTTCGTATCCGATGTGATGATCTCACGCTCGATGGTCAGCGCAACCCCAACGTCTCGCTCGATCCGTTGCCGCGCGAGGGCGCTGCGCTGCGCGGCAGGGCGCGGACTTTGTCCCTCGCAGCATCGCCGAACGGGCGCGTGATCGCGCAGCTCGAGCTCGATCCGAGCGTTCGATTTGCGCGCGGCTCCACGGAGCGCGGATGGGCGCAGGTGCTGTGGCAGAGCTGGGACTGGGGGGCTGTGTCTGGCTGGGTCCGCGCTGATTCGCTGCTCGAAGCGGTCGCGTCGCCGGTCGATCGCTCGGACGCTCACGACATTCGCGATCGAGACGACTGCGCGCCGGTGGCCGGCGACCGCGCGGCGCGCTTGATGGTCGGCGCGCGAATCGTGGCCGCGCCGGGGGCAGCCGCGTGGGCTGAAGTGACCGAAGAGGTCGGGGCGACGGTGCGCGCCACCAACGACGGGGCCTGGCTGCAGGTCGTCTCGGTCGCGGGCCTGTCGTACAGCGACGATCGAGGGGGCTGTCGCCGGCTCGAACGGGCGTTCGTCAGCGCAAACGCCGTGCGCGAGCCACGATGATCGGGCCCGTCACGAAGCGATCAACCTGAACGCGTTTTCGCGTGGAAAACAGGCTCAGGGACGCGACTCGCTCGCGTGGCGCTTGCGCATCTCGCGGTCGATCATGCGCTTCTTCAAGAGCGAGACGCGATCGGTCATGAGCTTGCCGTCGAGGTGGTCGTATTCGTGTTGAAGAGCGATCGCGAGCAGCCCGTCGGCCTCGAGCTCGAACTCTTTGCCTTGGGCGTCGAGGGCGCGGACCTTCACGCGCTCGGCGCGCTCGATCTCCACGTGGACGCCTGGAAACGACAGGCACCCCTCCTCCCACACGATGACGCCGTGCTTCTCGACGAACTCGGGGTTGATGAACGCCCGCAGCTGCGACGGCTCGTTCTCTCCCGCGATGTCGATCACGAAGACCCGCAAAGAAACGCCGATTTGTGGGGCGGCGAGGCCCACGCCGGGCGCGGCGTACATGGTCTCGGCCATGTCCTCGACGAGCTTTCGAACCTCGTCGTTCACCGTGTCGACGGGCCTGGCCTCGTCGGTCAACCGCTTGTCGGGGTACTCCAGAATGGTGCGAATCGTCATGACTCTCCCTTGAATAGTACCTGCCAAATTTACCGGCAAGCGTCGTACCCTCCCGCTTTGTGAAACGACCATCCCCCGTCCCCCTCGTCTGGTTCGCGCTCGCCCTCGGCGCGACCAGCGTCGCTTCCGCGGGCGATTTGAGAGGCACTCTGCAAGGGCTCGACACGCTCCGAAGCTCGCCAGCGCCGGAGGTCCCCGAGCGCAGGTTGTACTTCTGGATGCAGTCCAACGGCGCCCTGGCGACGCGCGACGCGCGGCCCAACCCCGAGCGCGACCTGGCCATCGTCCTGTCGGGAGCCACCGTCCCAGAGGCGGCCCAGCCCGTGCTCGTGACCGTCGCGGGCGGCACCTGCCAGCCCGGAACGGTGCTGGTCAACCCCGGCACGACGCTCAACGTCCGCAACATCGATTGGTTCGCGCACGAGCTCTTTCTCACCGCGCCCAACAACGAGACGCCGATCGAGGGCGCCGCGCCCGAGGCGACCGCGCCGAACAGCCAGCGAGCGCTCCAGGTGCGGCAGGCGGGGACCTACCTCATGCGCGACCGGCTCAATCCGCTCTTTCGATGCTGGGTGGTCGTCGGTCCGGGTCAAGGTAGGCACATTTCGCCGGGCGCAGACGGCTCGTATCGAACGTCCAACGTCGGCGAGGGCGAGTACACGCTCAAGGTGTACTTCGAGGGGCGCGTGATCGCGACGACGACCGCGCGCATGGGGGCGAGGGACACGACCGTCCCCGCGATCAACCTCGCCGCGCCGCCACCACCGCCAGAGGGCGCGGCCCCAGCGCAGCCTGGAGCCACTCCCCCCGCAGAAAATCCGCCCGCTCCGACGGGCCGTCGCCGGAGGGGACGCTGAACCCATGCTGGTCTCGAGGTTTTGGTACCTGCTCCTCGCCACGATCGCGTCGATCGCGATCGCCTTCGCCATGCTCGTGCGCGGCGCATACGAGTCCGATCGCGGCAAGGACGCAGAGACGTTGCTCGCCGGCGATCGTCGACAGATCGAAGAGTACCTTCGCACCGACGCGCGCGTGCGCATCGACACGCTTCGCGAGCTGTCGACGGGCGCAGATTTCACACGCATGATGAACCAGGCTCGCGAGCGCAACAACGACACGGCGCTCCGCGAGCTCTCGGGGCGCATCCAGCAGAAGCTCGGCGAGCTCAACAATCGGCTCGAAGAGAACTCGCGCGCGCACATCTTGATCGCCGTCGACACGAGGGGCTACGTCGTCGGACGCGCGGGGTTCAACGCCTCGCAGGGCATCGGTGACTTCATCGGCGCGCACCCGCTCGTCGCCGCGGCGCTCAACGGATACCTCCGCGACGACGCGTGGTCGCTGCAAGGGAGCGTGTATCGCGTGGCCGCTGTTCCTGTGATTCACCAGGGGCGCTACGTGGGCGCGCTCGTGGGCGGTCGCACGGTGGACGACGTGTTCGTCACGAGGATCTCTGACGCGCTCGCCGGAGCGACCGTGGGCTTCTTCTCTGCGGGCCGCATGGACGCAGCGCACGACGGCGTCGCCGAGCGCGGACGACCCGCCGTTCGCGCGGTGCTGCTCAGCGAGACGCTCGGTCGCCTCGGCGGGGATCAGAGCACCCGCGAGTGGACGACCCGCGGATTCACCAACGTCCTTCAGGTCGACAGCGGTCACGGCGTCGCTGTGTTCGCGAAGATTCCTGGCATGGTCGGCCTCGCGGGCGGCGGCTTCGTCGTCGCGCGACCCAAGCCGGTGCTCCCGTCGGACTTCTTGCTGCACCCGCCGGGCGACCTCACCAAGAGCATCAAGTGGGGCACCGTGGTCGCGTTCGGCGTGATCTCGTTCTTGCTCGCGATGCTCTGGATCTTTCTCGAGCACGACGGTCCCAACGCGAGCCTCCGAAAGATGTTGGGCCTCTTGGCGTCGCGAAAGATCGAGCGCCTCGACCCCCTCAAGCTCCGCGCGAGCGCGCGACGCATGGCCCTCGCCATCAACGAGGCCTTCGAAGCGGCGATGAAGGTCGAGCTCACCCGCGCCGGCGCCGCGCCGCGCAAGAGCGTCGAGGACATCGACAAGCTCCTCGGCCCCGAGTCGATGGGCGACCCGGACGCGGCCAACATGATCGCGTTTCCTCCGCCAGCGCCCGGGCAGCCCCCGACGCGACCGGCGGGCCCGGGAGACAACGGCGCAGGGCGAGCCTCGATCGTCTCGGCCGTTGATTTCGTGGGTGATGGACCCTCCAAGGCGTTCGCGCTCTTTGCAAACGCCAACGAAGAGCAGACGCACTGGCGCGAGGTGTTCGACTCCTTCGTCAACGAGCGCAAGAAGAACAACGAGTCGCTCGACGGAGTGACCTTCGAGAAGCTCGCCGCCACGCTCGAGCGCAACAAAAAGGCGCTCGTCGACAAGACGCAGTGCAAGGCCGTGCGATTCGCGGTTCACAGCAAGGCCGGCAAGGCCGCCCTCAAGGCAACACCGATCAAGTAAAGGGCGCCTCTGGGGAAACTCGCCCTTTGTCTCGGCTTCGACTACACCCTCTCGAGTCCGTGACGGTGAGGGCCCAGCCGAGCGTATGCATGTTGTTCGCGATGTTCGCCGCGAGCGCTTGCGCTGGGCAGCGCGCCCGAATCGGCGAGATCAACGCGATGGACGCCATGGACGGGGCGTCTATCGCTGACACCGACGCGGGACGAGACGCCCGCGACGACACACACGACGCACACGACGCGCGCGACGCCCGAGCCGCGATCGTGATCGCGCCACGGCCGAGACCCAAGGGAACGTTGCGGTTCGAAGTGCGAGACGCCCGCGACGCCCGTCCCGTCGCCGCGCACATCGCCGTCCGCGGCCTCGAGGGAACGCCGGACCCCGACCTCGGACCCCGCCATCGCGCGGACGGAGCGCTGCAATCGCGCATCGCCGCGACGGGCCAAGGGGTGATCGAGCTCGCCGCTGGCGTGTATCGCGTGACCTTCGACCACGGCCTCGAGTGGAGCATCTTCTCGGCGCGCGTCGAGATCACCGCCGAGCGCGAGACAGCGCTCACCGGCGCGATCGAGCACGTGTTGCCCATGGACGACTGGACTGCGTGCGACCTGCACGTGCACGCCGAGCGCTCTTTCGACTCGCGCGTGTCCATCGTCGATCGCGTCGCCGCGCTCGCCGCCGTGGGCATCGAGTTCGCGACGCCCACCGAGCACAACGTCGTCGGGGACTACGCCGAAGGCGTGCGAGCGCTGCCCGAGTCCGCCCGAAGACCGCGCGGCCGACGGTCCCCGGGCCTCGTGTGGGTCAACGCGGTCGAGGTGACCACGGACAGGGCGCCGTTTCCGATCGGGCACTTCAACGTGTTTCCGTATCGGCCCGATCCGCGCCGCGCGGACGGCGGCCCGCCGGACTATCTCGCGACCCCGTCGGAGATCTTTCGGCAGGCGCGAGCCAACACGCGAGACACCATCGTGCAGGTCAACCACCCGCGGATGGAGCCCAACATCGGCTACTTCACGCGCTCAGAAGTCGACCCGCGCACCAACCGATCACCATCCCCCAGGTACGACCCTCGCTACGACGCGATCGAAGTGTTCAACGGCTACTACCTCGGCGTGCCGGCAGAGGTCGACCGCGTGGTGCGCGACTGGCTCGCGCTGCTGTCAACCGGCGCGCGCTACGTGGGAACAGCCAACAGCGACTCGCATCACATCGCCTACGAGGCCGCGGGCTACCCGCGCACGTACGTGCTCACGCCTCGCGCGGGAGACGCTTCGCCGCCAGCCGACACGGTCCTTCGATCGCTGCGTCAGGGGCACGCCTTCGGCACGAGCGGCCCGTTGCTCTTCGTCACCTCGGGCCGCGCGGGCCCTGGGGACACGGTGCGAATTTCACGCACACAAAACAGCGCTCGCGTCCGCGTGATCGTCCGCGCCGCTCCGTGGGTCGACGTCGACATCGTCGAGCTCTATCGCGACGCGGAGCTGGTCGCCACCGTCGCTGTTCCGCCGAGCACCGAGCTCGAACGCGCCGAGGCAGAGGTCGACATCGCCGTGGTTCGCGACAGGCATTCGCTGGTCGCGATCGCGCGAGGCGATCGATCGTTGGGCGACGTGCTGCCCCGACTCGAAGCAAAGCCCTTCGCGTTTACCAACCCGATCTGGCTCGTGCGACGCTGACTCGAGCGTAGGCGCCACAAGCCCGACGCGCGAATCACGCAGCGAGGTCGACCAGAGCCCCGCGCAGCTTTTGCAGCGCGCGAGCCTCGATCTGGCGAACGCGCTCCTTGGAGATGCCCAGCGAGTGTCCGAGCGACTCGAGGGTGGTCTCGCTCTCGGCGAGCACGCGGCGCTCGAGGATCCAGCGCTCGCGCTCGTTCAAGTGTTCGAGCGCGACGTTGATGCGCGCGCGCGTCGTCGCGTTGTCGAGCTCTTCGGTCGCGAGCTCTTCCGGCGACGGACCGCCGTCCGTGAGCCGCTCGATCGCGGGGCTCTCGTCGGGCGTGGCGGCGTCGAGCGAGCTGTCGCGGCGCTCGAGCAAGGGCAAGAGACGGGCAGCCTTCTCTGTGGTCATTCCAGAGAGCGCGGCGAGCTTGACCGGGTCGCTCTCGCGGTTCTTGCGATAGGCCCTGAGCGCGCGACGCTCGGCCTTCGAGCCGCCGATGCGCACGACGCGGTATCCGCGCACGACATAGTCGCGGATCTCGGCGCGGATCCAGTAGACCGCGTAGGTCACGAGTCGACACGCGCGATCGGGCTCGTAGCGGAGCGCGCCCTTCAAGAGGCCGAGATTTCCCTGCTGAATCAGGTCTTCGAGCGGAACGCCCCAGCGCCGATACTCGTTGGCGATCGTGATCACGAACGGGAGACTCGCCGCGACGAGACGATCGCCGGCGCGTGTGTCGCCCGCCTTCCATCGCCTCGCGAGCTCGCGCTCTTCTTCAGGGCAGAGCGGTTTGATGCCTGCGAGCGACGTCCTGTAAGCCTCGAGCGCAGTCGCCGATCCGAACACAGCCATCGAGTCACCTCTTCTTCGCGCCGGACCTGTTCACGCGCTGTGCCACGAAGCACTCAACGGACCTGCGAGGTGCAGATGGTGCACGTTCGTGTGCAGATTACGCAGCGAACGTGTTGCACCGACGAAAACCGTCCCCAACGCGCAAGAGGCGCGCCCCGGCAAGCGCTTCGGAAGCGCCGCGAGTCACCGAAAACCTTGCTGGAAATCCAGCGGGTATCGAGCAGAAGGGGATTCAGAGCGACTCGAGGTCGATGACGAGGCCCTCGTGCGCGGCGACGGAGTCCGGAAAGACCTCGCATGCCCTGCGCACTTTGTCGCGGACCTCGCCGTCGCTCTGATTGGGATCGTGGTGAAAGAGCACGTAGCGCTTCACTCCCGCGAGCCTGGCGAGCTTGGCGCCTTCGATCATGGTCGAGTGGCCCCAGCCCACCTTCGGGGGGCGGCCGCCTTCACCGGAGTACTCCTCGGGGGTGTACTGCGAGTCGTAGATGAAGACGTCTGCGCCGCGCGCGATCGCGAGGATGTTGGGGTCGGGCACCGCGTAGTGTTCGGTGTCCGTCGCGTAAACGAGCGATCGTCCCTGGTACTCGACCCGGTACGCGAACACGCCGTTGGGGTGATTGCCGGGAACGCCGAACACCTTCACCCCGCCGTCCGCGCCGAGCAGGACCTCTTCGCGCTCGTGCAAATCGCGAAAGTGCATCTTGCTGCCCATCTCTCCCAGGCGAACGGGAAAGTTGGGGTAGTTCATCTGGCCCGCGAGGGTCTCTTCGAGCGTCGCCGTGACGGACTTGGCGCCGTAGAGAAAGAACGTGTTTCCCCGCAGAAACGCCGGCACAAAGAAGGGAAACCCCTGAATGTGATCCCAGTGCACGTGCGAGAAGAACAAGTGCGCTGTGACGGGGAGCTCTTTGAGCAGCTTGTCTCCGAGCAAACGGAGACCCGTGCCCCCATCGAAGATCACGATGGTGTCCCCTACCCGCACCTCGACGCAGCTTGTATTACCGCCGATTTCCGCGGTTTGCTGCCCCGGTGAGGGAATGCTCCCTCGAACGCCCCAGAACGTGCAGCGAAACATCGGTGGCTCTCAGCGCTCCGACGCAAACTGTACGCGTCGTGCCACGACAGGGTCAAATTGTGCGGACGTCGATCGATGCGCTCAGCCCTGGGCCGAGGCGCGCACTCGCTGGACGAAGTTCGACATCGACTCGTCCTTGAAGGGCAGCGGCAGGTCGATCTCGGCGATGCCCGTCAGGCGAGACGCGGTCGTCAGGTAGCCATTTCGCGTCGCGGTGCGGCGCTCCATGGACGTGCGCTTGATCGGGTTGAGGCGAGTATTGATGAAGACCCAAGCGGCCTTCTCGGTGGTCTTGAACTTCGGCTTCTGCATGGTCGATGAATCTTCAGGAGAGAGAAGGGACAACGCCGCGATGAGTGACACACCGCGACGGGCCGGCGGTTTTGCCCGCACAACAGCGTTCTGTCAAGCAGCGCTGGTCCCTGCTCGGTCGAAGTCTTCGCTCGGCAGCGCGGCGGCTCCTTCGTCTCGTCGCTCGTCCGGACCATCCGCGGGCTCGTCGAGCACAGCCTTCATGGCCTTTTGCCGTTGGCGTTCGGCCCACCACTCGCTCACGCGACCGAGACCCGAAACTCCAGCGACCGACCCCGCCGCGATGATGCAACCGACGCAGAGGCTCATAGAGCGTAAGAGCCCGCGACGACGCGATCGGGTTCTGCGCCGGTCCCAGCGCGACGCTCAGATGTCGAGGTTGCGCACGTTGAGCGCGTTTTTCTCGATGAAATTGCGGCGCGGCTCGACCTCGTCGCCCATGAGCAACGTCAGGGCCTTGTCCATCGCCACCACGTCGTCGACGCGAACCTTGAGCAACACACGGTTGGCTGGGTTCATCGTGGTCTCCCAGAGCTGCTCGGCGCTCATCTCGCCGAGACCCTTGTAGCGCTGGATGTCCGCGCCCTTGCGGCCGCGCTCGTCGATGGCTCGGTAGAGCGCGTCGACCTGCGCGATGGGGGTCTCGCGGGACTTGTCGTCGACGAGCTTCCAAGGAGCCGGCCCGAGCTCGCGGGCGCGGGCGTAGATCCCCTCGAGCTCGCGCACCTCGGTGGAGCCGAACAGATCCGCGTCGATGACCGTGCGAGAGCCCGATCCGTTGCGCGCGCGCAGCGTGAGCCGCTTGCGACCGACGCCAGGCTCGTCGTCGACCACGATCTTGAGCGGCGCGAGATCAGGAACGTCGGCGTCGACCTGCCTGGCCGCCACGTCCGCGGCCGCGCGGAGCTTCGCCTCTGCGCCCTCGCCCACGAAATCATCGCGATCGAGCCGAACGCCCGCGCGCAGCATCGCGCCAAGCACCCGAGGATCGGCGCGCGAGGAGTGGTGCTCGAGCAGCGAGTTGGCGCGGTGGAGGTCCAACGCGAGCACCCGAAGCTTCGCTGCGTCCACCGGACCCACGCTCGTCACGAGCGTGACGCCTTCGGTGCCCGCGTCGATCAGGTGCTGCGCGAGCCCCTGCTCGTCCTTCACATAGGTGATCTTCTTGCCGCGCTTGACGCCGAACAGCGGCGGTTGGGCGATGTAGAGGTAGCCCTTCTCGAGCAGCTCGTGCATCTGTCGCGCGAAGAACGTGAGGAGCAACGTGCGAATGTGGCTCCCGTCCACGTCGGCGTCGGTCATCACCACGATCTTGTGATAGCGGACCTTCTCCGCGTCGAACGTGTCGGCGATGCCCGCGCCGAGCGCCGTGATGAGCGTGCCCACCTCCTGGTTCTGCAGGACCTTCTCGCGTCGAACACGCTCGACGTTCAGGATCTTGCCGCGCAAGGGGAGGATCGCCTGGGTCTTTCGGTCGCGCCCCTGCTTCGCAGAGCCACCGGCGGAGTCGCCCTCGACGATGAAGATCTCGCACTTGGCCGGGTCGCGCTCCTGACAATCTGCGAGCTTGCCCGGCAGAGAGCTGATGTCCAACACGCCCTTGCGCGTGACCAGCTCGCGAGCCCTCGCCGCCGCCGCGCGCGCCTGCGCCGCGAGCACGCCGCGCTCGACGATGACCTTGGCGACCTTGGGGTTCTCTTCGAAGAACTGCGCGAGCTTGTCGGACACGATGGTGTCGACCGCGGTCTTGGCGTCCTGCACCACGAGCTCGGTCTTCGTCTGATCGCGGTACGACGGGTTCGGGTGGCGCAGAGACAACACCATCGTGAGCCCCTCGCGCACGTCGTCGCCCGAGAGAGCCTGGTTCTTGTTGTCCTTCAACAAGGTGTGGCTCTGCCCGTACTTGTTGACCGTGCGCGTGAGCGAGGCGCGAAGCCCCGTGACGTGCGTCCCGCCGTTGGTCTGGTGGGTGTTGTTCGTGTGGGCCGCGAAGACCTCGTGGTACGAGTCCGTCCACTGCAACGCGCACTCGACGATGATCTTCGCGGTCTTCTCGCCGACGGTCGTCTCGACTTCGCCCGTGAAATACACGGGCGCATGCAGGACGGACTTGCCCTCGTTGAGATAGCGCAGGTACGCGAGGATGCCGTCGTCGAAGTAGAAGTCCTGCGGCCCATCCGAGGCGCGCTCGTCGTGAAACACGATGCGCAGACCGGAGTTCAAGAAGGCCATCTGGCGCAGCCGCTTCTCGACGAGGTCCCGAGAAAACTCGGTCACCTGCGAGAAGATCTCGTGGTCCGGCTTGAACCGCACGCGCGTCCCGCGGCGATCGCTGTCGCCCATACGCTGCAAGGGAACATCCCACTCGCCGCGCTTGAAGTCCTGGTGGAAGTGCCCGCCCTCGCGCCAGATGTCGAGCTCGAGGTACTCGCTCACCGCGTTGACCGCCGTCACGCCGACGCCGTTGGTGCCCGCGCTGGTGGCGTAGGTGTTGTTGTTGAACTTACCCCCCGCGTGGATCTCGGTCATGACCAGCGTCGCGGCGCTGTAGCCCTTGTCCGCCTTGATGCCGACGGGAATGCCTCGACCGTCGTCCTCGACCGAGCACGAGCCGTCTCCGTGCAGACGCACCGTGATCGTCTTGCAGAAGCCCGCGAGGTGCTCGTCGACCGAGTTGTCCACGACCTCCCAGATCAAGTGGTGCAACGCTGAACCGTCGTTCACGTTGCCGATGTACATGCCAGGACGCTTGCGAATTCGATCCATGCCCTCGAGCGTGCTGATCGAATTCTCGTCGTACTCGTTCTCGCTCATCGCGTTGGTCACCGTCCGCGAGGCAGGCGCGTTGTCCCGAGGCGCGCGTTCAATGCTGCGCGGCGAGGGTTTCGATCGCGTTTTCTCCTGCTAATTCGCAGGCGATTATCTACCACTCGCCCCCCGTTTGCGCAACCTTTTCGTGACGTTTTCTGTCGCAGAATCCCGCGGGAATTCTGCGGCCGATCGCGTCGTACCCCCCGAGATCGTCCCCCCTCGGTCGTCAGCGGCGACGGCGGCGCGCGATCATGGCCGCGGCTGCCGCGAGCGCGACGATCGCGCCCGTACCGCCGTTGCCCGTCGAGCCAGGAGCGCCAGCGGTCCTGCAGGCGCACGTCCCCGTACCCGAGACGGTGCCTCCGCCATCGCCCACGCCTGCGTCAGCGCCGGCTTCCGTGGTGCTCGGACGATCCGGACGAACGTCGCTGCCCGTCACGTCCTCAGCGACGCCCGTGTCCATCTCCATGACGCCCGTGTCCATCTCCATGACGCCCGTGTCGACGCCGGAGTCCGTCTCCATGACGCCTGTGTCCATCGAAGCGTCGACGCTCGCGTCGTCCGCAGCATCCACGCCCGTGTCCACACCCGTGTCCACGCCGCTGTCCACGCCCGTGTCCACGCCGCTGTCGCCGCCGACCGGCAACACCACGAGCGAGAACATTCGCGACGTGCGTCCCATGTCGCCGTCATCGACGGTCACGGTGAAGTTCACGGTGACGGTCGACGCGCTCATCGGGGGCGTTCCCGAGAGCACGCCACTCATCGCGTTGATCGAGAGCCACGCGGGCGCGCCCATCAGCGACCACACGAAAGGATCCTGCACCGTGCTCGAAATCGGCGGATTTGCAGGGTCCGTCGCGGCGATCGTCGCGCTGAACGCCATCAGCGAGGTCGCCGTCGGGAGCATCGTCGTCGTGATCGTCGGCGCCGCGTTGGTGATCGCCAACGAAGCCGTCGATCGCGTCGAGCTCGCGTTGCACATCCCGCCCGCCGTGGGACGAGACAGCCAGCACACGTTGCGCATCGACGGGCCATCGAAGCCCGCCGCGCTGAACGACTGGGTCGCTCCCACGGCGTCCACCAACCCGTCGCAGTTGAAGTCCCACGCGACCTCGCAGCCGCAAGAGCCTCCAGCGCCGAACGCCACTGCGACAGAGGCCGTTGCTCCCTCCGCCGTCGTGAACGGCGCGCCCGCCGCCGCCGTCGGACAAACGCGCGGCGCGACGGTCAACAAGCACAAGTCGATCGAGCGGGTCGTCGTTCCGCCGTCGCCGTCATTGGCCGAGACGCTCAGCGGGTAGCAACGAGCTTGCGCTCCGGCGCTGCTGTCGGGCGTCCCCGAGATCACGCCGGTCATCGCGTTGACCGAAAGGCCCGGAGGCAGCCCGACGACCGACCATGTGATCGGATCACGAACCATCGTCGCGACCGGCGGATTCGCAGGATCCGACGCCGAAAGCGTCGCCGTGTACGCCACGTCGAGCGTCCCTGCGGGCAGAGCCACCGTGGTGATGGTCGGCGCGACGTTGGTGATCGACACCGTGTTCATCGACCGCGCAGAGGGCTGCGTGCAGAGCCCGCCCGCGCTCGGAGCAGTGCGATGACAAAGCGACAACATCGAGAAGCCGTCCCGGTTGACGCCCGAGATCGCGAAGGTGGGCCCGGTGCCGTCCGTCGTGCCGTCGCACGCGAGATCCCACTCGACAACGCATCCGCAGCTCGCGCCCGCGAGCGTCGTGTTGACCGTGTTGCTCGCGCCCTCTGCGACGATGATCCCCGCGGGGCCCGGGCTCACCACCGTGGCCGCCGGGCACACGCCAGCCATCGCCGGCGGCGAAACCGTGATCGTGATCATCCGCGACGAGGCGCCCATGTCACCGTCGATCACGTTGACGGTCATCGTGAACATGCCCGTCATCGTCGGCGTGCCGAAGAGCACACCCGTCGCAGCGTCGATGTTGAACCCCGGCGGAAGTCCAGTCGCGCTCCATGTCAGCGAGTCCTGAATGCCGCTGGCGTTCGGCGGATTCGCAGGGTCGCTGCCGAGCAGCACGACGTGATACGCCACGCCGATCGTCGCGTTCGGAACCGCCGACGTCAGAATCGTCGGAGACACGTTGTTGATGGCGATGCCCGCGGCGCCGTTGACCTGCGTCTGCGCCGACACCCCCAAGCACGCGCCGCCCACGGCGAACGAACGCGCGCACACGCTGGTCCTCGCGGGACCATCGCGACCCTCGGCGCTCACGACGTTCGAGAGCCCGAAGGTCTCCGTCGTGCCGTCGCAGTTGGCGTCCCAACCGACGACGCAGCGACACCCCGCGACGATGGGCGCCCGCGCGTTGACCGTCACGATGCCTCCCTCCGACACAGCCACTGTCCCAGTGGTCGTGATGATCGGCGGCGTGCACACGCCCATCCCAGGCATCGCAAGCACCTCGAGCGAGAGGTCCGCGATCCCCAGTCCGCCATCGCCGTCCGCGACGGAGAGCCGCACTGCAAACGTCCCCGCCATCGTCGGAGTACCAGTGATTTCACCGGTCATCACGTTGATGGTCAGCCCGGGCGGCAAGCCCGTCGCCGTCCACGTCAGCGGGTCACGCACCGCGCTCGCGAGCGGCGGGTTCGCGACGTCCGAAGCGTTCACGCGAAAGCTGTACGCCCTTCCGGTCGCTGCGTTGGGCAGCTGGTTGGTGGTGATGACAGGGTCCGCGTTGCCCACGCTCACTTGCGTGCGAAACACAGCGCTCTGTCGCATCCCCACAGGACACAGCGGATCGATGCTGCGCACGCACAGGGGAAACTGCGCCGTCGATGCCCCGTCTCGATTGCGCGCGCTGACGATGAACTGCGTGCCCGTGATCTGATCGCCGAACGCTGCGGTCACTCCGTCGCAGTCGGTGTCCCACTCGAACGTGGGACCGCCGCCGATGGAGCTCACGAGGAGGGTGTTTCCTTCGATGACCGACAGCCCCGGAGTCATCACAGAGTTGATCCCTGTCGGAGCCGACGGCGGACACTGAGCGAGCGCCTCGGCGCTGAGCGCGCTCGTCACGAGCGCGGCCAACGCAAAAACAATGGGTGTTCGTCTTGTGTTCATGACCCCCTCAGTCTCTTCGCAGAACTCAGGAAACTCCAGCGAGCCCACCGGAATTCGAACACGCAAAATTCCCACCGAACCCAGTGAAAATCCACGCCGTACGAGGCGATTGGCATCGAAGAAAGACCGCGCCCCCAAACGCAGTTCGTTTGTTGCGCGCGAGGCGCAATTTTTTCAGCGAGCGCTGCGAGGCGCGCGCCGTCGCGTCGCGAGGGTCACGAACGCGAGGGCCACGAGCGCCGCGAGCGGAGCGCTCGAGCGTCCACCGCGCTGGCCCGCTGCGCGGCACGCGCACGCGCCATCGCCGCTCACTCCAGAGTTCGACCGAGCATCACCCGCGGCGCCGTCGCCGCGAGCGGCGTCGCCTGCAGATCCGTCGTTGCCAGTCGAGCTGTCCATCACGCTCGCGTCAGGATCGACTCCGCTGTCGACCGCCGCTCCGTCCGGCGGCGTTGCGTCGTCGACCATCGTGTCCTCCGCGACGCCACCGTCGCCCGGCACGCCCGTGTCGACCGGCAGCGAACCGTCCACTTCGACGTCCGGCGACACCCCTGTGTCGACGATCGATCCATCCACGACGCCGCTGTCTGCGCCGGTGTCCACCGTCGCGTCGGCGCCCGAATCAACGCCCGAATCAACGCCCGAATCAACGCCTGAATCGACGCCCGCGTCGACGCCCGCTCCGACCACGCGAATCGTGAGCATCGTCGTCGTGCGGCCGCCGTCGCCGTCTTCGACAGCGACGGTGAAGGTAAACGACATCCCCGCGGCGCTCGCGGGCGGTGTTCCCGAGAGCGCGCCGGTCATCGCGTTGATCGAGAGCCACGCGGGAGCGCCAGTGAGCGACCAGGTAAAGACGTCCTGAACGCTCATGGCGATCGGCGGATTCGCAGGATCCGTCGCGCTCACGGTGGCCGCGTACATCGCGCCCGCTGTCGCGCCGGGCAGCATCATCGTCGTGATGGTGGGCGCGACGTTGGTCACGCGCACGACGTTGCTGTTCGACGCAGAGGCCGCGTTGCACATACCCATGGGAGATGGGCGAGAGACCCAGCAGACGTTTCGCGACGTCGGTCCATCGAGGCCCCGCGCCGAGAACGTGAGCGTCGTTCCCGTGGCGTCCGCGGTGCCGTCGCAGCCGACGTCCCACTCGACCGTGCACCCGCAGGCGCCGCTCGATGGAAAGCTCACCGTGAACATGTTGGACCCGCCCTCGGGCGCGATCCACTCGCGGATGTTCGCGCCGGCGACGGGGCACAGCATCGACATCGTGTTGGTGAGGCAGAGCTGCAACATACGCGTGGTGACTCCGCCATCACCGTCGTTGGCGCTGACGATCACGTCGTAGCAGCGCGCTGTCGCGCCGCCGGCCATCGTGGGCGTGCCCGAGATCACGCCGGTCATCATGTTGATCGAGAGGCCTGGCGGCAGTCCCACTGCGGTCCACGCGATGGGATCGCGGGTCATCGAAGCGATCGGAGGATTCGCAGGATCCGACGCCGTGACCGTGGTCATGTACGGGCTGCCCAGCGTCCCGTTGGGCAGGGACATGGTCGTGATCGTCGGGGCGACGTTCAACACGTTGACGGCGTTGGCGGAGATCGCGGACGCCATCGAGCACAGCGAAATCGCTGTCGGAACGCCACGCAAGCACAGACGAAACGCGCTCGGTCCGTCGCGGTCGACGCCGCTGACGTTGAACGTCGTTCCGGCGCCGTCGCGCATTCCATCGCAGCCGACGTCCCACTCGATCGCGCAGCCGCAGGGGCTCGCGCCGAGCGTCGCGGTGAGCGTCGTCGTGCCGCCCTCGTCGACGTTGGCCGCGAGCGGCCCGGGCAGCACCAACATCGGGGTCGGGCACGTGCCCGGCATGACGGAGCCGATCACGATCGTGATCATCCGCGTCGTGACGCCGCCATCACCATCGTTGACGGTGAACGTGACGTTGAACGTCCCGATCATCGTGGGGGTTCCGAAGACGACCCCGGTTGCCGGATCGATCGCGAGGCCCGGCGGAAGCCCGGAAGCGCTCCACGTCTGCGGGTCTTGAAAGCCGCCGGCGGTCGGAGGATTCGCGGGATCGGTCGAGAGCACCTGCGCGACGTACGGGCTGCCCGTCGTTCCGTTGGGCAGCGTCATCGTCGTGATCGTCGGCGCGACGTTGTTCACTGTCACAGAGCCAAACGTCGGAGCAGAGGGCCTGCATGCCCCCGTCATGGTCAACGACGGCACGGGGATGCCGATCGCGCACAACCGAATCCCGCTCGGTCCGTCACGGCCCACAGCGGAGACAGGAATGGTCGTGTCGACCTCGTCGATCGTTCCATCGCAGCTGATGTCCCAAGCGACGCGGCACGTGCAACCCACGACGTCGACCAGCCGCGCTGACACGTTGACGCTCGATCCCTCGTCGACGACGGGAGTCAGGGCACCGCCGCTGCTGGCGATCAGCGGCATGGCGCAGCTCGTGAGCGACGCGGTCCCCGCGATCACGAGCGTGTACATCCGCGTGTTCGTTCCGCCATCACCGTCGTTGACGGTGACAGACACCATGCTCGCGCCTGCGGCGGTCGGAGTCCCAGAGATCGCTCCGGTCATCGCGTTGATCATCAAGCCCGCGGGCAGGCCCGTCGCTGACCACCCGAACGGATCGCGTGTCATCGACGCGGTCGGAGGGTTCGCTGGGTCCGTCGCGGCGAGCCCGAAGAGGTACGCCGCACCGACCGCGCCCACGGGAAGCAGGTTGGTCGTGATCGTCGGCGCGACGTTGCGGATCGTCACCTGCGTCGGAGCGAACGCGCTCGTCCGCATGCCCGCCGGACAGGTCGGATTGATACTACGCACACACATTCGAGCGACGCTGGGACCGTCGCGGTCTTGCGCGGTGTACACAAACGGGCTCGGCCCCACGAGGTCTCCGCGCGAGGCGGTGAGCCCGTCACAGTCGGTATCCCACTCGTAGACGGGTCCGCCGCCCATGACGGCGATCGTCGTGGTCGCGCCCTCGTTGACAGCGAAGCCCGCGCCCGGTCCCGGAAGGACATAGGTCGGCGCCGTCGGCGGACACTGGGCCCACGCGCTGTGTGTCATCGCGAAGAACGCGAGCATCCACAGCGCGAACAACAATCTAGTTCGCAAGATGAAACCTCCTCGAAGAGCCACGCGGCGCACCGGAATCACCGACCGCCACCGCGCATGGTACGCGGCTTTTCTCTGCGACAACACGCGCCCAGGCTACGCAGCGATTGCGAGGTTCGAGCATTCGTTGCGAGGATGTCGCGCTATCCAGAGTCGCGTCGTCAACCCGCCGACACCGAGCCCGCGTGCACGATGAAGCGCCGCGCGTCCGGCAGCAGCGCGCCCACCGCGGGGTCCGTCGTGGTGACCCAGAGCTGCGCCTGCATCGTCGCGATCCTGGCGAACAGCCGCGCGGTCCTCTCGCGATCGAGCTCGCTCGAGACGTCATCGAGCAAGAGCCACGGGAGGCGCCCGGACCGCGACTCGAGGACCTCGAGCTCGGCGAGCCGCAACGCGAGCGCGATCGCGCGGGTCTGTCCCTGGCTCGCGACGTCGCGCGCGAGGCGACCGCTCCACTTGATCACGACGTCGTCCGCGTGCGGCCCGATGGTCGTGAGCGTGCGCGACCGGTCCGTGTCGAACGCGCGAACGAGCGCCTCGCGATAGTCGCCTGCGTCCGTGGGGGACTTCGTTCGGTACGCGATCGAGACCTCCGAGCCCGACAACGCGATGTCGTCCGCCGCCGCGCGGGCCGCGGGCAAGAGCTCGTCGGTGAGCCCGATGCGAGCGCGCACGATGGCGCTGCCGTAGCGAGCGAGGATCGGGTCGTACGCGGCCACGGCGCGAGGGTCGATCGAAGCCGCGCGCAAGAGCGCGTTGCGGGCTTTGAGCGCGCGGGCATAGGACCGCAGGGCCTCTCCGTAGCCGTCCACGACGCGGACGAGCACGCGATCGAGCAGACGCCGCCGAAGGTCAGGCGAGCCGCGGACGAGGTCGAGGTCCTGCGGGTGAAACACTACGCACGCAGCGGAGCCGTAATAGTGCACGGCGCGCTCGGGGCGCTTTCCGTCCATCGTGGCCTCGCGGGTCTTGCGGTCGAACGTGACGCGAAACTCGTGAGGGAGGTCACCACCTTCGACGACCATCCGCGCTCCGGCTTGCGCGACCGAGTGCCCGACCAATTGCGATCGGGTCGCGCCGCGAAAGGACCTCAGGGTGGCCACGAAATCAACGGCCTCGAGCAGGGATGTCTTGCCCTGACCGTTCGCGCCGACAAAGAGGTTGGCCCTCGGGTCGGGCTCGACCGAAACGGCGTCGAGGTTGCGAAATCCACGCACAACGAGGCGCGCGACGCGAAGAGCGGGGGTCACGGGAGCCGTGAGGTGCGTAGCACGAACAGAGGGCGTCGCGGGACAGGGTTGGCGCGGTTGACGAATGCTCGGCCAACGTCGGCGAGCTATGGGTCGCGGGCGTCCACGCGATTTGGGACGAACGCGAGATCGGGCGGGAGATCGATTCGTTCGGCGAGCATGCGCAAGCGAGGGTGGGTCTCGGGGACGCGGGTGATGATCGCCGCGTAGTGCTCGCGCAGCGCGGCAGAGGTGTCCTCTTCGCGGAGAAAGCGCCGGGTCCAAGCGTGCTCGAAGCGGGCCTCGTGCGTGTCGGGGTGCTCGGGCCCCACAGAAGCGTCGAGCGAAGCGATCGCGAGCGCGAAGGTGTCCCGCGCCGAGGACCACTCGCCCCGAGCGAAGAGCGCGCGACCTTCAGCGAGGTACGCGCGACCGACGAAGTGATGCGACGGGCCGAAGAGCGAGAGAAAGAGGGTGCGCGCGAGGACAGCGTGATGGAGGGCGTGCTGAGAGAAGCCGTACCGATGGAGCGCGCGGGAGGCAGCGAGGTGCGTGAGGGCGCGGGCGTAGGGCGACGGCTCGATCGAATTCGTCAGCCTATTTGCGAGAGCAAGCACTGCAGACGAATCGCTCGCGACGAGGGATCCGGCGACAGCGTCGAGTACGAAGCGATCGGTGTGAAACTGCGTTGGTGGAATCTGTTCGAGCCAACGCCCCACCCGCGAATCTCCGAGCGCGATCGCGAGTTCGAGAAAGCCTGGGCTGATCTGTTCATGTGCGTTCGAAGCAAGCGCCGCTTCGTCCAGCCAACGCGCGTCGCGCGGGTCGAACGCACGCGCAGCCGCCGACAAGCGCACCGAGCTCGAACCGCGAGGATCATCGAGCAGCAGCGAGTATCGCCCGAGGGCCAGACGCGAAAGGGCCAGACGATTTTCGACGTCACCACGATCAGCCAGAGGCCACGGCGTCGTGTCGTGGCTCGATTCACCACCCAGCAACAGCTGAGACAAGAGCGACTCTGCGCGTGAAAACCTACCCTCGTTGAAAGCAGCAAACGCGAGCAGCGCGTGCTCTTCAGGAGCCACATAGACCGATTGCCGCTCCTCGATGCGCGTAAGCACACGCGCTGCAACATCATCGATTTGCAGTCTGTCCGCCGCCACCACCATCAGCACCGGATGCACGCTCCCGTGCGTGAAGAACTCACGCTCCACCACGATCTCGGTCCGATCGTTTGCGAGCGTGGGCGCAGGGGCCTCGGCGTTCACAGCCCTCCACGCCCGCGCATCCACGCGCGCCCCGCCGAACACCCTCTCTCTCTCGGCCCACGCGATCGCCTCGGGCTCGAGCCCGCACCACCCCGCGGTCAGCCCTGGCTCGGGATCGCCCGCTGCGCGCAGTCGCTCGATCGCCTCGCTCCACGCCATCGGACTCGCGTGCAGTCGCCACCAGCCCCACGACACGACCCCATCACCGACGTCGACGAGCGCGCACCCCGTCTTGCGCTTTCTCTCGGCGACCGCCCATCGCGCGCGCCACAGCTCTCGCTCGCTGTCCACATGCTCGAACGCGATGAACTCGTCCTTCGCCGCTTCGATCGCTGCGAGAAGCTTCTCGTACTCCGTCCGCGCGTCGAGCCGGCGTACCGCTCTGCCGCTCCACGCGCGAGCGACGCACTCGTCGAGTCCTTCTCCGCGCCACTCGCAGTTGCTCTCGGCACGCTCGCACGCCAACAAGTTCTCGATCGCCCACGACGGTGGTTGCGACGGAACATCGACGCTGTTCGAGCGCCAGTCGTACAGGTCGGCGCCGACGGATTCGGCGAGCTCGAGCGCCGGCGGATCGCACCACAAGAACACCGTCCATTGCTGCTCGTAAAAGAGCGGGCGCGCGAGGTTGAGCGCCTCCCACGATTCGCGGGACAACCCGACGAG
>LNFM01004475.1_pt1 | contig 25698 bp, 27 predicted proteins | sample 596031 | NCBI WGS metagenome assembly LNFM01 (sample SAMN04254537, study PRJNA301005) | activated carbon metagenome | isolation source: dual media filters at the Ann Arbor, Michigan drinking water treatment plant | place: USA: Ann Arbor | reverse complement strand
GGTTCGCCGTCAGTAGCGACCAACAGGCTAACAGCTAGGTTTCCGTTCATTGTGTCGAGCGTGCCCAGAGGGCACTTGGCGGGAACCGCGCCGCCTTGTTGCCGACGATGAGCAGCCCGATCCGCCAGCCCCAGTTGTCGTTCTTGAGTGTCGCTTCCTTGGTCATGCGTGGCAGAGTGCACATGCGGGATGCGGGAGGGCGCTATTACGACCCGTTCTGCTCGCCGTTCTCGGCTTAATGACCGGTGCTAGCAGTGCAAGCACCTAGGCGAAAAATGCATGGCAGGATTGAAATAGGATAGTTGCAGGTTTTGCCGATTTCGTCCTATAAACCCGCCATCGTCGCGCGAGGCCTGTCTTCAAAGGCCGAGCCGTCCGGTTGCTTCTTCCGGGACGGCTCCTCGTCGTGGCGGAATGCGTCCCTCTCGCAGCACTTGCTCCACGTGACCCGTCACGCTGGGGGTCTTGGGCTGCGGTTCGGGAGGCAGACCGATCTGAACCTTTGGCCAAGCCCCGCCCGGCGCGCCCGCCGGTATGTATCCCTGGAGGATGAGGGGAGGTCCCGCGGCCTTTACCGGGTATTCGCTACCCGACTAATGAGCCGTGAGTAGCAAGCAAAGGCTGCACCCGCCGACGATCTGTCCGGCAGTGGGGTGGACCGAGGCGCGATCAACGCGTCCGAGGACTGAATTGTGACGGTCGTCTGCGGCCGCCCCCACGCTTGTCAGGGGCGGGGCCGCAGGGTCAGATTCTCGACGATGTCACAGGTGGGCGCTCAACCTGTGTCACAACATTTGTCTCAACTTGGTGTGACACCTTCGGGTGTGACAGGTGAAGCATGAACGACGATATCGGCCGTCTGGCGACGCGCGAATATGAGATCACGCTGCCGGGCGGTTCCAAGGGAAAACTGGCCTTCGCGCTCTGCGATCTCGCCCGGGAGAATGCGCTGGCGCGGCATGCCAGGAAGCGCGAGGCCGTCGCCTTCGGCCTGCTCGGGTTCGAAGGCCTGCGCGGCGGGCCGCGGCATCCGCTTCTGTGGGTCCGGACCCGGGAAGGTATGGAGATGACGACGTCGGACAATGACAACCAGCCCGATCCCGAGCTGCAGCGGCTGGTCGCGCGCCACTTCATCATCTTCTTCGCCGACATCAAGGACGTGGCGCCCGAACTGGCGGCGCTGCCGTTCCACCTCAAGGATGGTCAATAATGCTGATCGCACAGATCTCGGACATGCATCTCAAGGGCGAGGGCGAGCTGCTCTACGGCCGCATCGACACGACGGCGTTCCTCGAACGCGCCGTGGCGCATGTGAACGCGCTCGATCCGCGGCCCGACATCGTGCTGGCGACCGGCGATCTGGTCGAGAGCGGCGGGCCCGGGCAATACGCCAACCTCCGGCGCGTGCTGGCGCCGCTGGAAATGCCGCTGTTCATGATCCCCGGCAATCACGATGCGCGCGACGCCATGCGTCAGGCGTTTCCCGAGCATGGCTACCTGCCGGGCGAAGGTTTCCTGCAGTACACGATCGAGGGCTTGGCCGTGCGGCTGATCGCGCTCGATACGCTGGTCGAGGGCAAGGGCCACGGCGAGCTGTGCGACGAGCGGCTGGATTGGCTGGAGGCACGGCTGGCGGAGAGCGACCGGCCGACGCTGATCTTCATGCATCATCCGCCGTTCGATTGCGGCATTGCCTATCTCGACAGGGCACGTCTGAACAAAGGCGAACAACGACTGTCAGAACTTGTCCGGGCCCACGGCAATGTCGAGCGCGTGATGTGCGGCCATGTCCATCGGCCGATCCATGTGCGCTGGGCCGGCACCATCGCCTCGACGGCGCCCAGCACCGCCCACCAGGCGACGCTCGACCTCCGTCCCGTCGACACGCTCTCGATGATGATGGAGCCGCCCGGCATTTCGCTCCATCTCTGGCGCGAGGGCACCGGCTTGGTCACCCATCAGAGCTACGTCGGGAACTACGACGGTCCGAAACCGTTCCGCTGATCGTGGCCGCCGTCAGCGATCTGCTCAGGAAAATCGGCCCCGGTGTCATCACCGGCGCCGCCGACGACGATCCCAGCGGCATCGCCACCTATTCGCAGGCGGGCGCCCAGTTCGGTCTGAACATGCTGTGGACGGTGGTGCTGACCTGGCCGCTGATGGTTGCGGTCCAGTCCGTCAGCGCCCGCATCGGCCGAGTCACCGGCCACGGGCTTGCCTACAATTTCGCGAAAGTCTTTCCCCGCGGGTTCGTGAGCGTGCTGGTTGGACTCCTGTTCATCGCCAACACCGTCAACATCGGCGCCGATCTCGCCGCCATGGGCGCCGCCGCCAAGCTGGTCGTGGGCGGCGGGCCGCGCCATCTCTACACAATCGGCTTCGCCGTGGTGTCGCTCCTCGCCATCGTCTTCGTGCCCTATCACCGCTACGTCGGCTTCCTGAAGTGGCTGACCTTCTCGCTGTTCGCCTATGTCGGCGTGGTCTTCACCGTGCAGATCGACTGGCTGGCGGTGCTGCGCGGCGTCGTGCTGCCGCGCTTCGAGATCACGGCGGAGTCGCTCACCCTGGTCGTGGCGATCTTCGGCACCACCATCAGCCCCTATCTCTTCTTCTGGCAGAGCTCGCAGGAAGTGGAGGATGAGGAGGCTGATCCCGAGGCCGGACCCTTGATCGACAATCCCGGGCAGGCGCCGCACGAACTCACCCGCATCGGCTGGGAGACCTGGCTGGGCATGGGCCTCTCCAACCTCGTCGCCTTCTTCATCATCCTGACCACGGCAGTGACGCTCCATACCAGTGGCCAGACCGACATCCAGACGTCGGAGCAGGCGGCGGCGGCGCTGAAACCGATTGCGGGCGAGTGGTCGTTCATGTTGTTCAGTCTCGGCATCATTGGCACCGGGCTGCTGGCCATTCCCGTGCTCGCGGGCTCGGCGGCCTATGCCGTGGCCGAGGTTCGCGGCTGGCGGACCGGCCTCGAACAGGCGCCGCGGGACGCCATTCCGTTCTACGCCGTGCTCGGCGTCGCCATCCTGCTGGGCGTCGGCATCGATTTCACGCCGCTCGATCCCATCAAGGCTTTGTTCTGGAGCGCCGTGTTGAACGGCATCATCACCGTGCCGGTGATGGCCGCGATGCTGATCGTGGCGTCGCGGCCGGCGCGGATGGGCGCGTTCGTCGCAACCGTGGGCCAGCGCGTGCTCGGCTGGACGGCGACCGCGGTGATGGCGGCGGCAGCAGTCGCCATGTTTGCGCTGATGTAGGGCGTCTAGTCCTTCACGGCCGGCAGAACGACCTGATTCAGGATGGCGGCGGGGATGATGCCCTGCAGGGCGTCGCGATAGTGGGCCGAATTGACCATCAGCACGAGGTCGAGGCTCGGCACGACGAACAGGCGCTGGCCGCCGAAACCGAAGCCCGCGATCCAGTCGATCTCGCGGCCGGCGACCAGACTGCGGCCGAGCCACCACTGGTAGCCGTAGAAGTAGATGCCGCCGCCGTTGACGTGCGCCTTCACCGACTCGGCGGCCCAGCCTTTGGGGATCACCTGCCTGCCGTTCCATTGGCCGTCGGTCAGCAGGAGCTGGCCCAGCTTGGCGGTGTCGCGCGGCCGCAGGCGCAGGCCGGAGGCGGCAGCGATCTCGTTGCTCGCCCGCATGGCGATCCATTCGGAGTCGGTGATGTCGAGCGGCGCGAACAGCTTCTCCCGGGCGTAGTCGAGGAGGTTCTTGCCGTTCTGCTTTGCCACCACGGCGGCGAGCAGGTGGGTGTTGCCGCCGTTGTAGTTGTAGACCTCGCCCGGCGTCGAGGAGAGCGGCTGCTCCAGCACGTAGCGCACGGGATCGGTCGAGGCGATCAGCTTGCGCTCGCTGTTCTCCGGGTTCTGGTAGGGAATGCTCTCGTCCCAGGCGAAGCCGGAGGACATGGTGAGAAGCTGGCGGAAGGTGATCTTGCGCTTCTCCGGCGTGGCCAGCGAGGCGAACTCGGGGAAGGCATCGAACACCGACGAGTCGAGCGGCGGGAACTTGCCTTCGCCAAGGGCGATGCCGACCAGCAGGGCGGTCGTGCTCTTGGAGATCGAGCGCAAATCGTGCAGCACGTCGGGCGCGAACTTGGTCTCGGCGATCGGTGTGCCATAGCGGTCGTCGGGTCCGGTGAAGTAGCGCTCCATGACGAGCTTGCCGCGGCGGACCACGACGACGGCGTGGATGTTGCGGGTGGGCCACTGTTCGAGGACCTTGTCGAGGCCGCACAGGCGGGCGGGGTCGAGGCCGACCTCGGCCGGCGTCGCGCGCGTCCAGCCGTCGTCGACCGCGGTGGGCGCGCCACAATCCTGTGCCTGGGCGGCGCCCGGAATGAGGAGAAGGACCGCAAGCGTCCGCATGAAAAGTTTTGTCATGGAGACCTAGCTTAAGTGTCGCGAAGCGCCGGGCAAGGGCTGCTAGCGTCATGCCTATGAAACTTTATTCCGGACCGCTCAGCATGTTCGGCGCAAAGGCCGAGATCGCCCTTCGCGAGAAGGGGCTCGATTTCGAGCTGGTCATGGTGCCGTTCGAGATGAAGACGCTCTACGAGCCCAAGCATTCCGAGGTGCTGCGCATCAATCCCAAGCGCCAGGTGCCGGTGCTCATTGACGGCGACCTCGAGCTCTTCGATTCGACCCAGATCTTCGAATACCTCGAGACCGTGAAGCCCGAACCGGCGCTATGGCCGGCCGAGCCCAAGGCTCGCGCCCGGGCGCGGCTGCTCGAGCACAAGTCCGATGAGGTCTATTTCCCACATATCGTCCGGCTGATGGGCGATCCCAAGGCGCCGGGCGCCCACGAGGCCGCCGCCCGTTTCTACGACGAGATGGAACGTACCTTGGGCGATCGCGAGTGGCTGGCCGGCAGCTATTCCTACGCCGATATCGCTTTCTACATGGCGCAGCTCTTCGGCGAGCGCATGGGCACGCCGATGACCGATGCCCATCCCAACCTGCAGAAATGGCGCGAGCGCATGGGCGCGCGTCCGCCGGTCCGCCAGGTCGCGACCGCCATGGGCCGCTACCTGCTGTCGATTGGCCGCAAGCTGCCGCCGTTTCTGGACAGGATCAGCGTCTGACCATGGCGAAACTCCTGTTCCTGCCCGGCGCCGGCGGCTCGTCCGGTTTCTGGAAGCCGGCCGGCGATCGACTGCCGGCCGAGTGGTCAAAACATTACTTCGGTTGGCCGGGCCTCGGCGATCAACCGCACGACCCTGCGATCAAGGGCATCGACGACCTCGTGCAATTGGTCACGGCGCGGATCGATGGCCCGGTCGATCTGGTGGCGCAGTCCATGGGCGGCGTCATCGCCGTGCGTGTCGCGCTTGCCCGCTCGGAACTCGTACGCCGGCTGGTGCTCTGCGTCACATCAGGTGGCGTCGACATGGCCGGCCTCGGCGCCGCCGACTGGCGCCCCGATTATCGCAAGTCGTTTCCGAATGCAGCATCCTGGATCACCGCCGGCACCGCCTCGCCGCCTTTACCCGTCGAGAAGATCGAGGTGCCAACGCTGCTGATCTGGGGCGATGCCGATCCCATCAGTCCGATCGCGGTGGGGCGGCATCTCGAAGCGCGCCTTCCGAACGCGCACCTCGAGGTCGTCGCTGGTGGCGGCCACGATCTCGCCGGCACGCATGCCGATCTCGTCGCTGGCCTGATTGCCCGGCATCTCGGTTGACGCGCTTTTGGGACACTCATGACGCCCGGGAGCGGCCGCCAGTGGCACACCCGTCAGACCTGGATTTCACCGCAGGTTCAGGAGTCTGGGCACGACTTTTGGCACAGCCTTTGGGATACGGCGTGGCACAACGAGGTGTGCCAAAATTCGGCCCCTAGGCGGTGGCAATGCGGCCCGTGACCGTGAGGCGGCCGTCGAGTTCGCGGCGCATGACCACGATCTCGCCGCTGCCGGGGAAGACCTCGCTCAGGGCGGTGATCACCACCTGGTGAGTCACCATCATCGTTGGCCCGGTGAGGTCCAGTTGGGCAATCCACGGCCGCACCGCCGCGGTTTGCTGAACCGCCCGCTCGCGGTTCTGGGCAAAGGAGTTCAGCAATGGCTGAGGGCTGACATCGCCCAGCTTCAGCAGGGACGCGGTCTCGAGACAGCGGCACCACTGGCTGGAATAGAGGCGAGCCGTCGCGATGCCATTGGCTCGAAAGAGATTGCCGATGCGAACCGCCTGCGCGCGGCCTTCATCCGAGAGATTGCGCTGGGTCGAGCAATCGTCGAGCCGGTAGCCCGGCGGATCGTAGGTCCCTGGGGCCAGCGCATGACGGATCAGCGCGAAGTGGCCCGACATCCGCAGGGCGTCCCAAAAGCCGGCTGGAGCAGACTGCGCAAATCCGTCGCCGCCCAGCCCCAATCCGAGCAAGGAGGCGGCAAACGCGCGCCGGGTCGTCACGGCTTGATCGTCCGGCCGAGCACGGTCTCGTAGACGCGCAGGATAGCCGAGCTGTCAGCCGCACCAAGACCCATGCTGCGGGCCATGCGCTGCAGGTTGTGCGTGGCCGATCCCTGTGGCAGCGGCACGTCGAGTTCGTCGGCAAGTTCCAGCGCGAGATGCAGGTCCTTGTGGGCGAGATTCAGCGCGAAGGATGGCGGCGTGAACTGTCCCTTGAGGGCGCGTTCCGAGAAACTCTTGAAAGCGTTCGAATTGCCGCTGGAGCTTGAAATGACCTGCGCGAGCTTGTGCGGATCGAGCCCCGCCGTCACACCCAGCATCAGGCCCTCCGCCGCGGCGGCGGCGTTACAGAAGGCCATCATGTTATTCACCAGCTTGGCCACCGTGCCGGTGCCGAGCTCACCCATGTGGATCACGTTGGCGCTGAACGACTGCAGCACCGGCAGCGCATCGTCGAACACCTTCCTGTCGCCGCCGACCATGATGGCGATGGTCGCAGCCTCGGCGCCGACCGTGCCGCCGCTCACCGGGGCATCGAGCATGGCGATGCCCTTGGCGGCCATGGCGGCGCCGATCTTCTTCACCATCGAGGGGGCGTTGGTGCTGAGATCGATGTAGGTCTGGCCCTTGCCGATGTTGGCCAGGATGCCGTCGTCGCCCAGCGTCACCGCCTCGACGTCCCGCGGCATGGGGAGCGACGTCATGACGATATCGGCGCCCCTGGTCGCTTCGGCCACCGACCTGGCCGCCGTGGCGCCGAGGTCGGTGCAGGTCTTGACCGCGGCTGGATTGAGGTCGAACACGGTCACCGCGTGGTTGCTCTTCTTGATGATATTGCGGCACATGGGGCCACCCATGTTGCCAACGCCGATGTACCCGACCTTCATCTTTTCCTCCCCAGGAGAGTGCTTGGACCCACTATACGATAAAATCGGCGGCGGCTAATCTTGCTGAGCGGAAGGCAGGGCGAATGATGGCTAAGAAAAAGCCCAAGGAACATAAGCGGCGGCGCTTGCCGCACGGTCTCGAGGACGAAACCTTCTCGATCAAGGAAGCGGCGGCCATTGCCGACATAGCCGACAAGACCGTGCGCAACGAAATCTATGTCGACCTCTTTCGCGTCGAGCTGGACGACAGGTCGCGCGTGGCGATCAGTGCGCGCGGCGTCATCTACCTCCGCTTGATTCGCCTGCTGCCGGTCCAGCTAGGTCCCAAGGACCGCAATGCCCTTTCGCGCATGCTGGCCGAGGGCTGGCCCGGTGCCGAAGGCTGGACCCGCAAGGGCGACACGATTTCCAAGGGCATGGTGAGTCTCGACGTTGGCGCCGCCGAGCGCGACGCGATCGAGCGGTTGCGGGTCTTCGTCCGCGGCCGACAGCGGATGGAGAGCGACACCGGCGGCCCGGCCGGCGACATGCTTTTCAAGGACTCGGCGATCCGCGTGCGACTGGTGGGAGCGCTTCTCGCTCGGGGTGCCGAACCCAAAAAGATGCTGACGGCCTTTCCGACCCTCGATGCCGACGACATTGCGTTTGCGGGCATGTTCGCGCGCCTCAACAAAGGCCCCGGATCCGCCTCGACGGGCCGGGCACGCGCCGCCCGGGCGGCCCGCTGACCTGTCGCTGATGCTCCTGCTATAAGGAGCAAGACAGGGAGGACGCCCGTTTCATGGCGCGCAACAAGCTGCATCCGATTCCACACCCGCCGCGCACCCCGTTGCTCGGCAACGTGCTCACCGTCGATGGCGGAGCACCGATCCAGGACCTGATGCGGATCGCACGCGAGCAGGGGCCGATCTTCTGGCTCGACATGATGGGCACGCCGCTCGTCGTCGTGTCCGGTGCCGATCTGGTCGCCGAACTCTGCGATGAGAAGCGCTTCGACAAGGCGGTCCGCGGCTCGCTGCGTCGGGTGCGCATGCTGGGCGGCGATGCGCTGTTCACCGCCGAGACGCAGGAGCCCAACTGGCAGAAGGCGCACAACATCCTGCTGCCGACCTTCGCTCATCGCATGATGCAGACCTATCACGAGGGTATGCTCGATATCGCCGATCAGCTCGTCACCAAGTGGGAGCGGCTGAACGCCGACGAGGAGATCGACGTGGTGCGCGACATGACCGCGCTCACGCTCGACACGATCGGCCTGTGCGGTTTCAATTACCGCTTCAACTCGTTCTATCGCAGCGACAACCATCCCTATGTCGAATCGCTGGTGCGTGCGCTCGAGGCAGTGATGAAGATGCGCGGCCTGCCGCTGGAAGACATCACCCAGCGCAAGAGTCGCAAGAAGCTCGAACAGGACGTCGGCTTCATGAACGGCATCGCCGACCGCATCATCAAGGAGCGCCGGGAGATTCCCGCGGATGACCAGGCCAAGCCCGACCTGCTGGGCTTCATGCTGGCCGGTATCGACAAGCAGAGCGGCGAGCGTCTCGACGACGTCAATATCCGCTACCAGATGAACACCTTCCTGATCGCCGGACACGAGACCACCAGCGGGATGCTGTCGTTTGCGATCTACTTCCTGCTCAACAACCCTCATGTGCTGCAGAAGGCCTACGAGGAGGTCGACCGCGTGCTGGGGCGCGACGTCAACGCCAAGCCTAACGCGAGCCAAGTCAACCGGCTGGTCTATATGGGGCAGATCCTGAAGGAGGCGCTGCGGCTGTGGCCGACTGCACCGGCGTTCGGGCTCTACCCGTATCAGAACGAAACCATCGGCGAGAAATACAAGCTCAGGAAGCGCACTTTCGTCACCGTCCTGACGGCCATGCTCCATCGCGACAAGTCGGTGTGGGGCCCGCAGGCCGAAGTGTTCAATCCCGACAATTTCGCGCCCGAGCGCGAGGCCAAGATGCCGCCGCATGCCTATAAGCCGTTCGGCAACGGCCAGCGTGCATGTATCGGTCGCCAGTTCGCGATGACCGAGGCGACTCTTGTGCTGGGCATGATCCTGCAGCGCTTCAAACTGGTCGACCACACGCGCTACCAGCTCAAGATCAAGGAGTCGCTCACCATCAAGCCCGAGGGGCTGGTGATGCGCGTACGGCTGCGGCCCGATGTCGTTCGCGGTGCGGGGACGACTGTTGCAGCGCCCAAGCCTGCGGCGAAGAAGGCCGCGCCGAAGAGGGCGGCGGCGCACCATGGCGCAAAGCTCATGGTGCTGTTCGGGTCCAACATGGGTACCGCGGAGGAACTCGCGCGCTCGATAGCCGAGGCCGGCGAGGCCAGCGGCTTCGTCACGACCTTGGCCGCTCTCGACGATCATGCCGGCAAGCTGCCGGCCGAAGGCGCGGTCGCGATCGTCTGTGCCTCCTACAATGGTGGTCCACCGGACAATGCTGGCGGCTTCCTGAGCAGCCTGCGCGACGCGGCGCCGGGATCCCTGAAGGGCGTGCGTTACACGATGTTCGGCTGCGGCAACCGCGACTGGGCCTCGACCTATCAGGCCATCCCGCGCCAGATCGACGAACTCATGGCGGAGAAGGGTGCGGAGCGGATCTATAAACGTGGCGAGGGCGACGCCAGGGAAGACCTCGATGGTCATTTTCAGGCCTGGTACGAGCCGATGCTGCCGGCGGTTGCGGACAAGCTCGGTGTCAAGCTCGAGCCCGACACCAGCGCGGCACAGGAGCCGCTCTATCAGGTGCTTCCGGTCGACAAGCCGCCGGCGCATCCGATTATCGGCGGCACCGGGGCGCTGCCCATGCGCGTGCTGGCCAATCGCGAACTGCAGAATGCCGACAGCTCGGGTCGAAGCACGCGCCATATCGACGTCATGCTGCCCGACGGTGTGAGCTATCGCGCCGGCGATCACCTCAGTATCGTTCCGGAGAACGGCGCGGCGCTGGTCGAGCGGGCGGTCCGGCGGTTCGGCTTCGCGCCCGGCGCGCACGTCATGCTGACTGCGGCTGAAGGTCGCCGTGCGGCGCTTCCCGTGGGAGACGCGATCTCCGTGCATCGCCTGCTGTCGGAATTCGTCGAGCTGCAATTGCCGGCGACGCGCAAGCAAATCCAGATCATGGTGCAGAACACGCGCTGCCCCTTCACGCGGCCCAAGCTCGAGACACTCCTCGACGAGGACCGTTTCCGGGCGGAAATCTTGGCCAAGCGCAAGTCCGTGCTCGATCTCCTGGAGGATCACCCCGCGTGCGAACTACCGTTCTCGGCGTTCCTCGAGATGCTGCCGCTGATGACGCCGCGCTACTATTCGATCTCGTCATCGCCAGTCGCCGACGGCGCGCGCTGCTCGGTCACCGTGGCAGTGGTCGAGGGGCCGGCACGCGCCGGCACCGGCGTCTATCACGGCGTCTGTTCCAATCATCTGGCGCGCCAGGCAGCTGGCAGCACGATCCAGGCCTTCGTGAAGGAGACCAAAGTCGGCTTCCGCCTGCCCGTCGACGCCGCGGCGCCGATCATCATGATCGGGCCCGGCACAGGCCTGGCGCCGTTCCGTGGTTTCCTGCGCGAGCGCGCCGCGCTCAAGGAGCAGGGCCGTGCGCTCGGCCCGGCCCTGCTGTTCTTCGGTTGTCGTCATCCGGATCAGGACTACATCTATGCCAGCGAACTCAAGGAACTGGCCGACGCGGGCGTCGTCGACCTCGAGGTGGCGTTTTCGCGGCGCGATGGAAAGAAAACCTACGTGCAGGATCTCCTGAAGGACAAGGCGGAAAAGGTGGCCGACCTGATCGACCAGGGCGCGATCGTCTATGTCTGCGGCGATGGCGGACGGATGGAGCCCGACGTCAAGCGTGCGCTGATTGCCCTGCATCGCGAAAAGACGGGCGTCGACGAGGTGGCCGGCGATGCCTGGATGGGCAGGCTGGCAGCCGACAATCGCTACGTGCTGGACGTGTGGGCGAGCAGCTGAGCCGCGATCAGGAACGCGCCCGCGATCTGCGCCGCATCAAGATCGCAGCGACGCTCCTGCTGGTCTTCACCGCAGCCCTGTTCGGCGTGGCCCGGCATTACGAACCCCTGCACTGGGCCTGGGGCTATGTAGCGGCCTTCGCGGCGGCGGCGACCGTGGGCGGCCTGGCCGACTGGTACGCCGTGGTGGCGCTGTTCCGCCGGCCGCTTGGGTTGCCGATCCCGCACACCGCCATCATATCGCGCAACCACCAGCGCATCGCCGATACGCTGGGCGAGTTCATCGAGACCAATTTCCTGGCGCCTGAGCCGGTCGAGGCACGGCTGCGTGAGGTCGATTTTGCGGCGCTGGTCGCCGACTGGCTTTCCGACCGTGAGCGCAGCGCCGCGTTGGCGCGCTTCGTGCTGCAGCTCCTTCCGCAGACCCTGTCGGCCATTGACCAGTCCGGCCTCCGCGGCTTTCTCGGCAAGCGCATCATGACTGAACTGGAACGGGTGGAGCTCGCGCCGCTCGCCGCGGGTCTGCTGAGCGCGGTCACCGAGAAGGGCCGGCACCAGCGCCTGCTCGACGAACTCCTGGGCGCACTCGAGAAGGTGCTGGCCAACGAGGAGACCCTGGCGGCGCTACGCGAGAAAATACGCAAGGAACTGCCGGCGCTGTTCAACCTCTACCGCGCCGATGCCTATCTGCTGCGCAAGATCGTAGCCTCGACCACTGCCTTCATCCAGGAGGCGCGTGTCGACCCGAAACACCCGCTGCGCCGGGAGTTCGACGGTTTTGTGACAGGCTTCATCGACCGGTTGCGCACGTCGGACTCATTTGCGCGTCGCGCCGAGGGGCTGAAGCGCGACCTGCTGGCGCGGCCGGAGATCGCCGCCGTCGCCGAGGGGGCCTGGGAGAGCCTGCGCAGCTTCCTCGAACAGGATGCACGCGCGCCCGACAGCCAGGTCCGGCGGCAACTCGAGGCCATGCTGGTCGATGTCGGCGGCCAGCTCGCCCGCGATCCCGCGATCCGCGCCGAGATCAACCACGGCATGGTGCGGGTCCTTGCCGACTTCGTGCAGACTCAGAAGAGCGGCGTCGGCCGCTTCATCGCCGACCAGGTGAGATCCTGGGACATCGACATGCTGATCGGCCGCATCGAGCTCACGGTGGGCCGGGATCTGCAATATATCCGTTTCAATGGTGCCATGATCGGAGGACTGGCCGGATTGGCCTTGCACGCGCTGGAGCAGGGGTTGAAGCTGTACCTCTAACCGACAGGAGGTTCGCATGGCCGACCCAGCACAGAACTTCACGGATATGTTCAAAAAGTTCGGCGAGCAACTCAAGGTCCCGTCCTTCGACATGACGAAGATCATGGAGCATCAACAGAAGAACCTGGAGGCGATGACCAAGTCGTGGCAGGCGATGGCGGGTGGCGCCAGCGAGATTGCCCAGAAGCAGCGTGCGATCTTCGAGGCGGCGATGAAGGACATGGCCGAGATGGCGCAGGCCTACAAGCCGGGCGGCTCGCCGCAGGACGCGATGGCCAAGCAGGCCGAATTCGCGAAGAAGGCGATGGAGGCGACAATCGCCAACACCCGCGACATCGCGGAACTGGTGCAGAAGTCGAGCACCGAGGCCTTCAAGATCGTCCAGGACCGGATGAAGGAATCCTACGAGGAGATCCGGGCCAGCGTCGAGAAGAAGCCCTAGGCCCGCTTCCAGTCGGGAAAGATCAGGCTCTTCCAGCCCGACCGCTCGAATTTCTTCCACTGGTCTTCGGGTTGGGCCAGACGGTCGGCGACGGCATAGACCGCCGCCGGATGATGGCCGAGCCCGCAGTGGCTGCCGTAGACCTCGATGTTCTCGACCTGCTCGCTCTCTTTGTTGACACAGGTTTGCCAGGCACAGATGCCGTCCGAGCGGCTGAAGATCGATGTCGTCGGCACCGGCGGCGGTTCGGAAAGCGGGCCAGCAATGTGCTGATCGTGCTCATCGACGCGATGGCCGGAGGCGAATTCGTAGACCTTCCAGGCATTGGTCGCCTTGGGACTGCCGGTGAAGGGGCTGCCGAGGCTGATCACCGAACGCACCTTTTCCGGCAGGCGCTTGGCGAGTTGGCGGGCGTAGATGCCGCCCAGGCTCCAGCCGACCAGGCTGATCTTGCGGCCACCGTGGCGGTCGTAAAGCTCTTCGACCCGATCCAGCATGCTGCGCTCCACACCGGAACGCAGGCCGAGATTGCGACCTTGCTTCCAGCCATGCACGGCATAGCCGTGCGACTTCAGGAAACTTCTGAGCGGCTGCGTGGAAAGGTCGCTGGCCAGCAGGCCGGGCAGCACCAGGACCGGATGGCCGTCACCGCGCGGCGTGGCGGCAAGCCATGGCCGCAGCATCCAGAACGCGCCGAGTTCCTGCACGGCCCGGCCTTCGAGCAACAGGAGCGTTCGCGAGGGGGGGCGTAACGATTCAACGGCAGCCGACATGTGGCCTCCTTGTTGTTGTGGCCAGCGTCTCACAGACGGCCACAACGTGGAAGGGTATCAAGAGGTTGCGACAGCTTGCGTCAGCTCGGCGGCGGCCTCGACCAGGTAATCGCCGAGCAGACCAACATCGGGCACGGCGCGGCGGTCGGCGGTGAGGCCGAAGTTGAGCGCATCCATGTAGCTCTGCACGGTGATGTTGAGCGCTGCGCCGTGCGCCGGGATCGATACGGGATGCAGGGCCGTTACCTTGGCGCCGGCGCAATAGAGCGGCATCGGCGGGCCGGGCACGTTGGAGATGGTGACATTCATCGGCATCGGCAGTTTGTCGGCGAGGCCGCTCCGGCCATAGACCAGCATCATGAGCTGCAGCAGGATCGGCGCGCCGACGAAGGCGAAGTCCTGCGGGACGGCATCGCGAAAGGTGCCGGCGATCTGCTTGGCCTCCGAAGAGGATTTCAGGATCGCTCTCAGCCGCTCGCCGGGATCGGCGACATCGGTCGCGATCTGGCAGAGCATGCCCGAGACCTGATTGTTCTGCCGCGTGTCACCGGGCTCGCGCAGGCTGATGGGCACGCCGGCGATCAGCGGCTTGTCTGGCAACTGGCCCTTCTCCGCGAGATAGCGGCGCAATGCACCGCCGCAGATCGCCAGCACGACATCGTTCAGCTTGGCGCCGCTTGCCTTGGTGACCGCCTTGGCGTCGGCCAGCGAGATGGTGCGGGCGGCATAACTGCGCTCGCGTGTGATGGTGGCGTTGAAAGGCGTCTTGGGCGCATTCAGGGTCGGGATCTGGCTAATCAGGCTCTGCAGGGTGCCAAGCGCCTTGGGCATCTCGCCGGGCTTGGCGAGGAAGGCGCCGGTCATCGCATTGAGGATCTGCGGCGCCGCTTCCCACATCTTGAGCTGCTGCCGCATCATGTTGCCCATGATGTCGGCCAGACCTTTCACCGGGTCGACGGCGATCGGCGCCTTGGGCGCCTTGCCGGTGGCCGCCTTGAGCGGTGGCGGCGGCACCTCGCGCGGCACCGCGGTGACGTCATAGAGCGCCTTGTTGATCGCCATGCCGGCACCGCCATCGACGGCCGCGTGATGGACCTTGGAGTAGAGAACCCCCTGGCCGTTGGCGAGGCCAGTGATGATGTAGAACTGCCAAAGCGGCCGGCTGCGATCGAGCGTGTTGGCGTGGAGGCGGGAGATCACCTCTTCGAGCTGGACCTCCGAACCCGGCGCCGGCAGCGTCGTCTCGCGCAGGTGGTAGTCGAGATCGATCTCGTCCTCTTCGACCCAGCCAGGGTGGTCGAGATCGTAGAGCGACGGCGCCAGCCGCTTGGAGAAGATCGGGATGGTGTGGAGGCGGCTTTCGAAGAACCGGCGAAAGTGCTGGTAGAAACTGCCCTCGAAACCGTGGGGCAACTCGAAATAGGTGAGCCCCGCCACATGCATGGGCGTTTCTGGCGTCTCCAGATATAGGAACGACGCATCGATGCCCGAAAGCTGCTGCTGCTCCATGGCGTTCTCCCGCAAGACGTCTTCTCGTTGTCTGGTTTGTCCTCCCGCTGGCCTCATCGAAGCAAGGCCTTAGCCCCGGCGAGCGTGCGAGTATGTCCGTAAGATATTGAAATTAAAGGATTATCAATTTTTCTTCTCGCATCGCACAAATTTATGTTGCAACGCACAATATCTGTCCCATATACGGCTCATCGTCAACTCAACTACAGGATTTCGCGATGACCACCACCGACACCGTAATCGAGCATGCCACCGAGACCACCAAGGCCGCCGGCGAGCGCGTGCGTGAGTTCGCCCAGATCGGCGTCCGCAAGGCGACCGAGGGTTTCGAGCAGATCAGCAAGGCCGCGCAGACCGCGTCGGAAGAGCTGAACAGCCAGCTCAACCAGGCCCGCGAGGGCGCCACCAAGGCCAGCCTCAAGCTGCTCGAGGTCGCCAAGGAAGACACAGACGCCGGCTTCGCCGCGCTGAACGCGTTGTTTGCCGCCAAGTCGCCGATCGAGGCGTTCGACGTCTCGGCCAAGTACTGGCGCGGCCGCCTCGAGACCCGCATCGCCCAGGCTCAGGACCTCGGCGCGTTCGTGCGCAAGACCACGGACGACGCCGTTCGCCCGGTCCAGGAGCGCATCGAGAAGTTCACCAAGATCGCGGCCTAACCAGCCGTCGTTCGGCAAAAGGGCCCGTCCGCAAGGAGGGGCCCTTTTTTGTCGTCCGTTCAGCCCTTCCGGCTTGCCGGCGGTTTCCTCTATTATGTCGACCGAACTTTTGGGGAAAGCCGATGGCCGCGAGAAAGTTGTTTGCCGCGATGATGGCGGGGTTGGCGCTCGCCGGCTGCGATCCGCTGCCCAAGCCCCTCTACACCGAAGTTGCGCCGCCGGCGGCCTTTCGCACGGAGGCGGACGGCGTGCGCGTCGACAACGAGGGCTATCAGCTCGACAGCCAGGGCTATCGCGTCAACAAGCGGGGCGAGCGCATCGGCATGGTCGATGTCCAGGCCAAGACGGCGGGCGACAAGTCCAACGCGGTTGCCGGTTACTGGATCAGCAACATCGGGGAGAAAGCCCCCGGCAGCGTGGCGACGCCGAGCGGCGGCGCCGGATCCGGCAGTGGCCCTGGCAGCATCATGAACAACACCCTGCCGACGCCGGCCACCATGCCGCAGCAGGCGCCGATCACGCCGACGCCGGGCAACATGGCGCCGCCGCCAGGCTATCGCTGAGCAGGGCCGCTACTCGATCTTGACGCCCGAGGCCTTGATGATGGGTGCCCATTTGGCGAGTTCGTCTTTGATGAACTTCTCGGTTCGCTGAGGCGTCGTATCGACCGTCGGCACGGCGGCGATCTTTTCCAGCGCCTCGATGAAGGCCTTGTCGGTCATGAGCTTGCGTGTCGCGGCATCGATCGCCTCGACGGCGGCCGGCGGCGTGCCGGCCGGCCCCAGGATCAGGTTGAAAGTATAGGCCTCGAAGCCCGGGACGCCCGCCTCGATGATGGTGGGAATGTCCGGCGCGGCCGGCGTCCGCGCATTGTGCGCAAAGCCCAGGATGCGGACGCGGCCGGAGCGATGCAGCTGCAACGACGTGCTGATGGTCTCGAACATCCACACGACGTTGCCGGCCATCATGTCCTGCAGCGCCGGCATCGAACCACGGTACGGCACATGCTCGACGTTCATGCCGCCGACTGACGCCTTGAGGTATTCGCCGGCCAGGTGGGTGATGCCGCCGGCCCCCGAGGAACCATAGGAATATTTGCCGGGATTCTTCTTCATCAGATCGACCAGGCCCATCAGCGTGTCGGGCATCGAGGGATGGGCGACCAGTATCAGCGGATTGACGCAGATCGACGAGACCGGCGTGAAATCCTTGAGCGGATCGTACGGCGGCTTAGTGAAGGCCGTCGGGTTGATGGCATGCGTCGATGACGTGGCGAACAGGAACGTGTAGCCGTCGGGCTTGGCGTTCTTGACCTCGACGGCGCCGATCGAGCCGGCGGCGCCCGCCTTGTTCTCGACCACGACGTTCTGGCCAAGGATCGCCGTCAGCTTCTCCGCTGTCTGGCGGCCGATGATGTCGGTCGGGCCGGCCGGTGGGAAGGGGATCACCAGACGAATCGGCCGCTCGGGATATTTCGCCTGCGCGCGCACGATAGAAGGAGCGACGAGCGCGCCTGCGCCCACGGCCAGAAGTTTGCGTCGGTTCATTTGTTTCCTCCATTTATTGCCAAGGACACTAGCGGAGCCGGCTTGACCCGCCAACGGCCCCTCGCCACAAGTCGGGCCGCATGGTCGCCCCAATCGTCCGCTTCGCGCCGAGCCCGACCGGGGTGCTGCATGTCGGCAATATCCGCGCGGCGCTGTTCAACTGGCTGTTCGCCAAACGCCATGGCGGCACGTTCATCCTGCGCCTCGACGATACCGACCAGACTCGCTGCAAGCCGGAGTACGAGGCGGCCATCGAGCGCGACCTCGCGTGGCTCGGGCTCGCCTGGGGGCGCAAGGAGAAGCAGTCGGATCGCATCGCGCACTATGATTCCGCGCGCGGCCGGCTGATCGGCTCGGGCCGCCTCTACCCCTGCTACGAGACCCCGCAGGAGCTGGAGTTCAGGCGCAAGCGCCTGCTCGCTCAGGGCCGCCCGCCGGTCTACGACCGCGCCGCGCTCAAACTGTCGGACGCGGACTGCGCGCGCCTGGAAGGCGAGGGCCGCCGGCCGCACTGGCGCTTCAAGCTTGCGTCCGAGGAGGTGCGATGGAACGACCTGGTGCGCGGGCCCCAGCACATCGACGAGGCGAGCCAGAGCGACCCGGTGCTGGTCCGCGCCGACGGCACTTATCTCTACAGTTTCACCTCGGTGGTCGACGACATCGCCTTCGGCATCACGCATGTGATCCGTGGCGAGGATCACGTCACCAACACGGGTGCGCAGATCCAGATGTTCCAGGCGCTCGACGCCGCCGTGCCGGTCTTCGCGCACCTGCCGCTGCTGGTCGATGCAACGGGCGGTGGCTTGAGCAAACGCACGGGGGCGGCCGCGGTGGCCGACCTGCGCGAGCGCGGCATCGAGGCGATCGCTGTCTGCGCGCTGCTGGCGAGGCTCGGCACCGCCGATCCGGTCGAGCCTGTGACCTCGCTCGACGCGCTGGTCGCCACGGTCGATTTCGCGCGGGTCGGTCGTGCCGCCGCACGCTTCTCGGAGGAAGAGCTTGCGCAGTTGAACGCGCGGACCCTTCACATATTGCCCTATGAGACGGTGCGTCCGCGCCTCGCCGACGATCCTGGCGAGGCTTTCTGGCTGGCGGTGCGCGGCAATCTCGCGACCGTCGCCGATGCCAAGGGCTGGGCCGAGGTCGTGCGCGGGCCGATCGAGCCCGTGATCGAGGATGCGGCGTTTCTGGCCGAGGCTGCGGCGAAGCTGCCGCTAGAACCGTGGGATGAGACGACTTGGAAGGCTTTTACCTCGACGCTCGGCCGCAAAGGCCGCGCGCTGTTCCATCCGGTCAGGCTCGCGCTCACCGCGCGCGAGACCGGTCCTGAGATGGCGAGGTTGCTACCGCTGATCGGGCGGGCGAAGGCCGAGGCGCGGCTCAGAGGGCAGACGGCATGAAGATCGCGGCGACGCCCAACGCCGCAAACAGCATCGCCGCGACCGCGCGCACGATCCTGAGTGGCAGGCGTCTCGCGATGGCATCGCCGAACAGAACGACAGGCGCGTTGGCCAGCATCATGCCCAAAGTCGTGCCGGCGGTGACCAGCACCAGCGAGTTGTAACGGGCAGCGAGCGCTACCGTGGCGATCTGGGTCTTGTCGCCGATCTCGACGATGAAGAAGGCGACCAGGGTGGCGAGGAACGCACCCGCCTCGCGCGCGGCTTGCGGGCCCTCGTCAGTTTTGTCGGGGATAAGGCACCACGCAGCCATGGCGAGAAAGGTCGCGACCAGGATCCAGCGCATCGCCTCTCCGCCGATCCAGCCGGCGACGGCGGCGCCCACCCAGGCGGCGAGCGCATGGTTGGCCAGCGTCGCGATCAGGATGCCGAGGATGATCGGCACTGGCTTGCGATAGCGCGCCGCCAGAACCAGCGCGAGAAGCTGCGTCTTGTCGCCGATCTCGGCCACGGCGACGAGTGCCGCGGAGAGGAAAAATGCTTCCATTGCGCGCCATTTGCACGACAAGAACGCTTCGGATAAACTAGCGAAGTGTCGCTCCTCCCGTTCCCCGGCGCATATACCGCGCGATGTAAGTGAGGCCCGCGCCCGTCGAGGCGCGTCAGGCTTTCGTACAATCTTGATCGGGGAGTAGGGACCATGTCCCTCGTCGTCTACAACACGCTGTCGCGCGAAAAAGAGCCGTTCGTACCGCTCGATGCAGGGCATGTGCGCCTCTACGTCTGCGGACCGACCGTCTACGACTACGTGCACATCGGCAACGCGCGGCCCGTCGTGGTGTTCGACACGCTCCACCGGCTGCTGAAGCGCCACTACCCCCGCGTCACCTATGTGCGCAACATCACCGACATCGACGACCGCATCATCGTGCGCGCCGCCGACAACGGCGAGAGCATCGAAGCGCTGACCAACCGCACCGCCGACGCCTATCGGAGCGACATGCGCCGGCTGGGCGCGCTCGCGCCCGACGTCGAACCGCGCGCCACGCAATACGTTGGCGAGATGATCGCCATGATCCAGCGCCTGGTCGACAACGGACACGCTTATGCAGCCGACGGTCATGTGCTGTTCAGCGTGCCCAGCATGGCCGACTATGGCCGCCTGTCGCGGCGCTCGCGCGACGAGCTAATCGCGGGCGCGCGGGTCGAGGTGGCGCCCTACAAGAAGGACCCCGCCGACTTCGTGCTGTGGAAGCCCTCGACCGATGCACAGCCGGGTTGGGCGAGCCCGTGGAGCCGCGGCCGGCCGGGCTGGCACATCGAATGCTCGGCGATGAGCGCCAGGCATCTAGGCGAGACCTTCGACATCCATGCCGGCGGACTCGACCTCATCTTCCCGCACCACGAGAACGAGATCGCGCAGAGCCGAAGCGCCTTCGGTCATGCGCTCATGGCGAAGTACTGGATGCACAACGGCTTTCTCAACATCTCCGGCGAGAAGATGAGCAAGTCGCTGGGCAATTTCTTCACCGTGCACGAACTGCTCGATCAGTTTCCCGGCGAGGCGATCCGCCTGCTGCTGCTCTCGGCGCACTACCGCCAGCCGTTGGACTTCACGCACGACGGGCTCATGCAGGCGAAGGCGACGCTTGATCGCTGGTATGGCGCGTTGCGCGGCAAGGACGCGCGCCCATCCAGTGCTGTGCCGCCGTCGGTCGAAGACGCCCTGAACGACGATCTCAACACGCCGCAGGCGATCACGGCCATCCATCAGCTCGTCGATCCGGCCGGACTGCGAGCCGGTGCGAATGCGCTGGGCCTCCTGCAGCAGGATGCCGAAGCCTGGTTCCGCTGGACGCCGGCCGATTCATCGGGACCGAGCGAGGCCGACATTGACGCCGCGATCGCGGCCCGTCAGGCCGCGCGCAAGGCCAGGGACTTCAAGGAATCCGACCGCATTCGTGATGAGCTCAAGGCCAAGGGTGTGGTCCTCGAGGACGGGCCCAAGGGCACGACCTGGAAGCGGGGTTAGACGCCTCCAAACGCGTCGGGCATATTGACGCTCCATCGCCACCCTTCCGCGAGAGTCGATTCATGAGCGAAGACTGGGTTGATCTTGGCAGTGTCGAAACCCTGGCACTGCGTACGCTGCAGCGCGTGAAAGCGGGTGATGTGCCGATTGCGCTGTCTTGTGTCGATGGGGCATTTGCCGCCATCCACAGCGCTTGCAACCATGCGGGCGGTCCGCTGGGAGAGGGTACGCTCGACGGGGAGTACATCGTCTGTCCGTGGCACCAATGGAAGTTTCACAGACAGACGGGCGTCGGCGAGGCAGGGTTCGAAGCAGACAGTATCCCGGCATACCCGGTGAAGGTCGAGAACGGACGGGTGCTCGTGAACCTCGCGGCGGCGACCAAGCGCAGCAGAAGCCCGCACGCCCCGCATCCGCTGGCACGCGCCGTACAGCGCGTCGAAGGCCCGGTCAGGGTCGTCGGGCTTTCGACAACGGCGATGCAAAAGGGGGCGCCGCGCTACTCCGGGTCCGATCATCTCCTGGAGTCGGCGCTCGCGGCCGCGAAGGCGCAAGGCTGCGAGACGCAGTTGATCAAGCTCGACCAGTTGAAGTTCCGCGCCTGCGAGGGCTTCTACTCCAAGGCGGCGCGCGCCTGCACCTGGCCCTGCTCCATCACGCAGATGGACGATAAGGACGAGTTGACTGCGGTGTACGAGGCGCTCGTCCATTGGGCGGACGTCGCTCTCATTGCGACACCGATCCGCTGGGGGCAGGCGTCGTCACTCTACTTCAAGATGGCGGAGCGCCTCAACTGCGTACAGAACCAAGTGACGACGCACAACCGGGTGCTGATCCGCAACAAGGTCGCGAGCTTCATCATCGTGGGCGGTCAGGACAACGTGCAGGGCGTGGCGGGCCAGATGCTCGGCTTCTTCGCGGAACTGGGTTTTCACTTCCCGCAGTTTCCCTACATTGCCCATTCGCGCGGATGGACGGCCGAGGACATGGAGAACAACATGGCCTCCGTGCGCGACTCCAGCGAGTTGCACGACGGCGCGGGTCAGCTCGCCATCCGAGCCGTCGAGCTTGCCAGGCGGCTGCTGGTGACCGACCCGGCGACGGCAGTGGAGCGTGGCGGCCGCAAGGCTCACCGGCTCGTCGGCCGCACCCAGCCCACCTGAAACCGCAGGCCACCCGGTAGTCCGGATCTCGACGACCCCGCCCGTCGGGGCCTTGACGCGGTGCGGGTCTGTATTTAACATATGCGTTAAATATGGATGCTCTCTCCCAAACCTTCTCGGCCCTCGCCGACCCCACCCGCCGCGCCATCCTGGCGCGCCTGGCAACAGGGGCGGCGACGGTGGGCGATCTCGCCGAGCCGTTCGACATGTCGCTGCCGGCCGTGTCGCGGCATCTGAAAGTTCTGACCGAAGCTGGCCTGATCGAGCGCCACACCGAGGCGCAATGGCGGCGCTGCGAGCTGCGCGGCGAGGGCTTTCGCGCCGCCGCCGACTGGATCGAGCTCTACCGGAAATTCTGGGAGGGTCAGCTCGACCGGCTCGACGCCTTCCTCAAACGCACCGCCCCCGAACCCGTGAAAGGAAAGCGCCGTGCCCGACGCAAGCCTTGATGCCAACACGCTTCGCATCACGCGCACCTTCGATGCCACGCGCGAGCGCGTGTTCGACGCCTGGGTGAAGCAGGACCATTTCGCGCAGTGGATGTGCCCGCCCGGGGTGGAAGTAACGACATGCGAGATCGACGTGCGACCGGGCGGCGCCTGGCGAGTCGGGGGCCGACATGGCGGAGATCGCGTCTTCGCCTCGTCGGGCAAGTATGTCGAGGTGAAGCGGCCCGAGCGGCTGGTCTTCACCTGGGCGCATCATGCCGATGGCGACTTTGGCAGGCCGCGTGGCCACGAGACGGTTGTGCGTATCGAGTTGTACGCGCTGGGCGAGAGGACCGAGCTGACGCTGTTGCACGGCGCCTTCACGGATGGCTATGCCGAGCACGATCGCGGCTGGACCGGCTCTTTCGACAAGCTCGAGACTTTTCTCAGGAGGGCTGCATGACTCATCCGATCGTTTCGCACGAGGAATGGCTAGAGGCGCGCAGGGCGTTTCTCGAGAAGGAGAAGGCATTCACCAAGGCCCGGGAGGATCTCGCGCGTGAGCGGCGCGAGCTGCCGTGGGTACGAATCGACAAGGCCTATTCCTTCGAGGGGATCGAAGGTCCGCTGACCCTGGCCGACCTGTTCGGCAAACATGGCCAGCTCATCGTCCAGCATTTCATGTTCGGGCCGGACTGGAACGAAGGTTGCCCGAGCTGCTCGTTCTGGGCCGACAATTTCAATGGCATCGATGGGCATCTTGCCGCCCGCGACACGGCATTCGTCCTGGTGTCGCGCGGGCCGCTCGACAGGCTCGAGGCTTACAAGAAGCGTCTGGGCTGGACGTTCCGTTGGGTCTCGTCGGCCGGCTCCGACTTCAACTTCGATTTCGGCGTATCCTTCGTCAAAGGCAGCGATGCATCAGGGCCGAACTACAACTACGGGTCGATGAAAGTCGGCGGCGAGGAGATGCCGGGCGTCAGCGCCTTCCGGCGCGGCGACGATGGCGCGATCTACCACACCTATTCGACCTACGGGCGCGGCGTCGACATGCTGAACGGCACCTACCAGTTGCTCGACATCACCTCCAAAGGCCGCGACGAGAGCGGATTGCCCTACCCGATGGCCTGGGTGAAGCGCCACGACCGCTACTGACTTGACCGGGAGCCTGTCGGCACCACATCGTCCGACAAGCTCGACGCAATGCTGGCAACCGAAGGAGGCTCGGCATGAAGGCGCTCTGGCACGGCACGGTCCTCGCGGAAAGCGACGCTACGCTCGACGTCGGCGGCTACCGCTATTTCCCGCGCGAGACCGTTCGCATGGACCTGCTCGAGATGGCACCCAAGACGGCTCGCGATCTGGAATGTCCGCACGGCGTGCAGTTCTACGATGTCGTCGAAGGGAACAAGCGCAGCGCCCGGTCGGCCTGGTCGTACGAGGCGCCGCAACCCAGGATGAAGCCCGTCGACCACTGGATGGGCTTCTGGGAAGACGTCGAGATTGGATGACGACATGGCGATTACGCTTTACGGTTTTGGGCCGGCGTTTGGCCTGCCGGATCCCAGCCCGTTCGTAGCCAAGACGATCATCCTGCTGACGATGGCAGGCCTGCCGTTCGAGCGCCTGCCAGCCGATCGGCGTCGTGCGCCCAAGGGCAAGATTCCTTACATCGTCGATGATGGCGTAACCGTCTCGGACTCGACATTCATCCGCGCCCACATCGAGACCAAGTACGGCTTCGACTTCGATGCCGGCCTGCCACAGACCGAGCGCGGCGTGGCATGGGCGTTTGAAAAGATGATGGAAGAGCAGCTTTACTTCGCACTCGCCTACTGGCGGTGGATGGACGATTCGTCGTTCGAGCGCGGGCCGCGGCAGTTCTTTCGGACCGCGCCCGCGCCGCTACAGCCGCTGCTTGCTGCCTACGTCCGTCGCATCGTGGTCAAGCAACTGTTTGCCCAGGGCATGGGCCGCCATTCCCGCCCTGAAACCATTGCCCTGGCGAAGCGTGCGCTGGATGCCTTGTCCGCGCAGCTGGGCGACAAGCCGTTTCTGATGGGCACGCGCCCTTGCGGCGCCGATGCCGGCGTCGCTGCGCAATTTGCAAATGCCGCGTGCTTGCATTTCGAAAACGAGCTGACAGCCCTGGCGCGCTCCTATCCCACCCTGCTCGGCTACAGCGAGCGGGTGATGTCGAACTATAGTGCCTAGCGGACCGGTGCGATCGACGTGATCGTGAGCGGCGTCGTCATGCCGATTACCACGTCGCCGACCTTGATCTTCTTCAGCATGTCCTGCTTGGCGATCGAGGTCGCCGCGTAGGTGCGGACCGCGCCGCCGTCGCCGCTGATCACCGAGACGGTGTTCTTGGCGAGGTCGACGCCGACGACTGTGAGGGTAAACCGGCCGGTCGCCACATCGAGGGGATCGGGCTTGCCCATCTGGTCGCGGCGCGCTTCCTTCGAACCTGGGCCCTTCTGGCGCAGGTTCAGCATGGTCACCACTTCGGTATACGTGACCGTTGCCAGCGAACCGTCATCGATGGTGGCGAGGTTGGTCACGCTGCTCGCGACCGGCATGAGCACGGTCCGGCCGCTGGGCAGGGTGACGGCGACGGTGCGAGAGTCGGTGTCGACGGTCTCGACCGTGACACGCGCCGTCACGGTGTCGTTGAAGGAGACGCCCTCGCGCGGCACGGCCTGGACCTGGGCCGATGCCTGCAGGGGCAGGCCGATCCCGACGGCCAGCACCGCGGCAAACGTGGACAAACCCGCAGCCCAATTGATCGAACGGATAATCATCGGCGTGTACCTCTTAAAACCCTTAACGCGCCGGACAATAGCGATCCGAAACGGGCGCGCAACTAGGAAGCCATAGCGCGAAGCGGCGCCGGATTCAGCCGAAATGACCGAGGATCGAGCCGGCGACCGCATCGGGCCGGTCGAGATAGGCCAGATGGCCTGCGCCGGCCACGATTTCCACCCGGCTCTTGCCGTTGATTCCGGCAGCGAACTTGCGCGCATAGCTCGGCGGCAGGATGGCGTCCCGCTCGCCCCACAGGATCAGCGTCGGCGCGGCAATCAGCCCGAGCCGCTTTTCCAGGCCGGTGTTGCCGAGCGGCCAGAAGGCGCGGGCGGCGGCCTCGGCGGCGCGCGTCATCTCGATCGGCCATTCGAGCGAATTGGCGCCCT
>LNFM01004473.1_pt1 | contig 25700 bp, 13 predicted proteins | sample 596031 | NCBI WGS metagenome assembly LNFM01 (sample SAMN04254537, study PRJNA301005) | activated carbon metagenome | isolation source: dual media filters at the Ann Arbor, Michigan drinking water treatment plant | place: USA: Ann Arbor | reverse complement strand
CAGCCTGCCAGCAGTGGCGCGCTGATCAGCCCGGCCAAGCCGGAGAGCGCGGCCACCAATGCCGCCAGCTACACCACGCGGTGGGACACCATCCTGGATTACTATCGCTGGTCGCTGATGGGGGACCTACAGAAAGTTTTGACTTTACGTCAACCCTAGCCGTTGTTCATAGTCGGCACGAGCGGGGCCGAAGGTCAACGCCACTCGACAGCTATAGAAGGCGGACTGAATAGCCCGGTAGCCAATTCCTTCGGCGTTTGGACAATCTGGCCGCTCAGGCTATCGCTGCGCCGTCCTAATTGTCTGACCGAATGTCGCGAGAAGCATCGATGTGCAAGCAGCCCATGATTTCCCGGTTCAGCAATCAATGGCGACGCCTCGGCCCAGCGCTGGGCCTGTTTCTTGGCCTGCTGGTTGTCAACATCGCCATGGCCACCGCCTCTGACGAACCCATTCCGGTACCGGCCCAGCTGGCACCCGAAGTTTTCCAGCAAAGCGTGCTTTCCGATCCTCCTGCAAGGCGCTCAGTGATCGTGAGATTTGCGCGTCCCCGCGTTGGCCCCTTGTCATCTTTCCCATCGCCTGCCGATGCGGATGCGGCAGAGACGGCGGGCATGCACGCGGCTCAGGATCGCATTCTTCGAACGACGTTTGGTGTGAATCGCGCGGACAATCTTTCAACGACCGACCGCAACCTGAAACGCTTCGACTTCATGCCCATGCTCGCGATCAGCGCCACGACATCCGAGATCGCGGCACTATTGCGCAACCCGGAAGTGCTCGCCGTTGAAGCCGACGCCGTGTTCGTCTCGAGACAGGGTCCGCCTGACGCAGCTTGGGATGCGCCGGAGAGCGATATCTCGCGGCCCGCTCTCGACTACGCCTTGCCCTTCATAGGCATGCCTGCCGCTTATGCAGCTGGGGCCACCGGAGCCGGCTACCATGTCGCCGTGATCGATACCGGCGTCAGCCGAGCACACGAGTTCCTTCTGAACAAGGTCGTTTCTGGCGCATGCTATTCGACGAACGATGGTACACGTGGCGCGGTCAGCATCTGCCCCGGGCGTGCCGCAAGTTCGACGACCCTGGCCTCCGGCGATGATTGTTCGTTCTCCCGGTCCGCTGGCTATTGCGGACGCGGCTCCTACAGCGCAGGGCTAGCCGCCGGTTTCAATACAAACCTTCAGGCGGGCGACCCGGCACATGGCGTTGCAAGAGACGGCCGCATCATCTCGATCCGCGCGCATTCCGAGATTCCTTGCTTCTCCTTCGGCGTTTGTCACACCGTCTACCTGAGTGACGCCATGAAGGGCCTCGAGCGGGTGTATTCGCTGCGCAACACGTTCCCGATCGCGGCCGTCCTGTGGAATCCGGACAACGATATCGTCGATGCACCGTCCTGCCCGAATGCCGGCCTTGCGGAACTCGTGAACCGGCTGCGCACTGCCCGCATCGCCGTCATCGCCAGCGTCCTCGAAGTCGGAGAGACGATCACAGGTCGGCTGCCCACGTGCCTGCCGGGGATCATCGCTGTCGCGAATTCGACGTTGGAAGACGAACGTTCGCCGGCATCGAATTGGGGCGCTCGCGTGGATCTGGTCGCGCCTGGCCAAGGGGCTGCAGGTCCATCCCCGTTTGGCAACGACAGCTACGCGGAGCCATCGTTCATCGACGCGTCGGCGGCCATCGTGGCTGGTGCCTTCACCGCCATACGCACCGCACGTCCCGCGGCAACGGTGGAGCAGATCTTGTCGGCGCTCCAGTCAACGGGTGTGCCGATCACATCCGACGGTGTAACCAAGCCCCGCATTCGGGTCGACAAGGCGCTGGAGGCGCTCGGAGTCTCCACCCCTCCAGTGCCGGCCTCGATTGTTGCGGCGGTGTCGCCGGTCGCACGCGCGGTTCAGGTCGGAACGACGGTGACCGTGTTTGCCACCATCATCAATTCCGGAAGCGCGACTGCGAGGCGATGCTCCATCGAGAGGCCGGCCAGCCTGCCTGCCGAGCTGACCTACCGAACGAGGAATTTCACCAACAATGTGCTTGGCACCGTCGGCGTGCCGGCGGACATTCCGTCGGGAGGACGCCAGGATTTCCTGATCGCAATGACGCCCGTCAGCGCGTTCTCTCAGAACGTCCGCCTCATCTTCAGTTGCATCAACACCGCGCCGGCCGCGATCGTATCCGGCTTGAACACTGTGCTGCTCACCGCCACAGACGGCGCGCCTCCGGCCGACCTGATTTCGATAGCCGTGACCAATACCAATGACGGCATCATGAACGTCCCGCTCAATGGTACGGGATTCGCTGCGCTCGCCGCTATCAATATCGGCGCCACCGCGACGATCCAGGCGAGCCTTGATTCCAATGCCGTCGGTGGCGCTGGCGGTTCCCTGCAAGGCAATGTGTCGATCTGCCAGACCAATCCCGGCACGGGCGCCTGTCTGGCAGCACCAACGCCCTCGCTCAGCACCACGGTGAACGGTGGGCAGACGGTGACCTTCAGCGCCTTCCTCACCAGCAACGGAATGCCCATGCCGTTCGATCCGGCAAACAGGCGGCTGTTCGTTCACTTCCGGCAGGCGGGCATTCCGGTCGGCTCGGCCAGCGTCGCGGTGCGCACCACCGGCGCCGATGCAAGCCAAGCAGTCGCAAAGGCAAACTAACGGTGGATGACTGCAGACGTCGGCTGGGCTGAAGCCGTGGGAGGTATCGAACGATGATGGCGAATTCTTCTCGTGAGGTTCGGAAGCGGGCAGAACAAGCCTTCTCTGCGCGCAGGCCGTCGACTTGGTGATTGCATGATGGCTTGCTGTCCGTCGATTTCACGCAACGTCCTGCCGACGCCGTCCATGACTTGGCAATACGTCTTGGCACGCGAGCGGAAGATCCTGCTCGTGTGGTAGGGCGGACCGAGCCCGGACGGATGAAGCGACACCCTGAGGTCGGGTCTTGGATGGAGTTCTCGGCAATACAGACAATCTCGATTCAAGCTTGCGAGTTTGACTGGCGGGCGCGCGCTGGCTTATTTGCTGTCTACAAACGGAATCCCTTGCCACCGATTTCGGGCAGAAGGTGGCGGAAATAGGCTACGGTACGCCTCAGCCCCTCTTCGAGATCGACGGCGGGTGTCCAGTCCAGCATCTGGCTGGCTTGAGCCACGTCAGGCTTTCGCTGGCGCGGGTCGTCCTGCGGGAGGTCGCTATGGACGACAGGGGAGGAGGAGGATGCGAGGGCAACAATCATGTCCGCCAGTTCCGCCATTGAGGTTTCCCTCGGATTGCCGAGGTTGAGCGGACCGATCTCCCCTCCCGGTGTCTCCATGAAGCGGAGCAACGCCTCCACTAGGTCGTCGACATAACAGAACGACCTGGTCTGGCGACCGTCCCCATAGAGTGTGATCGGCTTACCCAGAAGCGCCTGCACGATGAAGTTGGACACGACACGCCCATCCGCATGATGCATGCGCGGCCCATAGGTATTGAATATCCGGGCAACTTTTATGTCGACGCCATGCTTGCGATGATAGTCGAAGAACAGCGTCTCGGCGCAGCGCTTGCCCTCGTCGTAGCAGGCGCGCGGCCCGATCGGGTTGACGTTGCCCCAGTAGCTTTCGGGCTGGGGGTGCACGTCCGGATCGCCGTAGACCTCGCTGGTCGACGCTTGGAGGATTCGGCATCCCAGGCGTTTTGCCAGCCCCAACATGTTGATGGCTCCGATGACCGAGGTCTTGGTCGTCTGGATCGGATCGTGCTGGTAGTGAATCGGCGACGCCGGGCAGGCCAGGTTGTAGATGGCGTCGACCTCGACGTGCAGCGGCAACGTGATGTCGTGACGCAGGAATTCGAAACGCGGATGAACGCTCAGCTGCTCGATATTGCGCTTCGTGCCCGTGAACAGATTGTCGACGCACAGAACTTCGTGGCCGAGGTCGAGCAGCCGGTCGATGAGATGCGAACCGATGAAGCCGGCCCCTCCCGTCACCAGAATGCGCTTGCGGCTGTCATACAGTCTGGCCAATCCGGCACCTCCCCAAAATCCCGGACGCGTCGGTCGCTTGCGCTTCTGACGATTTCGTCATGCTATGCGGCTTTGCAGCCATCAGCCAGCGTCGCCCCAGTGAGGCAGTCCTCGTCCAGCGAGATAGGCTGCCACGTCGAGCGGGTTGGTGAAGCGGTCGAGTATGGTCGGCCCATTCTGGCGCTGGAAATGTGGGGGCCCTCCGCGAACGAGGTCGACCCCAAGGAAGCGCGAGAGGCGGTCGACGGTCGCCGGCTCAAGCACCCTGACGAAATCGATCAGCAGCACGTCGCGCTGCGACTGGGCCAGCAGGCCCATTCTTTCGCTGTCGACCCGGTGCTGGTAGGCCTCCCATATCTCGAATGCCGAGGGGTTGAAGGTGATCCTCTCGCGGTCCCTGGCCTCGCCCACCTTGCTGAACCACTTGCCATTCATCTCGGCTATCTTGACCGACGAATATTGGGCAAGCCGGTTGGCGCGTCCGATATGGATGAGCTTCACCGTCGGGTCGGCGATGACGGCCCGCGTCACCGCGGAGTTGAGATGCGCGAAATGCTTGAAGCCTACGACACTGTGCCTGTCAGCAGCGCCCTGCGAATAGAGCCTCTCCAGAAACGCGATCGGATCGGCATCGCGCGCCTGAAGCGCCGAGGCTTCAACGTCGGTCCGGTCGCCATACTGGATCATGTCGTCGTGGAAGAGTTCGTAATGACAGCAGATGCCGGGTGTCCGGTTGAGAACATCGCACAGCAGTGTCGAGCCGGTACGTGGGCTTGCCAGGATTGCGAGCTTGACGGTGGCGATGCCCGACCGCACGGGAAAGGGTCCGGATAGCGGCGGCGGCGCGATCTCGGAAGGCGCCCGTTCGATAGATGCGCGCCCGATCCGGCTCGTGCCAATGCGTTTATCCAGCCCCGGAAAGCAGCCACTCTCGAGCGCCATGCGCCACAACGCATCCGTGAAGACCGACCCGAATGCAGCCGGGTCGTTGTGTCGCGGAGGACCTGCCGCGAGAGTTTCGGCAAGGCGACGGCGGTGGTGGGCGAGCTTCTCGGGATCACGGCAATGTTCGAGAGCGATGGCAGTATAGTTCTCGGGCGATGTCGCGACCAGTTCCGGGAAGCCGAAGGCGCGCACCCAAGACGCGCCGGTCAGTTCTCTCAGCGCGTCGCCCGCGCAGGTCAGCACCGGCGTGCCCACCGACAAGGCCTCACAGACGGTTGTCGCGCCCGTATAGGGAAAACTGTCGAGATAGAGGTCGGCCGCCGCGATGATTTCACGGACCCGTTCCGGACGCTGCGTGGCGAGAAGCACCACGCGGCTCCTGTCGACGCCGCACGCATCGAGATGCTGGTCGAGCATTGACCTGAAGTCTTCATGGGAGAAGTCCATCGACCAGTTGGTGGCAAAGGGGTAGAGTACGAGCGCCGCCTCGGGCGTTCCGGCGAGGATGTCGGTCCAGGCCGACATGAGCGGATCGGTGATCTTGTGCGCCATCGCGCCACTCACCAGCATGACAGCGTCCTTGCCGACGCCAATATCGCTCCGGACAGCCGTCAGATCCGGCGCACGGAATGGCGGAAAATCATAGACGCATTGCCGAAGCCCTTCGATCCAGGAAAGCCTTTCAGTGTAGTGCCTTTCCGGATCCTGCGGCTCGGTTGCACGGCAGGTGATGACGGAATCGAAGCTGCGCAAGCCGCTGGTGCTCGGACACACAGCCCCTAGCCAGACCTGCAGCGGGGCCAGGCGATGAGCGACGATCGCCGACGCCTTCTCCCAATCGGCAACGTAGCAATTGGCGATGAACAGGTCGAGATCGAGCGCCCTTACGGCGGAGACGCTCTCCTCGACGGAGAGGTTCGCCAGGCAGACGGTCTCGCTGAACAGAGCGGGTGGCTGAAGTGCCGCCTCACTGTGCTCCAGGCGGACCAGAACCGCGTCGAACGCATCAGGTTCAAGGCCGGCATACATTCCCGACAGCGCCCACCCCTCCGGATTTGACAGGATATCGCGGACGAACACGCCGATCCGCAGGCGACCAGTTGCCTGGCGCGTCGCATAACTGACGGCAAGGCGCGCGCCTTGCCGCGTGAGCAGCCGTTCGATGCACCGGCTGCGCAGACGGATGAGGTCGCGCATCACGCCGCTGCCAAAGATGACACGCGTACTGCGCATGACCTGCAGTGTGGCGGCGGCCAGGGCGAATTGCGCGCTGTCGCGCCGTTCGCGGGCAAGGATGCGGTCGATGCCGGAGAGGAGGCGTCTCAAGTAGTCGACATAGTCCGCATGCGCCTGCTGGTCGTGGATTTCGGGAGGACGGCCCAAATAGCGCGCGATCGCCTCCGGCTGCCAGAACAGCGGAGCCGGCAGGTTGCTGAAATCGGTGGGGACCGGAGAGCGGAAGGCCGGCCGGCACATGAGGGAAAGCAGCGCCAGCCGAAGTAGGGCGGCGTCCCCCCCGCTCTCGCCGCGCTCCCGTGCCGTCGCGAAAGCCGCCTCCTCGTCTTCGGACAATGACAGTTGCGCCGTCGCCTCGCCGAGGCGCAGCAGAAGGTCGACGTCGCGCGCCGAGGCCATGAGAAGGAGGCAGGCCTTTTCCGCACAGCCGGCTATGAATATCACAAGCTTGGCCCGTATCGGGACGAGATGCGAACGAAGCCGGGCATTTCCTGATGCATTGAGCCGTCCGGCGATTTCGTCGAGCAGCGCACGAATGGCCGGCTGCGGTGGCCGAGGCGCACGCGGCAGACGCGTGCCTGACGCCTCCGTGCCTTTCAGTTCCAAGCTCGTCAGCATGAAGGGTGCCATGGCGACGTGCTCGGTCGGCTGTTCGGGCACAAAGGTGGAGTGGATCACGAGCGTGACGTCGTGATGCCGGTCCTCCACGGCAAAAGGAACCTCCAGGACCCCGGCACCATCAAGCTGGACCGCGTGGCGCAGGACGCCGCCCTGCGTGATGCCCAGAACGTGCCTGGTGTGCGGCGGCGCCTCGAGCGCCGGCTCGACGGCCAGCACCAGCGAAACGGCCGTGGCGTTTTCGGGAGGTCGGAAGACAAGTATCGCTTCCAATGATGTATTCGTGGCAATCGATTCCCCATGCTCCTCCCAGCCGGAGGTTAGGATCGCGGAGCGGCAGCCGCCCGGCGCGAAGAACACCGTCTCTCCGAGATTGAGGGGAGCAGCGATGCCTGGGTGACCCTGCCCGGAGACGTCGGCCGATATCGCGCGCACCGCGATTTCGGCGATGCGCAGGCGCTCACCCGACGGGTTCGACCGTTCAAAATGCAGCGAAAGCTCATGGGCGACAACCGTGCTGGCCGAAGCGGGGAGTGGAATGAACAGTTGGCGCGACGACCCGAGCCAACCGGTGAAGAGGGTCTGCTCGGTCGACCGGACGTGCAGCCAACCGCGCGGCGGCGGCGGATCGAAGAGAAGAACGAGCGTCGACGACTGGGCGCCGAGGACGGAAAACCGTAGCTGCCCGGACGCGCCGCGAAGCGTCGCACCACCCTCATCGTCAACCTCCCATTCGCGGGCGTCGATGCTGGCTTCCAGCATCTCGGCGACCGGATGGGCGCCATTGTCGGCCAGGAAGGGGTAAGCAAGGTTATCCTCCCGCGCGGACAGATGCAGGGCGGTCGCGACAAGGCGAGGATCCGCCGACGGCTTCAGCCAGACCGTTGGCTCTGACGCAAAAGCGAAATCGATCCGGATTGTCCGGTCCCTGTCCCAGGGGGCGCGAGGAATACCGAACTGCACTGTCCCAGACGGATCGGGAACGCCGCGCCACACAACTTCGCCGGCTATGGAAATCTCCAGTTGGCGTGGCATCGTCGCGGGTTCCTGCGACAGGCGAAGCTGCAGGGTCACACGCAGGGCCCCCGGGGTCGGTTTCACGCGAAATTCAAGCGCCCTGGTGGCCGGAGAGAAGGGCTCGGGATCGTCGACATCGGCAATCACGGCATCATCGTAGGGACCGCGACTTGTGAGGTCGATCCATCGATCGACCGGCAGTGTGGAGGGCCAGCGTGAGCATGCCAGCCGACGAAGGCTTGCAGCGCGGGCTGATGTGCCTGCTGTCGTACGACGTCTGGCCGACGTGGTGCTGGTCGTCACCGCCGCAAGCCGGGATCCTTTATCCGCGAGGCTTGGTCTGCTGGCGCCCGCCGTTTCCGAGATGCAGGCTTCGGCCCGGCGGCGCAGCGCATGTCTCAGCGCCGCGATCTCGTCTGGCAGGCGCGCGAACCGATCGGCCTTTTCAGCCAGGGTGGACAGCGCCCTCGCGACATCCACCTGGTTGGCGCGATGTCGCGCGAGATCGTGGGTTTGGTCGACGCACTGTGCGTAATTGTTCGTGCCGTGGATCCGATAAGACCCTAGAACCTGCGGCACATGATCGAAGCGACCGAGCAGGGCCGCAGCTCTGATCAGATAGCTGTCGGCGCTGATACGCCACTGGCCCTCGGGCATCGGAAGGATCAGATCGAGGCACCAGCGCGAGAAGGCATTTCCCGAGGTCGGCGGAAAATTGAACGTGCCTGTACGCAATAGCCGCGGACGGTTGTCGCCTCGATCGGCGTCCAATGAGGGGGCATAGAGCCCGGTGCTGCGCCCCGAGGCGTCAACTGTCTCGAGGCCGAAGGTCAGGACCGCAAGGTCGTCGCTCCAATGGTAAAGCAGACTCTCCACCGCTTCGGGGTGGAGTATGTCGTCGGCATCAAGGAACACGACCAAATCGCCGGTGGACGCTGCATAGCCGGCATTGAACGCTGCGGCCTGGCCGCCGTTTTGAGTGCAGATAGACTGCACGCGGCCCTGATATCGGCGCAGCACTGCTACGGAGTCATCGGTGGATCCATCGTCGACCACGATGATCTCGACGGGCACATGCCTCTGCCCCAGAACGCTGTCGAGGCATGACTCCAGAAAGTGGCCGTAATTGTAGCAGGTTACGATCACCGTCACGGACGGATCGCCGACGCCGACCATTGTTGCGGTGTCGGGAACGCGATCGGCGCGCATAGTCGTCTTCGCAGCCTCCCGCTGACCTGGCTTCATGGCAGGCTTTCAGTCTGTCGCAGGGACTTGCTGCGCGGCATGGAACCCGCCGACGATGCGACGCGCGTCGCAGGAGGCTCCTTGGCGACCGGTGCGATCTGGCAAACGCCACCACCAAGCATCCGGGGACCCGTCGCGCCCATGGCGTCGGCGGAAATCAACAGGTCGCAAGAAACGACGAGCCGAAGCTCCCGCCCCGCGGAACCCCGGGGTAGCTTGACGCGGATCACCTGTAGCCCCGCCTTTGTCGTTGATACGCGGGATGACCCTATCGTGACTGACATTCTTTGTGCCGGCTCGCCGATCGTGAGCACCGTCACGTCAAGTGAATGGATGTCGAGCGGCAGTGGAGGGAGTGCGAGAGATGCTTCATGCGCCGCAAGCCACATCACTCCGTCCACCGGTCTGTGCCAGGCCAACGGGTCTTCCACGAACCCATGGAGCGCGGTTGCCGCGATCGGGTCGCTGGCATCGCTGCGCGGCGCGGGATCAATGCGGGCCGGGGCCATCGAGAGTTGGAGCGACCTGAGGGCATAACGGCGGTCGTTGCCTTCGATGTGGCCCTCCAGCAGAAGGGTGCGCGCCGCCCCCCCGGGCAGAGCGACCGGAAGGAGGTTATCCCTTCCGAGCCAGAAATCGAGGCTTTGCCCCCCGATCGTCAGCCGGGCCGCGACGGGATGGGCGACCGTTGTTTCGGAGACGATTCTCAGCCGCAACGACGCAGGCTCCTCCAGAGCGGGCAGGCCGATCTGCAGGCGAAAGCTGTCTCCAAGGATCCGCGCGTCCTTGCCGTCCCGCGCGAGGCCATCGCCCGCCATGGGATGGCCGGCCAAGATCGCAGCCGCCTCCAACGGAATGCTTGGGACGATCTGCGGAATGCCGAGGGCGTTGTCGAGCCGATCGAGCCTGAGGCCACAGAGGCGAACGAGCGGCCATGTACCAGTTCCCAACTCGGTAAACACGGCCAGTTCGATCGACAGCCTTCCGTCCGTACCCCTCATCTCGGGCGTCAATTCGACCGTGAAGGAGCGGTGATCCGGGGCCGCGTCATGGGCAACCAGCACGCCATTGACGGTAAGCTGGAGACATTCGATCAGGTCTGCACCCGGATCGGCATCCAGAAGGAACGTAAGGGCGTTGCTGCCGTAGGACGGGACCGAAAGATACAGTCGCCCGCTGTCGGCCGCGAGCTCAGCGCCCCTTTCATCCGGCCACTCCCAGCCGTCGCCAAGGCAGAGATCGGCGGCAAAGGGCTCCTCCACCACACCGTCCGCACCCGGTAGCAGTCCGATCCGGAGCAACTGGCCACCGCGCAGCAGTGGAGCCGCTGCCGGCAGACCGGGCAGAACGTCTAGCCCGACGGGCAGGACATGCAACCTGCCTACATCTCCCTCGGCGACGTGAAACGACACGCAGGCTGCGAGATCCCCTTGAACACCCGTCAGCTGTGACCATTCGAAGAGGAGTTCGGCCGGCAGCCGCAGATCGATCACCCCGCCGACCGAAAGGTCCAGTCTGTCGATGAGCACGCCGTTGAGGCAAATCTTGATCCCCCGCACAGGCTCCGGCCCGACTACGGTGAAGTCAAGCTTCAGCCGCCAGTGGGAATCTACCCTTGGCAGCCGGAACCCCATGAAGCCATCCGCAGTATTCAGGCAGACACCGCTTGCATTCGGCTCGGACCAGCCACCACCGAAGAGCCCCTGGCTGGCCATCGCGGTCAGCATGTCGCTCGCGTCGGAAGGCCCAAGCGAGGGCCAGGTCGTGCGGCCAGCCCACTCGATGAAATCGATGGGCGGGCCTTTTCCCAATTCGGCGCGCCACTTGGCGTCCCTTGCGGAGAACAGCCGTCGGACGGTGGACACTGCGTGCCTCGCGCGCTCTCCGGGCGGCAAGGCGTGCGCGGATGTCGCCAGGCACAACCCCCGCGCTGCTTCGGCAAGGACGCCGAGCGGGCTGCGGCTTGTCATTGTCGTAACCGTCAGACGATGCAGAGCGAGGCGAAAGCGATCGGCGCGGAGGGGGTCGGGAAATCGCCGCAGCTTGGCGGAGACGTCCCTCCAGGCGCGCCGGTGTTGCGCGCGCTTTGGCTCGTCGAGATAAGGTTCGGCAGCGAGGGTGCTGAAGTAGCCGTTGCGGCCATGCACCCGGTATTGACCCAAGACAGAGGCGACTTCGGCCGTTTCGCCCTGCAGTGCGCAGGCCAGCACCAGGAAGAGGTCGGCGCAGATCCGCCAGTTCTTCTCGGGTACCGGGAAGACGCTTTGCAGACGCTGACGCGGAAAGACGTTGCCGCTCGTCGGCATGAAGGAAAAGATGCCTTCGGAGATCAGGGGACCCGGCAGATAGCCGTTTGCTGCTCGCCGACTCATCGGATAGGAGCCGGTCGACCGACCATCTGCGTCGATCGTCTCCAGCCCGAACTGGACCCTGGCCAGTCCACGCGTATCGACACTGCCGAGCATCTCTACCGCATCGGGAAGCAGCCGATCATCGGCATCGAGGAACAGCACCAGGTCCCCGGTCGCGCGTGCAAATCCGGCGTTGAAGGCCGAGGCCTGCCCGCCGTTCTCCTTGCACACGACATCGATTCCGGACGCGGCCCTGATCACATCGATTGATCCGTCGGTCGAACCGTCGTCCACCACGATGATCTGATGAGCCGGGACACTCTGGTCGAGGGCGCTCGCAATCGCCTCGCCGACGTAGGCCGCATAGTTGTAGCAGGTGATGATTATGGTGACGGATTGGCGCGGCCGACTGCCGATCGCGCGAATCGCGCCGTCCAGCGCTGCGGATATCGAGACGGGATCGTCAGGGATCGTATTGAAGGCGCGCTCCGTCGCCAGCACCAGCCGCGCTGCGTCCCGTCTGTTCCGCCGTTCGGCGGCAAGCGACACCAACGCAGCAGGCAAGTCCTCGGCTGTCGGCGCATCATGTGTGACACGGAGATTCGAGAACGGGCAGCTCGCTACACAGACCAGTTCACGCCCTTGCGCAACGGCTTCCCAAGCCGAAAAGGAGCCACCGTCTGCCAGCAGGGCGGAACCGGGGGCCTTCGTGTCGCCTGTCAGCCGGATCCCGAGCGATGTCGCGAGCCGCGCGAGGGCGGACGACGCCAGCGCCGTCTGCCATGGCGCGGCTAACTCGGGATCGATCGCGAGGATAGAGCCCGAACGGGCGAACCCGCCGCTGCGCCGCCAACCCGACGTTGGCGCGGGCCGGCCATCGGCAAATGCCGCAACTGCTTCTGGATCGAGTTTTCGTCCGAACCTGTCAACCAGCCGCTTCAGGCGCAGGTCCGTACCCCAGGCCGTTTCGTCCGTCCATTCGCCGAGACGCCAACCCCTGCCCGACCGACTCCTGGACAGCGTCACGACCGGGCGTCCGTGCCGCCTCGCCCAAGCCGCGAGTGGAGCATCCGTGCCGTGGTCGACGGCATCTAGAATGACAGCCGAAACGGCTTCCGGCTGCCGCGCCTGCCCACGGATGGGTTCCAGCCGAATCCCGCGTTCACCGAGCAGCGACGTCAGTCTCTTGCCGTCACATCTCTCGAACAGACTCTCTGACGCGAGGCAAATGACGGTGTCTCCCGGGAGGTCGGCATGCTCGCTCGAGGACGACACCCTACGACGTGCCCCGGCCTAGTAGTTCCCGCTGATTCGGATCACCCGTGTCGCGCCCGGCCTCGTTGACGTGGACAAGCCGGGAAGTTGCGCGACAATTCGCCGAGGCAGTGCCTGAATGACTGCCCGTGGCAGTCCCTGCACCGCCGATGGCGACAGTGCCGCCAGCACTTCCGGAGGCATGGCGCGCAAGAGCGGCACGACGCACCGGCTGGACGGATAGCCGACCAGGACCGCGTTCACATGCGACGGCGACTTGGTCTCGAGCGCGCGGGTGCAGAGCCTGCGTTCTTCGCCCTGCAGTTCAGAAAACACACCGGATTCCGCTGTCGCATATGATGACGAATCCGAAGCACAACCCACCTGGGACAACGCGATCGTACCCAAGGACACGCCCAGGATAAGCGATCGCGTCAAAGCGGATAGCTTGTCGTCGATAGGCATCTGTCCTCCCCGAAACATCCCGCAGAACGAACCGCAATTTACCCACAATTGCACAGAACGTTACGTAAACCAAGACGTCTGGATGGCCGATGTCGCGCCTGTCGGATTCGTTTCGGCCTTCGGTTTACCTGGGGCGAATGCTGCGGCACAATGGACGCGCGGGGACGCGATAAGGATCAACGAGATGCGCTCTGGATTTGGCTCGCCTCAGAACTCCGTCTTCCTGGCGGTTCGCAACTGGTATCGTGCCATCCTTCTTGTGGCTGCGATCATGCTGGCCGGCGTGGGTTCCGCATCCGCGGAGCGCGTCGCCTTGGTCATCGGCAACGGCGCCTACAAGAATGCAGGCGCCCTGACGAATCCGCCCAAGGACGCGCGTGCGATCGCGACCAAGCTGCAAGAACTCAATTTCTCGGTCACCGTAGCGCTGGACGCCGATCTAGCGGAGATGCGCCAGGCGCTGACCACGTTCACCGAGGCGGCAAGAAACGCGGAAGTGGCGGTCGTGTTCTATGCCGGCCATGGTCTTCAGGTCGATGGAGAGAATTATCTGATTCCCGTCGACGCCGGTCTGCGCGCGCGAGGGGATCTCGGACCGGAATCGGTCAGTGCGTCGTCGATTTATGAAAGCCTCGTCGCCGCCGGTCCCGAACTGGCGGTCCTCATTCTGGATGCCTGTCGCGATAATCCCTTCGTGAAGGCGGTTGCGACGTCTCCCGGGCTCGCGACCGGTAGCGTCTCGGCAGCGAGCTTCGTTCAGCGGCCGAATTCGGCCGGAATGCTTATCGGTTTTGCGGCTGCGCCCGGCGCGGTCGCGTTCGATGGCGGCAAAGGCAACAGCCCGTTTACTACGGCGCTGCTCCAGTGGATTGACCGCCCGGGGCTCGAACTCGGTACCATGCTGCGCCGCGTCCGAGGGACAGTGGTCGAGCTGACCCGAGGAGCCCAGGTACCTTGGGTGGAAGAAGCGCTGCTGCGCGAAGTTTACCTTTACCCTGCCGATCCAGCCCTGTTGGCTCGGCCGGAAGTCTCCGAGCCACTTCAGGTCGCGCTGCTCGACACGATCAACGGTTTCGACGATCCCGCCGAACAGAGCGTTGCTCGTGAGTTCTATTCGCGGCTGACGGATGCTGACGATGCGCAGAATGTCCTGATGGCGTCGCTCGGAGACACGGCGACCAATCTCGACGACGACTTCATGAGGCAGGGGCTGATCTGGCTGTCGATCCGGCGTGGTTCCGATATCAAGCTGCTCGAGACATACATCGCGGCTTTCCCGGGCAGTCCCTTTGTGCCTGCCGCACGCGACCGTGTCGCCAAGCTCCAGGAAGAAGCCGCCCAGAAGCCGGTCGAAGTTGCAGGACTCATTATCCTCGGCGCTGCTGACGGCGTTGCAACCGACGTCGTGACAATTGACGAGGCACCCTCAGGCGCCGTGTCGTCGAAGCCGGAGGTCGTGGCTGTTGCGCCGTCTCAGTCGACGGGGACCCTGGTGCTGGGCGAGCCGCTGGGCAAGGTCGACGCACCGCCGGCGGACGACGTGGTGGAGTTGCAGGCAGCACTGCCGGCAGATTCCGCCCTGACACCGCTTGAAAATGACAGCGTCGCTCCGGTAGCACCCGGCGCGGACGCGGTCGTGGTTCCTTCGGCTTCCGAACAACTGGCTGCCGTGCAGGAAGACGTCAACCCCCTCACGCCTCAGCCCGATCCCTCCGAAACGGAGGCAACGTTGGAGCTCGGGTCGACAGGTCTGGCCGCCGTGCAGATACTGCTGAAGGAGGCTGGCGAGTACCGCGGTGCCGCTGATGCGCGGTTCGGCCCGGGCACGAGGAAAGCCATCGAGTCATTCCAGAAGGCGGGCGACCTCGAGGTCACCGGCCACGTCGACCAGGCGACCCTTCGGCTGCTGGTGAGCCGCTATGGCGGCGCTGTGCTTCGCAGCAAGCTGGATGACGCGGGCCGCGATGCGCTGCACAGGGTGGCGGCGATCGCCGAGCGCGGCCCCGGGGCACGCGAGACCGTGCTGCGTGTCGCGGCAATGAGCCGTAACGATGACGTCCATGCCTTTTGGCAGGAACTTGCCCTTGCTTTCGAAGCCGGCCATCCGGGTTACCGTGTCCGGATCGATCACCAGCCGGACTACAGCTACAAGGAGACGCTGCTCGGCATGCTCGGTTCCGAGACGCCACCGGACATCATGCACACCTGGGGTGGCGGTCATCTGGAAGCGCTTCGCGAAGCCGGCTTTGCGCGCGACATCACATCCGAAATGTCCGAAGGCTGGGCTCTGGAGTTCAGGCCGGGGGCGCTACAGAACTATACGCGGGACGGTCGCATCTTCGGGGCGCCCTCGTCCATCGAACTCATCAGCCTCTGGGTGAACACCGAGCTGCTCAGGAAGGCCGGCGTTTCTGCCGATAGCTTGCGCACATGGGACGGCTTCCTTCTGGCCGTCCGCGACCTGCGAGCCGCCAATATCGTGCCCATCGCCATTGGCGGGCAAGATCGGTGGCCGTTCCAGCTTCTTTGGGGAAGTCTCGCCGAGCAGATCGGCGGTCGGGCCGCGATCGACGCCTTAAGCGACCCGTCCGGCGAAGGATTTCTTGCGCCAGCCTTCGTCGAGGCGGGTGAAAAGCTGCGGCAGCTCGCTGCTCTCGATCCCTTCCAGCCCGATTTCCTGTCGGCGGATGAGAGCGAGGCCGGCATGACCTTCACCAAGGGCGGCGCGGCTATGGTGATTACCGGCAACTGGCGCCTGACCACGATGCGCTGGAACTGGCCCGGCGGCTTCGAAAGGATGCAAGCCGAGCTCAAGCGGCTGGACTTCCCGACTATCGCCGATCACGGCGGAGAACTGCTCACCTATGGCGGCGCCGATGGCTATGCCGTAAACAGCAAGGCGCCGGACATGGCGGTCAAGCTTCTGCGTGTCCTGACCTCGCGACAGGTGCAGAACCGCATCGCGGAGCTTGCACACGCCATTCCCTCGGTGTCCGGTTCAGATCTTTCGCTGGCCGACCCATTCATGGCAGATGTCGCCAAGTCCCTGCTTCAGAGTTCGCATCACCAGCTCTATCTCGATCAGGTCATTGGGCCCGTAGCGGGCAACGTTCTCAACGACGTGACTACCAAGCTGGTCATTGGCGAGATGCAGGGCATCGATGCAGCCCGCGAGATTGACCGTGCATGGGACATCGTATTGCTGGGCCGCAGCAGCGCCCCGTCCAACCCCGATGGCAACCTCGGGCAGCCGACTTCCGTGGAGTAGCCGCTTGAGGCGACCTGCTGATTGCCGTCATCGAACCCGATGCGCGCAAAGAAATGACGACCCATGATCCGAGGGACAGTTACGACAACTCCAAGGAGTGTCGTTACGGCGAGTGAGGTGGTGGCGATTGGCAACCAGATTCAACCTCCGCTGTCGACTATTTCGAACTTCAACCGCCACACCGCTTTGGTGAAAAGTTTCGTACGCCTTCCGGTGCGCAAAACCTTGCACTGGCCGAATGGCGGCTTTCCGCAAGTGCGAGCCAAGACCGGACATTCCGGAAACGGCCCTGACCTAAGTCATTCGCCGGGATATTCACTTAGGTTTGCTCTCGAGGATGGAACTCCACGGACGGAGCCTTTCGGCCATCCCCCCTACCGCTGGCTTCCGACGCGACGACCGTGACGGCGCGCTCCGTCTCGGTATCGGCTCTGAACTGCGGTCTGCTTCAATCAAAGCGCTCCAAGCGGCCAGGAACGGCTTGGGTATCCTGTTCCTTGGCCCAGCATTCTCTGGACCCACCCCTGCCGCTTGAATGACCGCAACGCCGCCGGGCGAAAGGTGAGAGAGCATCGCGGCTTCCTGGGCGGCACTTTCGCATTCGCCAGGCTGTTCGAAGACGTTTGACACGCCCTTTTCATGTTCAGAGAATGGCGCACGTCGTCCCCCCGACGTCCCGCCGCAGGCCGTTGCCTGCCAATTGGCTCTCGCTTTTTCAGCGCGGCACCAGATCAGTGCAACCGCAAAGCGTCCTGCTCTTTCCACGCCATCGGAGACGCGCCGTCGGGCAAACAATGGACATACCGGTGATGTCAGCCAGGGACGACGCCGTGTTGGACGATTACCCGGCCACCCGGTCGCGCCGCGAGACCGCATTGTCGGCGCGATAGTGGTCGATGCCGCTGCGGCCAATCGAGCGCACCATCACTTCGGCGGCTTCGGAGAGTTCGCGCTCTACGGCCGCGCGCGCCGCAGCGCCATCGCCGCGCGACAGGGCCGCAATGACCTCGTCGTGGTGGTCGAGGCCAAGGCCCAGTGTCGTCTCGGTTCGCATGATGGTGAGGCAGGGACCGGCGCGCAGCCAGAGGCTTTCGATCAATGGGATGAGCAGCGGTGAGCGGGCCGCCGCATAGACGGTGAAATGGAATTCCAGGTTCCAAGCCAGATAGGTTTCCGCATGGTCGGGATCGGTCGTGGCGAGCATCCGTGCCTGGATCGTGCCGAGATGGGCAAGCTCGGCCCGGGTAATCGTCTGCGCCGCCCATTCCGCCGCCTGCCCCTCCACGGCGCAACGCACGCGCCGGAGGTCCATCAGGTCGGTCACGTCCAGCGTCGGAACCTCGACGCCACGATGCGGCCGCTCGTTGAGCGCACCTTCCGCGACCAGACGCTGCAGCGCCTGCCTTATCGGCATCGCGCTGGTGCCGAACTTTTCAGACAGACGCGATACGACGAGTCGTTCGCCCGGCAGCAGATCACCGCACATCAGCGCGTGCCGCAGGCTGTGATAGACCGGCTCGTAGCTTTGCCCGCCCGACCGGTCCGTCTTCTTGTCGCTCATCGTGCCATCCGGTTGCGTTGCGCCGACGCCGACGCGATCTGGCTGGCCAGCCGCCTTACGCGGCTGCCACCTTTGCCAAGGCAATAGCCTTGGGAAGGATCGCTGCATAGTCCGACAGGAAGCGATCGCAGGCCGAAACCAGTCCGTCCACGTCATTTTCAGTGTGCGGCAGCGCCAGCGCGATCATCCCGCGCGGCGTCACATACTGGCCGGCAAGCATCATTTCGAGGTGCCAGAGATGTCCGTAACGCTTGTCGACGGACTCGACCGCGTGAGGGGTCACCGCATCCAGAGGGAGGAAATGCAGGGCGATCAGCGAGCCGTAGCCGACCACGGACGCCGCGATGCCATGCGCGTCTATCCGGGCCTGCAGCTTCGTCTTCAACGATTCGCCAAGTGCGTTGAAACGCCCGGATGCCTCCCTTGTCAGCACCTTCGTCAGACCGGTGTAGCCGGCGGCCATGCTGATGATGTTGTTGTTGAAGGTGCCGCCATGGCTAAACGCACCGGGGCTCACCGGGTCGAAGCGGTCCATGAGATCCGCCCTGCCCCCGAACGCGCCGAAGCTTGCGCCGCCGCCCACATACTTGCCCAGCGTCATCAGGTCCGGCGTAACCCCCGTGACCGACTGCATGCCGCCGAAGTCGAGCCGCGAGGTCATGACCTCGTCGAAGATCAGCAGCGCGCCGATCTGGCTCGTGACGCGGCGCAGCATTGCGAGAAACGCGTCGCTTGCCCGGATGCATCCGCCGCCGCCCAGCATCTGCTCCAGGATCACTGCCGCAATCGTATCCTTGTGAGCCAGAAGCAGAGCTTCGGTGCCGTCAACGTCATTGTAGTCCGCAAACAGGTAGGGAAACGGGATGTTGAGCTCGGATCCGCCGTGAGCAAAGGTTAGCACGCCGCCATGATAGCCCTCCCGGAAGACGACGATCCTGTCGCGACCGGTGACGGCGCGCGCTGCCGACAGCGCCATGATGTTGGCTTCGGTACCGGAGTTGCAGAAGCGAACGCGATCCAGGGCCGGGAAACGCGCAACCAGTTCCTCGGCAAGGCGGGCCTCGTAGAGATTTGGACCGCCCAGCGCGATGCCGTTCCTGACAACGCCAATGATTGCTTCTGCGATCACGGGATCGGAGTGACCGTAAAGTCCTGCCGAATACTCGCTGACGAAGTCGGTGTAGGCATGGCCGTCAATGTCGGTGACCGTGCAGCCGCGGCCTTCCGCCAGCGCGACCGGGAACGGATCGTACCAAAGAACAGACCGGGTGTTGCCGCCAGGCAGACTGCGCTTGGCGTCTTCATGCCGCGAAAAGCTCTTCCGGTTGGCCGCCGTATATCGCTCGCGTGCATCTGCGACCGCCGAATCAAGGTTCGCATTGCGTAGTGTGTCCGCCATCATCAAGTCTCCCTCGCGATTTGATCAAAGTTACGGCCCGCATGGCATCCTGTCAACGCGATGGTGCGGAGGCAAGCGGCGAACTCGCGTAAAGTAGGGTAGAAACTGGCCTGTCGATCACCGTGCTAGGGTTAGAATGCAGGAAAACGTCCGACTGTCTCGAGCCCTGATGCGACCCGATCAGAGCCCTACTCCGAAGGAACAGCTCGTGGATTTGATCAAAAAATCAATCGCGCGAGGAGCTACTACTCCACCCTGGGCGTCGCGCACCAATGCGTCACTGCGGGACCAAACGTCGGTCGCACTCGCCATCATAGTGCCGCTGGCGCGGGGCGACAACAGGAGTATGCCGTTAAAGGGCGCTCGAACCAGAACGTGGCAGCCGGCTTAAAGCTGGGTAGCTACCTACTTGGCGAAGGGGCGGATCTTTCAGGCTTCCGGAGCGATCAGGTTCGCACGGAATGGAAAAGCCGGGACATGCCCGGCCTCTCGCGTATTCCGTGGCTAGAAAGCCAAATTAGTTGACGGCATCCTTGAGGCCCTTGCCGGCCGAGAACTTCGGCACGGTACGAGCAGGAATCTTCACTTCGGCACCCGTCTGGGGGTTCCGGCCTGTCGAGGCCGCACGCTTTGAAACACTGAAATTACCGAAGCCGACGAGACGGACGTCGCCGCCATTCTTCAACTCGCCGGTGATCGTCGAAAATACCGCCTCGACCGCCGACTGTGCGTCAGCCTTGGAGAGCTTGGCGGATTCGGCAACCGCGGAAACCAGTTCGTTCTTGTTCATCAATATGTCCTTCCATGAGAGACCCGGGACGAGAGACCAACCAATCAGGAACGGTTTCTCGAACAGAGAGTTCCGCTACCGATCGAACGCTCCGTGGATACGTTGAAAAGCCCGGAGTTCTGCGGTTTGTCACATGAAAAAGCCGGGCGCAAGGCCCGGCTTCTCGCTTATTCAATCATTCTTGCACGAATGCTGTTCAATGCGCGAAAGTCTTTCCGGCCTCGTCGGCCAAATCCGCCTGAGGCGCGATCGTACCCACCGGTTCGACCCACTCGATGGGCTCCGGCATGCGCACGAGCGCATGACGCAGGACTTCGCCGACGCGACTGACCGGCACGATTTCCATGCCGCTCTTCACATTGTCCGGGATCTCGGCAAGATCCTTGGCATTGTCCTCGGGGATCAGCACCTTCTTGATTCCGCCCCGCAGAGCGGCCAGGAGCTTTTCCTTGAGACCGCCGATCGGCAGCACCCTGCCCCGCAGCGTGATCTCGCCCGTCATAGCGATATCGGCTCTGACCGGAATGCCGGTAAGCACCGAGACGATGGCGGTCGCCATGGCAACACCCGCCGATGGCCCGTCCTTGGGCGTGGCGCCTTCCGGAACATGCACGTGGATGTCACGCTTGTCGAAGAGCGGCGGCTCGACACCGAAATCGATCGCACGCGAACGGACATAGGACGCCGCTGCCGAAATCGACTCCTTCATCACGTCCTTCAGGTTGCCCGTGACGGTCATGCGGCCCTTGCCGGGCATCATGACGCCTTCGATCGTCAGCAACTCGCCGCCGACCTCGGTCCAGGCGAGCCCGGTCACCACGCCGACCTGATCGTCAGCCTCGACCTGGCCAAAGCGGAAGCGCGGCACGCCGAGATAGTCCGACAGGTTTTCGCCGGTAACCTTCACCGCCTTCACCTTGGTCTTGATGATCTCGGTCACGGCCTTGCGCCCGAGCTTCATCAGCTCGCGCTCGAGGCTGCGCACGCCGGCTTCACGCGTGTAGACCTGGATAATGCCGCGGATCGCGTCCTCGTGAACCGAGAACTCCTTGGCCTGCAGGGCATGGTCACGCATCACCTTGGGCAGGAGATGCCGCTTGGCGATCTCGATCTTCTCGTCTTCCGTGTAGCCGGCAATACGGATGATCTCCATGCGGTCCATGAGTGGCGCAGGGATGTTCAGCGTATTGGCGGTCGTCACGAACATGACGCTCGAAAGATCGTACTCGACCTCCAGATAGTGATCCATGAAGCTGGAGTTCTGCTCCGGATCGAGGACCTCGAGCAGCGCCGATGAAGGATCGCCACGGAAATCCTGGCCCATCTTGTCGATCTCATCGAGCAGGAAGAGCGGATTGGACTTCTTGGCCTTCTTCATCGACTGAATGACTTTGCCGGGCATCGAGCCGATATAGGTGCGCCGGTGACCACGGATCTCGGCCTCGTCGCGCACGCCGCCCAGCGCCATGCGCACGAATTCGCGCCCGGTCGCCTTGGCGATCGACTTGCCCAGCGAGGTCTTGCCGACGCCCGGAGGGCCGACGAGGCACAGGATCGGCCCCTTCAGCTTCTTCTGGCGGCTCTGCACGGCCAGATACTCGACGATACGATCCTTGACCTTGTCGAGGCCGAAGTGATCGGCGTCGAGCACGTCCTGCGCGAAGCCGAGGTCCTGCTTGACCTTGGAGTTCTTGCCCCACGGAATCGACAGCAGCCAGTCGAGGTAGTTGCGGACCACCGTTGATTCGGCAGACATGGGCGACATCGACCGGAGCTTCTTGAGCTCGGCATCCGCCTTCTCCCGTGCTTCCTTGGAGAGCTTGGTCTTCTTGACGCGCGCCTCCAGTTCGGCAACTTCGTCGCGGCCGTCCTCGCCCTCGCCGAGTTCCTTCTGGATCGCCTTCATCTGCTCGTTGAGATAATACTCGCGCTGCGTCTTCTCCATCTGGCGCTTGACGCGCGAGCGGATGCGCTTCTCGACCTGAAGCACCGAGATTTCGGCTTCCATGAAGCCCATGGCCTTCTCCAGCCGTTCCTTGACGGACAGCGTGGCCAGCATTTCCTGCTTCTCGGGGATCTTGATGGCGAGGTGCGAGGCGACCGTGTCGGCGAGCTTGGAGAAGTCGTCGATCTGGCTGGCGGCGCCAACCACTTCCGGCGAGATCTTCTTGTTCAGCTTCACGTAGTTCTCAAAGTCGGCAACCACGGAGCGCGACAGCGCCTCGAGTTCGATCTCTTCCTCGTCCGGCTCAGACAGCGTGACAGCCTTGGCCTCGTGAAAGTCCAGGCGCTCCGTGAACGACTTGATCTGCGCGCGCGACGTGCCTTCGACCAGAACCTTGACGGTCCCGTCAGGCAGTTTCAGCAGTTGCAGGACGTTGGCGAGCGTGCCGATATCGTAGATCGCGTCGGCTTCCGGGTCGTCATCGGCGGCATTGATCTGGGTGGCAAGCAGGATCTGCTTTTCCGCGCCCATCACCTCTTCCAGCGCCTTGATCGACTTCTCGCGACCCACGAACAGCGGAACGATCATGTGGGGAAACACGACGATGTCGCGCAGCGGCAGGACCGCATAGACATCGTTGCTGGAAGTACGGGGTAGTTTGGCCATTGTACAACCTTTCTATCGCGGCCGCACATTGGCCTGCCGCGAATCTCATATTAGCGGGCGCAAGCCAATCCGCCTATCTCCGATTGTCTCGGCAATTTCAGCACGGATGAAAGCCCCACGACCTCATGGTGTTAGGTGGCGTTGGCGACACCGAAGATCAAGGGTGTCACGAAACCGTCATCGTCCGCTCGCGGTCAGGCGCCCCGGTTTGCGGCTTGATCGACGGGGCGAGTTCCGCGACACTGGAGGGGCGGTGCGTGTTACCGCGGCGGGTGCGAGCATAGTTCATGACGATCGATCGGCGCAGTCTGTTGGCGGGCGGAGCCCTGCTTGGCCTGGCGAGTGCCGCCGCCACGCAGGCCGCATCGGCAGCAAAGGCCCCCGGCGCAACACCGGATCGCCCGAGCCTGAAGAATGCAGCCGTCTATGTGCCCGGCTACTATCCGGAAAATGCCTTTGCCAATGGCAAGCCGGTCGACCAGAACCGCCGGTTCAACCGGGCGATCCGCAAGGACGAGCCGGTCAAGAAGATGCTGACACGCGTCGGCTTCGATGGATCGATCCGACAGGTGCTTCTGCCCGTTGCAGCCCATGACGTCGAGGTCGCGCCGGATCGCTCGATCGGCGTGCTGTGCTCGATGGACGGCGACCAGCACTCCTCTTTCGACCCCGAGACTCTGGAAATGGCCTCTGTGGCGCCGTCGCTCGGCAATGGCTGGCGCGGCGGCGGCCACGCCGTCTACGTGGATGGCGGGCGCACGGTCATCCTGTCCGAACGCGCGCCTGCTGCCCCCTACCAAGGCAGCTTCGAGCCTCACTACGGCCGCCTGACAGTGCGCGACCCGAAGACGCTGAAGATTGCCGAGACCTATTCCACGCATGGCATCGATCCGCACGACATCCGCCTCACCGACGACGGCAAATACATCGTGACCGCCAATTATGGCTCGACCGTTTCCGAAAAGACCGGTGCACACACAATACCGCGCACGGTGGTGCAGGCATCGATCACGGTGATCGAAGTCTCTAGCGGCAAGCTGGTGGACAAGCGGGTGACCGGCAAGGGCAAGGTCGAGTTACGGCATCTGGCGGCTGGCCGCCTCGACCGCATCTTTGCCATCCAGGCCATCTATGGAAGCGACGCCGCCGATGCCCGCCAGCTGGCCGGCGAGGACGTCGCCTACGAGGCAGATATCACCACCGAGCCCGGCTACAACTACATGGCGGCGGCAACCTTGAAGTATGACGCCGAGCGCGGCTCGGTCAGCAAGATGGGCGACAGGGCGACGAACCGGCTGATGCGCCACGGCCTGTCGATCCGCTACGACGAACTGCACGACGAGGCGATCGCGACCTATCCATCGAGCCACCACCTCATGGTGTTCGACGGAGCGACCGGCGCCGTTGCGAAGGTCCACGACACGCGCACCATCGGTCTGCGCTTTCCCTGTGGCATCACCATGCTGCCGGACGGCGTTCACTACGCCGTGACGGGTCACTGGGAGAACATGATGGTGTTCGAGCGCGGCACGCACCGGCTCGTGCGCGACCTCTGCTGCTACCCGGTCTTTTTCGGCCATAGCCACATCACGGCTGCTTAATCGGTCCGAAGGCCGGACGAATTGACTCCTTGATATCGTTCGACGAATAGTGACCCAAGGGAAGCGTCGTCTTTTGGCGGCGCGGGGGCGTTGAGAGCCGGACGGAGTACCGGCTGCCTGACTATCGAGCTTCGCCGACGCCGGAAGCTCTCGCTCGGGGGGAATTTCTCATGGCATCTCGTCTTGCTGGCTTGCGCCGGACCATCGTCGCAGCCGCCGCTTTTGTGTTTCTGACGTCCCTGGCCACACAGACGGCGCACGCGAGCGAGCCACTGATCTACGCAGCCGTGACGCCGGTCGCGCGGGCGGCACAGTTGAACAGAACGGTCACGGCCTATGCCACGATCATCAACGCGGGCACGGAGACCGCTCTGAACTGCTCGGTCGCGATGCCGCCCGTCAACCGGCCGGTCACGTTCAGCTATCGGACCATAAGCGTCAATGGGGTGCTTGGCCCCGTGAATACGCCCGTCAACATCCCGGGCTCCAACACCCAGCAGAACTTTGTCCTCTCCTTCACGCCGACGATGACGACCGCACCGAACCTGGCGCTGATTTTCGACTGTGCCAACAGTGCCCCCGCGCAATCGGTGCTCGGGCTGAACTCGTTTCTCATCAACGGCACGACGTTCGCGCCCGCGGACGTCGTCGCGACCGCCGTCACGGCAAGCGGCGATGGCATCATGAACGTGCCGACCAATGGCTCCGGTTTCGCCGCGCTCGCGGCCATCAACATCGGCACGGGCGCATCGCTTACCGCGCGGCTGTCGGCGTTTGCGGTCGGTGCGCCGGCGACGACGCTGCCGGGCGTGCTGCGCCTGTGCCAGACCAATCCCAGCAACGGCCAGTGCCTCGCGCCGCCGACGACAGACTTCATCGTCTTCACGTCGACGCCCAACGGTATCGTCACGTTCACCGCGTTCTTTGAATCGAACGGCACGTTCATTCCGTTCGACCCTGCCAACAAGCGGGTTTTCGTCAATTTCTTCCAGGTGACGACACCGGTCGGCTCCGCGAGCGTGGCGGTTCGAAGCCAATAGCAGCGCGACAGTACGGGACCTGAAACGAAAACGGCGCCACGAGGGCGCCGTTGATCGTTGAGCGATAGACCGGGATCAGGCGCTGGCGCCCTTCTTTTCCTTCTGCTCGGAATAGATATAGAGCGGTCGGGCACTGCCGGAGACGACCTCCTCGGAGATGACCACCTCCTGGACGCCTTCCAGCGCCGGAAGCTCGAACATGGTGTCGAGCAATATCGCCTCCATGATCGAGCGCAGGCCGCGCGCGCCCGTCTTGCGCTCGATGGCGCGCTTGGCGAT
>LNFM01007264.1_pt1 | contig 25705 bp, 17 predicted proteins | sample 596031 | NCBI WGS metagenome assembly LNFM01 (sample SAMN04254537, study PRJNA301005) | activated carbon metagenome | isolation source: dual media filters at the Ann Arbor, Michigan drinking water treatment plant | place: USA: Ann Arbor | reverse complement strand
GCAGGGCCATTGATAATGACCCCGACACAACACCCGGTATTGTAAGGACGCGCCCCATGCCCAACCGAACGGTCTTCTTCATCTCCGACGGCACAGGCATCACCGCCGAGACCTTCGGCAACGCCCTGCTGGCCCAGTTCGAGACCGACGTGCGCCGTGTGCGACTGCCGTTTCTGGACAGCGTGGACAAAGCGCACCAGGCGGTACGCCAGATCAACCACACCGCCGAAGTCGAGGGCAAACGGCCGATGGTCTTCACCACCGTGGTCAACATGGAGGTGCTTGCGGTGTTTCAGAACCACTGCAGCGGCATGATGCTCGACATGTTCGGCACCTTCGTGGAACCCATGGAGCAAGAGCTGGGCATCAAATCCAACCACCGCGTGGGGCGCTTCTCTGACGCGTCGAAAAGCAAGGCCTACAACGACCGCATCGAGGCGATCAACTTCTCACTCGCTCACGACGATGGGCAGAGCCACAAGGATCTGCAGGGCTCCGACGTGATCCTGGTGGGGGTGAGCCGCAGCGGCAAGACACCAACTTCGCTGTACCTGGCCATGCAGTACGGGCTGAAGGCCTCCAACTACCCTCTGATTCCGGAAGACTTCGAGCGCCGCAAGCTGCCGCCGGCGCTGGTGGCGCACCGCAAGAAGATCTTTGGTCTCACGATCGCGCCCGAGCGCCTGAGCGAAATCCGCAACGAGCGTCGCCCCGATTCGCGCTATGCGAGCCTGGAGAACTGCCGCATGGAGGTGAGCGAAGCCGAAGGCATGATGCGGCGCGAGGGCATTCGCTGGTTGTCAACGACGACCAAGTCGATCGAAGAAATCGCCACCACCATCCTGCAGGAAATCCGCCCGGAACGCCTGGAGTACTGAGACACCCCTGGCTCGGGAATGCCGGGAGCCTGGATTCAGCGGCGCAGCCGTGCAATCAGCCTCGCCACCGCGAGCACCAGCACCAGGATGATCACGTTCGAAACCAGCCCGACCAGGATCGCCTGGGCAAGACTGGCCGAACCGCCCGGCATGGTGGTGGGCAGTATCACGGCAACAAACACCACACCGGCGAGCAAAGGCAGGACACGCCCGGTCACTGGGGCGGTCCTGAGCATGGTGACCACCAAGGCAATGATCAGGCCGATGCGAAAAACATCGGTCAGTTGCGAGAAGACAAGATCTGTCACGGGAGCGTTTCCTTCGGGGTGAAGCGGGCATCAAGCCTGCCATTGTCTGCACCTCGCAAACCGGACTGGCTGTTCCCAATCCGGTTTGCGTGAAGCGGACCGACCATGTGCCTCGGATGAGCCAGGGTCGCTTCGCAAAATGGACCGGGCCTGGGTCTTCCTGCAAACCCAGGCCCGGTCTTCGAGTCGACGCTATCGGGCGGCGGAGTCGCCGGCGAAGATGTCCTTCTTGTGCGTGCCACCCGGCACGAACAGCGTGCCGATGACGACGGTCATGACCGCAATCACGATGGCGTACCAGAGGCCCGAGTAAATGTTGCCGGTCTGCGCAGAAATTGCAAACGCGGTTGCCGGCATCAGGCCGCCGAACCAGCCGTTGCCGATGTGATACGGCAGCGACAGGCCAGAGTAACGGATGCGGGTCGGGAACAGTTCAACGAGCATCGCTGCAATGGGGCCGTAGACCATGGTCACGAGGATGACCAGGTAGGTCAGGATGGCGACGATGGTGAGCTTCTGCGCCGAGAAAATGTCGAAGAAGTGCTTGGCCTTGGCAATCGTGGTGTTGTCGGCCGGCACCAGCGGGTAACCCGCTTGCTTCAGCGCAGCGTTCAGGCTGCCGTCAAAGGTGGCTTTCGCTTTCTTCAGCTCGTCGCCGGTCAACTTGCTGGCGTCGTAGGACTGGATCGCGGTTTCACCGACTTTCACCGTGGCCACCGTGCCGGCTGCGCTCTCGATGGTCTCGTAATTGACCGAGGTGCGGGCCAGCTGGGCCTTGGCGATGTCGCAAGACGACGTGAACTTCACCGTGCCGGTCGGGTTGAACTGGAACGAGCAGTCGGTCGGCGACACGGTCACCGTGACCGGGGTCTGGTGCGCCGTGTAGAGCGCCGGGTTGGCGGTCTGGGTCAGGAGCGTGAACACCGGCAGGAAGGTGAGTGCGCCGAGCAGGCAGCCGGTCAGGATGATCGGCTTGCGGCCAATGCGGTCAGACAATGCGCCGAAGACCAGGAAGCCACCGGTACCGAGAATCAGCGACCAGGCCACCATGACGTTGGCGGTGAAGCTGTCGACCTTGATCACGTTCTGCATGAAGAACAGCGCGTAGAACTGGCCGGTGTACCAGACCACAGCCTGGCCTGCGACCAAGCCCAGCAGCGCGATCAATGCGATCTTGCCGTTTTTCCAGTTGCCGAAGGCTTCGCTCAGCGGAGCCTTGGAGGTGCGACCCTCTTCCTTCATCTTCTTGAAGGCCGGGCTTTCGTTCATTTGCAAGCGGATGTAGAGCGAGATGCCCAGCAGGAAGATCGAGCCAATGAACGGAATGCGCCAGCCCCAGGCGTTGAACGCCTTGACCATGGTCGGGTTGCCGTCGGCCATGAGAACGGCAACGCCGTCTTTCATCAGCGCCACGTCCGGGTAGGCCCCGTTGACGTAACCCTGCACCGACAGGATCACGATCAGCGACAGCAGCAGACCCAGCGTTGCCGTGGTCTGGATGAAGGCGGTGAAGTAACCACGCTGGTTGGCCGGCGCGTGTTCGGCCACGTAGATGGCAGCACCACCGTACTCGCCACCGAGGGCCAGGCCTTGGAGCATTCGCAGCAGGATCAGGATGATGGGCGCTGCAGTGCCGATGCTTTCGTAGTTGGGCAGGATGCCGACCAGGAAGGTCGACACGCCCATGATGACGATGGTCATCAGGAAGGTGTATTTGCGGCCGATCATGTCGCCCAGCATGCCGAACACCAGCGCGCCGAACGGGCGCACGATGAAGCCGGCCGCGAAGGCCAGCAACGCGAACACGTTGCGCGTGCTCTCAGGGAAGGCGGTGAAGAACTGCGCCCCGATGATGGCGGCCAGCGAACCGTAGAGGTAGAAGTCGTACCACTCGAAAATGGTGCCGGCGGAAGAAGCCATGATGACCTTCTTCTCTTCGCGGGTCATCGGACGAGACCGTTCCCGCACGTTGTTTGTGATGTCGGCTGTTGCCATTTTTGCTTGCTCCATGTATGTCCGGCACGGTGGCCCGACGGTGCTCATCCGCAGTGGCTGCGGATCAGTTCTTTAACCCCGGCGGCGAGTGTGTTAACGGTTTCTTACTGAAAAATTGCAAGCGACGAGACGCTATTGGAATCTAGGGAAAGCCCCTAGGAGATAGCGCCGAAGCTGACGCGAAGCTTTCAAAAGTAGAGCAGGCGCACCCGCTGTGTGGGGCTCCGGACAGACGCCGTGTCAGCGCTGCTTCATATTCGGGTCAGTGCTTGGTAAGAGCCCGAGCGCACGCTGAGGGCTCCACTTCACAACCGAGGAGACCCCATGCAAGACGACATGGTCCAACGCATCTTGAGCCACCCGAAGTACCAGGAGCTCAAGGCGAAACGATCCAGCTTTGGCTGGTGGCTGACCCTGGCGATGATGGTCGTGTACTACGGCTTCATCCTGCTGGTGGCCTTCAACAAGGAATTCCTCTCGCAGCGCCTGGGTGATGGCGTGATGACGATCGGCATACCCATCGGCTTCGGCGTCATCGTGTTCACCATCGTCATCACGGCGATCTACGTGAAGCGGGCCAACACCGAGTTCGACGAGCTCTCCAACGCAGTGGCACAGGCGGTGACGAAATGAAGCACCTCAACCCCACCCTGCGCCGCGTCCTCACGCTGCTGGCTCTCTTCGGTGTCTCCGCTGCGGTATGGGCCGCTGGTGCCGATCTTGGCCAGGCCACAAAACAACCCACCAACTGGACGGCCATCGGCATGTTCGGGGCCTTCGTGATGGGCACGCTGTTCATCACCAAATGGGCCGCGGCCAAAACCAAGTCGGCGTCCGACTTCTACACCGCCGGCGGCGGCATCACGGGGTTTCAGAACGGCCTTGCCATTGCAGGCGACTACATGTCGGCGGCGTCGTTCCTGGGTATCTCGGCGGCGGTGATGGCCAGCGGCTTTGACGGCCTGATCTACTCCATCGGCTTCCTGGTGGGCTGGCCCGTCATCACCTTCCTGATGGCCGAGCGCCTGCGCAACCTGGGCAAGTTCACCTTCGCCGATGTGGCGGCCTTCCGTTTTCAGCAGACCCCCATCCGCATCTTTGCCGCCTCGGGCACGTTGGTGGTGGTGGCCTTCTATTTGATTGCGCAGATGGTGGGCGCGGGTCAGCTGATCAAGCTGCTGTTCGGTCTGGAGTACTGGATCGCCGTGGTGATCGTGGGCGCGCTGATGATGGTCTATGTGCTGTTTGGCGGCATGACGGCGACCACCTGGGTGCAGATCATCAAGGCCTGCCTGCTGCTGGGCGGTGCCTCGTTCATGGCGCTCTCGGTGCTGTGGCACTTCGGCTTCAGTCCAGAAGCCATGTTCGCCGGCGCAGTGAAGATCAAGACCGACCTGGCCTTGAAAGACGGCAAGACCGCCGAAGTGGCGGCCTCTCTGGGCCAATCCATCATGGGACCGGGCAACTTCGTGAAAGACCCGATCTCGGCCATCAGCTTCGGCATGGCGCTGATGTTCGGCACCGCCGGCCTGCCCCACATCCTCATGCGCTTCTTCACCGTGCCCAGCGCCAAGGAAGCGCGCAAGTCGGTGATGTGGGCCACAGGCTGGATCGGCTACTTCTACCTGCTGACCTTCATCATCGGCTTCGGCGCCATCACCTTCGTGCTCACCAACCCGCAGTTCCTGGACGCCAAGGGCGCGCTGCTGGGCGGCAACAACATGGCGGCGGTGCACCTGTCCAACGCGGTGGGTGGCAACGTGTTCCTGGGCTTCATCTCGGCGGTGGCGTTCGCCACCATCCTGGCGGTGGTGGCCGGCCTCACGCTCTCGGGCGCCTCGGCCGTCTCGCACGACCTGTATGCCACCGTCATCAAGCAGGGCAAGGCCGACAGCGCGTCTGAGTTGCGCGTGTCCAAGATCACCACCATCTGCCTGGGCGTGGTGGCTGTGGTGCTGGGCATCGCGTTCGAGAAGCAGAACATCGCCTTCATGGTGTCGCTGGCCTTTGCGATCGCAGCCTCGGCCAACTTCCCTGTGCTGTTCATGAGCGTGCTGTGGAAAGACTGCACGACCAAAGGCGCGGTGATCGGTGGCTTCCTGGGCCTGGTCTCCTCGGTGGCGCTGACCATCGTCTCCCCCTCGGTGTGGGAAGTGACGTTGGGCAACCCCAAAGGCTCGGCGCTGTTCCCCTACACATCGCCCGCCCTCTTCTCCATGACCATCGGCTTCCTCGGCATCTGGCTGTTCTCGATCCTGGACAACAGCCAGCGCGCCAAGATCGACCGGGCGGGTTTCCTCGCGCAGCAGGTGCGTTCGGAAACCGGCATAGGCGCATCGGGCGCATCGGGGCACTGAGGCCCACGCTGCAAGCGGTGCGCCCAGCGGGGCACCGACTGACCCCAAGGCTGCCAGGTTTCCTCTGGCGGCCTTTTTTTCGTACCATCGCCACGAATTCCTGGCATCAACGCAAAGGGAGCGAGCGGAGTGACGCCCGACGACGAACTCAATACCACGCAGTGGGCGGCCGCCATCGCCTTCATGCTCGCACTGCTGGTGCCGCTGGCGGTGGTGCTGGCCGTGTGGTTCAAGAAGCGTTATGCGAAAGCTGTGGTGCGGTTGCAGTCCACCACCGTGACGCATGAAACCCGGGCACACGCCCCGGTGTCCGATCCGGTTCCGGCGCGGGACACAGCGGTGGCCGTTCCCGACCTTGTCATGCGGGTGCTGCCAGCCAGAGCCTTCTCGCCCGGCACCTCAGGCCCGGACCCGACCGACCCCGCGCGCCGGTTGCGGCGTCGCGTGCTGTTGCTGCAGTTTGCCGCCGGCCTGCTGTATTGGTGGACCCTGCTCGCGACCTTGGGCTTTGCGCTCGCCTACCTGGACAGCGTGACCGTCAAAGCAGCCGAGTCCAGCGAAGCCCTGCCGTCGTATGTGACGCATCTGGTGCTGTGGCCGCTGCTTTTCCTGCCCGCTGTCCTGGCCTGGGCGTTTCAGGCCGGCCTGCCCGAAAAGCGGGTGTGGGCAGCGGCCGGCATCGCCATGCTCTGCTTTGCGGCAGGCATGGGCCTGAGCGGCATGGGCTGGCTGGTCGGCGGTGGACTGGCGGTCGGCTGCGCGCTGCTGGCCCTCATGCTCGCCACCTTCATCCGGCCTGCGGTGAGAGGCGCCGGGCCGCCGCTGGTGGCGGCGTTCACGGTGGGCCTGCTGAGCTTCTGTGTGCTGGTGTTTCTGGGCACGCTGCTCGACTCATCGCCGGACGAAGAACTGGTGGGTTGGTCCGACTGGATGCTCATGCTGCTGGTCATGGCTGTCTTGCTGGGCGTTGCGGCGTTCGCATCGTGGCGCATGTTGTTGCGCGTGGCGCGCCGCTACGCCGACAAGCGCTTCAGCGAGCTGCAACTGGCGCTGGGCGCCTACTGGGCCCTCATCACTGCGTTCACGTTGACGCTCGTGTTGCTGCTGTCGTTCGAGGAGAGCACCGGCGCCAGCATGGAGTGGTTCGGTCTGGCCATCCTGATCTTTTGGCTGCTGTGGAGATGGGTGCTGCGCCTGGCCTTGCGGTTCGCGCTGCGCAGAGCACCCGACCCGCTCGGTCCATTGCTCCTGCTGCGCGTGTTCAAGCCGTCGAGCCGATCGGAAGCCTTCACCGACCGTTTTCTTGCACGCTGGCGCTTTGCTGCACCGGTGTGGATGATCGCCGGCCCCGACCTCGCGGGCGCGTACATGGAGCCCGATGAGTTCTTCGCCTTCCTGCGCCGCCGGCTGCACGAGCGCTTCATCACCCGTGCCGACCAGCTGCCGCAGGCCCTGGCCTCCATGGACAACGCGCGCGATCCCGACGGGCGATTTCGCGTGAGCGAACTCTTCTGCGCCAACACCACCTGGCAGGCCACGGTGCTGGCGCTGATCGAACGCGCCGGTGTGGTCATGCTCGATCTGCGCGAGTACACGCCCGAGCGGGCAGGCACGCACTTCGAGCTGGAGGAACTGCTGCGCCGAGCGCCCCTTCACAAGGTGCTGCTGGTGGTGGGTCCGCACGACGATCTTCCGCAAATCCAGGCCGGTATCGCGAATATCTGGCGCTCGGTGGCCCACCTGCGCCCGGCCACGGAGCAACAGGTGTGCTTGAACATCGTGCAGATCGGGTCGGGCAGCGATGCAGAAATGTGGGGCCTGTTTCGAGCGGCTGCGGCTGCAGCCGCCGCGCGTGACGAGGCACATGCGACGCCGCCCTGAGTAGTCCGAAAGCACCCAGACAGGACATTCGCTTACAACTTGAGAATTGCTTCATAAAGGCAAAGCGCCCAGAATTTGTGACAGATTGCACAGTTCAAACAATTTGCAACAGACACCGGGGGAGTTCACATGGCCAGCAAAGCGTCTGTCTCCGCGGCGAAGAAGCCTCAGGCCCACTCGCTGCACATCGGCATCAACGAGGTGAGCGCCGCCCACTACGAGGGCTGGACCGGACCTTTGGCCGCGTGCGAATTCGACGCACACGACATGGCCGCACTCGCCCAGTCCCGGGGCATGAAAAGCACCCTGCTGATCACGAAAAAGGCCACGCGCGCCAACTTGCTGGCGGCCCTGCGCAAAGCAGCCAAGACCCTGGGCGATGGCGACTTCTTCTTCATGAGTTTTTCCGGCCACGGCGGCCAGGTGCCCGACGTGAGCGGTGAAGAAGACGACAAGCAGGACGAAACCTGGTGCCTGTTCGACGGCCAGCTCATCGACGACGAGCTCTACTACGAGCTCAGCAAGTTCAAGAGTGGTGTGCGCATCTTCGTGATCTCGGACAGCTGCCACAGCGGCACCGTGGTGCGCGCCGCGCGGCCCCAGCCCGGCTCCCCTTCCCAACGCCCGCGCATCATGCCGCCGGCCGTGGGCATGCGGGTGTATGCGGCGCACAAAGCCTTCTACGACAAGTTGCAGAACGATGTGGCCAAGGTCGCAGGCGGGCGCGTGACCGACCCCGACACCGCGCTGGCCAACGTGGCGGTGAGCACCCGGCTCACCGGCATCGTCAAGTCGTTCAATCCATCGGGCTGCCAGGACAACCAGTTCTCCATGGACGGCGACCACAACGGTGCCTTCACCGAACAACTGCTGCGCGTGTGGAACAACGGCGCGTTCACCGGCAGCTACGCGCGCCTGCATGCGCTTGTGCGCGCAGGTCTGCCGCCCAGCCAGTCGCCCAACCTCTTCACGCTCGGGCCGGCGGTCGCGTTCCTCAAACAGACGCCTTTGAGCGTTTGACCGGGTGGCGCCCCGGCTGGCGCCTTGTTTGCATCGGCAACCCAAGGGAGGGTTTCACATGCTCGGCATCCAGAACCACCGCCTCACCGGCCCTGACGTGATGTTTCGCGCCACGCCCAACGTGGGCGGCGCCCTGCGCCCGCGTTACGTTGTGCTGCACTACACAGCCGGGCGCACGCTGGAGAGTTCGGTGGAGTCGCTTTGTACAAGGAAGCCCCAGGGAAACGCCTCGGCGCACATCGTGCTCGGGCGCGACGGGCGCATCGTTCAGCTCGCGCCGTTCAACACCGTGACCTGGCACGCGGGTGTGAGCCAGTGGAACGGACTCGATGGCCTGAACCACCACGCCATCGGCATCGAGATGGACAACGCCGGCCTGCTGCACCGCGAGGGCGAGCGATGTGTGTCGTGGTTCGGCAAGGCCTACCCCGACAACGAGGTGGTGGTGGCCGAACATCGGCACGGTGGCGGTGTGCGACCGTGGCACCACTTCACCGAGGTGCAGATCGAGCGCGCGTTGCAGTTGTGTGAGGTGCTGGTGGCGCACTACGGTCTGCAGGATGTGCTGGGCCACGAAGACATCGCGCGTGGGCGCAAGGTCGACCCGGGCCCAGCGTTTCCGCTGGCCGCCGTGCGCAGCCGTGCGCTGGGCCGCGGGGCCGATGTATCGGTGCGCCTGGTGGTGAACGCCGCCAGCCTCAACATCCGCAGCGGCCCGGCCGCCGAGTTTCCCAAGGTGGCGCCCGCGCTCAAGCGTGGCGCAGAACTGGTGCTGCTGGAGCCACAGGACCGCTGGAGCCGTGTGGCGGTGGTGGGCGCCACCGATCTGGAGGGCTGGATCTGCAACGACTTCGTGACGCGCCAGGCGGCTCCACGGTCTGGACCCACCGTGCTCTCGCGCACGCAGCGCGCTGTGCCGCTGGCAACGCGGGCCCGTGCCTCCGCCGCAGCCACCCCCAGGAAAAAGACAACAACAGCGAAGAAAACCAGCACCTCCCGCGCTGCGCGCTGAACCCAGCCGCAACGTCGCCGCAGAAAGGCCCTCATGAGCACCGCAGCCGCACCGATCACCTTCATCGTTCGCGGCCAGCCGCAGGCCGGCGCGGGCGCCACACGCGGCGGCGGAGCTGCTGCCGCAGCAGCCTTTGGCGGGCGCGGGCAGACGTTGCAGCGCGTGCTGGTGGGGGCAACGCGCGGCAGCAGCGATGCGGTGCGGCTCACGGCAAGACCCGGACTGGATGCGGTGGTGCTGCACATCAGCAACGGCCCCTCGCTCATGCTGCACCCCGAGACTGCGCGCGACCTGATGCTGGCGCAGTCGGGGCCCACGCGCAGCGGCGCCTCGTCGGTGCCGCGCAGCCGCTCCGCCGACGGTGCAGCCACCGAGGTCCAGGTGCCCGCGCAGCTCGGCTGGCAAGGGCTGGAGCAGGCCGGCGCCACGCGCGGTGCCACGCGAGGGCGGCTGGGTGATGTGCTGCTGTCGGCCGTCGAGGTGGTCACCGGCCTGCTGCTGGAACCTGCCTCGCGCATCACCGCCGCCAAAATCGCCGCGCGAGTGGACGATCAGGTGGACCCCGGCGTGTACGCCCTGTCGGCACACAGCTTTGCTTCCACGCTCAAGGGCGGCGGAAAGCCACTCGCAAAAATCCCGCCGGCCGCCAGCCCCGACGAAGCTTTGCTGGTGCTGCTGCACGGCACCTTCTCCAACACCCACGGCACCTTCGGCAAGCTGTGGCAACACCACCCGCAGAAGGTGCGCGAGCTGTTCGCGCGCCACGGCGACCGGGTTTACGGTTTCGACCACCCCACGCTGATGGCCAGCCCGATCGAGAACGCGCTCATGCTCGCTCGCGCGCTGCCCGATGGCGCGCTTGTGCACCTGCTGACCCACTCGCGCGGAGGACTGGTGGCCGAGGTGCTCGCCCGCGTGTGTGCGAAGCCCGAGCTGGACGAAAAGTCGCTCGCGCCGTTCAAGACGCCCGCCCACCGCAACCAGCTCAAGGCGCTGCGCGATCTGGCCGCCGAGCTGAAGGGACGCAACATCCGCGTGGCGCGGGTGGTGCGCGTGGCCTGCCCGGCGCGCGGCACGCTGCTGGCGTCCAAAAGGCTCGATGCTTATGTGTCGGTGCTCAAGTGGTCGCTGGAGCTCGCGGCGATTCCGGTGGCGCCCACGCTGATCGATTTCATAGGCGAAGTGGCCAGCCAGCGCTGCGACCCGGCGCTCATGCCGGGCCTCGAATGCATGATGCCCGAGAGCCCGCTGGTGCAATGGCTGCACGCGAGCGAAGGCGCCGACGCCGGGCCTGTGCCGGGCCAGCTGCGGGTGGTGGCGGGTGACATCCAGGGCGACTCCATCACGTCGTGGGTCAAAACCCTGCTGGCCGACGCCTTCTACTGGACCGACAACGACCTGGTGGTGCAGACGCGCTCGATGTATGGCGGCGCGCCGCGCTCCCCGGTGGGTGGGCACGCAGCAGCCACGTTTGTGCTGGAGCGCGGCGGCAAGGTCTCGCACTTCAGCTACTTCAGCGAGCCGCGCTCGGCCGAGGCCATCTGCAACGCACTGGTGCAGGACACACCAGCGGGCTTCCTGCCGATCGGGCCGATGTCGTGGGCCGGAAGTTCGAGCGACGGCCTGCGCGGCATGCCCCGCTCGTCCACCACACCACCGGCCTGCGACCGACCGGCCGTGATCCTGCTGCCGGGCATCCTGGGCAGCCACCTCGCGGTGGACGGCAAGCGCATCTGGTTGAGCGCGCGCATCCTCGGCGGTCTGGGCCGGCTGGCCTACCCCGACAGCGGCGGGCGCGTGCTGCCCGATGGCGCGATCGGCAGCGTCTACGACGACCTGGCCGCTTTCCTCTCGGCGTCCCACGAGGTGATCGAGTTTTCGTTTGACTGGCGCCGCCCCATCGAGGAAGAGGCGGCCCGGCTGGCCGAGGTGATGGACCAGGCCCTCACAGTACGCTCGGCCAGCGGGCAGCCGGTGCGCCTCGTTGCGCACTCCATGGGAGGCCTGGTGGTGCGCACCGTGCAACTGGTGCAACCCGCCGTGTGGCAACGCTGGCAGGAGCGCCCGGGTTCGCGACTGCTGATGCTGGGTACACCCAACGGCGGATCGTTCGCACCCATGCAGGTGCTCTCGGGCGACGACTCCATGGGCAACGCGCTGGCCGCCTTCGGCTTGCCGTTCCAGGACCACAAGGCGCGCCGACTCATGGCGTCCATGCCCGGCTTCCTGCAGTTGCAGACCGGTCTGCTCGACCCGGCGCTGGGTTTGGCTCAAAGCGAGCGCTGGCAGGCCCTGGCCGACCAGGACATGAAGGCGCTGGAAGAGGCCAATTTCTGGCACGACCCCGGCAGCCAGCGCGCCATCTACCGCTGGGGCGTACCGCCGCAAGACGTGCTGGACCAGGCTGTGGCGCTGCGCCGCCGCCTCGACCAGCAGCGCGACACCGCCCTGCCCGCTTTCCGCGACCAGGTGGTGATGGTGGTGGGGCACGCACACTTCACGCCGGCGGGCTTCGAGGTCGATGCGCGAGAAGGGCTGGTCTACCTGGACCAACCCGAAGGCGGCGATGGCCGTGTCACGCTGGAGAGTGCCTTGCTGCCCGGCGTGCGTGCGTGGCGGGTGGACAGCTCCCACGGCGACCTGCCCGATGTGCAAGCCGCCTTCCCCGCCTACCTGGAACTGCTGCAACACGGCGACACGCAGCGCCTGCCACCGGTGGGTACCGGGCCGGGCTTGCGCGGTGGGGCTGCAACCACGGCGCTGGTGCGCAACCGCCCTTCACGCCAACGCAGCCCCGTGGTGGTGCCCCCCACCGGCCTGGGCGAGCTGCTGGCGCCAATCGCCGAGCCGTCCGCCCCGACCGGGCAAGCACGCAGCGTGCTGCACATCAGCGTGCACAACACCAACCTCAAGTTCACCAGCAAGCCGCTGATGGTGGGGCACTACTTCGCCTCCACACTCAGCGGCACCGAGGCGGTGGTCGACCATTTCATCGGCGGCGTGATGTCGGCCTCGCTGGCTGCCGGCCTGTACCCCGAAGCGCCTGGCACGCACCAGATCTTCATCAACAACCGACAGGACCCGGACAGCCCGCTCGCCCTGCCCCGGCCGCCGCATGTGGTGGTGGTCGGGCTGGGTTCGGAGGGCAAGCTCAAGAGCACGTCGATCACACAAACCGTCCGGCAGGCCACGCTGGCCTGGGCGCAGCGCGTGGCCGAGGCACCGGGTGGCGGCACGACCCAGTTCGAACTGGCGGCCACACTGATCGGCAGCGGTGGCACCGGAATCAGCGTGAGCACCTCGGGGCAGGCGCTGGCCCAAGGCGTGCGCGAGGCCAACGAAAAGCTGGACGCGGGCGGCTGGCCGCGGGTGAGCCACCTGCACATCGTCGAGCTCTACCTGGACCGCGCCACCGACGCCTGGAACGCCTTGACGCTGCTGTGCGCCAGCGCGCCCGACCATTTCACGCTCACGCCCACCATCCTCTCGGGTGTGGGTGCGTTGCGCAGGCCGCTGGACAGCGGCTACCGCGGCACCGCCTACGACTTCATCAGCGCCGTGACCCAAACCGACGACTCCGGCGAGCCCAGCATCATCTACACGCTGGACACCCAGCGCGCGCGGGCCGAGGTGCGCGCGCAGGCCACGCAGGCGCGGCTGGTGGGCGAGCTGGTGCGCCGCGCATCGAACGACGCCAACCGCGACCGCAACATCGGGCGCACCCTCTTCCAGCTGCTGGTGCCGGTGGAGATGGAGGCCAGCCTGGGCGGCACCACCGAGCTGTTGCTCGAACTCGACGACGGCACCGCCGCCATTCCGTGGGAACTGCTGGACGCACCCGACGATGGCCGCGGGGGACCGGAAGCGCCCTGGGCCATCCGCAACAAGCTGCTGCGCCGACTGCGCACCGCTGCGTTTCGCACCCAGGTCAGCGACGCCCGACCCGACGACTGCGTTCTCGTGATCGGCGAGCCGCTGTGCGATCCGGCGCTCTATCCGCCTCTGCCCGCCGCGCGCACCGAGGCAGAGGCGGTGGTCGAAGCGCTCAGCGGGCAGCTCGGGCTCGATGCCTCGCGCGTGCACGCGCTGATCGCGCCAGGCGACAACCTCGGTCCCGATGCGGCCGCCGTGACCACCGCTCTGCTGGCACGGCGCTACCGCATCGTGCACATCGCCGGCCACGGAGAGCCCGAATTGCTGCGCGCAGGCAAATCTCCCATGCTGCGCGGCGTGGTGCTCAGCGACAACACCTTTCTCGGCCCACGTGAGGTGCAGGCCATGCGGGTGGTCCCCGAGCTGGTGTTCCTCAACTGCTGCCATCTCGCGGCCGACCCCGACAAACTGCTCAAGAGCGGCTACGACCGGGCGCAGTTCGCCGCCGGCGTGGCCAAGCAGTTGATCCGCATCGGGGTGCGCTGCGTGGTGGCGGCCGGCTGGGCAGTGGAAGACGAACCGGCCAACCTGTTTGCCACCGCGTTCTACCGCGCCTTGTTGTCGGGCCAACGCTTCATGGATGCGGTACAGGTCGGCCGCCTGGCCGCCTACAACGCCAGCCCGCAGGGCAACACCTGGGCGGCCTACCAGTGCTACGGCGACCCCGACTGGGTGTGGCAACGCAACGAGGTGGACACACGACGCGCGCCACCGTCGCCGGCCAAGGTCTATGGCGGCATCGCATCGCCCGTGGCGCTGGCGCTGGCGCTGGAAACACTGGCGGTGCAAAGCGCCACCCAGGGCGCAAAGCCCGAGTCGCAGCGCGAAAAGATCCGCTACCTCGAAGCCCGCTTCGAAGGCGAATGGGGCGGCATGGGCGCAGTGGCCGAGGCCTACGGCGTGGCCTGGGCCGCCGCGCGCGACATCGACCGCGCGCTGCATTGGTACCGCCGCGCCGTGGCGGCCAACGACGGCAGCGCGTCGGTGAAAGCCAACGAACAGCTCGCCAACCTGGGTGCTCGGCAGGCCTGGACGCGGTTGCAGAACGCCATCACCCAGCGCGCCAAACCCGCCGCCGTGAAAGCGCTGGTGGAGCAGGGGCGCGCCGAACTCAACGAGGCCGTGAGGATCCTGGACGCGCTGGTGGCCTTGTCGCCCACGGTTGAGCGCGAGAGCCTTCTCGGCTCGACCTGGAAAAGGCTGGTCCGACTGGAAGGCGTGGCGGCGGAAGGCGCGCCCTCGGCAGCCCATGCGCAAGCCGTCGAGCAAGCCATTGAACACATGGCCGACCACTACGAGCGGGCTGAAACGCTGGCGCTGCAGACCGGCCAGTCCGACCTGTTCTACCCGGCCATGAACCTGGTAGCGGCAGAGCTGCTGGCGCGGGCCAGCGACCGGAACTGGTCCGGCTTCGAACCCGAACGCATCCATCGGGTGCGCCAGAGCCTGGAGCGGAAGCGGCGCGAAGATCCCGATTTCTGGAGCGTGGTGGGCTTGCCCGAACTCAGTGTCTACGAGGCCCTGGCCAGCCACACGCTGGCGCAGCACCTGCCCGCCGTGCTGGCCAGCTTTGACGACATGCACCAGCGCGCCGGCACCCCGTGGATGTGGGCCTCGGTGGCCGACCAGTTCGCGTTCGTGGTGGAGCAGCTGCGCGGCATGTCGACCACCGACCGGCAGGCCGCGGGCGAACTGCTCGACACGCTGCGCAGCTACGCCGCCCCATGAATCGCATCTTCATCAGCTACCGGTCGTCCGACGGCAAGAAGGACGCCGACCGGCTGTGCGCCGACCTGAGCCGGCTCTATGGCGCCGATCAGGTGTTCTTTGACAAGCAGGATTTGAGAGGCGGGCATTCGTGGCGCAGCGCGATCACGGGCGCACTGGGCACGAAGCCGGTGGTGTTGCTGCTGGTCACGCCCGAGCTGCTGGGCATGGTGCACCCCGAAGGCGGGCGGCGTATCGACCGGGACGACGACCCCATCCGCGGCGAGGTGCTGACCGCGCAGGCCCACGGCGCCACCATCGTGCCTCTGCTCACCGAAGGCGTGCAGATGCCGGCCACCGCCGACATTCCGGAGCCCCTGCGGTTTTTGAAAGAGTCGCACGCGCTCAAGCTGCGCACCGAAGACTGGGCTGACGACCTCGACAAGATCGTGGCCGACCTCGCCACCCACGGCATCAGGCCGGTGGTGCAAAACGACCACAAGGAGTCACCTGCAAAGCGCAGCTGGGTGCAGCGCCTGCAAAACGGCTTCATGTGGATCGGCGGCATCTTTGTGGGCCTGGTGGTGATTGGCCTGCTGTTGCCCGAGGACAAGGAGGCGGTCCCGGTGCCAGCACCGTTCGTGTCCCCGCCACCCGCGCCGGGCCAGACCACCCGCGATGTCTCAGGTCTGTGGTGGTCCATCGACGAGGACAACCGGCGTCTGCGGGTGCAGTTCACCGTGAGCAACGGCGCAATCCAGCTCCAGACAGATGCCTTCCCGATCGCCTGGTATCCCCACTGGCAGGCCTACGCCCTGAGCGTTCGGGACATGGGCCTCATCGTCAATGACGTGCGTTACGTCGGCCAGGGCGTTCTCACCGACGTGATGGGTGTGCCGCGCATCGAGATACCGGTGCAGGCCGTTACAGGCGACGGTCGTGGCCCGCTGGACACCGGCAGCGTGGTGCTCACGGCGAGCGCCGACGGTCGCGAACTCACAGGCCAACTCTGGAGCAACGGCGAGCAGGCCGAAACCCCGCTGCGGCTGGTGCGCAATCCCTGACCCCCACCCAACCACCAACCACCAAGACCCGAGGAGAACCCCATGAGCAAACTCGTTCACGTCTGCACCCAGCGCCTGCTGCCCGCCGAACTCATGCTGTTCCAACCCGTGTTGCGAAGCCGCGGGCGCACGCGGGCGATCATGCCGCTGGGCAAACTCTGGATGAACGGCAGCACACTGCGCGTGCGCTTCATCGGCGGCACCGCGGCGCAGCAGGCCAAGGTGCGCGAGCAGGCGCAGTGGTGGACGGTGCATGCCAACTTGAAGTTCGACTTCAACAACGCAGCGGATGCCGAGATCCGCATCAGCTTCGACCCGTCCAAGGGCGCCTGGTCTTACGTGGGCACCGACAACCGAAGCATTCCGCTGGACCAGCCCACCATGAACCTGGGTTTCATGGACGGCGGCACCGTGGCACACGAGTTTGGCCACGCCATCGGGCTCATGCACGAACACCAGAATCCGGCCGGTGGCATCCAATGGAACGAGGCCGCGGTGATACGCGACCTGTCAGGTCCGCCCAACAACTGGAGCGAGGCCACCATCCGCCACAACGTGCTCAACAAATACCGCGCCGACCAGATCAACGGCACCACCTTCGACCCCGACTCGGTGATGCTGTATTTCTTCCCTGGCAGCTGGGTGCAGAGCGGCGTGGGCACGCGGGCGAACCCGACACTCTCCGCGCTGGACAAGGCCTTCATCGGCGGCGCCAAGGCCTACCCCAAGGCCGCACCCACGCTGGTGGATGCGACCGAACTGGCGATCGGTGCCGCACGGCGCACCTCGGCCGCCATTGGAAAGGCGGGCGAGGAAGACCTTTTCCAGTTCACCGTGAAGACCGGGGGCAGCCACATCATCGACACGCGTGGCCCGACCGATGTGGTGATGAAGCTCTTCGGCCCCGACAACCCAACCGCTGTCATCGCCGAAGACGACGACAGCGGCGCGGACACCAACGCGCTGATCCGCGCCAGCCTCATCCCGGGCCGCTACCACGTGCAGGTGCGCCACTACAACAAGGCCAGCGGCATGGGCAACTATTCGGTGAAGGTGCGGCGGGCCTGAAGCGGCTTGATGCGCCAGAAACGAAAAAGGCTTCGGTCGCCCGAAGCCTTTTCCTTTTCACCGAACCACGCTCAGGCAGCAACGGCCTCGGCGGCCTCCGCGACCACCACCGGCTGGCGGATCAGGTAGTCGAAAGCGCTGAGCGCAGCCTTGGAGCCTTCGCCCGCAGCGATCACGATCTGCTTGTAAGGCACTGTCGTGCAGTCGCCGGCCGCAAACACGCCGGGCACGTTGGTGTGGCCTTTGGCATCCACCTCGATCTCACCGTAGCGGCTCAGATCCACCGTGCCCTTGAGCCACTCGGTGTTGGGCACGAGGCCGATCTGCACGAACACGCCTTCAAGTGCGATGTGTTTCACATCGCCGTTGACGCGGTCCTTGAACGACATGCCGTTGACCTTGCCACCAGCCCCCGTGATCTCGGTGGTCTGTGCGTTCACGTTGATGGTCACGTTGGGCAGGCTTTTCAGCTTGCTCACCAGCACCGCGTCGGCCTTGAGCGCGTCAGCGAATTCGACCAGCGTCACGTGTTTCACGATGCCGGCCAGGTCGATGGCGGCTTCCACGCCGGAGTTGCCCCCGCCGATCACCGCCACGTCCTTTCCCTTGAAGAGCGGGCCGTCGCAGTGCGGGCAGTACGCCACGCCCTTGTTGCGGTACTCGTCCTCGCCGGGCACGTTCACATTGCGCCAGCGCGCACCGGTGGACAGGATCACGCTGCGCGCCTGCAACACCGCACCGTTGGCCATCTGCACCTGCACCATGCCACCTGCTCCCGCAGCCGGCGTGATCTTGTCGGCGCGCTGCAGGTTCATGATCTCCACGTCGTAGTGGCGCACCTGCGCTTCGAGCGCGGCAGCGAATTTCGGGCCGTCGGTTTCCAGCACGCTGATGTAGTTTTCGATGGCCATGGTGTCGTTGGTCTGGCCGCCGAAACGCTCAGCGGCCACACCCACGCGGATGCCCTTGCGGGCGGCGTACACCGCAGCCGCTGCACCGGCCGGGCCACCGCCGACGATCAGCACATCAAAGGGGTCCTTGGCGTTGAGCTTGGCGGCTTCGCGCTCGTCGGACTTCACGTCCAGCTTGGCCACGATCTCTTCGAGCAGCATGCGGCCCGAACCAAACAATTCGCCGTTGAGGAACACCATGGGCACCGCCAGGATCTGGCGCTCGTCCACCTCGGCCTGGTACAGACCACCGTCGATTACCGTGGCCTTCACAGAAGGGTTGAGGATGGACATCAGCGAGAGTGCCTGCACCACGTCCGGGCAGTTGTGGCACGAGAGGCTCATGTACATCTCGAATTTGAAGTCGCCTTGCAGGCTCTTGATCTGATCGATCACGCCAGCCTCGACCTTGGGCGGGTGGCCACCGGTCCACAGCAGGGCCAGCACCAGCGAGGTGAACTCGTGGCCCAGCGGAATGGCGGCGAAGCGCACACCGGTCGTTTCGCCTTCGCGGGCGATCACGAACGATGGCTTGCGCGCATCGGTGCCGGTCTCATCAAAGCTCACCAGATCCGACAGCTCGGCAATCTCCAGCAACAGCTCCTTCATTTCGACCGCACCCGCGCTGCTGTCCAGCGAAGCGATCAAACGGATCGGGCGCTGCAGCTTGCCGAGGTAAGCCTGCAACTGGGTCTTGAGGTTGCTGTCGAGCATGAAATTCTCCTGAATGAATTGAGGCATCAATGCCGCCGGTGGATGGGCCGGAAGGCCCATCGGTCTGCGGTACTAAAGACTGCGGTGGGTGCTTAGATCTTGCCGACGAGGTCCAGCGAAGGCGTGATGGTCTTGGCGCCTTCGTTCCACTTGGCAGGACACACCTGGCCTGGGTTCTTGGCCACGAACTGGGCGGCCTTGAGCTTGCGCAGGGTTTCCTTGACGTCGCGAGCGATTGCGTTGTCGTGGATTTCGGCGGTCTTGATCACGCCTTCGGGGTTGATGATGAAGGTGCCGCGCAGCGCCAGGCCTTCTTCTTCGATGTGCACGCCAAACGCACGGGTCAGCGTGTGGGTCGGGTCGCCGACCAGTGGGAACTTGGCCTTGCCCACGGCAGGCGAGGTCTCGTGCCACACCTTGTGGGCGAAGTGGGTGTCGGTGGTCACGATGTAGACCTCGGCACCGGCCTTCTGGAACTCGGCGTAGTTGTCGGCTGCGTCTTCCACTTCGGTGGGGCAGTTGAAGGTGAAGGCAGCGGGCATGAAGATCAGAACCGACCACTCGCCGCGCAGGCTGGCGTCGGACACGGGCACGAATTTGCCGTTGTGGAAGGCTTCGGCCTTGAAGGGCTGGACGGTGGTGTTGATCAAAGACATGGTGGTTTCCTGAGGAGGTGAGGTTGCGGGGATGGTGAATGGATTGCTGACGGCGCAGCGACGTGATGAACTATAGCTCAGGTCTATCAATAATCTTTATTGATAGTCACTATCCGGTCGATAGCTGGAATGTTGCAACGCACCACCCGAACCATCAACGCGCCGCACGTTAATGCGAATCGTTCTTGTTTGATATAGAATCGACGCTCCAGCCAGCCAGGACGCCGCCGCGTGCAGCCAGCCGAAAACCATTCAGCTTGTTGCCACCATGTCCCAACGGAAGTCCAGCCGGCGCCGCGCGCAGCCTTGCTCGCCCGCCCGGTCCTCCATCGCTTCGTCAAACGCTCTCTTACCCCTGGGGGCGATGCTCCTGGCGGGTTCGCTCAGCGCCCTCGCCCAAACTTCACCAACCGACACGCTGCCCACGGTGACCGTGCGCGAACAGGCCGAAACCCCGGAAGGCAAAGACGCCCTGCGCGCAACCGAAACGGGGATTGGCAAAGGCCGCCAGCAGCTGCGCGACATCCCCCAGTCGGTGACGGTGGTGACGGAAAAGCTCATCGACGACCGCAATCTCGACACGGTCAAGGAAGCGCTCAAGAACACGGCCGGCATCACCTTCCTTGCCGCTGAAGGCGGCGAGGAAGACATCCGGCTGCGCGGCTTCTCGCTGCAGGCCACGGGCGATTTGTTCATCGACGGCATGCGCGACCCGGCCATTTACGACCGCGACACCTTCAATCTCGACCGCCTTGAGGTGCTGCGCGGTTCGGCCTCCATGCTGTTTGGCCGGGGCTCCACCGGCGGCGCGGTCAACCAGGTCAGCAAGACCCCCCGACTGATCACGGAACACCAGTTCGACATGACCGTGGGCAGCCACGCCCACCGCCGCATCACCGGCGACTTCAACATCCAGACGGGCGAGAGCGCAGCGCTGCGCCTCAATGCCATGGTGACCAAGGCCGACAACAACGGCTCGGGCTCCAGCATCGACAAAAACGGCGTGGCCGCGGCCTACCGCTGGGGCATTGGCGAGCGCAACGAATTCCAGGCCAGCATCTACAACCTCGACAACAACAACGGCATCAACTACGGTATCCCGTTCATCGCGCCCTACGCCGGCGCGCCAGCCTCGGAACGCGTGCTGCTGCCTCTGGACCCCAAGAACAACTACGGCCTGGCCAGCGACTACAGCGACAGCAGCGGCACCATCGCCAGCTTCAGCCACATCCACCGCTTCGATCGCGACAGCGAGATCAAGACCCAGGTGCGTGTGGGCAACTTCAAGCGCGACCAGCGCTCTGGCGCCATCCGCCTGGCGGCTGCGCCCCTGCAACCCGGTGGCGTGGCCGCCAACCTGGGCAACTTCGGACCCGACACCGTGCTCTCGCGCGGCCTGCACTTGAAGATCCAGGCAATGGACAACGCTCATGTGCAAAGCGACTACAACGGCAAGTTCGATGCGCTGGGTTTCAAGCACGACATCCTGGCCGGCGTGGACGCGTCACGAGAGGAAAAAACGGTGTACGCCGCGCTCAGCGCCGCGCAGGGCGGCGTGGTGCCGACCAAGCCCACCACCACCGTCGGCACGCCCTTCGACGGCGCTTCCGTGAACGAAGCGTCGCGAGTGATCCGCCCGAACAACCAGTATGTGTCGCAGGGCTGGGGCGCCTACATGCAGGACGTTGTGCAACTCACCCCCGCATGGAAGCTGGTGGGCGGCCTTCGCTACGACAACCTGGTGGGCGACTACCAGACCTTCGCGCTGCCTTCGGGTGCGGTGAGTCAGACCTACCGCATGAAGGTTTCCGAGATCAGCCAGCGCCTGGGCGCGCTGTACCAACCCAATGCGCTGCAATCGTTCCACGCTTCAGCGGGTACATCGTTCAACACCTCGGGCGACGCCTATTCGCTGGGTGCGAGCAACGCCGACACGCCGCCCGAGCAAAGCATCAACCTCGAACTCGGCGCCAAGCTCGACTCGGCAGACAAACGTTTCACCACGCGTCTGGCGCTGTTTCGCTCAACGAAACTCAACGAACGAAACACCGACCCCGACCTCCCGGTGGTCACGCTCTCCGGAAAGCGCCGTGTGGCGGGCTTCGAGGTCGATGTGGCCGGGCGCCTTTCGCCCACCTGGGAAATCTACGGCTCCTACATGTGGATCCCGATCGCCAAGGTGGACAAGGCCGCACCGTGCCCAGCCACTGGCGCATGCACGCAAGCCGCAGCCGGCGAGCGCGTGGGTGACCGCCCCGCCCTCACCCCCGAACACAGCGGTACGGTCTGGAGCACCTGGCAGCTCACGCCAAAGTTTCGTGTGGGCGCGGGCTTGAACTTCCGTGGCAAACAGAAACCCACCCGCTCGGAATTCAACGTGCCCAGCTTCGTCACCGGCGACCTGATGGCCGAGTACCGGTTCGACTTTGAGCAGATCGTCCTCAAGGCCAACCTGACCAACGTGACCAACAGGCTCTACGCCGACCAGCTTTACCCCGCGCATTACGTGCCGGGCGCAGGGCGCACGCTGCAAGTGACCGCCAGCTTGAAGTTCTGATCGGTCTCCGTCACGCCCAACGCGCCCCATTCATGCTGCTGACCTTGCCCGACACCCTCAACGACGACGAACTGCTGCAGGCGCGCCAGGCCTTGTGCAACGCGCCATGGATAGACGGCCGCGAGAGTGCAGGCGCTCAAGCCCGTGATGTGAAAAACAACCAGCAGTTGCCGCACGACTGCGCTGCCGCACAGGCGATCCGCGCCCTGGTGCTGCGCGGGCTCGATCGCAGCCCGCGATTTTTCTCCGCCGCGCTGCCCCTCAAGGTCTTCACGCCACGCATCAACCGCTACGCAGGCGATTGCAACGCCTACGGCAACCACATCGACAACGCGGTGCGCGTGCTGCCCGGCGGCGAGCGCGTGCGCACCGACGTTTCGTGCACCGTCTTCCTGAGCGACCCCGCCGACTACGGCGGTGGAGAACTCGTGGTGTCCGACACCTTCGGCGAACACCACGTCAAGCTGCCCGCGGGCCACGCGGTGATTTACCCCGGTACCAGCCTGCACCAGGTGAAGCCCGTCACGCGGGGCGAACGCGTGGCCTGCTTCTTCTGGGTGCAGAGCATGGTGCGCAGCGACGAACAGCGCCGCCTGCTGTTCGATATGGACATGAACCTGCTCGCCCTGCGCCAGCGCCATGGCGAGACGCCCGAGACCACCGCGCTAACGGGCACGTACCACAACCTGCTGCGCCAATGGGCCGACACATGAAGCCCACGGCGCTGCCACAGGTGCCCACCGCGCTGCCCGAAGGCGTGGTGAGCCTGGCCGATCACGAACACCATGCCCGCCTGTTGCTCGACGACGCGGTCTGGGCCTACTTCAACGGTGGCGCGGCCGACGAGATCACCTTGCGCGCCAACACACAAGCGTGGCAACACCTGCAGCTTTTGCCCCGCGTCATGCGCCAGCTCGCAGGAGGCCACACGCGCGTGAACCTGCTGGGCCGCGAATGGCCCCACCCCATCTTCATTGCGCCCATGGCCTACCAGCGCCTGGCGCATCCCCACGCCGAGCAGGCCACCGCGCTCGCTGCGGCTGCGCTCGGCGCAGGCCTGGTGCTCAGCACCCAGGCCAGCACCCTGCTCGAAGACGTGGCACGCACTTGCTTGTCTGAGGCCGACAGGGGCCCGCTGTGGTTCCAGCTCTACCTGCTGCCCGATCGCGGCTTCATGCAAACGCTGGCGCAGCGCGCCGAAGCCGCTGGTTATGAAGCACTGGTGCTCACGGTCGACGCGCCGGTGCAGGGCGCGCGCGACCGCGAGCGCCGCGCCGGCTTTCGCCGGCCTGCCGACATCACGGCGGTCAATCTCGCCGGTCGTGTGGCCCCGGCGCCGCGCCCACTTCAACGCGGACAAAGCCGGTTGTTCGACGACCTCATGACCCACGCTCCCACCTGGGACGATATCGCCTGGCTGCGCTCCATCACCCGCTTGCCGGTGTTGCTCAAAGGTGTGGTGCACCCGCTGGATGCGCGCGAAGCGCTGAACTGCGGCGCGGCCGGTGTGATTGTTTCCAACCACGGCGGGCGCACGCTGGACACCATGCCCGCCACCGCCACGCTGCTGCCGCGTGTGGTGGAGGCTGTGGCGGGAGATGCACCCGTGCTGGTGGACGGCGGCATCCGCCGTGGCACCGATGTGCTCAAAGCCTTGGCGCTGGGCGCATCAGCGGTGCTGGTGGGCCGCCCGGTGCTGCATGGCTTGGCCAACGCGGGTGCCATGGGTGTGGCGCACGTGCTCCGCCTACTGCGCGACGAACTCGAAATCGCCATGGCGCTCACGGGTTGCCGCACCGTGTCCGATGCAGCGTCCACGCTGGGCCCTGCCCGATGCCGGTTTTGAGGCGAGAGGACTGGAGGCTTCCAAGCGGCGTCAATCCAGGGGCGGTGGTGGTCCAGCCCAGTCACCGCCCAGCGCCTTGTACAGGTCGAGCGCTGCCGAGAGGCGCGACAAGCCCTGCGTGGCCAGCGCATCGAGCGCGGCAAACAAGGTGCGCTGCGCATCCAGCACCGACAGCAGATCGCCACTGCCCTCGCGGTAACGCAGCTCGGCGAGCTGCAGCGAACGCCGCGCCTGCGCCACCACCTCGCGCTGCAAGGCTTCCTGCCGCTGGCTGCGCTCCACGTTGCCCAAGCCGTCGTCCACTTCCTTGAGCGCGGAACGGATGGCTTTGCCGTAGGTCTCGATCAGCACCACACGCTGCGATTCGGTGGTGCGGATCTGCAGGCGCTGGCGCCCGCCATCAAAGATGGACTGCACCAGCGACAGGCCGATAGAGGCGCCGCGCGTGGGATCGGCCAGGCTCAGCAAGGCCGAGGTGCCCAGGCTTCCCGACGCCGACAGCGACAGGCTGGGCAGCAGCGCGGCGCGCGCGGCGTCCACGTTGGCATCGGCCGCGGCAAGCTGTGCCTCTGCAGAGGCCAGGTCCGGGCGCCGGGTGAGCAGCGACGACGGCAAACCTGGCGACAACGCAGGCACACGCAGCTGCGTGAACTCGCCCGCCTCGGGCGTGTAGCCCTGCGGCACGCGGCCCAGCAGCAGCGCCAGTGCGGTTCCAGTCTGGCGCTGCTGCAACTCCAGCGGCAGCAAGGCTGTGCGCTGCGACAGCACCGTGGTGCGCTGTTGAGACACTTCCAGCGCGGTGGCCACGCCGTTGCGCTGGCGCGCTTCCACGATGGCCAGCACACGCTCGGCGATCGCCAGGTTCTCCCGCGCTATGCGCAGGCGCTCGGCGGTGTTGAGCCACAGGAAGTAGCTGTTGGCAACGCCGCTCAGCAAGGTCAGGCGCGCGGTCTTCCAGTCGAACTCACTGGCCTGCAACGAAGCCTCGCCAGCGCGCACGCCCGCGGCGATGCGGCCCCACAGGTCCACCTCGTAGCTCACGGACAGCCCGGCGCTGCTCGATTCGCGCGAGGTGGACGGCGCAGCAGGCCCGTCGCTGCGGTTGGCCGACACACCCAAGCTGCCGTTCACAGAGGGCAGGCGCGAGACGCCGGCCTGCTGCAAGGCCAGATCGGCCTGGCGGATGCGTTCGATGGCGATGCGCAAGTCGGGGCTGCCGGCCTGCGCTTCTTCGATCAGGCGCTCCAGCGGCACCGAGCCGAAGGACTGCCACCAGGCGGTGGTGAGCTGCGCGGCCTCAAGCGATGGTGCCGCCGGGCTCCAGGCAGCGGGCATCTCGACCGCGGGCGCACGAGCCGGCCCGGTGGTGGCGCAGGCCTGCAGCGCGAGCGCGATGGCCAGCACCAGCGGTTGGGCTGCGGGAAAGGCAAACGGTTTCATCACAGTGCTCATTCGGAAGAGAGGGCCACCACAGGGTCCAGCCGCGCAGCCTTGCGCGCCGGCAGATACCCGAAGATCAGACCGGTGGCAAACGCGCAGCCAAAGGCGAGCACCACCGGGGTCACGGAGAACTGCACGGCTGTTCCGGTGGCACCGATCACAAAGGCCACGCCCAGGCCGATGACGACGCCGATGAGGCCGCCCAGCGCGGAGACCACCAGCGCCTCGATCAGGAACTGCTGCAGGATGTTGCGCATGCGCGCCCCTGTGGCCATGCGGATGCCGATCTCGCGGGTGCGCTCGGTCACGCTGACCAGCA
>LNFM01004472.1_pt1 | contig 25705 bp, 22 predicted proteins | sample 596031 | NCBI WGS metagenome assembly LNFM01 (sample SAMN04254537, study PRJNA301005) | activated carbon metagenome | isolation source: dual media filters at the Ann Arbor, Michigan drinking water treatment plant | place: USA: Ann Arbor | reverse complement strand
GAAAATTGAATCGTCTTCATGATCAATCCCTCGTATTCGGAGATGTCACGATTCAGTTTAGACCACTGCAACAGTTAACTCAGACAGAGCCTTCACTTAAGGCACGCAAATGGCTTTTTGTAGCCCGGATGCAATCCGGGATCGGTATCGGCCATGCAACCCCTACTCGAATTGCATCCGCACGCTTGCTGATTTTGTAGCAGGGCGTCAGCTGCGCGGCGCGGAAGGCGCCGAACCATCGGCCAGCGCGCGCTCACTCAGCTCATTCCAGCGGGCGAGGAATTCAGGTGGCTGGCTGACGCGTTGCGGCGATTTGGCCAGAAACACACCGTGGTTATTGAAGGAATACACCGGCAATAGATCAGCACGTTCGCTGGCCGGCCGGATGCGGGTGTCGAGGTTGTCGAGAATCAGCGGTTGCGCACTGGGTGTCGGGTAATAGGCCAGCACCATGTGCGCCTGATTTTGCGTAAGTGCTTTGACGAACGTCAGGCGCAGCTTGTCGCTCGGCACGCCCAAGCGCACCAGGCTGAAGTACTTGGCTATCGCAAAATCTTCGCAGTCGCCCTGGCCCAGCAGCAGTGTTTGTGCGGGCGTGGCCCAATAATCGTCGATGCCCCAGGCTTGCTGGTCGCTGACGAAGGTTACCGAGCGATTGATAAATTCATTCACCCTCTGCAACTGGGCGCGCTCGTCGTCATCGTGCGGGTTTTGCCCGAGCAGGTTATGCCAACTGCTCAGGCGCGCGTCACTGATTGCCGATGAAAGCCCTGCTAGGTGCTCTGCTTGGGCTTCTGCGGGGCGCGCCGGGCTTAACAGCATGCTGGTGACGAGCAGGCTGCTGAGTAGAAGATGGTGAGGCGCGGAAGAGCACGACGACATGGGCGATTCTCTGGCGTAGGCTCTTGATAGCCTTTTACCAATGCATTTCTTTGAGTCGCCATCCTAGCGGCGTCAAATATAGATCGACCAGCCTGAAACTGTGATAACGACCACTAATTGACGGATTTGTGCCGGTTAGCCGACGAACAGCCGGCGGGTCGGCAATCTTTCGAAGCATTCTGAGTAAGGTCAGTGGAAACCTCTCTCACTAGAATTGGTCATTTGCTGCATCACCATTTGGAGAGCGCTTTATGAATACCCGTGGATTGCTTGATCAACTTCTAAAATCCGGTCAAGACCTGATGCAGCAAAAAGCTGGCGGTGCATCTGCTGGCGGCCTAGGCGGCTTGCTGGGTGGCGCGGCCAAGGCCGGGCAGGGCGCTAACGTTGGTGCATTACTCAAGGGCGCTGGCGGTGGTGCCCTTGCAGCGGGTGCGCTGGGTTTGCTGTTGGGCAACAAAAGTGCGCGCAAAATGGGCGGCAAGGCGCTGACCTATGGTGGCCTGGCGGCGCTGGGAGTGGTCGCCTACAAGGCTTACAACAACTGGCAGGCGCAACAGGCCAATACCGTTCAGGTTGAGCCGCAAACCCTCGATCGTCTGCCCGCACCGCAGGTTGAGTTGCACAGTCAGGCCATTCTCAAAGCGCTGGTCGGGGCGGCCAAGGCGGACGGGCATGTTGACGCACGTGAGCGCCAGTTGATCGAGGGCGAGTTGGTTAAGCTGACACCCGATCAGGATGTGCAACGCTGGTTGCAGGCTGAATTGAACAAGCCCTTGGACCCGGCAGACATCGCCCGCGCCGCCAGCACTCCGGAAATGGCCGCAGAAATGTACCTGGCCAGCGTGTTGATGGTCGATGAAGAGCACTTTATGGAACGCGCCTACCTTGAAGAGTTAGCGCGCCAACTCAAGCTTGATCCCGCCCTCAAGGCCGAGCTTGAAGCGCAGGTGCGGCAAGAGTTTATCGCCGGCTAAAACGGCGTTTGGCTTGAAATTAAGCGCAGCCCACGGTGATCTCATCGCGCTGTGGGCCTGCAACCATGCATTTAGCCACCCTCGCGGGCTGCGTTGCAGGCTACGCAACGCTGTCTGCACGCTGGTCTGAGCCTGCAGATTGCGAGCTGCAAGGCGGTGGGGGACTGCGTTATACTCGCCGGCTTTTCCGAAAGTTTGACCTGCGAGTGCTGCCAGCCATGGAAATCAACCCGATCCTTAATAGCATCAAGGACCTGTCCGAGCGCACCCAGACTATTCGGGGGTATCTTTGACTACGATCACAAACATGATCGTCTGGTCGAAGTAAACCGCGAGCTCGAAGACCCGAGCGTCTGGAACAACCCGGAATACGCCCAGAATCTGGGCCGTGAACGCGCCAGCCTGGCGCTGATTGTCGATACCCTGGACGATCTCGCCGCAAGCCTGAGTGATTCACGCGACCTGCTCGACATGGCCGTGGAAGAAGACGACGAAGGCGCGGTGAATGACGTTGTCGCTGAAGTCGAGCGGCTGCGTGGCATCCTCGAGAAGCTCGAATTCCGCCGCATGTTCAGTGGCGAGATGGACCCCAACAACGCCTACCTCGATATCCAGGCCGGTTCCGGCGGCACCGAAGCCCAGGACTGGGCCAACATGCTGCTGCGCATGTACCTGCGCTGGGCCGACAAACGCGGGTTTGACGCCACCATCATGGAGCTGTCGGCCGGTGAAGTGGCCGGTATCAAAGGTGCCACCGTGCACATCAAAGGCGAATACGCCTTTGGCTGGCTGCGCACCGAGATTGGCGTACATCGCTTGGTGCGCAAGAGTCCGTTCGACTCCGGTAACCGTCGCCACACCTCGTTTACCGCGGTGTTCGTGTCGCCGGAAATCGACGACAACATCGAGATCGAGATCAACCCGTCCGATCTGCGCATCGATACCTACCGCTCCTCTGGTGCGGGCGGTCAGCACGTAAACACCACCGACTCGGCCGTGCGTATTACCCACGTACCGACCAATACCGTGGTCAGCTGTCAGAACGAGCGCTCCCAGCACGCCAACAAAGACACCGCCATGAAAATGCTGCGGGCCAAGTTGTACGAGCAGGAAATGATGAAACGCAGCGCTGCGTCTCAGGCGCTGGAAGACACCAAGTCGGATATCGGCTGGGGCCACCAGATTCGCTCTTATGTACTCGATGCTTCGCGGATCAAAGATCTGCGCACCAACATCGAACGCAGTGATTGCGACAAGGTGCTGGACGGCGACCTCGACGAATACTTGATCGCAAGCCTTAAACAAGGGCTGTAAACCTAATCCTGTAGGAGCCAGAGGGATACTTGGTTCTTGCTGGCGAATCGGCACCCTGCATCGCCGATTCGCCACCCAAAAGCATTGCCAGCAAGCTGGCTCCTACATCACCACTTTGCATTACACGCCAGGCAGATAGACGACCATGAGCGACCAACAACTCGACCCGCAAGCCCTCACCCATGAAGAGCATCAGCACGAAGAAAACAAGCTGATTGCCCTGCGCAAGGAAAAGCTTGCAGCCATCCGTGAGCAAGGCAACGCCTTCCCCAACGACTTCCGCCGTGAACACTACTGCGCCGACCTGCAGAAGCAGTACGCCGAGAAGACCAAGGAAGAGTTGGCCGAAGCTGCCATTGCGGTCAAAGTCGCTGGCCGTATCATGCTCAACCGTGGTTCGTTCATGGTCATTCAGGACATGAGCGGGCGCATCCAGGTTTACGTCAACCGCAAAACCCTGTCGGCTGAAACCCTGGAAGCGATCAAGCATTGGGACTTGGGCGACATCATCTCTGCTGTTGGCACCCTGGCCCGTTCCGGCAAGGGCGATCTGTACGTGGAAATGACCGAAGTGCGCTTGCTGACCAAGTCACTGCGCCCATTGCCGGACAAACACCACGGCCTGACTGACACCGAACAGCGCTACCGCCAGCGCTACGTCGACCTGATGGTCAACGAAGACGTGCGTCAGACCTTCCGCGTTCGCTCGCAGGTGATTGCGCATATTCGCAGCTTCCTGATGCAGCGTGACTTCCTTGAAGTGGAAACGCCGATGCTGCAGAGCATCCCTGGCGGTGCCGCGGCCAAACCTTTCGAGACGCATCACAACGCGCTGGACATGCAAATGTTCCTGCGTATTGCCCCTGAGTTGTACCTCAAGCGTTTGGTGGTGGGCGGTTTTGAGAAAGTCTTCGAGATCAACCGTAACTTCCGTAACGAAGGCGTCTCGACCCGGCACAACCCCGAGTTCACCATGCTCGAGTTTTACCAGGCCTACGCCGATTACGAAGACAACATGGACCTGACCGAGGAGTTGTTCCGCGAGTTGGCCATGCTGGTGCTGGGCACCACCGATGTGCCGTACGGCGACAAAGTGTTTCATTTCGGCGAGCCGTTCGTGCGTTTGTCGGTGTTTGACTCGATCCTCAAGTACAACCCGGACATCAGCGCTGCCGACCTCAACGACCTCGACACGGCTCGCGCCATCGCCAAAAAAGCCGGTGCCAAAGTGCTCGGTTTTGAAGGCCTGGGCAAACTGCAGGTGATGATTTTTGAAGAGCTGGTTGAGCACAAACTAGAGCAGCCGCACTTCATCACCCGCTATCCGTTCGAAGTGTCCCCGCTGGCCCGTCGCAGCGATGATGATCCGAGCGTGACGGATCGCTTCGAGCTGTTTATCGGCGGCCGTGAAATCGCCAACGCCTACTCCGAGTTGAACGATGCCGAAGATCAGGCCGCGCGCTTCCATCAGCAAGTGGCTGACAAGGACGCGGGCGATGACGAAGCCATGCACTACGACGCCGACTTTGTCCGCGCGCTGGAGTACGGCATGCCGCCGACCGCTGGCGAGGGCATCGGGATTGACCGTTTGGTGATGCTGCTGACTAACTCACCTTCGATTCGCGACGTGATCCTGTTCCCGCACATGCGGCCGCAGGCCTGATCCAACAAAAAGCCGCCTACGGGCGGCTTTTTGTTGCGCAGTTAGTGTGCCTTGATGGTCGTTGGCGACTTCAGTTTAACCATCTGTGCCCAGGTTGGGCCTCGTCGCACCGGTTGAGTGGTTTTGTGACCACGCTGCGCGTGGCTTAACCGCGACGTTCAGCGCCACTGTTAGTGCGCAGGCTTTTTCTGAGTGGCGCATGGATTATTTGAACGATTTGCTGACTAAGTGAAACGTTATCGATAGGACTGACAGAGGAATGTCCCGCCGTGATTGCTAAACCCATTCAAGACAGCGCCACCTTGGTTGCCCATGCCGTTGCTGAGAGCGTGCAATACCAAGGGCGCAAGGCCAGTCGCCAGGGCAGTGAGCAGCGGCGTCAGGCCATTCTGGATGCCGCCATGCGCATTATCGTGCGTGATGGCGTGCGCGCTGTGCGTCACCGCGCGGTGGCGGCTGAGGCGGATGTGCCCTTGTCGGCCACCACCTATTACTTCAAAGACATCAACGACCTGATCACCGACACCTTCGCCCAGTTCGTTGAACGCAGCGCCGCGCACATGGGGCACTTCTGGAGCAGCACTGAAGGCCTGCTGCGTGAGCAGGTCAGCCAGCTTGATGGCAGTGCCGAATCACGTCGGCGGCTGGCCAACGAAATCGCCCGGCTGGCCGTGGAGTATGTGCGCCAGCAATTGTTGAATCGCCGTGATCAACTGCTGGCCGAGCAGGCATTCCAGCAGGAAGCGTTGCTCAATCCCCGGCTGCACGGCCTGTTACGTGCTCATCGGCAGATTTTATTGCAGGGCGTGACGCACTTTTTTGAGGTGCTGGGTTCACAGCAGGCGGAGCAGGATGCCAAGCTCTTGACGGCCATTATTGTGCGCATGGAGTATCAAGGTCTGCTCGATGGCGTCGAGCATTTGGACAGTGAAGATATGTTGGCCATGCTCAAACGCTATATGCATTTGGTATTGGGGCTGTAACACGCCCATCCGCTCACAAGGAGAGTTAAATGATCATCTGGCGCGCGCTGCTTGCCGTGTCCTTTTTGTTTCTTGGTGGTTGTCTGGTCACCTTCAGGGACCCGATACCGGCCAACGAGGCTGCCCCTATTCCCCTGCTTGGCGAATGGACGCGCGAAAACGAGTGGGGTGAGCAACTGTATTTGCAGATCACCCGTGCCGGCCCCAGTGTCTACAAGGCGCGCGCCTTCGTAGACAGCCCGGATAACCTGGAAAGTCTTGAAGAGTACGGCTTTACCGTGGCTCATCATGGTCGTCGCTGGTACCTCTCGGCAGGACTGTCGAAGCGACTGGGCGGCAACTTCGCGATTGCCGGTTTTGAACTGACGGCGGGCAATGAACTGGTGATCTACAACCTGGATATTGACCGTATCGTTCAGGAACTGGAGCAAGGCGGGCTGCAGGGTGAGACAGTCGCGAGCGCCGAAGGTGAAGGGGTGCTGATCAGTAGCCCGCTGGAGCAGGTATTCAGTTACCTGGATGATCAGGCCAATTCCGACGTCTTTATCGAAGTGGCCCGTTACCAGCGCGTAGGAGAGTAGCGATGAACAGTCATACCGGTTTGGACGATTATCAGCTCATGGTTCGCGCCTTATCGGAGCGGATCGTCGGCGCGCAAACGCCAATTCGCGTGCTGGATGCGGTGAAGTGGGACGACTCGATTCGCAGTGAGTTTTTGAAGCACAAAGGCAAGCAGCTGCCTAAGGTCGACCGCGATTACTACCTTAATCGCCCGCTGGCGTTCGATGCAGCAGCCAAAAAGCTGGAATTCCAGAACATCGAGCGTGACATCACCCGTCATTTGGGCCAATTCAACCCGGTCGGGCAGATCATGCGGCGCATGTGCCGCGAATACCGCATGGTGGTGCGCATGCTTGAAGCGCGTGGCACCGAGGACTTTGGCCTGATTAGCCAGGAACTCTACGGCGCAGCGTCCGACGCCTTCCATGCTGGCGATCCGACGCTGGCGGATTTGGGCATGATGTTTTCTGACTTTCTCAACAACATCGACAAGCGCGGCGACCTCAAGGATGAAGCCAAGACCCTGACGGCAAAAGACGCGGTCAGCCTTTTGCAGCAGCGCTTGAACAAGGTGTTTGGCGAAGCAGAAGGCACCATTCGGGTGTTTGAGTCCGACGGTATTCTGGCTGACGCAGCGGCCGGAGCCGACTACATCAAGATTCGCTCTGATGTGATGTTTAACGATCGTGATGTTAAGGCGCTGGAAGTACACGAGGGCTTGGTGCATGTGGCCACCACGCTTAACGGCTTGAATCAGCCGATCTGCACCTTTCTGTCCAAGGGGCCGCCCTCATCGACCGTCACCCAGGAAGGCCTGGCGATTCTGATGGAGGTGATCACCTTCGCCTCTTATCCGAGCCGGTTGCGCAAACTGACCAATCGCACGCGCGCTATTCACATGGCTGAAGAGGGCGCAGATTTTGTTCAGGTGTATGATTTTTACCGTGAACAGGGCTTTGACACGGAGCAAAGCTACAGCAACGCCAATCGTGTGTTCCGTGGTTCCACCCCGGTTGGCCTGCCCTTCACCAAGGACTTGTCCTACCTGAAGGGGTTTATCATGGTTTACAACTACATCCAGTTGGCCGTGCGCAAAGGCAAGCTGGAGCAAATTCCGCTGCTGTTCTGCGGCAAAACCACCCTGGAAGACATGCGTACCCTGCGAAAACTGGTGGATGAAGGGTTGGTCGTTCCCCCCAAATACCTGCCGCCACAGTTCAGTGACCTCAACTCACTGTCGGCCTGGATGTGCTTTTCCAACTTCCTCAATCACCTGAGTTTGGATCGGATCGAAGCCGACTACGCCAATATCCTCTAGGAGCTACTGCGCTCGGGTATGCAGCGTTGCGCACGACCTGAAAAATGCTCATTTACAGTCGTAAACTCCGCTTTTTCAGATCGTGCGCGCCTTGCCTAACCTTCGCTCGTGACCCTCCTAGTCCTTTAATAGACGATTCGTAGCCCGGATGAAATCCGGGTCTGCTCTTCACGCATTAACAGGAGCTGCGCATGCCCAGCCATCAACTCGATTACGAAATCCTCGGCACCAGCGCGCAGAGCGTGGAGATCATTCTCGATCCCGGTGAAACGGTGATCGCCGAAGCCGGCGGTATGAATTACATGACCGATGGCATTCGTTTTGAAACGCGCATGGGCGATGGCGCAGCCAGTGGTGTGTTAGGCAAGTTGTGGGGCGTTGGAAAACGCATGCTGACGGGCGAGTCGTTGTTTATGACGCACTTTTCCAATGCCGGCAAAACGCAGGCGCGGGTAGCGTTTGCCGCGCCTTATCCGGGCACCGTAGTGCCGATTCAACTGGCGGAACATGGCGGTACGCTGATCTGCCAGAAAGATGCCTTTCTCTGCGCCGCCTACGGCACGGCGGTGGGCATCAGCTTCAACAAGCGTCTGGGGGCCGGTTTCTTCGGCGGCGAGGGGTTTATCCTGCAAAAGCTCGAAGGCGACGGTCTGGCCTTTGTGCATGCGGGCGGCACGGTGATTCGCAAGCAACTGAACAATGAAACCCTGCGCCTGGATACTGGCTGCCTGGTCGCCTTTACCCAGGGTATTGAGTACGACATTGCCTTGGCCGGTGGCCTTAAAAGCATGCTGTTCGGTGGGGAAGGCATCTTGCTGGCCACGCTCAAGGGCACGGGTACCGTTTGGGTGCAAAGCCTGCCGTTTTCACGCTTGGCGGATCGGCTCTACGAGGCCACGTTCAAAGCGCGCGAAGAGCTGCGCGCCGGTGGTAAATGAATGTGGCAATCTGTGCCTTTGCAGGGGCGTGCGTTTGTAGCAAGCTGCGCGCCCTGAAGGTCTGCCCGCTAATTGTCTTGTTGAGAACCTGTGATGAGTGAATTGAACCCAATCCCCCTGATCCTCACGGCCGTCGGCACCGTCTGCGCCACGGTGGGCGTACTGGCGTTTTATGGTTATCTGCATATTGCCAAGCCGGAAGACGCGCTGCTGTTATCCGAATTCACCATGCTCAAAACCGTGCCGGGCGAGGACTATAAAATCTCCCTTAAACCCGCCAGTCAGGTCGCGCAGTGCATTGATGGTGTGCTCGTGCTGTTCGATATGGAGCAGAAGGGCTTGAGCGGTGTACTGGTTGATCAGCGCAAGCAAGCCGTGCGGTGTAACGCTGGCGAGTAATCTACTTAGGGCGCGGTGTGTAAGCCGCGCCATATGGCCAAGGCGTGGTTTGCTCCGCGCCACGCCGCTGCCGACTCAAGTGCGCGACCCCGGCCACTTGTAAGAATCGGGCCTGCTGTGCACTCTGTACTGGACTTCAGTGGAGGGAATCAGCCATGGCAGAAATTGACGCGCGTTTACGTGAGGATGTTCACCAGCTCGGTGAGCAACTGGGCCATACCATCAGCGTGCAACACGGCGCTGCCTTTCTCGAGAAAATCGAACGTATTCGCAAGGGTGCCAAGGCTGCGCGCCGTGGCTCCTCCGAGGGTGCTGCACAGCTCAGTGAAACCCTCAATCAGCTCAATGATGCTGAGTTGCTCCCCGTCGCTCGTGCGTTCAATCAATTTCTTAATTTGGCCAATATTGCCGAGCAATACCACCGCGTGCGCCGGCGTGCGCCCGGTGAAGCGCAGCCGTTTGAAGACAATATGCTGGCTGACCTGCTTGCGCGCTTGAGTGCCAATGGCCACAAAGGCGAAGCCTTGGCGCGTCAGTTCGGACGCCTGGATATTGAGCTGGTACTGACCGCGCACCCCACTGAAGTGGCGCGGCGTACCCTGATTCAGAAGTACGACGCCATGGCCGAGCAACTGGCCGCTGGTGACCACAATGACCTGTCGGTTGCCGAGCGCGAGCGGGTCACGCAGCGGTTGCAACGGCTGATTGCCGAAGCCTGGCACACCGAAGAAATTCGCCGCAGCCGCCCCAGCCCGGTGGATGAGGCCAAGTGGGGCTTTGCCGTGATTGAGCACTCGCTCTGGCAGGCGGTGCCCAATGTGCTGCGCAAGGCGGATCAGGTGCTGCATCAGGCCACCGGTTTTCACTTGCCGCTTGAGGCAGCGCCCATTCGCTTTGCCTCATGGATGGGCGGCGACCGCGACGGCAACCCCAACGTTACTGCCAGCGTGACCCGCGAAGTGCTGCTGCTGTCGCGCTGGATGGCGGCGGATCTGTACTTGCGTGATATCGACCACCTCGCGGCTGATCTGTCGATGCAACAAGCCAGCCCGGCGCTGTTGGCGCGCGTGGGGGAGAGCGCCGAGCCTTATCGCAGCTTGCTTAAACAGCTACGCGAACGCCTGCGTGCCACACGCAGTTGGGCGCAGGCTGCCCTAAATGAGGCTGTGCCAGCACCGGCGGCGGTGTTGCACGATAACCACGACCTGTTTGAGCCGTTGCAGCTTTGCTACCAGTCATTGCATGAATGCGGCATGGGCGTGATTGCCGATGGCCCCTTGCTGGACTGCCTGCGCCGCGCCGCCACCTTCGGGCTGTTTCTGGTGCGCCTCGATGTGCGCCAGGACTCCAGCCGCCATGCTGCGGCCATGACGGAGATTACTGATTACCTAGGCCTTGGGCGCTATGCCGAATGGGATGAAGAGACGCGTGTGACGTTTCTGCTCAACGAGTTGGAAAACCGCCGTCCTCTGCTGCCTGCACACTTTAAAGCCAGCGGCGAAACCGCCGAGGTCCTGGCCACGTGCCGCGAGGTAGCGGGTGCCCCGGCGGCATCCTTGGGCTCTTACGTCATCTCCATGGCCGGCGCGGCGTCTGATGTGCTGGCGGTGCAACTGTTGCTCAAAGAGTCCGGTTTGCAACGGCCAATGCGCGTGGTGCCCCTGTTTGAAACCCTGGCGGATCTGGATAACGCCGGCCCCGTTATCAGCCGTCTGCTGGCGCTGCGCGGTTATCGTGCGCGCCTGCAGGGGCCGCAGGAGGTGATGATCGGCTATTCCGATTCAGCCAAGGATGCCGGTACAACCGCAGCTGCCTGGGCGCAATACCGCGCGCAGGAAACCTTGGTGCAAGTGTGCCGCGAACAGAATGTTGAATTGCTGCTGTTCCACGGTCGTGGCGGTACGGTGGGGCGCGGCGGTGGCCCGGCCCATGCGGCGATTCTGTCGCAGCCTCCAGGCTCCGTGGTGGGGCGCTTTCGCACCACTGAACAGGGCGAAATGATCCGCTTCAAATTCGGCCTGCCGGACATTGCCGAGCAAAACCTCAATCTCTATTTGGCCGCCGTATTGGAAGCCACTGTGTTGCCGCCGCCCACGCCAGAGCCGGCTTGGCGCGAGTTGATGGATAAATTGGCCACTGATGGGGTCAATGCCTACCGTGCGGTGGTGCGCGAGCATCCGCAGTTTGTCGCCTACTTCCGCCAAGCCACACCCGAGTTGGAATTGGGCCGCTTGCCGCTCGGCAGTCGCCCGGCCAAACGCCGTGAAGGCGGCGTGGAAAGCCTGCGGGCCATCCCCTGGATCTTTGCCTGGACCCAAACGCGCCTCATGCTGCCCGCGTGGCTGGGATGGGAGGCTGCGTTGAACAACGCACTACAACGCGGTGAAGGCGAACTTTTGCAGCAGATGCGCGCGCAATGGCCGTTTTTCCGCACCCGCATCGACATGCTGGAGATGGTGTTGGCCAAGGCAGACGCTTCAATAGCCCGCTTGTACGACGAGCGTCTGGTTGAGCCGGCATTGTTACCCTTAGGTGAGCATTTACGCGGCCTATTGTCGCAGGCGGTGAGAGCCGTACTGGGGCTTACAGGGCAATCGCAGTTACTCGCGCACAGCCCGGAAACCCTCGAGTCCATTAGCGTGCGCAACACTTACCTGGATCCGCTGCACCTACTCCAGGCTGAACTGTTGGCGCGCTCAAGGCAGCGCGATGATCAGGCGGGCAGCCCGTTAGAGCAGGCGCTGTTGGTCAGCGTGGCGGGTATTGCGGCCGGCTTGCGCAACACCGGTTAAGCGCAGAAGGTTATTCCGCGTGGATGCATGGGTGCGATGTAGTGCATGTTTTTTGGCACTACCTTTTTCGGCGTGCCGCTTGCGTATCCGACTTTTGGTGGCTTGTGCGCCATGGGTGCGCTGTGTATCTTGAGCGGCCTTTCGGCACTCTGGCTTGGGTTTTGCCTTGGTTAGCAGCGCTGTTTGAACGATTCTGAGATTGGCCCCACGAGGCGAGTCCGACGATTTTTACTTAAATCTTGAGGAGCACATCGATGCGCGTGATTCTGCTAGGGGCGCCCGGTGCCGGTAAAGGTACCCAAGCTGGTTTCATCACCAAGAAATTTGGTATTCCGCAAATCTCCACCGGTGACATGCTGCGTGCCGCCGTCAAAGCGGGTACCGAACTTGGCCTGAAAGCCAAGAGCGTGATGGACAGCGGTGGTCTGGTGTCGGATGACCTGATCATCAACCTGGTCAAAGAGCGTATTGCTCAAGCAGATTGCGCAAATGGCTTCCTCTTCGATGGCTTCCCGCGCACCATTCCTCAGGCCGAAGCCTTGAAGGAAGCGGGCGTGGTGATCGACAACGTGGTTGAAATTGCCGTTGATGATGAAGAAATCGTCGGCCGTATTGCCGGTCGTCGTGTGCACCCCGCTTCGGGTCGCGTCTACCACACCGAGCACAACCCGCCAAAGGTTGCTGGTAAAGATGACGAAACCGGTGAAGACCTGATTCAGCGCGACGACGACAAAGAAGAAACCGTGCGTCACCGCCTGTCCGTCTATCACTCGCAGACCAAGCCGCTGGTGGACTTCTACCAGAAGCTTGCCGCCGCTGACGGCACGCCGAAATACAGTGCCATCGCCGGCATCGGTTCGGTGGATGAGATCACTGCCAAGGTACTGGCTGCGCTCAGCTAAACCTTTGTGCAGTTAACCAACGGCCCGCTTTTGCGGGCCGTTGGCGTTTTTGCGGCGCTGTTTTAGTGCGTTTGGATACGTTGCGGTCGCTCTCAAGCAAGGGCGCGCTTGCCCCGGTTTTTACTATCAGGGCTGAACGTTCCGGCGGTCTGGCGACTTTATCGCCAGGTCTTGTCGGTTCGCCTGCGTGATCATCAAGGAGAGAGGACATCCGATGCGCCTACAATCAACCCGTCACATCACGTGGCTTGGCCTTACCGCGTCACTGCTGAGCATGCCCATGGCATTTGCCGAGAGTCAGGCCGCGCCAAAGAACGAATGCGCCGTTGCCGAGTTCACCATGGGGCTGCGTTTCCAGCAGCAATCGGCAGAAGTTCAGGCGTTGCAGTTGCAGGCATACAACATCGCCACGATGAAACTGGATGCGGCAGTGGCCGCAGCGAAAGATCCGTCCAAATTGGCCGTTGTGACCGATCTAGATGAAACCGTAATCGATAACAGCGCTTTGCTCGCGAGGGATCTGGCCAACTGTCACACCTATGATGCCTGGGACACCTGGCTGCCTTGGGAGCGCGACGGCACTCCGGCGCTGATCCCCGGTGCTAAGCAGTTTTTGCAGCACGCCGACAGCTTGGGTGTGACCATTCGCTATATCTCCGACCGTGCCGATGAGCAGAAATCCCATACCCTGGCCACGCTGACCAAGCTTGGTTTGCCACAGATATCGGCAGAGAGTGTGCTTTTGCTGGGCCCGCCCAAAGTTGAGCGGCGCGCGATCGTTAGTGCTGATCATCAAATCGTCTTGCTGCTGGGCGATACCTTGCATGACTTCGATGCCCGATTCCGCAAAACACCACTGGCCGACCAGCGTGCCACGGTGGCCGCCGAATCCGCTAAGTGGGGCACTGAATGGATTGTCTTCCCCAATGCCAGCTATGGCACGTGGTCCAAAGCGCCGCTGAAAGCCTGGGACGCCAAACCGGTGATTCAGCCTTGGTGAGGGTTTAGCTAAACACCTGCTGGGCCAGATGAGGCCCGGCATGCAAGGTTTGCAGCTTTATTGCTTCCGACTGCCGGTGCGGGCGGCAGTGATTGCGCTGGAAAAAAAAGCCTTAAGCCGGTCTAATGCCCGTCCTATTTTTCACCGCTGCGAATGCAATGACCACTCTTTTGGCCCTCGATACTGCGACCGAAGCCTGCTCTGTAGCCCTGCTGCACAACGGTGAGGTGCTCAGTCACTACGAAGTGATTCCGCGCATGCACGCTCAGCGCCTGCTGCCGATGATCAAGCAGTTGCTGGCCGAGGCCGAGGTGCCTTTGTCTGCGCTCGATGCGATTGCCTTCGGTCGTGGTCCCGGTGCCTTTACCGGGGTGCGGATTGCCATTGGTGTGGTGCAGGGCTTGGCCTTCGCCTTGGAGCGTCCGGTATTGCCGGTTTCCAACTTGGCAGTGCTAGCCCAGCGCAGCCTGCGCGAGCATGGCGCACAGCAAGTGGCTGCTGCGATTGATGCGCGCATGGATGAAGTCTATTGGGGCTGCTACCGCGCCGAGCAGGGCGAAATGCGCTTGGTTGGTATTGAGGCCGTCTTGCCGCCGGAGCGTGCGTGCTTGCCGCGTGACGCGTCGGGCGACTGGTTTGCCGCAGGCACGGGCTGGGGCACCTTTGCCGCGCGTATCCCGGTGGTGACCAGCGCACAGGATGCCGCGATGCTGCCGCATGCTCAGGATTTGCTCAGTTTGGCCGGCTTCGCCTGGGCCCGGGGCGAAGCGCTTGAGGCCGATTTGGCGCAGCCCGTCTACCTGCGTGATCAAGTCGCGACGCCGAAAGGCGCTGCCTGATTGCCAACCGACGTGGCGAGGACTAGATTGCCATGACAGCCCTTCATCCTTGGCTGATCACACTGAGCTTTAACTAATGCGCATTGACGGCTTTACCGCCTCCTATTCCCCAGACCGCAGCTCCCGCCCGGGCGCTGCGGTCACGCCGTTTCGGGATGCGCAGCGTGAAATTGAAGCCAGCCGTGAACAACCGGCCGCTCCAGCCAGCAGTCAGGGGCTGGAAATAGTCGCTCAAGCGCGCAAGGTTGAAGCCAGCAACGCCAGCATTGATAACCTGCCAGCCCGCCTGCAAGACCCGCTCTACCAACCGCAACTGAACAACCGTGCTGCCCAGGCCTTGGCCGCGTATAGCACGACTGCCGGGTTTGCCAGCGAGATGGATGCTCAGCAGGTGATGGGGCTCGACCTCTACGCCTAGCAGGCCGTTGAAAAGCTACCTACGTTGGCAATACTGCGTTAAAAACATGCTCGGCTAGCCGCTTGCGGCTAACGCGCTTCAGCGCGACCCGAAGGGCGAGTGAAACGAGCAATGCTCATTTACAGCACGTAAACTCGCATGCGAGCCCAGTCCGCTTCCTCGCTGCTTTGACCAGCCGGAGGCTGTTACTACGTAGCGCCTTGTCTTGCCTGCCTCGCCTACATTTTTCAACGGCCTGCTAATGCTGCCTTACTTTCTCGGTTGTCCTTCTTGGAGCGAGCCCGCCTGGTGCGGTTCTTTGTACCCTGCGCACGCCTCCAGTGCTGAATTCTTATCCCATTACGCCCGCGTGTTTAATGCGGTTGAGGGCAATACCACCTTCTATGCGTCGCCTTCGGCCGAGACCGTGGAGCGTTGGGCGGCGCGTATGCCGGCAGAACTGCGCTTTTGCGCCAAGTTGCCGCGTGAGGTCAGTCATAACGGCGACTTGCGCGCAAACCTGGACGCGACTGAGACCTTTCGCCGTTTGTTAGCGCCTTTGGGGTCGCGCGTCGCGCCTTACTGGTTACAGCTTCCCGCGAGTTTTACACCCGCACGCTTGGCCGAACTGCACAGCTTTCTTGAGCCATGGCAGTCCGGTGAGTTGGCCGTGGAAGTCCGTCATCCGGCGTTCTTTGATAAAGGCGAGGATGAACGACGCCTGAATCGCCTGCTGCATGGGCTTGGCATCGAACGGATCTGTCTGGACACGCGGGCGCTGTTCAGTTGTGACTCGCGCGCGCCGGCCGTGCTGCATGCTCAAGCCAAAAAGCCGCGTCTACCCCTGCGTCCGACAGCCTTTAGTCAGTCGCCGCAGGTGCGCTTTATTGGCCATCCCGAGTTGTCGGCCAATGACCCGTTTATGGCCCCCTGGTTGGACAAAGTGGCGAGCTGGATCGAGGAGGGGCGAACGCCTTACGTGTTTCTGCACACCTCGGACAACCGCCTGGCACCGCAACTCGCGCAGCGTTTTCATCAGCAGCTAATGCAGCGCCTGCCCGGACTGGTTGCCCTGCCAGAGCCAGAGGGTGACGCCCGCACGGAGCAATTGGGCTTGCTCTGACCGCTGCGCCGCTTAGCGCTGCGCCAGCAGCAGGTCGGCCGCCACGCCGCTGCGGCCATCAGCAAACTCAAAACGCCCGAGTTGAGCGATCTGGTCGTAAGCGCCCAAGGCGATCTGCACATCCCGCGCTTGCAGCTCAATGGCACTGACGCCGGCTTGCGTCAGCGACTGGCTGGATTGACGGCCCTGCGCGTCGAAGCGCAGCAGCGCCAGACGCTCGAAGATCGCGTCTTGTTTATCGATGCGGTCATCGCGGTTGTCGTCGTACTTGGCGAGTTCGGCAAACCCGTTGGCGGCACCGTTCTGGTCACCAAACAGCTCGCGTCCGTTGTCAATGCGCCCGTTACCATTACGGTCATAGGCGAGCAGGGCATCATCGCCGGTTGGCACGCTGATCTGGTCCTGCCTACCATCGCCATCCAGATCAAAGCGTACCGGACGCGTCAGGCCGCTGGTGCTGAAGCCATTCCCCGCCAAATCCAGTACCAAGGGGTCGGTCAGTTGCGGTTCTGCATTGATGCTGACGTTCAGTTCGAGTTCACGCTGCGCTGCCATGGCCCGGAAGTCGCTGGCTTGAGCCGTGACGGCGGGTGGTTCACTGGGTGTTTCAGGTGGGCTGGCCGGCACCTCTGGTGGCTCCGCATCGGGCATCAGCGTGCGCCGCAGAATCTGATAATCCAGCGAGCTGCGTACGCCTTCATCCAGCGTTTCGCTGAGCGAGCCGCTGTTGTTGGCGGCAGAGGGAAGGCTGCGTGGGGCAGAGGTAACATCGAACATGGCGAACTCGATGCGGCTGGATGCTGCCGGGTCTGGCAAAATGCCGCTCAAGCAGGTTGTCGGCTGTTACGGCAGTCAATTGAGTGATTTTTGAGCACATTTTCTAATGAGTGATGAACGGCTTAGCGCCAGAATTCGTATGCAGGCCCTCGCGCCGCATTTGCAGGCGGCCGCAGAGCAGTGGGCGAAGCGCCTGAACTTGCCGCTGCAGGGCGACAGCGAATTTGCCCTGCAACTGGGCGAGGATGGCTTGCAGTTGGTTGAGCTGGGGCCGCAGGCACCGGGGCCGGTCAAGGTGGATTTTGTCGAAGGTGCGGTGGCGCATCGCCGGCTGTTCGGCGGAGGCACCGGGCAGATGATTGCCAAGGCCGTGGGCGTGCAGCCCGGTGTTCGGCCGCAGGTATTGGATGCCACAGCGGGCTTGGGTCGCGACGCCTTTGTGCTGGCCAGTTTGGGTTGTCGGATGACGCTGATCGAACGCCAGCCGTTGATCGCTGCATTACTGGAGGATGGTCTGGCACGGGCGGCGCTGGATCGTGATGTGGCCCCGATTGCCGCACAGATGCAACTGCTCACCGGCAATGCCATCGACCTGATGCGTAACTGGCAGGGCGAGCCGCCGCAGGTGATCTACCTGGACCCGATGTTCCCGCACCGCGATAAGAGTGCGTTGGTGAAAAAAGAGATGCGCCTGTTCCGCCCCTTTGTCGGTGACGATCTGGACGCGCCGGCCCTGCTGGAGGCGGCGCTGCAACTGGCCAGCCATCGCGTTGTGGTCAAACGCCCGCGCAAAGCTCCGCTGATTGACGGGGCCAAGCCGGGATATGCCCTGGAAGGCAAATCCAGCCGCTACGACATCTATCCGAAGAAGAAGCTGCAGGCGGCAAGCGAGTAGGTTTGTAGCTCGTTCAAGGATGAGGCGCTGTATGGCGTAGGTTGGGTTGAGGCACGAAGCCCAACACCTACAATCCAGCGTTGGGCTTCACAGGCTCAGCACCCACCTACGACGCTTGATCGGCGCGAAAGGCGCGCAGAAATACGCTGACGGCATCACGTACGTGGGCTTCTGCCGCGTCGCCTTGCAGGGCATCACCACAGCCGATCAACAACCGAAAATTGGCCCCACCCTTGATCAGGCAAAAAAAGTGATCCGCCGCGCTCAGCGGATTGCTCACGCGCAATTTGCCGTGCTGGTTGGCCCGGCGCAGCAAGGCCTCCATGCCGTTGAGTACGCGCTGAGGCCCCGCCTCATAAAACAGGCGTGAGAGTTTCGAGTCCTGTGCCGCCAGGCTCACCATCACCCGGTGCAACTCCACCGACTCGCGGCTGTTGATCAGCGCGTTGAATCCCCGGCCAATGCCCAGCAGCACTTGGTCTATCGGCGCGTCGTCATTTAATTCGAAGAGCAACTCTGGCAGTTGTTCTTCGCATTTTGATTTCACCGCCTCGGCGAACAGCGTCTCTTTGTCAGTGAAGTGGCTGTACACCGTGAGTTTGGAGACGCCTGCTTCGGCGGCAATTACGTCCATGCTGCTGCCGTCATAGCCGCGGCTGAGAAACAGGCTTTTCGCCGCTTCCAGAATGGCTTTGCGCTTGACCAGGTCTTTCGGGCGGCCTGGGCCGCTGGGTGGCAACACTTTGTTTGGCATAGGGCGTTTTTAATAGTGGACTAGTGAGTTTGCTATTTTTACTATACCCGCCAGTATAAATATTCAAAAGCCTCTGCAAAGGTTACTTATCATGCTGCGTCGTGCCTTGTCTGTTGCTGTGCCTGTTGGCCTTGTTGTGCTTCTTGCTGCGTGTGGAAACAGCGAGCCGGAAGCCGTTGCCGTGCGTCCTGCCATGGTGGTTCAGCCGCAGTTGGCCGGTGACCTGGTGGATGCCTACCCCGGTGAAGTGCGCGCGCGGCTTGAGCCGCAGTTGGCATTTCGCATTGGCGGCAAAGTGGCCAAGCGCCTGGTCGATGTGGGCGCGCGGGTGAAAAAGGATCAGCCGCTGGCTGAACTGGACCCACAAGACGTGCGCCTGCAGCTTGAAGCCATTCGCGCTCAGGTCGCTGCGGCCGAGGCCAACCTGCAACTGGCGCGTGCCGAGCGTGAGCGCTACAAAGCCCTGCAGGCCCGTAATCTGGTCAGCCGCTCGCAGTTTGATAATGCAGAAAACACCTACCGCTCGGCAGAGGCGCGGGTAAAACAGGTCAAGGCCGAATACAACGTGGCCAACAACCAGGCCGGATATGCCGTGCTGCGCGCCTCGCAGGATGGTGTGGTGGCGCAACGCATGGTGGAAGTCGGGCAAGTGGTAGCTGCCGGGCAAAGCGTGTTTACCCTGGCCGCTGACGGTGAGCGGGAAGTGCTGATCAACCTGCCTGAGCAAGCCTTCGAGCGCTTCAAGGTGGGCCAGGATGTTGCCGTTGAACTCTGGTCGCAGCCCGATCAACGCTTCCCGGGCCGCATTCGTGAAATGTCGCCATCGGCCGATCCACAGTCACGCACCTTTGCCGCCCGCGTTGCCTTTGTTGAAGGCAAAGTGCCGGCCGAGCTGGGCCAGAGTGCCCGCGTGTTTATCGCCCACAACGGCGAGGTGCCGCTGGCCGTGCCCCTCTCGGCGCTAACCGCTGAGCAAGGCAAGCCCTATGTGTGGGTAGTCGACCCCAAGGATTCCACCCTCAAGCGTACTTATGTGCGTATCGGCGCTTACGGCGAGAAAACCGTGCCGGTACTCGAAGGTTTGCAGGCCACCGATTGGCTGGTGGCCGCGGGCGGCCAAGTGCTGCAGGAAGGCCAGAAAGTGCGCCCGGTTGACCGCGATAATCGCGTGGTTGAACTCACGGCCAAGGCCAATCTGACGGTCAAGGAGTAAGCCCGATGGATTTCAACCTGTCCGCCTGGGCGCTGCGCAACCGCCAGATCGTGCTGTATCTCATGCTGCTGTTAGCCGTGGTCGGGGCTGTGTCCTACACCAAGCTGGGGCAAAGCGAAGATCCGCCTTTTACCTTCAAAGCCATGGTGGTACGCACCAATTGGCCGGGCGCGAGTGCTGAAGAGGTGTCGCGTCAAGTCACCGAGCGCATTGAAAAGAAACTGATGGAAACCGGCGAGTACGACAAGATTGTTTCGTTCTCGCGCCCGGGTGAGTCGCAGGTCACGTTTGTGGCGCGTGATTCGATGCGCTCCAAAGATATTCCTGATCTGTTCTACCAGGTGCGTAAAAAGGTTAGCGATATCCGCCACACCTTGCCGCAAGGCATCCAGGGGCCTTTTTACAACGACGAATTCGGTACTACGTTCGGCAATATCTACGCCTTGACCGGCGAGGGTTTTGACTACGCCGTGCTCAAGGATTATGCCGACCGCATCCAACTGCAACTGCAACGCGTCAAGGATGTGGGCAAGGTAGAGCTGCTGGGCCTGCAGGATGAGAAGGTCTGGATCGAGCTGTCCAACACCAAACTCGCTACCTTGGGCTTGCCTCTGGCTGCCGTGCAAAAGGCGCTTGAAGAGCAGAACGCGGTGGCCGCTGCCGGCTTTTTTGAAACCGCCTCCGACCGCGTGCAATTGCGTGTAACCGGGCGGTTTGAAACGGTTGAAGAGATCCGCAATTTCCCCATCCGGGTGGCCGAGCGCACCTTCCGCATCGGTGATGTGGCTGAGGTCAAACGTGGCTTCAATGATCCACCTGCACCGCGCATGCGCTTTATGGGTGAGGATGCCATTGGCCTGGCGGTTTCCATGAAAACCGGCGGCGACATTCTGGTGTTGGGCAAAGCCCTTGAAGGCGAATTCTCACGGCTGCAGGAAACCCTGCCGGCCGGCATGCAATTGAGCAAAGTCTCGGATCAGCCCGCTGCGGTGAAAACCGGTGTCGGTGAGTTCGTCCGCGTACTCGCTGAAGCGGTGGTGATCGTTCTGCTGGTGAGCTTCTTCTCGCTGGGCATGCGCACCGGCTTGGTGGTGGCGCTGTCGATTCCGCTGGTGCTGGCGATGACCTTTGCCGCCATGTATTACTTGGGCATCGGCCTGCACAAGATTTCCCTCGGTGCGCTGGTGCTGGCGCTGGGCTTGATGGTGGACGATGCAATCATCGCCGTGGAAATGATGGCGATCAAAATGGAGCAGGGCTATGACCGCGTCAAAGCGGCCAGTTATGCCTGGACCAGCACCGCCTTCCCCATGCTCACCGGAACGCTGATCACCGCGGCAGGCTTCTTGCCGATTGCTATCGCGCAGTCGGGTACGGGCGAATACACCCGTTCGATTTTTGAAGTGGTGACCATTGCGCTGTTGGTGTCGTGGATTGCCGCCGTGGTGTTTGTGCCCTACCTGGGTGCCAAGCTGCTGCCCGACCTAGCCAAGTTGCATGCCGCCAAACATGGCGGGCGCAATGACGGCCATGACCCTTACAACACACCGTTCTATCAGCGTGTACGAACGGCGGTTGAGTGGTGTGTAAAACGCCGCAAAACCGTAATTGCACTGACCGTCTTGTTGTTCGTGGCATCCATCGTGCTGTTCCGCTTTGTGCCGCAACAGTTCTTCCCAGCCTCCGGTCGACTGGAGCTGATGGTTGACCTCAAACTCAGCGAGGGCGCGTCACTGGCGGCGACAGAAGAGCAAGCCAAACGCCTGGAAAAACTCCTAAGCGGTCACGAAGGCATCGACAACTTCGTCGCCTATGTCGGTACGGGGTCGCCGCGTTTCTACCTGCCGCTGGACCAGCAACTGCCGGCCGCCAGCGTGGCCCAGTTTGTGGTGTTGGCGAAAAGCATCGAAGAGCGCGAGAAGATCCGCACCTGGCTGATCCAGTTGATGCAGGATGAATTCCCGACCCTGCGCACGCGCATTTCGCGTCTGGAAAACGGCCCGCCTGTGGGTTATCCGGTGCAGTTCCGCGTCTCGGGTGAGCACATTGATGAAGTTCGCCAATTGGCGCGCCAAGTGGCGGCCAAGGTGCGCGACAACCCCCATGTGACCAATGTGCACCTGGACTGGGAAGAGCCGAGCAAAGTGGTGCGCATGAACATCGATCAGGAACGTGCCCGCGCCCTGGGCGTGAGCACTGCCGACCTGTCGCGCTTTCTGCAAAGCTCGCTGACTGGTTCACCCGTCAGTCAGTACCGTGAAGGCAATGAGCTGATCGAAATCCTCTTGCGCGGCACTCTTAACGAACGCCAGGAATTGGGTTTGCTACCAAGCCTGGCCGTGCCGACTGAGAGCGGTCGCAGCGTGCCGCTGTCGCAGATCGCCACCCTGGAATATGGCTTTGAGGAAGGCATTATCTGGCACCGCAATCGTCTGCCAACCGTTACTGTGCGCGCCGATGTGTATGGCAAAGAGCAGCCGGCCAGCCTGATCAAGCAGATTCTGCCGACTCTTGAGCCGGTGCGCGCGCAATTACCGGATGGTTACCAACTGGACGTGGGTGGCACCGTGGAGGATTCCAGCCGTGGCCAGGCGTCGGTGAATGCGGGTGTGCCGCTGTTTATCGTGGTGGTGTTGACCTTGCTGATGCTGCAACTCAAGAGCTTCTCGCGCTCGGTCATGGTCTTCCTCACCGCGCCGCTGGGTTTGATTGGCGTCACCCTGTTTTTGCTGGTGTTCCAGCAACCGTTCGGCTTTGTGGCCATGCTCGGCACCATCGCCCTGTCGGGGATGATCATGCGTAACTCGGTAATCTTGGTCGATCAGATCGAGCAGGACATCAGCTCGGGCATGGACCGTTGGCACGCCATTATCGAAGCCACCGTGCGGCGTTTCCGTCCCATCGTACTCACCGCACTGGCCGCCGTGTTGGCGATGATCCCGCTGTCGCGCAGCGTGTTCTTCGGGCCAATGGCGGTGGCCATCATGGGTGGCCTGATCGTCGCCACGGCGCTGACGTTGTTGTTCCTGCCGGCGCTGTATGCGGCGTGGTTCCGGGTTAAGGAAACGGAGTCCAAACCGGCCTGACTCAGCGCTTGATGATGTTGCAAAGCCAGGCCCTCGGGCCTGGTTTTTTTATGCCCCGAGGTTGTCGCTCCGTTGGGCGTGGAGTCGGATGGGTGTCAAAAATATGCAACTGTCCGCTGTGCTGAATTAGTGGCTTTTTCAGCGGATACAGCCATTTACAAAGAAGAAAAGAGCGGTGTAGCGAATTATCTACTTACATTTCGTCGTTTTTGTTTGACATATTTTACGTATTTGCCAGACTGCGCCCCCTTGAGCGGGCACGTGCAGTGACCCGCCATGAATGGTCATAACAATAACCTGTAGGCCACCGTTCCGCCCTGCGCTGTTGCGTGGGCCATGCATGCGGTGGGCTGACGTCTGTGGAACGGGAAAGCATGCTGATCTGGTTTGTTGCGCTCTATTTGCTGGTGACGGTTGCCATCGGTTTTTACGCCTCTACTCGGGTTCACAACACCCGCGACTTTGCCTCAGGTGGCCGCAGCATGGGCTTCCCCATTGTCGCCGCCATGGTATTCGCCACCTGGTTCGGCTCCGAAGCGGTACTGGGTATTCCCGCCACCTTCCTCGAAGAAGGCTTTGCCGGCATCGTTGAAGACCCCTTTGGCTCCTTCGGCTGTCTGTTCCTGGTTGGTTTGATCATCGCCCGGCCGTTGTACCGCATGAACCTGCTGACCATTGGCGACTACTTCAAGAAGCGCTTCGGCCCGCAGGTCGAGCTGATCATCAGCCTGGTCATCGTCATGTCCTACCTGGGCTGGATCGCCGCACAGTTGATCGCGCTGGGCTTGGTGTTCAACGTCATCTCTGATGGCAGCATCAGCACCACGCAGGGCATGTTCCTCGGCACTTTTATCGTGCTGCTGTACACCTTGTTCGGCGGTATGTGGTCGATTGCCCTGACCGATTTCTTCCAGATGATCATCATCGTGGTCGGCCTGATCTATCTGGTCTGGCTGTTCAGCGACATGGCCGGCGGTGCCGACCTGGTGATCAGCAAAGCAGCCAGCGATGGCAAGTTCACCTTTATGCATGCCTTCGAGCCTAAGGACATCGTTGCCTTTATCGGCGCGGCGGTGACCATGATGCTTGGCTCCATCCCGCAGCAGGACGTTTATCAACGCGTAATGTCGGCCAAGAGCGAGAACATCGCCGCGCGCGCCTCGATGGCCGGCGCGGTGTTCTACCTGAGCTTCTGCATGCTGCCGATCTTCTTGGTGTACGCCGCCTCGATGATCGACCCGGCGCTGGTCGAGAAATGGCTGACCGAAGACTCGCAGATGATTTTGCCGCTGCTGATCCTCGACAAGACGCCGCTGTTCGCCCAGATCATGTTCTTCGGTGCGCTGCTCTCGGCGATCATGTCCACCGCCTCCGGCACCCTGCTGGCACCGTCGGTAACCCTGACCGAGAACGTACTCAAGCGCTTCTTGCCAGTCCTCAGCGACAAGCAGTTCCTGCTGCTGATGCGTGTCACCATTGTGTTCTGTGCGGCGTCGACCCTGAGCTTTGCCCTGTATTCGGATGCGAGCATCTACGAGATGGTCGGCAACGCTTACAAGGTGACGCTGGTGGCGGCGGTGGTGCCGTTGTTTGCCGGGTTGTTCTGGAAGCGTGCGACTACCCAGGGCGCGTTGTTTGCCATTGCCTTTGGTCTGGTCTCGTGGATCTACCTGGAATTCACCTGGACTGAAGCCGCTTTCTGGCCGCCACAATTGGCGGGCCTGCTGTTCAGCATGGCCGGTATGCTGATTGGTACGCTGCTGCCGCAGTGGAGCCGTGATCAGAACGACACGCTGGTGGCGCAGGTGCAATAAGCCTGACGCTTAGCTGATAAAACCCCGCTGATTGGCGGGGTTTTGTTTTTGCGTCTGACGAAAGCCGTGGGAGGGGCTTTAGCCGCGAGCGTTGTTGGTTTTATGAGGGGCTTTGTTTGTGCCGCTTACAACTGCATGGGTATCGCGCTGCTCAACCCATCCTACGAATGTCCGCCGAACCTGTAGGAGCGGGCTTGCCCGCGATGCTTTTGCTTCGGCTTTTACGTTCTGCTTTTTCTTCCACAAAGCACTCAAACAACGCGGTCCCCGAACCCCGTCAGGAGGCCGAGTGGAGGTGCTGTGGAGAGGGGCGTTTGGCATGGATGCCAAACGAGGAACGATGGGCCAGGGATGGCCCACCGTGACGACCCTCGGAACAGCACCGGAGCGAGGGGAGTTGAGCGCAGCGAAACCCGGATGTCGGGCGCGCTTTCTCTTTGGTTACTTTCTCTTTGCGCGCGCAAAGAGAAAGTGACTCGCCGTAAAGGCGAAAGGGTGATTCACATTAAAAGCAGGTGCGGCGTGCGTTAGATGCTGGATGGGTATCGCTTCGCTCAAACCATCCTACGAACTATGGACGAAACTCTGTCGGCCACAGGAAGTAAGGACCGAATTTCGGACTCATACGAAATTCACCGCCTGCGCTTTTGCCTTTTTCTGTCAGGTAATTTTTGTTATCTCGTACTTCGAGATATTGCTCCGTGACCAATTTATCCAGTAGCTCGTTGGTCTTGAGCCCGATCTTTTGCGCCAGTTTTGAACTGGTTAATTTTCCTGCGTTGTCTTCGTTGTCGTTTTTGTTGATTTCGCTGTCGCTCTCCTTGGAAACAACCTCCAATGAGATGCGTACCTCGTCACTGATGCGAATAATGCGTTGTGCTTCTTCGTAAGCATCTTTATAGAGCTCGGCATCTTCGCCACGGTTTATCAGCACGCCCATTTCGTTGTTATTGATCTGGCTGAACTCATAGAGGTTCAGGCTAGCGGCGATTTTCAAGGTAGTTGTCGCGTGAGCGTGTCACGCTGCCTTTGATGTTTGCTGCAGTACCGCTTCCCGCTCCGGGTTCAGGCACACGAT
>LNFM01005837.1_pt1 | contig 25708 bp, 11 predicted proteins | sample 596031 | NCBI WGS metagenome assembly LNFM01 (sample SAMN04254537, study PRJNA301005) | activated carbon metagenome | isolation source: dual media filters at the Ann Arbor, Michigan drinking water treatment plant | place: USA: Ann Arbor | reverse complement strand
CGGGCTGGATGTGCTCGATGGTCTCGAAGGAGATGTAGGTGTCGATGCTCTGGCTGGCCACCGGCAGCTCCAGCACGCTGCCCTGCAGGTAGCGGTGGCGGTCGCCCTGCATCATGGGCAGGTAGACCTCGTTGGCGAAGGCCACCATGTTGGTGTCGATGTCGACGCCGGTGTAGCTCTTGCAGTTCAGCAGCAGCGACGAATAGCCGCAGCCCATGGCGGCATCGAGCACGTCGGCGCCGTAGCAGTGGCCCTTGGCGAAGGCGTAGCGGTACAGGTGGTCGAGGTTCAGCGACTGCAGCGTGCCGTAGGGCCGCGGGATCAGGTGCTCGTTCTCGTCGACGAGGCCGAGGTCGAATCGGCGGGCTTCCAGGGGGGCGTTCATGGTCGGGTCCTTCAGGGGGCGCTTCAGAAGGCGCGCAGGTAGATCTCGGGCAGCTGCCTGACGTTGGGGCGGTCGAGCGGGCCGGGAATGGGCTCGGCCGAGTGGCCCGAGAACAGCGCGGCGTCCTTGCGCAGGTAGGTCAGCTCCAGCAGCCGCGGGAAGGGGATGCCGCCCAGCATCACCATGCCGCCGGCGTTGTTGGCGTGCATGTGCACCACGTGGTGCGTCAGGGCCAGCTTGCTGAAGACGGCGTAGGCCTTGTCGAAGTACTCGCGGTTGACGAGGTTCTGGAAGTCGTGGAACTCGCCGGCCAGCACCTCGAAGCGCGCGAGGTCCTCGCTGGCCGCGCCGCCCAGGCAGTCCCACTCCGCGCCCTCGGTGTCGAACTTCAGGATGGGGTGCCGGGCATCGTCCCAGTCCATCATCTGCATCATCGTGCGCAGGCTCAGGAACGGGCCCTGGTCGCGCTCGCCCCAGCCCAGGCGGTGGAAGCTGATGCGCGGGTGGCTGCTGGGCGATTCGGGAATGGTGTGGTCGAACTGCAGCACCCTCGCGCCCAGGGCGGCGAGCTGGTTGTCGAAGCTCACCTCGTCGCCGATGCCGATCGACAGCACGGCGTTGCTGCGCTGGCTGGACGAGGGCATGACGTAGCCGCCGTCGCCGTCGGAGCCCAGCCGCACTTTCACGTCGCTGGCGATCTGCCAGGGGCGGATGAGGTTGAGCAGCGAGAACAGCTCGGCATGCGTGACGGGTCTGGGGTTCATGGTGGGGGCGGGCGGAGGGGAAGGGATCGCTGCGGGTGCGGCGACCGGCTCGGGCGCAGCGGCGGCGCCGGGGGATGGGGCCGGGGACTCGGGCGCCAGCGGCGCCTGGAAGACGCCGGCGGCCTGCAGCAGGCGCGCCATCGCGAGGAAGGTCGAACCCGAGGTGCTGAGCGTCTCGGTGCGCGACAGGATCAGCAGGTCGATCAGGCCTTCGACCACCGAGGTCGCGCCGCGCTCGATGTTGAAGGGGAAGGACCTGCCCTCGTCGTCGGCGTTCCAGTGCAGCCAGGCGGCGTCCTTGACGCGCTTCTCGGGGAAGGCGGTCTTGGCGAACACGGCGCAGTGCGGCAGCGCGCCGAAGCGCTGGTTGACGCCCGCGTCGTCGCTGCACACGAAGTGCGGGCGCGGGCTGCTGCGCACCTGCTCGAAGAGCTGGTCGTCGTTCACGGCGCCGCCGAAGTCGGTCTTGCGGATGTGCACCCCCACGGCGCGTGTGCCGGGCGCGGTGTCGATGCGGCGGGCCTCGCAGAACTCGCGGGCGCGGCGCTCCACGTCGGTGTTCAGGCGCAGCGACCGCAGCGTCTCGTGCACTTCGTGCGCCGGCACCCAGTCGGGGATCAGGTTGTGGAAGTAGACGATGCCGCCTGCCCGGTCGCACAGCGTCTGCCAGGCCTCGAAGCTGCGCAGCCCGCCGTGCAGCTGCAGGCGCTCGGGCGGGAAGTCGAGCTGGTTCTCCTGCATCAGCATCAGGCGGTCGTCGTGCTGGCGGTAGTGGCCCAGGCCGAGTTCATCGTGCGGCAGGGGCGGCTGGAACAGGCTGTCCAGCGGCGCACCGCACCAGTTGTTCACCGGCCAGGAGATGCGCCAGGCCTGGCCGAAGCGGCGCTTCAGGATGAGCGCGAAGACGAGGGCGTTCAGGCGGTTCGACAGCCCGCCGTCGCAGAGCACCACGTTCATGGCAAAGCCTCCAGGCCGGGTTGGGCGTCGGCGATCGCGGTCGCGTCGGCGGTGGCGTTGCTGGCGTTCGGGACCGTGGTCCCGGCCACGTTCACCCAGTGGCAACCCACCACCGTGTTGGGCAGCGGAGAAGCCTGGCCGTCGTGCCGTGAGGCCTGCAGCGACAGCGTGGCGCGCACCCCCAGCGTGTCGGCGATGAGCTGCTCGGTGCGCGCGGCCTGCGCCACCGGCACCGGGCTGGTGAGGGCGGCGATCCAGCTGCCACGCTCGGGCGACAGCAGGCGGATCAGCTTCTGGGTCGCGGCCTCCAGCTGTTCGCCCGGCAGGCCCAGCAACAGCACCAGCTCGTAGGGCTGCTGGTCGCTGGTGTAGATCTTGCCGTCGGGCTGCAGGTCGTCGGCGCGCAGGTCGAGCACGGTGCCTGTGCCCTTGGCCATGAAGAGCCGCAGCGCCTGTGTCGCGCTGTCGAGTTCACCCGCGTCGAAGGCCTGCGGCGACGTGCCGTCCTGCACCCGGACGATGAGGAAGCGCAGGCCCTCGCGCAGCGCGGGCGACAGCAGGGCCTCCAGCGTGCCGGCCATGTCGCGGCGCGGGCTCACTTGCTGCCCCAGGCTGCTGCCCTGCTTGTAGCAGGCGTACTCCAGCACCGGCAGCGGGCGCTGGTAGCGGCTGTCGGGCAGGCCGTTGGGCCCCGGCGTGCCGTGGGCCAGGTAGTGGGCGCGCGGGTCGCGGCGCGCCAGGGCATCGCCGCGGTGCAGCCAGGCGTATCGCTTGGCGTCGAAGCTGGCCTGCACGCGGTGTCGCGCCAGGCTGCCGTCCCAGTGCAGCAGGTCGTTGTCGTCGCTGCTGCCCGGCCAGTGGTCGATCTCGCAGCCGGCTTCCAGGCGGGCGAAGTCGATGGACAGCTGGTCGCGCTTGCTGAAGGCCAGGATGCTTTCCCACCACAGGCGTCCGAAGCGGCGAACGGCCGCGTGGTGGTGCGAGCGCAGCAGCACGGTGGCGGTGGTCAGGGGCGTGATGCTGTCCAGCGGCCGGCGTGCCGCGATGAAGTCCATCTGCGTGCAGATCACGCCCACGTCGTCGTAGCCCAGGCAGGCGACGGCCGTCGCTTCTTCCTCGGGGTGCTGCCGCGTGGCGTGGCGGAAGGCGCGGAAGAGGTGCTTGCCCGGCGCATGCGCCAGGTCGGCGGCCTGCGGCAGGCGCTTGAAGCTCACCGTGTTGTCGATGTAGAGGCTGGTCTCGGCCGCCGGGAAGTACTCGTGCGGCAGCGCCTTCGGCCGGCGCGACAGCTTCTCGGGCGGCAGGTGGCGGTCCCCGATCATCTCGAAGCGCCAGGTGGGCGACCGGTGGCCGTGGTCGTCGGTCAGGCACACCCAGTCGATGTCGAGATCGGTGCTGGCCCCTGCCGGCAGGCCGGCCAGCGGGTCGTTCAGCGACTCCTTGGCGCCGATCAGCACGGTGTAGACCGTCAGCTTCTGGCGCGGCCCCGGGCTGGCCAGCAGCACGGGCCTGGCGCGCGGGCGCAGCGTGGGGTAGACATCGGCCCACCACAGCAGCAGCACGGCGACGTTCCACACCTTCACGAACAGCACTTCCTTGCCGCCGTAGTACTCGTCCAGCAGTCGGGTGATGCCGGCGAAGTCCAGCACCTCGGCCACCGGCTGGCCGCGCAGGCGGTCCATCGCGTCGTCCAGCCGGGCCCGCAGGCCGGTCAGGAAGAAGTGCTGCGGCACCGTGAAGCCCATCTTCGAGCGGTCGATGACGGACGCCGGCAGGCGTGTGCTCATCAGCTGGCGCAGCACGTGCTTGGTGGCGTTGGCCGCCGGCAGCTTCATGGCCTGCGGCAGGCGCCGTGCGAACTGGTAGAGGTCCAGGTCGAGGAAGGGAAAGCGGCCTTCCAGCGAGTGCGCCATCAGCACCTTGTCGGCCTTCATCATCAGGTTCTCGGGCAGCCAGGTGGTCAGCTCGAAGGCCTGCATGCCGTTCAGGGGCGTGTCGGCGTTGTCGTAGGCGGCGCGGTGGCGCAGGTGGTGCAGCGGCAGTGCCTTGTCGCGCATCAGCTCGTGGACGCGGAAGTCGTTCGAGCTGAGCCAGAAGAAGTGCGCGAACACGGTGTCGCGGTCGAGTTCGGGCTTCAGCGCCAGCGCGTGCTGGTCGTAGCCGGCGAACATCTCGTCGCCGCCTTCGCCCGACAGCACGACGGTGACGTCCTGCTTGATGTGCTCGCACAGCTTCGACAGCGCGAAGCAGGCGGCGTCGGCGATGGGTTCGTCGAGCTGCGCGATGACGGCGTCCATGCCGCTGCGCAGTTCCTCCTGCGTCATCCGCACCTCGGTGTAGTCGAGGTCGAACTGGCGTGCCACGGCGCGCGAATAGGCGAACTCGTTGACCTCCTTGAAGCCGATGCTGTAAGCCTTCAGCCTCGCGCCGGCCCGGTGCACGTAGGCGGCGATGGTGCTGGAGTCCAGCCCGCCGCTGAGCAGCACGCCGATGGGCACCTCGCCCATCAGCTGCGACTTCACGGCGCGGCCCAGGATCTCGTCGAGCTCCTCCATGTACTCGCCCAGGGGCCGCACGCGGGCCGGCTCCTCGACCTGGATCTCGGCATAGCGGTGCATCTCGCGCCGGCCGTCGCGCCAGCGGAACCAGCAGCCGGCCGGCAGCTTCTCGATGCGGCGGAACTGCGTGTGCGGCGCCAGGTTGTAGCGGTAGGCCAGGTAGTCCTGGAAGCCGACCGGGTTCAGGCTGTGGTCGTCCCAGCAGCGTGCGCAGCTCGGAGGCGAAGGCGATGCAGTGCTCGTCCTCGTAGATGTACAGCGGCTTGGCGCCGAAGCGGTCGCGCACCAGCGTGAAGCCGTGCCTTGCCGGGTCATCGCCCGCCCGCTCGTCCCACAGGCAGGCGGCGAACATGCCGTTGTAGCGCTCGAAGGCGGCCTCGCCGTCGGCCAGCCAGCTGGCCAGCACGACCTCGGTGTCGGTGTGCGTCTTGAACGGGTGGCGCGCCTCCAGCGGCGCGCGCAGCTCGGCGTGGTTGTAGACCTCGCCGTTGTAGACGATGCCGCGGCGGCCGTCGGGCGCGTAGATCGGCTGGTCGCCGCCGCTGCGGTCGACGATGGCCAGCCGCAGGTTGGCGTAGACGGCGCGCGCCGTGCGGTGCACGCCGAAGTGGTCGGGCCCGCGGTGGTGCAGGCTGCGGCCGAAATGCGCGGCGGCGCGGTCGAGCACGCCGGGGTCGACCGCGTGCTTGAAGTGGATGCCAGCAATGCCGCACATGGGTGGGAACGCCCTCCTGGAGATGAGATCGATTCTCCGAAGCGGGCCCGCCGGCGTTAGGCGGAAAAGGACGGTCTTCGCCGGCTTTTTGGGCACCGTGTGCCCCGGGCGAAAGCGCCGACGCCCGGCGCCCTGGGGGAACCAGGAGGCCGGGCGTCGGGGGGTGCGCCGCAGGGGCGCACCGGGTCTTGCGGCGGTGCTAGATCAGCGGCCCGTTGCGCAGCCACTCGTCGTCGAGCGGACTCCTGGCCACCGTCACCGCCGGGGCGGCGCCGGCCGCTGCCGCCGGAGTGGGCGGCGCGCCGCCCAGCAGTTCGGCGGCCGGCGGTGCCAGCAAGTCGCCCAGGGTCACCGGGGTCTCGGCCGCCTCGCGCTGCTTGTCGAACCAGACGTCGGCCATCGCGTGGGTCTGGCCGTCCGCCGACTTCCAGTCGGAGACCATGCCCAGGATGTTGCCGTTGTCGGTCTTGTCGCTCAGCGCGTAGTCGAGGTTGAGTTCGACCACCCCGAAGTCGGCCAGGCCCTTCAGTTCGCCCAGGTCGGTCTTGCCGTCGCCGTTGCCGTCGACCCACAGCTTCAGCTCGTTGAAGTGCGCGTCGGCCGCCGTGATCCTGCCGTCCTGGTTGCCGTCGAGCTGCGCCAGCGCGTTGTAGCCGTTGCCTGCGCGCTGCCCGTTGGCCAGCTGCGTGCCCACCCCGAACAGTTCTCGGCCGTCGTTGATGACGCCGTCGCCGTTCAGGTCACGCACCAGCAGGCCATCGCCGCCACCCACCCAGCCGTTGCGGGCCGAGGTGTCGCCCGTGGCCGCCACGTCGAAGTGCACGCCCTCGGCCGCCGAGCGGGTGGTGATGCCGTTGCCATCCAGGTCCAGCACGATGGGCGTGCTGAGCAGGGCGTTGACCTGGCCGGCCGTCATCGCCGCGATGTCCGCCGTCTGGAAGGCCGTGGCCTGTGCCGTCGTCATCGAGGCGATGTCCACCGCCTGCAGGCCGGCGATCTGGTCCGTCGTGAAGGCCACGATCTGGTCGGTGGTCAGGGCCCGGATCTGCGCCGTGGTGAAGGCGCTGATCTGGTCCGTCGCCAACGTCACCCAGTCGTCCGTGGTGATGGCGGCGATCTGTGCCGTCGTCATCGCCGCGATCTGGCTGGTGGTGATGGCATCGATCTGCGCCGAGTCGAGCGCCGCCCAGGCGTTGGTCGTCAGCGCCCGGAAGGCCGAGGTGCTGAGCGCCGCCAGGTCGTCGGTGGTCAGGCTGTCCAGCTGCGCCGAGCTCAGCGCCACCGCCTGCGCCGAGGTCAGCGCCGCGAACTGCGCCGTGGTCAGCGCGTTCAGGTCGTCGCTGCCCAGGCTGGCGATGGTGGTGCTGCTCAGCGAAGCCACCTGGCGCGTGGTCAGCGCGCCGATCTGCGCCGAGTCGAAGGCCGCGAAGGCCTCGGTGCCCAGCGCCCGGATCGCCGCCGTGCTGAACGCCGCCAGGTCGTCGGTGGTCATCCCGTCGGTCTGTGCCGACGTGATCGCCGCTGCTTGCGTGGCCGTGAGGTTGGAGAACTGGGCCGTCGTCAGCGCATTGAACTGCGCCGAGTCGAGCGCTGCCAGCGCCGCGGTGCCCAGGCCCCTGAACGAATTGGCCGAGAGCGCCGCCAGGTCGTCGGTGGTCATGGTGTCGGCCTGTGCCGAGGTCAGGCCGGCGAGCTGGCTCGAGCTGAGGGCGGCGAACTGGGCCGTCGTCAGCGCGTTCAGGTCGTCGCTGCCCAGGCTGGCGATCTGGCGCGTGGTGAGTGCCGCCACCTGCTGCGTGCCCAGCGCGCCGATCTGCGCCGAGTCGAACGCCGCGAGGGCGTCTGTGCTCAGGGCGCGGATGGCCGCCGTGCCCAGCGCCGCCAGGTCGTCGGTGGTCATCGCGTCGCTCTGCGCCGAGGTGAGGGCGCCGGCCTGCGCCGAGGTCATCACGGCGAAGTGGGCCGTCGTCAGCGCGTTGAGGTCATCCGTGCCGAGACTGGCGATCTGTCGCGTGGACAGGGCCGCCGCCTGGGCGTTGGACAGCGCGCCGATCTGCGCCGAGTCCAGCGCACCCAGCGCCTCGGTGCCCAGGGCGCGGATGGCCGCGGTGGACAGCGCTGCCAGGTCGTCGGTGGTCATCGCATCGGTCTGGGCCGAGGTGATGGCTGCCGCCTGGGCCGAGCTCAGCGCGGCGAACTGCGCCGTGCTCAGCACGTTGAACTGCACCGAGTCGAGCATCGCCAGCGCAGCGGTGCCCAGGCCGCGGATCGCCGTGGCGCCGATGGCCGCGAGGTCCTCGGTCGTCATGGTGTCGGTCTGCGCCGAGGTCAGTGCCGCGACCTGGCCCGAGGTGAAGGCGGCGAACTGCGCCGTCGTCAGGGCGTTCAGGTCGTCCGAGCCCAGGCTGGAGATCTGGCGCGAGGTCAGGGCAGCCACCTGGGCGGTGCCCAGCGCCCCGATCTGTGCCGAGTCCAGCGCCGCCAGCGCGTCGGTGCTCAGCGCGCGGATCGCGCCGGTGCCGATGGCGGCCAGGTCGTCGGTGGTCATCGTGTCGGCCTGCGCCGAGGTGATGCCGGCCACCTGCGCCGAGGTGAGCGAGGCGAACTGCGAGGTCGTCAGCGCGTTGAAGTCGTCGGAGCCCAGGCTGCCGATCTGCGCCGTCGACAGCGTGGCCGTCTGTGCGCCGGTCAGCACCGCGAGCTGCGCCGAGTCGAAGGCGGCCAGCGCCTCGGTGCTCAGCGCGCGCACGGCGGCGGTGCCCAGGGCGGCCAGGTCGTCGGTGGTCATCGTGTCGGCCTGCGCCGAGGTGATGGCCCGCGCCTGCGCCGAGGTCAGCGCGGCGAACTGCTGCGTGCCCAGGGCGTTGAACTGGTTGGAGTCGAGTGCGGCGAGCGCTGCCGTGCCCAGGCCGCGCAGGGCGGCCGTGCTGATGGCGGCCAGGTCGTCGGTGGTCATCGTGTCGGTCTGCGCCGACGTGAGGGCCGCCACCTGCAGCGAGGTCATCGCGGCGAACTGCGCGGTCGTCAGCGCGTTGAGGTCGTCCGAGCCGAGGCTGGACATCTGGCGCGAGGTCAGGGCGGCCACCTGTGCGGTGCCCAGCGCGCCGATCTGCGCCGAGTCCAGCGCCGCCAGGGCGTCGGTGCTCAGCGCGCGCAGCGCCGCCGTGCCGAGGGCCGCCAGGTCGTCGGTGGTCATCGCAGCCGACTGTGCCGAGGTGATGCCCGCCACCTGGGCGCTGGTGAGTGCCGCGAACTGCGACGTCGTCAGCGCATTCAAGTCGTCGGAGCCCAGCGTGGCGATTTGCGAGCTGAGCAGCGCGCGGGCCTGGTTCGAGGTCAGCGCACCGATCTGTGCCGAGTCCAGCGCGGCGAGGGCGTCGCTGGTCAGTGCCCGCAGGGCGGCCGTGCTCATCGCCGCCAGGTCATCGGTGGTGATGGCGTCGGCCTGTGCCGAGGTGATGGCCGCCGCCTGGCCCGAGGTCAGCACGGCGAACTGGTTCGTGCCCAGGGCGTTGAACTGGGTGGAGTCGAGGATGGCCAGGGCCGCGGTGCCCAGGCCGCGCACGGCCGAGGCGCTGAGGGCCGCCAGGTCGTCGGTGGTCATCGTGTCGGTCTGCGCCGCGGTCAGCGAGGCGACCTGCGCCGACGTCATGGCGGCGAACTGTGCCGTCGTCAGCGCGTTCAGGTCGTCGGAGCCCAGGCCCGAGACCTGGCGCGAGGTCAGCGCCGCCACCTGCGAGGTGGTGAGTGCGCCGATCTGTGCCGAGTCGAGTGCGGCCAGGGCGTCCGTGGTCATGGCACGGATCGAGCCCGTGCTGAGGGCCGCCAGGTCGTCGGTGGTCATCGCATCGGTCTGCGCCGAGGTGATGGCGCCGACCTGGGCCGAGGTCATGGCCGCGAACTGCGAGGTCGTCAGGGCGTTGAAGTCGTCGGTGCCGAGCGCGGCGATCTGTGCCGTCGACAGCACCGTGACCTGCGTGCCCGACAGCACCATCAGCTGCGCCGAGTCGAGCGCGGCCAGCGCGTCGCTGGTCAGCGCGCGCACGGCGGCCGTGCTCAGTGCCGCCAGGTCGTCGGTGGTCATCGCATCGGTCTGCGCCGACGTGATGGCCCGCGCCTGTGCCGAGGTCAGCGCGGCGAACTGCTGCGTGCCCAGGGCATTGAACTGCGTCGTGTCCAGGATGGCCAGCGAAGCGGTGGACAGACCCTTCAGCGCCGTGGCGCCGATGGCGGCCAGGTCGTCGGTGGCCAGCGTGTCGGCCTGCGCCGACGTGATGGCGGCCACCTGGCCCGAGGTCAGCGCGGCGAACTGCGCCGTCGTCAGCGCGTTCAGGTCGTCCGAGCCCAGGCCCGAGATCTGGCGCGACGTCAGCGCGGCGGTCTGCGCCGTCGTCAGCGCGCCGATCTGCGCCGAGTCCAGCGCAGCCAGGGCGTCGGTCGTCAGGGCACGGACCGCCGCGGTGCTGATCGCCGCGAGGTCGTCGGTGGTCATCGTGGCGCTCTGCGCCGAGGTGATGGCCGACACCTGGCCCGAGGTCAGCGCGGCGAACTGCGCCGTCGTCAGCGCGTTCAGGTCGTCGGAGCCCAGGCTGGCGATCTGCGCCGTCGACAGCGAGGCGGCCTGCGCGTTGCTCAGCGCGCCGAGCTGCGCCGAGTCGAGCGCCGCCAGCGCTTCGCTGGTCAGGGCGCGCACGGCCGCCGTGGTCAGGGCGGCCAGGTCGTCGGTGGTGATGGTGTCGGTCTGTGCCGAGGTGATGCCCACCGCCTGGCGCGAGGTGAGTGCAGCGAACTGCGTCGTCACCATGGCGTTGAACTGCGCCGAGTCGAGCACCGCCAGCGCGGCCGTGCCGAGGCCGCGGATGGCCGAGCCCGTGATGGCCGCGAGGTCGTCCGTGGCCAGGGTGTCGGCCTGCGCCGAGGTCAGCGAAGCCACCTGGCCCGAGGTGAGGGCGGCGAACTGCGCGGTGGTCAGCGCGTTGAGGTCGTCCGACCCCAGGCTGGAGACCTGGCGCGTCGTCAGCGCGGCCACCTGGGCCGTGGTGATGGCGCCGATCTGGGCCGAGTCCAGCGCTGCGAGCGCGTCGTTGCTCAGCGCGCGGATCGCCACGGTGCTGATGGCCGCCAGGTCGTCGGTGGTCATCGAGTCGGTCTGTGCCGAGGTGATGGCGCCCACCTGGGCCGAGGTCAGCGCGGCGAACTGTGCCGTCGTCAGCGCGTTGAAGTCGTCCGAGCCCAGGCTGGCGATCTGCCCCGTCGACAGCACGGCCGTCTGCGCGCCGCTCAACACGGCGAGCTGGGCCGAGTCGAGGGCGGCCAGCGCGTCGCTGGTCAGCGCGCGCACCGCGGCGGTGGAGATGGCGGCGAGGTCGTCGGTGGTGATCGTGTCTGTCTGCGCCGAGGTGATGGCCGCCACCTGGGCCGAGGTCAGTGCGGCGAACTGGGCGGTGCCCAGGGCGTTGAACTGGCTGGAATCCAGCGCCGCCAGGGCCGCCGTCCCCAGGCCCCTGATCGCCGTGTTGCCGATGGCGGCCAGGTCGTCGGTGGTCATGGTGTCGGTCTGCGCCGAGGTCAGCGCGGCCACCTGGCCCGAGGTGAGGGCGGCGAACTGCGCCGTGGTCAGCGCGTTCAGGTCGTCCGAGCCCAGGCCGGCGATCTGGCGCGTCGTCAGTGCGGCCACCTGCGTCGTGGTGAGGGCGCCGACCTGCGCCGAATCCAGCGCGGCCAGCGCGTCGGTGCTCAGGGCCCGCACGGCGGCAGTGCCGAGGGCGGCGAGGTCGTCGGTGGTGATGCTGTCGGTCTGCGCCGAGGACATGGCGGCCACCTGGCCCGAGGTCAGCGCGGAGAACTGGGCTGTCGTCAACGCGTTGAAGTCGTCGGTGCCGAGGCTGACCACCTGGGCCGTCGTCAGCGCCGCGGCCTGGCGGCTGGTCATGGCGCCGATCTGCGCCGAGTCCAGGGCGTCCAGCGCGTTGGTCGTCAGGCCGCGCAGCGCGGCACTGGAGATCGCGGACAGGTCGTCGGTGGTGATGCCGTCGGTCTGCGCCGAGGTGATGGCCGCCACCTGGGCCGACGACAGCGCGGCGAACTGGGCCGTGCCCAGCGCGTTGAACTGGTCGGAGTCGAGCGCCGCCAGCGCGGCCGAGCCCAGGCCCCTGATCGCCGTGGTGCCGATGGCCGCCAGGTCGTCGGTGGTCATGGTGTCGGCCTGCGCCGAGGTCAACGCGGCCACCTGGCCCGAGGTCACGGCCGCGAACTGCGCCGTGGTCAGTGCGTTGAGGTCGTCAGAGCCCAGGCCGGCGATCTGGCGCGAGGTGAGTGCGGCCACCTGGCCCGTGGTGAGTGCACCGACCTGCGCCGAGTCGAGGGCGGCCAGGGCGTCGGTGCTCATGCCGCGCAGCGCGGCGGTGCCGATGGCTGCCAGGTCGTCGGTGGTCATGGTGTCGGTCTGCGCCGAGCTGATCGCGGCCACCTGGGCCGAGGTCAGCGCGGCGAACTGGGCCGTGGTCAACGCGTTGAAGTCGTCGCTGCCCAGGCTGGCGATCTGCGCCGTCGACAGCGTGGCGGTCTGTGACCCGCTCAGCGCGGCGAGCTGTGCCGAGTCCAGCGCGGCCAGCGCGGCGCTGCTCAGCGCGCGCGTGGCGGCCGTGCTCATGGCGGCGAGGTCGTCGGTCGTCATCGCGTCGGTCTGCGCCGAGGTGATGGCCGCCGCCTGCGTCGAAGTCAGCGCGGCGAACTGGGCCGTGCCCAGCGCGTTGAACTGGGTCGAGTCGAGCATCGCCAGGGCGGCGGTGCCCAGGCCGCGCAAGGCCGTCGGGGCGATGGCCGCGAGGTCCTCGGTGGTCATGGTGTCGGTCTGCGCCGAGGTGATCGCCGCCACCTGGCCCGAGGTCAGCGCAGCGAACTGCGCCGTCGTCAGGGCGTTCAGGTCGTCGGAGCCCAGGCCCGCGATCTGGCGGGTCGTCAGCGCGGCCACCTGGGCCGTGCCCAGTGCGCCGATCTGCGCGGAATCGAGAGCGGCCAGCGCGTCCGTGCTCAGCGCACGCACGGCGGCGGTGGTGATGGCGGCCAGGTCGTCGGTGGTGATGCTGTCGGTCTGGGCCGACGTGATGGCGCCCACTTGCGACGAGGTCAGCGCCGCGAACTGTGCCGTCGTCAGCGCGTTGAAGTCGTCGGAGCCCAGGCTGGCCACCTGCGTGGTGCCCAGGGCGGCGGCTTGAGCGGTGGTCAGTGCGCCGATCTGCGCGGAGTCGAGGGCCGCGAGCGACTCGGTGCCCAGGCCGCGCATGCCGGCGCTGCTCAGGGCGGCCAGGTCGTCGGTGTTCATCGCGTCGGCCTGCGCCGAGGTGATGGCCGCCGTCTGCGCCGAGGTCAGTGCCGCGAACTGGTTCGTGCCCAGCGCGTTGAACTGGGTCGAGTCGAGCATGGCCAGCGCGGCCGTGCCCAGGCCCTTGACGGCCGTGGCGCCGATGGCGGCCAGGTCGTCGGTGGTCATGGTGTCGGTCTGTGCCGAGGTCAGCGCCGCCACCTGCAGCGAGCTGAGCGAGGCGAACTGTGCCGTGGTCAGGGCGTTGAGGTCGTCAGAGCCGAGGCCGGCGATCTGCCGCGTGCTCAGGGCGGCCGTCTGCGCCGTGCCCAGCGCGCCGATCTGTGCCGAGTCCAGCGCGGCCAGCGCGTCGGTGCTCAGCGCCCGCGTGGCGGCGGTCGTCAGTGCGGCCAGGTCGTCGGTGGTCAGCGTGTCGGCCTGTGTCGCGGTGAGAGCACCAGCCTGCGCCGAGGTGAGCGAGGCGAACTGCGTCGTCGTCAGTGCGTTGAGGTCGTCGGAACCGAGGCTGGCGATCTGCGCCGTGCCCAGCGAAGCCACCTGCGCGTTGGTCAGCGCGCCGATCTGAGCCGAGTCCAGGGCGGCCAGGGCGTCGGTGGACATGCCACGCAGCGCGGCCGTGCCGATGGCGGCGAGATCATCGGTGGTCAGCGCGTCGGCCTGCGCCGACGTGATGGCGGCCACCTGGGCCGAAGACAGCGCAGCGAACTGCGCCGTGCCGAGCGCATTGAGCTGGGTCGAGTCGAGGATGGCCAGCGCGGCCGTGCCCAGGCCGCGCACGCCCGAGGCGCTGATCGCCGCCAGGTCGTCGGTGGCCATGGTGTCGGTCTGCGCCGAAGTCAGGGCCGCCACCTGCGCCGAGCTGAGCACGGCGAACTGCGCGGTGCTCAGGGCCGTGAGGTCGTCGGAGGCCAGGCTCGACAGCTGCGCCGTCGTGAGCGCGGCCACCTGTCCGGTGGTGATGGCACCGATCTGTGCCGAGTCCAGCGCGGCCAGCGCGTCGGTGCTCAGCGCCCGCAGGGCCGACGAGGTGATGGCCGCCAGGTCGTCGGTGGTCATCGTGTCGGTCTGCGAGGCGGTGATCGCGGCCACCTGGGCCGAGGTCAGGGCCGCGAACTGCGACGTCGTCAGCGCGTTGAAGTCGTCGGAGCCCAGGCTGGCGACCTGGGCCGTGCCCAGGGCGGCGGCCTGCGCGGTGGTCAGCGCGCCGATCTGCGCCGAGTCCAGCGCGGCCAGGCTGTCGGTGCTCAGGCCGCGCAGCGCGGCAGTGCCGATGGCGGCCAGGTCGTCGGTGGTCAGCGCATCGGCCTGTGCCGAGGTGATGGCCGCTGCCTGCGCCGACGACAGGGCGGCGAACTGGCCCGTGCCGAGCGCATTGAGCTGGGTCGAGTCGAGGACGGCGATGGCCGCCGTGCCCAGGCCGCGCAGGCCCGAAGCGCTGATCGCGGCCAGGTCCTCGGTGGTCATGCTGTCGGCCTGTGCCGAGTTCAGCCCGGCGACCTGCGCCGAGGTCATCACCGAGAACTGGGCCGTCGTCAGCGCGTTCAGGTCATCCGAGCCGAGGCTGGCCAGCTGCGTCGTCGTCAGGGCCGCCACCTGGTTCGTGGCCAGGGCGCCGATCTGCGCCGAATCCAGCGCGGCCAGCGACTCGGTGCTCAGCCCGCGGATCGCGCTGCTGCCGATGGCCGCCAGATCGTCGGTGGTCATGGTGGTGGTCTGTGCCGACGTCAGCGCGCTGATCTGCGCCGAGGTCAGCACGCTGAACTGCGCCGTCCCCAGCGTGTTCAGCTGCGCCGAGTCCAGCACCGCCAGGCCCGCGGTGGAGATGAATGGCGCCTGCGCCGTCGTCAGCGCCGCGATCTGGGCGGTGCTGAATGCATCCCAGTCCTCGGTGGACAGACCTGCGATCGTCGCCGAGGTCAGCGAGACGATCTGTTCGGTGCTCAGCGCGGGGATATTGGTGGCCATTCGATCTTCCTTGTGAACCAGGGTCCTGACCCTGGTCCGGTGGCGAATCCGTGAGTGCCTTGTCGGACACCCGAAACTTCCGGAAGAGACCGGGATCCCCCATGCCGGGGCCCGGGAGGCCGCGACCTCTTCCTACTCCGACGGGGTATCGGCAGCTTTTCGAAGCACCTTGAGGGCGTTCGTCCGCGGAGATGGGCGGTGTCGAGGCCTCAATTCCCCGCCGCCGAGGGTCGGCACGAGGTCGGCGGGCATGAAAAAGGCGCCCCGTGGGGCGCCTGTGGCTTGCGGAGGGCGGCAGGAGCTCAGGTCGCGCGTCCGGCCTGCGGTGCAGGATCCCGACGGACGGCACCGATCGAATGGGCCAGACGCTCGATCAGCACCGTGAAGCCTGTCACGAAGCTGGCGGCGCTGACCGGCTGGAGCGCGGCGCGCACGGCGACCTGGATCGTGTTGATGTGTCGATTCATGGCTTTCACTCCCCGTACAGCGCGCCGCTGGTGTTGAAGCTGGTGGACGATGCCGTGGTCTCGCTGAGGACGAGTCCCTCGCTGAGCACCAGGCCCTCGCTGAGCACCAGACCCTCGCTGAGGACCAGGCCTTCGCTGAGGACCAGACCCTCGCTGAGGACCAGACCTTCGCTGAGCACCAGCCCTTCCGACAGCACCAGGCCGCTGCTGAGCGTCTGGCCGCTGCCGCTGATCAGCCAGGAGGTCAGTGTCGGCAGCGGCGTGAAGAGGCCGGTCTTGCCGATCATCGAACTCTGGCCCAGCAGGGCATTGGCGAGCACGACGCCGGGGCCGATCAGCGACGAGTTGACGACGTAGTCGGACGTGAACCGCTGGGGGTAGGTGTTGGCGGCGATGCCCATGCCCGACCAGAACACCGGCGCCGTCATCAGTGCGAAGTCCGACGCCCAGGCCAGGCGCGGGTTCCACAGGGCCTGGAACTGCGTGAACAGCCTGTCGCCGCTGGCGATGTGGTTGCCGCCGAGGATGACCACGCGCGACCAGTTGAAGGTCGTGCCGGCCACGGTCGAGCTGCGCTGCGAGGGCAGGGACTTGTTGGGAGCGAGCAGGTTGCCGCCCGGCAGGAGGGTGTTGTTGTTGACGGCCGTGGCGATGTCGGTCCGCAGGGACTGCGCCAGCCGCACGGCGCCCTCCAGATTCAGCTGGCCGGCGCCTTGCTCGGCCAGGTTGAAGCCGGGCAGCGGCTGTGCCGTGTACTGCAGGATGGCCTTGACCAGCGGCGGCGTGAGGCCGGGGTTGGCCTGCAGCAGCACCGCGGCGGCACCGGCCACGGCGGGAGCGGACACCGAGGTGCCGCTGAGCTGCATCAGCCGCTGCGCGTAGACGTTGGGGCTGCCGGCAGCCGACTCCAGCGCGGGGTACACCGTGGCGAGCATGTTCTTCGTCGGGTTGCTCGACGAGGCCGCGGTGGCGCTGGCACCGATGACCTTGTTGCCGGGCGCCACGAGGTCGGGCTTGATGACGTTGTCGTACCACTTCCAGGTGCCCATGTCGGCGAAGACGCGCGTCGGGCCGCGGCTGCTGAAATTGGTGACGCTGTCGTCGCCGCGGCCGTTGGTGGCCTTGAAGTTCACCGCGCCCACCGTGATCACGGTCGGGTCGTTGCCCGGCGACGCCACCGAGCCGTAGACCTTCTGGCCCTTGAGGTTCAGGCCGAAGTTGCCACCGGCCACCACCACGGTGATGCCCATCGCGGTGGCGGCGCGCACCGCAGCGCACAGCGGGTCGTAGTCCCAGGACTCCGTCGACGACGCCGCCAGGCTCAGGTTCATCACCTTGATGTTGTAGCGGCGCGCGTTGTAGATCACCCAGTTGATGCCTTCCAGCGCGTCGCTGACGGTGCCGACGCCGGCGCCGTTCAGCACGCGCACGTCGTAGATGTCCGCGTTCGGAGCCACGCCCGTGGAATCGGGGTTCTGGAAGAAGCCGCGGCCGGCGGCCACCGAAGCCACGTGCGTGCCGTGGCCGTAGGGGTCCTGCGTCAGGTCGTTGTCGGCGGCCACCGAGGCTTCGTAGCTGTTCAGTGCCGCGCTGCCGGGCATCGGCGACGTGGCGGTGGTGTTCCAGCGCTCGGTCCAGTCGGTGGCCCCGGCGGTCTTCAGCATCGAGACGCTGCGCTTCACGCGCGTCGCGCCGGCGGCGTTCTGGAAGGCCCTGTGCGCCTTCATGACGCCGGAGTCGAGGATGGCGATGCCGACACCCGTGCCGTCCAGCCCCGAGTACGTCGTCGTCGTGGTGTAGGGGCGCACCGCTGCCGTCGTCGCGCCGGTCATGTGCTCCAGGGCGCTGGCGGTGCTGTTGGTCTCTCGGTTGGGCGACAGGCCGACCACCTCGGGCAGCTTGGCCAGGCGCTTGACGGCCGACATCGGGATGGCCACCGTCAACGACTTCAAGGCCGGGTGCACCACCTGGACGGTACCGCCCAGGCGCGCGATGCCGGCCTGCAGGTTGGCCAGGCCCGCCGCGTCGGCATCGCTGGTGACGATGAGTTGCACCAGGCGCACACCGCTCTTCGAGTCCTTCGACCACTTCGCCTGCATCATGCCCGGCTTGGCGATCTCGTCTTCCAGGTCACGGGCGATCTGGCCGCGCCTGACCGTGCTGCTGATCGTGACGGTTGCTGTGCCGCCCGCCATGCCGGATCCGACGCTCGCCTGAACCCCGGCGACCGACTTGGCCCCCGCAGGCGGGGTGGCGATAAGGGCACCGGCCTGCGTCGGCTGGGCCCACGCAGGGGCCGCGGGACGCGCCACCGCTTGCAACGGAGCCACCGCGCCGCCGAAGCCGGTGATCAGCATCGCGATCGACAGGCTGGCTGGCAGCACGCGCTTGTGGAGGTGTTGAAGGGCCTGATTCATCGCAGCTTTGCCTTGTAGGTTGCTTGGACGCCCCTCGGTCAGGGGGTGTGCAGATATTAGGATCAAGTCGAATCAAGTTGTATCGTTGGTAAGTGATCCAGGCCCCGTCCGCGTGAACTTTGGCAACAGATGGGAAAACCCGGTGCTTTTCCGACTCATGCCTCCGGCCCATTGACCGAACGCGGGTGATTCCAATGAAATCAATGGTCTGCAGGTGATCTCCATGCATCCTGCACACCACCCTGCATCTTCGATTAAAGTTTCGATCGAATCTGCCGATAAAGTCCGTGACGGCTGTCTGCACACCCGTGAGTTAATCCATCGAAAGCGACTTGAAACTGCTCGGGAAGGCCGTCGGAATCCCCCGCGCACAAAGGATGTGTCGATCTGAAACCAGTGGTATCGGCGGTCACGCGACGCGGCGCAACCCCCTGTTCCGGTAGGAGCCCTGGGAGGAGTCGGTTCCGATAATCGAGCGCAGCGGTCGCTTCGCGGCCTGGGGCTGTCATGGCTGTCGATCTCGATCTCGATCCCACAATCGACCCGTTGTCCGATGCCGTCGACCGAGCGCTGACGCTGGCCGGCCGTGGCCAGGTCGCCGAGGCGTCGGCAGCGCTCACCGCGGCGATGCGCCATCGCCAGGCCGTCCCGGGCGCGCTCGAGCAGGCGGTGCGCGAACTGCTTGAAGGCGCCGAGCTGATGATGGCGGGGCACTACGAGTCCGCGCTGCGCCAGGCGCTGCCGGCGCTGGAACTGCTCGAGGGCAGCCCGCTGGCGGGTCGCATGGGCTGGGCCTGTTCCGCCGTCGGCTACTGCCTGGGCGCCTTGGGCGACCCGGCGCGCGGCCTGGAGTGGACGGCGCGCGCCGTCGCGCTGGGCGAGCGCAGCGAAGAACGTTTCGATGCCCTGAAAGCCTACTGCGACCAGGGCAGCCTGCTGACCATGCTGCAGCAGCACGAGCAGGCGCGGCAGTCGCTCCAGCGCGCGCTGTTCATCGCGCGCGAACTCGGCCTCCCGCAGGCACAGGCGAACTGTCTCAACGACCTGGCCCTCAGTGGCCTGGAGGTCCTGCGCGACAACGACAGCAGCCTGGACGACGACACCTACGGCCGGCAGGCCCTGCAGGTGCTGGCGCTGGCCGAGGAAGCCAGCGAGATCGCGCTGAAGTGCGGCGCGCGCGGTGCCCTGGCCTGGGCCCATCACCACCGCGCCCGGGCGCTGCTGCTGCTGGGCGATCTGCCGATGGCTGCCAGTGCCCTCGAGGAGGGTGAGGCGCTGTCCCGCGAATACCCGCCCGTGCGCATCGAGGCCCTGCAGACCCGCGCGCTGCTGGCCCAGGCCCACGGCGACGACGGCATGGCGCGCAAGTGCCTGATGCAGGCCCTCAGCTGCTGCAGCGACACGCGCCACGCGCTGGCAGAAGCCCGCGTGCTGCAGCATCTGGTGGGCCTGGAGCACGCCAGCGGGCGGTTGCACGACGCGCTGCAGTGGTCAGAGCGTCGCTACCTGGCGATGGAAGCGCTGTACCAGAAGCGCGTGCGTCTGGCCGTGCGCGCCGCCGAGATCTTCGTCGAAGCCGAACGCGCCCGCCTGGACGTGCTGCGGGCGCGCGAGCGGCAGCTTCAGCTGGAAAGGATCTCCAGCGAGTGGCAGGACGTGGCGCAGCGCGACAGCCTCACCCAGGCGCACAACCGGCGCGGCCTGCAGGTCCATGGCGGCGCACACTTCGGCAGCGGGGCGCCTCTGGCCGTGGCCATGCTGGACCTGGACAACTTCCGACAGGTCAACGACGCCTGCGGCCATGCCGTCGGCGACGCGGTGCTGGTGCGGCTGGCGGCCTTGCTGCGGTCGGCCTGCCGTCCCGAGGACCTGCTGGTGCGCCTGGGCGGCGTGGAGTTCGTGATGCTGATGCCGGGCCTGGGCCGCGAGGCGGCGCTGGCCGCCTGCGAGCGGCTGCGCGACCGTGTCGTCAACGAACCCTGGCAGGCCATGGCGCCGGGCGTGCCGTTCGCGCCCAGCATCGGGCTGGCCTTGCGCGACGAGCACCTGTCGCTCGACGAACTGCTGGCCGACGCCGACGTGGCGCGCTGCACCGCGCGCGCCGCCGGGGGCGACCGCGTGGTGGTCTACCGCCGCAGCGAAGAAGCGCCCGAGTCGCCGGGCGCGGCGGCCTTCCGCGCTTTCACATCCGGCCCTTCCAGGGCACGAGGCGACGTTCCACCCAGCGCATGAGCAGGTCGAACAGGTAGGCCACGACGCCGATCACGACGATGCCCATGATCACGATGTCGGTGCGCAGGAAGTTCGAGGCGTTCAGCACCATCTGACCCAGGCCCACGTTGGCCGCCACCATCTCGGCGGCCACCAGCGTCGTCCAGCCGAAGCCGATGGCGATGCGCATGCCGATCAGGATCTCGGGCAGCGCCGACGGCAGGATGACATGGCGGATCACCTGGTGGTAGGTGGCGCCCATCGAATAGGCGGCGTTGATCTGCTCCTGCGACGCGCTCTTCATGCCCGAGCGTGCGGCCAGCGCCAGCGGCGCGAAGCAGCTCAGGTAGATCAGCAGCACCTTCGGCAGTTCGTCGATGCCGAACCAGATGATGATCAGCGGCAGGTAGCTCAGCGGCGGCAGCGGCCGGTAGAACTCGATCGGCGGGTCGAAGATGCCGCGTGCCACGCGGCTCATGCCCATCGCGATGCCCACCGGCACGGCCGTCAGCACGGCCAGCCAGAAGGCCGCGGCCACGCGCAGGATGCTGGCCAGGAAGTGCTGCCACAGCGGCTTGTCGTTGGCCGTGCCGTTGACGTACTCGACGAACTGCTGGAACACCGCCTGCGGGCTGGGCAGGAACAGCGGCTTGATCCAGCCCATGTTGGTGACCAGCGTCCACAGCGCCAGCAGCGTCACCACCGAGACCACGCTGATCGCGGCGCTGTTGCCCTCGCCCGGCACCTTGAAGGCGCTGGTGCGCGGCGGCGCAGTGCGCGCGGTGGCAGCCGGGGCGGTCGCCGGCGGCGTCGGCACCACCGTCGCCACGACCCTCGCGGGGGCGGCCGATGCCGCGGGATCGGCGTCAGGCATGGGCCGCCTCGCGGTGGTGGATCAGCGACAGCACCTCTTCGCGCATGCGGATGAACTCGGGCTCGCTCTTCACGCGGCGGGCGTCGCCGTGCTGCAGGAACTGGCGCGAGAAGGGCACGTCCTCGTAGATGTGCGTGATGCGGCCCGGGCTGGGGCTCATCACGATCAGCCGCGTGCAGAGGAACAGCGCCTCTTCGACCGAGTGCGTGATGAAGAACACCATCTTGTTCGAGGCCTGCCACGCGTGCAGCAGGATCTCCTGCACGCTCTCGCGCGTGAAGGCGTCGAGCGCGCCCATCGGCTCGTCCATCAGCAGCGCCGCGGGGTCGTTGGCCAGGGCGCGGGCGATGCCCACGCGCTGCTGCATGCCGCCGGACAGTTCGTACACCGCGCGTTCGGCGTACTTTTCCAGGCCCACCAGGGCCAGCTTGTCCATCGCCGTGCGGCGCCGCTGGTCGGCCGGCACGCCGCGCAGCCGAAGGCCCAGCGCGACGTTGTCGATGACGCTCAGCCAGGGCATCAGGGCGTGCTTCTGGAAGACCACGCCGCGGTCGGCGCCCGGGCCCACCACGGGCTGGCCGTCGAGCAGGATCTCGCCGGTGGACGGCGGCAGGAAGCCGGCCAGGCAGTTCAGCAGCGTGGTCTTGCCGCAGCCCGAAGCCCCGAGGGCCACCACGAAGTCGCCCTCGTGCATGGTCAGGTTCACCGCGGCCAGGGCCTGCAGCGTGCCACCCTTGACGGCGTAGTTGACCGTGAGGTCGCGGATGTCGAGCGTGGGCATGGCGGTGACGGGCCCCTGCGGAGGAAAGCGAAAAGGGGCGGCTCTCACCGCCCCCGGGTGTCGCAGCTCAGCCGCGCATCACTTGCCCATGGCCTTCTTCAGGTAGACGTCGGTGACGAAGGCGGCGTAGTTGGGCTTCACCTCCTGGATGCGGCCCTGCTCCTTCAGGAAGGTGGCCGTGCTGGCCATGGCCTTGACCGCGCCGCCGCCCAGCCACTTCGGGCCGACCTGCTCGGCCATGGTCGGGAAGGTGTACAGCCCCATCGTGGCGGGCACGTCCTTGGGGTCGGCCTTGGTCCACTTGGCCACGGCCTTCACCTCGGGCGAGTCGACGGTCCACTTGGCCTTGTTGGCGCGGTAGCGCTCGTCGATCTTGGCCAGCTGCTTGACCAGCTCGACCATGAAGGCCTCGTGCTCGGCGGCCCACTTGGCGTTGACGATGAGGCCGTCGAAGGTGGGGAAGCCCTGTGCGCCGATGGTCTTGGAACTGGCGATGACCTTGCCGTTGCCCTTGATCTTGGTCAGCACCGGGTCCCAGATGAAGGCGGCGTCGATGTCGCCGCGTTCCCAGGCCGCGGCGATCTCGGGCGGGCGCATGTTCATCACGTTGACGCCACGCGCGTCGACGCCTTCGACCTTCATCACCGCCATCAGCTGGTAGTGCGCCGTGCTGACGAAGGGCGTGGCGACCTTCTTGCCCTTCAGGTCCTTGACGGAATTGACGCCGCTGCCGGCGCGCGCGATCAGCGCTTCGGCTTCGGCGATGTCGTCGAGGATCCAGAACAGCTTGATGTCCTGGCCCTGGCTGGCCGCTGCCACGATGGGGCTGGAGCCGGCTTCACCGATGTGCACGTCGCCCGACGCCATGGCCTTGATGACGTCGCCGCCGCCGCCGAACATGCGCCAGTTGATCTTGTAGCCTGTGGCCTTCTCGAGCTCGCCCGACTCCATCAGCACGCGCAGGGGCACCAGCATGTCCTGGTGGGCGAAGGTGACTTCCTTCTTGGCCTGCGCGTGGGCGCCGGAGGCCAGGGTCATCAGGCCGGCCGCCAGGGCTGCGGTGAGCAGGGATGGCCAGGGTGAGCGCTTGATCATCTTCGGGACTCCTCGGTATGGTTCGGGTCGTTCAGGGACGGTGCTTCGCAGCACGAGCCGTGCCAGCGGGCGCAATATGCCCCCGCGTCACCCCGCCCGCGGTGCCAGCCTCGGGTGCAAGGTGGTGCCAGAGTCTAAGGACTTTCCCACGGTGCACCGCCGTCCGCCGGCGTTTCAATGGGGCCGCGAACCGCTGCCTCGCAAGGCGCCGCGCGCCAGGGCCAGCTCGTCGACCGCCCGGCTGAGTGCGGCGATGCCCGGCGCCACCTGCGCCGTGGCGATGGACGACAGGCGCAGGCGGAAGAAGGGGCAGGGGTAGGGCGGCGCGGCGAAGAAGACCTCGCCCGGTTCGATCAGCACGCCGTGGGTGCGGGCCATGCCCGCCAGCTCGCCCGCGTCGACCCAGGCCGGTGCACGCACCCACAGCGAGGCCCCGCCCTGCGGCAGCGTGAACTGGAAGTCGGGCAGGTGCAGTCGCAGGGCCTGTGCCGCCTGGGCCGCGCGCTCCTGCAGGCCCTGGCTGACCCGGCGCGCGTGGCTCTCGTGGTGGCCCAGCGACAGAAACAGCGCGTAGGCCTGCTGCAGGAAGCCGCTGGGGTGACGCACCATCGCATGGCGCAGCAGGCGCAGCTCGGCGATGAGCGCCTTCGGGGCGACCACGAAGCCCAGCCGCAGCGCCGGCGAGAGGCTCTTCGACAGCGAGCCGATGTAGATCACGCGCCCGGCCTTGTCCAGGCTCTTCAGCGCCGGCATCGGGGCGCCGGTGTGCAGGTACTCGGCCTCGTAGTCGTCCTCGATGACGACGGTGTCGTTGGCCTGCGCATGGCGCAGCAGCGCCAGGCGGCGCTCCAGCGGCAGCGTCACCGTGGTGGGGCTCTGGTGAGATGGCGTGACGAACAGGTACTGCAGCGGGGGCAGGCCGTTGACGACCAGGCCCTGGTCGTCCACCGGCAGCGGCAGCACCTGGGTGCCGCGCAGCGCGAAGGTGTTGCGCGCGTGCGGATGGCCGGGCTCTTCCATGCCCAGCGTGGTGGCCGGGTCGAGCAGGGCTTCGGTCAGCAGGTGGAAGGCCTGCTGAGCGCCCACCGTGACGAGGATCTCCTCCTTCAGCGCGAACACGCCGCGCTTGGGCAGCACGCGCTGGCGGATCTGCTCGATCAGCTCGGGCGGGTCGTCGGCATCCAGGTCCACCGTCCACTGCGGCAGCTGTGCCCGCGTCAGCGTGCGCACGCAGCACTCGCGGAAGTCGTCGGTGGGGAAGAGCTCGGGGTCGTGCGTGCCGTAGACGAAGGGGTAGGGCACCTGCTGCCACTGCGGGGGCTTGCTGAGCGTGCGGCGGCCCGCCAGCGAGCGGCGCACGCGCTGCGTCCAGTCGGGTGGCAGGGCGCCGGCCGAGGCCGGGCCCAGGTGGGGTGGCGGCGGCAGCGGCAAGGTGCGTGCGCCGGTCGCCACGAAGACGCCGCTGCGCGGCCGCGACTCGAGGAAGGCTTCGTCGACCAGTTGCTGGTACGAGGCCGTGACGGTGTTGCGGCTGAGGTTCAGCAGCCGCGCCAGGTCGCGCGACGAGGGCATGGCGGCACCGGCTGCCAGCCGTCCTTCGAGGATGGCATTCACGATGGCCAGCCGCAGTCGCGACTGCAGCGTGAGGGCCGGATGCTCGGGCAGCGTGAACAGCTGCTCCCACTGGACGGCACGGGTGCTGCGGGTTGACGACATGGGGCAAGTCTAGAGGCCTTCACGGGCGGCTCGGCCGGGCACGGCGGCGACGCGGTACGCTCGGCCGCATGATCATCGTCGTCGGCTCCATCAACATGGATCTCGTGGCCCGCGTGCCGCACATTCCTGCGCCCGGCGAGACCGTGCTGGGCGGAGCGCTGGCCCACCACCACGGCGGCAAGGGCGCCAACCAGGCCGTGGCCGCGGCACGGCTGGGCGCGGCGGTGGCCTTCGTCGGCGCGGTTGGCGAAGACGCCTTCGGTGGCGAACTGCTGGCCGGCCTGCAGGCCGAAGGCGTCGACGTGCGCGGCACGCGCCGTGTGGCCGGCGCCAGCGGCTGCGCCCTCATCAGCGTGGCCGACGACGGCGAGAACGCCATCGCCGTGCTGCCCGGCGCCAATGCCCACGTGGCGATGCCCGGGCCCGGCGCCTTCGAGGCCGCGGGCGGCTGCCTGCTGCTGCAGCTGGAAGTGCCCCTGCCCGCCGTGATCGCCTGGGCCCGTGCCGCGGCGGCGGCGGGTTGGCGCGTGGTGCTCAACGCCGCGCCGGCGGCGGCGCTGCCCGACGAACTGCTGGCGGCGCTGGACACGCTGGTCGTCAACCAGGGCGAGCTGGCCGCGCTGGTGGGCGGTGCCGCCGGGGCCGAGGCCCTGGCCGCGGTGGCCCGGCGCGGGCCGAAGCGCGTGGTCGTCACGCTCGGTGCGGCGGGCTGCCGCGCCTGGGACGAAGGCCGAGTGGTCGAGGTGCCGGGCCTGGGCGTCGACGTGGTCGACAGCACCGGCGCCGGCGACACCTTCGTCGGCGCGCTGACGGCCGCGCTCGACGCCGGCCAGTCCTTCGGCGTCGCGCTGCGCCAGGCCGTGGTGGCCGGCGCGCTGTCGTGCACCGCGGCGGGCGCGCGCGGCGGCATGCCCGACGCGGCCCGCCTGGCGCAGGCCATGACATCATCGTCCTGAATAGGAGGAACGCCGATGACATCCAACCGCCCCATCCACTGGGCACGCCGCGGTCTTGCGCCGGTCGCCCTGGCCCTGGCCCTGGCCAGCGCGCCCGCGGCCGCGCAGACCCGCAGCCTGGTGGTCAGCACCTACGGCCTGAACGGCGACCTGCTGAAGAAGCACGTCTACGACCCCTTCAAGGCGCGCTGCAAGTGCGAGCTGGTGATCGAGACCGGCAACGTCGCCGAGCGCTTTGCCAAGCTGGAAGCGCGCCGCGCCAACCCCAGCGTCGACCTCATCCAGATGCCCGACTTCACGGCGCTGGAGGCCTCCGGCAAGGGCCTGCTGGCGCCCATCGACGCGGCCAAGGTGAAGAACCTCGACCAGGTCTACGACTTCGCGCGCGATCCGCTGCGCAACCGCGAGGCGGTGGCCTACACCGTCTACTCGGTGGGCCTGGTGGTGCGCACCGACAAGCCCACCGCCAGCATCACCAGCTGGCGCGACCTCTGGCGGCCCGACCTGAAGGGCCACCTGCTGC
>LNFM01004988.1_pt1 | contig 25716 bp, 20 predicted proteins | sample 596031 | NCBI WGS metagenome assembly LNFM01 (sample SAMN04254537, study PRJNA301005) | activated carbon metagenome | isolation source: dual media filters at the Ann Arbor, Michigan drinking water treatment plant | place: USA: Ann Arbor | reverse complement strand
TGGCCTTGTCGATCGCGACGATGCGCAGGCTGATGCGCTTCATGCGCTCGATGTCCATCGAGCCCGAGATCAGCTCGGCGAAGGTGGCCAGGCCCTCCTGCGTCGCGGTGGTGCGCGGCGAGCCGCGGGCCAGCGACTTCAGGTGCGGCTGCTCGCGGCCGTTGAGGCCGGTGAGGGTGTGCACGAAGGCCTCGTGCACCAGCAGCTGGTTGCGGTCGTACTCGCTGAAGCCGGTGTTGGTGCGCAGGCGGATGCGGGTGGAGCTGGCGGCGGCCTTGGCGATCAGCCCGTCGTCGAGCTCGACCCGCACCTTGTGGCCGGTGAAGAACGCATCCACCGCGGCCTGGAGTTCGGCCTGCACGGTTTCGGCCGGCAGTACGTAGTCGGGCTCGACGGCGCGCAGCTCCTGGTCCATTTCGTCCGCCAGGCCGATGAAGTGGGTGGCGGCGTCGAGGTGGGTCGGCCCGTCGCCGGGCAGCATTTCCACCGGGCGGCCGAACAATCGTGTCGAGTACGCGGTGACGCGGTGCGAGCCCACGGCATCGAGCAGGCGCGTGGTGATGCGCCAGCTCTCCGAAGTCAACTGCAGGTAGCGGCCGAGCGGATCGTCGGGGTCGGCCAGCGCGTGCACCTTGTCCAGCTCGTCGCGCACGGCGGCGTAGTCGCCGCGCGGGTACTCGGGCCGGGGCATGTGGATGCGGCCGATCTTCCAGGCCGCCAGGAACTCTTCCTGCAGCCGCGCCGGCCAGCTCACCGACTCCAGCAGCCGGATGCCGCGCACCGCCGCCACCAGGCGCGCGTCGAGCGCGGCGTGGTGTTCCAGCGAGCGCGCGGCCGCGGTCACCGGCGACCCAGCTTGTCCTTGGTGCGCCGGTGCTTGTTCTTCAGCGCCAGTGCTTCCTCGGCGCGGCGGGCCGCCTGGGTGACGGCGGCGGCCTCGGCTTCGTCGCGCAGCTTCACGTAGTTCAGGTAGCGGGCCTCGTCGAGCGTGCCGTCCTCGATGGCCGCGCGCACCGCGCAGCCGGGCTCGTTGCCGTGCACGCAGTCGCGGAAGCGGCAGCCGGCGCCCAGCGCCTCGATGTCCTCGAAGGCATCGACGATGTCCTCGTCGCCGCTGAGCTTGACCTCGCGCATGCCCGGCGTGTCGATCAGGCAGCCGCCCTGCGGCAGCGGCGTCAGCACGCGGAAGGTGGTGGTGTGGCGGCCGCGCGAGTCGTTGCCGCGCACGGCATTGGTCTTCATCTTCTCGCGGCCCAGCAGCGTGTTGGTGAGCGTGGACTTGCCGGCGCCCGAGCTGCCCACCAGCACCACGGTCTGGCCAGGCCCGAGGTAGGGATGCAGCTCGGCGACGCTGGCCGGGTCCTTGGCGTTGATGGCGTGGATCGGCACGCCGGACTCCTCGACCTCCATCAGCAGGTCGATGCAGTCCTCGACGATCTCGCACTCGTCGGCCTTGGTCAGCACCAGCACCGGGTCGGCGCCGCTGGCGCGGATCACGACTAGGTAGCGCTCGATGCGGCGCGGGTTGAAGTCCTGGTCCAGGCCGACCACCACCAGCACGTGGTCCACGTTCGCGGCGATCAGCTGCTGGCGGTGGTGCTCGCCGGCGGCGCCGCGCTTGAGCAGGGCGTGGCGCGGCAGCAGGGCGAGGATGTTCTTGCCGGCCTCGTCCAGCGTGACCCAATCGCCGACCGCGGCGCGCTGTTCGGGCGGGCAGCGCGGCCGGGTCCAGGGCAACGGCGGCTGCACCTTCAGCACTTCATCGGCGCGGGTGGCCACGTCGTAGGCGCTGCGGTGCTGGCCGACCACGCGGGCCAGGCGGGCGCCGGGGGCGGCGGCGAGGGCCTCGCGGCGGGCGTCGTCATCGGGCCAGCCGATGGGGCGCAGGAGGTCGAGGGCTTCGGGGGTTGGCTGCATTGCCGGGGATGATAGCGCCCCTTCGAACACGCTCCGCTCACCGGGCGGCGGTCAGGCTGTGGCCATGGAACGTTTCGGTACCGTCGTGCTCGTCCTCGCCGCCCTGGGTTTCCTGGGGTTCGGCATCGCCATCGTGGCCGCCCCGGAGGCGGTGTTGGCGCCGGTCGGGATCAGCGGCACCGCGGCCGGGCTGGTCGAGCTGCGCGCCTTCTACGGCGGGCTCGAACTCGGCCTGGCCGCGTTCCTGTTCGCCTGCGCGGCCCAGCCCGCCTGGCGCGCCCCCGGCCTCTGGGCCGTGGCCCTGGCCAATGGCGGCATCGCCGCGGCCCGGCTGCTGGGCATCGGCCTGACCGGGGAGTTCACCGGCTTCTTCGCCGCGGCCCTGGTCTGGGAGATCGGCTTCACGCTGGCGGCGGTGGTGGCCCTGCGCGGCCGGACCGGCTGAACAAAACCGGCTGAAAGCGCGTCAAGATTCCGTTAACCTCGGCCCAGCACCCTGGTCCGAGTCCCCTGCAACATGCCCCACACGCCCCTGCCGACCCGCGAAAGCCTGCGCGAGGTCCGTTATGACATCCGCGGCGAACTGTCCCGCCGCGCCCGCGAACTCGAGGGCCAGGGCCGCCAGCTGATCCGCCTGAACATCGGCAACCCCGGCGCCTTCGGCTTCCGCGCACCCGCCCACCTGCAGGACGCGCTTTCCGCCTGCGTCGGCGAATCGGATCCCTACACCCACCAGCAGGGCCTGCCGGTGGCCCGCGAGGCCCTGGCCGAACTGCACCGCCGGCGCGGCACCCCCAACGCCAGCGCCGAGCGCGTGTTCATTGGCAACGGCGTCAGCGAACTGATCGACATCTCGCTGCGCGCCCTGCTCAATCCCGGCGAGGAAGTGCTGCTGCCCTCGCCCGACTACCCGCTGTGGAGCGCCGCCACCATCCTCAACCAGGGCCGGCCGGTGTACTACCGCTGCGCCCCGCAGAACGGCTTCCTGCCCGACCCGGACGAGATCGAGAAGCTGGTGACGCCGCGCACCCGCGTGCTGGTGGTGATCAACCCGAACAACCCCACCGGCGCCAGCTACCCGCGCGAGCTGCTGCAAAGGCTCGTGGCGATCGCGGCGAAGCACAAGCTGCTGCTGATGGCCGACGAGATCTACGACGGCATCCTGTACGACGAGGCCACGTTCACCCCGCTGGCGCCGCTGGCGGGCGACGTGCCCTGCCTGAGCTTCGGCGGTCTGTCGAAGGTGTGGCGCGCCTGCGGCTGGCGCGTCGGCTGGGCGGTGCTTTCCGGCGACCCGGTGACGGTGGGCGACTACCACCACGCCATGGACCTGCTCAGCGCGCTGCGCCTGTGCGCCAACGTGCCGGCGCAGTTCGCGGTGCCGGCGGCGCTGTCGGGCCCGGAGACCATCCTGGAACTCACCCGCCCCGGCGGCCGCCTGCATGAATCGCGGCGCGCGGTGGTGGAATGCTGCGAGGCCAGCGAGCACCTGTCGCTGGTGGCGCCGGCCGGCGCGCTGTATGCCTTCCCGGAGGTCATCGGCGACGCCGCGGTGGACTTCGACGACCAGGCCTTCGCGCTCGAGCTGCTGGAAACCGAGGACGTGCTGGTGGTGCCGGGCAGCGGCTTCAACGTGCCGGGCTCGCGCCATTTCCGCGTGACGCTGCTGCCGGAGGCGGGGCTGGTGCGCGAAGTGTTCGCGCGCATCGACCGCGCGCTGGGCAAGCACGCCGCGCGGGCCCGCGCGCGCCACGTGGCCTGAAACCCGATGTCCGCGCCGCTCTCCTACCTGGCGCTCGGCGACTCCTACACCATCGGCGAGTCGGTGCCCGAGGCCGGGCGCTGGCCCGTGCAGCTGGCCGCGGCGCTGCGGGCGCAAGGCATCGCGCTGGAAGACCCACGCATCATCGCCACCACCGGCTGGACCACCGATGAGCTCTCGGCGGCGATGGATGCCGCCGAACCGCTGGGACGGCATGACGTCGTGTCGCTGCTGGTGGGCGTGAACAACCAGTACCGCGGCTGGAACCTGGGCGAATACCGGGTCGAGTTCGCCGACCTGCTCGACCGCGCCATCGCCCTGGCCGGCGACCGCCCCGGCCGCGTGCTGGTGCTGTCGATCCCGGATTGGGGCGTGACGCCCTTCGGCCAGGCCAGCGGCCGCGACACCGCCGAGATCGCCCGCCAGCTCGACGCCTTCAACGCCGCCGCCGCCGACGAATGCGCGGCGCGCGAGGTCGCCTTCGTGGACATCACCCCGGTCAGCCGCGAGCGCGGCGCCGAGCCCGGCATGGTGGCCGACGACGGCCTGCACCCCTCCGCCGCGATGTACACCGAGTGGACCCGCCTCGCCCTTCCCGTCGCCCGGGTGCTCCTGGCCTGACCTCCACCCGGCACAGGGACCGCTCGCTCGCCTGCCTGGGTTCTTTCGCTTCGGTGGGGCGTCTGTTTTTGAACGCGGATCAGAGCGGATGGACGCGGATAAAAGCGGATTTTTTAAGTTTTGACCGGCGAGTAGCCGGGCAGTGGCTTCGGATGACGGGCGCTTCCAGGACAGCCTCCGCGCCCTCGACGGGAGACTGCCGAGACCGCGTGCTTGCGCCCGATCCGGACCTGCACGCCTGATGCTTCCCTGACATTTTCCATCCGCTCTTATCCGCGTCCATCCGCTCTGATCCGCGTTCAAACGTTGGAACCCGACCCGCGCGAGCGCCGCACCCCCGGGGTTCATGCCCCGGGAGTAAAATGGCGGCCTTACCTACCGGAGCCGGCCATGTCCCTGTCCCCTGAAACGCGCGCGCGCATCGAATCGATCCTCGCGGCGAACCACGTCGTGCTCTTCATGAAGGGCGAGCCGCGCGCGCCGCAGTGCGGCTTCTCGGCCAAGGCCGTGGGCATCCTCGGCGGCCTGCTGCCGTCCTTCGGCCACGTCGACGTGCTGGCCGACCCTGAGATCCGCGAGGGCATCAAGGTCTACGGCCAGTGGCCGACCATCCCGCAGCTGTACGTCGGCGGCGAGCTGCTGGGCGGCAGCGACATCATCGAGCAGATGCTCAACAGCGGCGAGCTGCACGAGGCGCTGGGCCTGGCCGCGCCGGACCGCACTCCGCCCCGGATCGAGGTCACCCCCGCCGCCGCCGAAGCCATCCAGCGGGCGATGGACGGCGCCGACGAGGGCGCGGTGCTGCACCTTTCGGTCGACCCGCGCTTCAACGCCCGCTTCGAGCTCAAGCCGGCCAGCGGCCAGGAAATCGTGGCCGAAGCGGCCGGCCTGCGTCTCCACATGGACCTGGCCAGCGCGCCGCGCGCACAGGGCCTGCGCATCGACTGGGTCGACGGCCCGCGCGGCGCCGGCCTGGCCATCCACAACCCGAACGCGCCGCCGCCGGTGAAGTCGATGTCGGTGCAGCAGCTGCACGACCACATCATCGCCGGCACCCTCGACGTGGTGGACGTGCGCCCGGCCCACGCCCGTGCCCTGGCGCCGTTCCCGCACCCGCACGAGGTGCTGGACGAGGACAGCCGCGAGCGCCTGGAGGCCCTGCCCAAGGACCTGCCCATTGCCTTCCTTTGCCACCACGGCCAGAGCAGCCGGCAGGCGGCCGAGTACTTCCGCGGCCTGGGCTTCCATGACCTCTACAACGTCGAGGGCGGCATCGACGCCTGGTCGGTGGAGATCGACCCCTCCGTCCCCCGCTACTGAACCGGTTAGCAATGCTTACGTACGGCCCGTGGCGGCCGTAGAGCAATTACGCTAATTTACGGTCATCTGCAGGCCAGCCCGGCCAAAGGTGCGCGCATCCGGGTCCGGCCCCGACCGAGGAGAGGATGGATGCGTAATTGGATCGTGGTGCCGATGGCCCTGGCCCTCGCCGCCTGCGGCGGTGGCGACGGCGCCGCTGGCGGGACGCCCGGCGGCCTGGCCGCCGAGGCCTGCAAGGACGCCGCCGAATCGCGGCTGGGCGGCAAGCTTTACGAACTCGACACCGCCGCGCTGGCCGCCAGCATGCGCGACGCGCCCAACGGCGAGAAATTCCTGACCGCGCCGATCACCATCGAGCCCGGCCTGACGTCGGAAGTGAAGCAGATCGTCGAGTGCACGGTACGCTTCAGCGACGCCAAGCCGCAGCCCGACGTCGTCGGCTTCGTCTTCAACTGGTAGGCGTCATTCGTCGAAGCGCAGGTGCTTGACGGACTTGCCGTGGCGGCGGATAAGGCGCAGCGCCTCGATGCCGATCTGGATGTGGCGCTCGACGAAGTGCTCGGTGACCACGCGGTCCGAGGCCTCGGTCTTCACGCCTTCCGGGATCATCGGCTGGTCCGACACCAGCAAGAGCGCGCCCGACGGAATGGAGTTGGCGAAGCCCGCCGAGAAGATCGTGGCGGTCTCCATGTCGATGGCCATGCAGCGCAGCTTGCGCAGGTATTCCTTGAACGCGGCGTCGTGCTCCCAGACGCGGCGGTTGGTGGTGAACACCGTGCCGGTCCAGTAGTCGTGCTCGAGGTCGCGGATCATGGTGGACACCGCGCGCTGCAGCGCGAACGCCGGTAGCGCCGGCACTTCCGGCGGCAGGTAGTCGTTGCTGGTGCCCTCGCCGCGGATGGCGGCGATCGGCAGCACCAGGTCGCCCAGCTGGTTCTTGCGCTTGAGGCCGCCGCACTTGCCCAGGAAGAGCACCGCCTTCGGGCTGACCGCCGAGAGCAGGTCCATCACCGTGGCCGCATTGGCGCTGCCCATGCCGAAGTTGATCATGGTGATGCCGTCGGCGGTGGCGCTGGGCATCGGCCGGTCGGTGCCCAGGATCGGGGCGCCGGTGAGGCGGGAGAAGGTGTTGAGGTAGCCGCCGAAGTTGGTCAGCAGCACGTGCTCGCCGAAGTCGGCCAGGGGCACGCCGGTGTAGCGGGGAAGCCAATTGCTGACGATCTCGTTCTTGTCTTTCACGTGTCGTTTTCCTTGTTGTTGTTTTTCTACGCCTTGCCTGGCCATTCTGCCACGCGGTGCTTGAACCGTGACCGGATGGACTTGGCAAGCGCCCGGCCCTGCGGCTAGGGTGCGTCGATCACTGGGGAGACCACGATGTCCATCCGAACCAAGGCCAGCCTTTTGGCCGCAGCCCTGCTCGCCCTGCCGATGCTGGCGGGCGCGGCGCAGACGCCCTACGCCAGCACTTACCAGCCCGTGGCCTCGGGCCCGGTGCTGATCCGCAATGCCACTGTCCTGACCGGCGACGGCCAGCGCCTCGAAGGCGCCGACGTGCTGATGCGCGACGGCCGCATCGCCGCGGTCGGCCCCGGCCTGGAGGCCGCCGGCGCCACCGTCGTGGACGCCAGCGGCAAGTGGGTCACGCCCGGCATCATCGACGTGCACTCGCACCTGGGCGTGTACCCCAGCCCCGGCGCGGCCGCGCACTCCGACGGCAACGAGATGACCACGCCCGTGACCTCCCAAGTCTGGGCCGAGCACGCGGTGTGGCCGCAGGACCCGGGCTTCGCCACCGCGCTGGCCGGCGGCGTGACCTCGATGATGATCCTGCCCGGCTCGGGCAACCTGATCGGCGGCCGCGGCGTGGTGCTTAAGAACGTGGCCGCCACCACCATGCAGCAGATGAAGTTCCCCGGGGCCCCGCACAGCGTGAAGATGGCCTGCGGCGAGAACCCCAAGCGCTACTACGGTGGCCGCGGCCAGTCGCCCATGACCCGCATGGGCAACATGGCCGGCTACCGCGCCGCCTTCATCGAGGCGCAGAAGTACCGCGCCGCCTGGGACAAGTACGAGGCCGCCAGCGCCGAGTCCGGCCGCGGCCGTGGCAAGGGCAACGGCGGCGCCGAGAAGCCGGCCCAGGACCTGCGCCTGGAAACCCTGGCCGGGGTGATGCGCGGCGACATCACCGTGCAGATCCACTGCTACCGCGCCGATGAAATGGCGCTGATGATGGACCTGGCCAAGGAGTTCGACTTCAAGATCGCCGCCTTCCACCACGGCGTCGAGGCCTACAAGCTGGCCGACGAACTCGCCGCGGAAGGCATCTGCGGCGCGCTGTGGGCCGACTGGTGGGGCTTCAAGATGGAGGCCTACGACGGCATCCAGGAGAACATCGCCCTGGTGGATCGCCCGAAGAACAGCTGCGCGGTGGTGCACTCCGATTCCGCCGAAGGCATCCAGCGCCTGAACCAGGAAGCCGCGAAGGTGATGGTGCGCGGCGAGCGCGTCGGCCTGAAGCTGCCGCCCGAGCACGCCATCCGCTGGATCACCACCAACGCCGCGCGTGCGATCGGCGTCGCCGACCAGACCGGCCTGCTGGCCGAAGGCAAGATGGCCGACGTGGTGGTGTGGAACGGCAATCCCTTCAGCGTTTATGCCAAGGCCGAGCGCGTCTACGTCGACGGCGCCCTGCTCTACGACCGCGCCGACCCGTCGAGGCAGCCGGTCACCGACTTCATGCTGGGCCAGGAGGTGTCGCCGTGAAGCGCCTGCTCGTTTGCCTCGTCCTCGCCGCCGCGCTGCCCGCGGCCGCCCAGGACCTGCTGATCCGCGACGCCACCGTGCACACCGCCGGTGCCCGCGGCACCCTCAAGAACCACGACGTGCTGGTGCAGGGCGGCGTGGTGCGCCAGGTCGGCCCCGGCCTGGCCGCGCCGGCCGGCGTCACCGTGGTCGAAGCCAAGGGCCGGCCGCTGACGCCGGGCCTGTTCGGTGGCCTCACGGGCCTGGGCATCGAGGAAGTGTCGGGCGAATCCGCCACCGTCGACCACACGCTGGCGCTCGGCGTGGCGCCGAATGCGCACGAGCCCACCTGGCGCCCCGAGTTCGACGTGGACGTCGCCTTCAACCCGAACTCCGCCGCGATCGGCGTGAACCGGGTCGAGGGCATCACCTTCACCGTGCTCTCGCCCAGCAGCACCGCGGGCGGCAGCTTCGTCGCCGGCCAGGGCAGCGCGGTGGTGCTCGACGGCCGCTTCGACGCCGCGCTGGGCAACAGCCGCAGCCTGTTCGTGAACCTGGGCGGCGGCGCCTCGCCGCTGTCCGGCGGCAGCCGTGCCGGCCAGTGGATGCTGCTCGAGCAGGCGGTGGCCGAGGCCCGCAGCGGCGCCGATGACGGCCTGCTGACCCGCTCCGGCCGCGCCGCGCTGCAGCGCTACCTGGCCGGTGGCCGGGTCGTGTTCCAGGTCGACCGCGCGGCGGACATCCGCCAGGCCCTGGCATTCAGCAAGAAGCACGGCCTCAAGCCGGTGATCGCCGGCGGCGCCGAGGCCTGGATGGTCGCGGCCGAACTCAAGGCCGCGAACGCACCGGTGCTGCTCGATGCGCTCGTCAACCTGCCATCGAGCTTCGACGCGCTGGGCTCGTCCCTCGAGAACGCCGCGCGCCTGCACCGCGCCGGCGTGCCGGTGGCGTTCTCGCAGGCGGGCGACGCCACCCACAACGCCCGCAAGGTGCGCCAGCTGGCCGGCGTCGCCGTCGCCAACGGCCTGCCGTGGGAAGCCGGCCTGGCCGGGCTGACCGCGGTTCCGGCGCAGGTGTTCGGCGTGTCGGCCCAGCGAGGCCGCATCGAGCCGGGCCAGGTCGCCGACCTGGTGCTGTGGTCGGGCGATCCGCTGGAAGTGAACACGGTCGCCGAGCAGGTCTGGTTCGACGGCCGCGCCGCCAGCATGCGCTCGCGCCAGACCGAGCTGCGCGACCGCTACCTGGCGCCCAAGGGCAGCCTGCCCCGCGCCTACTCCGGCCGCTGATGGCCGCGTGACCCTGCGCCCTCCCCGGGAGACCGGGGAGGGCGTAGTCTTTTGGGGCCGGCGCCGCGGGGAGCCGTGCCGGCATCCATCCACACGGGGAGACGTGCGATGCCGGAGTTCAATGTCTGGGCGGTGCTGGTGGCCGCGCTATCGGGGTTCGTGCTGGGCGGGCTGTGGTATTCGCCGGTGCTGTTCGGCAAGGCCTGGCAGCGCGAGACCGGCCTGAGTGACGAGGTGCTCGCCAAGGGCAACATGGCGCTGATCTTCGGCACCACCTTCGTGCTGTGCCTGGTGGCCAGCGCGGTGTTCGCGATGTTCCTGGGGCCGAAGCCCAGTCTGGAACTCGGCGTGGGCGCCGGCTTCGCGGCGGGTCTGTGCTGGGTCACGGCCAGCTTCGGCATCAACTACCTGTTCGAGCGCAAGTCGCTTCGGTTGTTCCTGATCAACGGCGGATACCACACGCTGCAGTTCACCCTGATCGGGGCGGTGCTGGCGCTCTGGCCGGTGGACGCAAGCCTGACGTAGGGGAAGGTCGTGCGGCGCGCCGGCAAGGCCGGCGCCGTGGGCCGGTTCGCCGGTCAGTTCGGCCCGAAGCTGCCTTCGGCCGCGACCACCATGTTGCGGCCGGAGTCCTTGGCGACGTACATCGCGCGATCGGCGCGGTCGACCAGGGCGTCCAGCGGTTCGGCCTCGCCCAGGTATTCGGCGACGCCGATGCTGACCGTGAGCTCGACCACTTCCTCGCCGACCACCTGGCAGTGCTGCTGCACCGCCATGCGGATGCGCTCGCCGACCGCGATGGCGTTCACCCGGCGCGCGCCCGGCAGCGCGACCGCGAACTCCTCGCCCCCCATGCGGCCCAGGATGTCGCCGCCGCGCAGCTCGGCCGCCACCGTCGTGGCCACGGCCTTCAGGCATTCGTCGCCAACGTGGTGGCCCAGGCTGTCGTTGATCAGCTTGAACAGGTCGATGTCGAAGAACAGCACCGACAGCGGGCGCGGCGGCTGCGCCTCGCGGGCATCCGAGGCGAGCTGCTCGAGCCGCCCGCGCCAGGCGCCGCGGTTGAGCACGCCGGTGAGCGGGTCACGCTCGGAGCTCTGCTTCACGCGCGAGGCTTCGGCCCGGGCGTGGTCGCGCTCTTCGAGCAGGCGGCGCATGCGGCCGAGCAGTTCGCGCACCAGCAGCAGGCCCCAGGCCAGCACCGCGATGGCCAGCACCAGCCCGACCAGGGGCCAACGCCCGGCCAGCCAGGCGCCCGCCAACAGCAAGGCGACACTGGCACCGGCGTAAGGCAGCCAGGCTGCGCCCGGCACCATGCGCTGCGTCAGCACGCGCGAGGCGAGGGCCAGGGCGGCGGCCAGGGCCGCGGCGAAGCCAAGCGCGAACCAGAGCGCCGTCACCTGCCCGGACGGAGCGGCCGCGAACGCGGGCGTCGCCGCCATCAACAGGGACAGCGGCGCGGTGGCGGAAATGCGGCGAGGGCGGTGGGAAGGCCTCATGGGGCTACTGTCGGCCACCGCGCCCCCCGAAACAAGCGACTGTTTCGCTTGGCATTTGGATATCGCCAACCGGCTCACGCTTTCACCGGCCCATGACCTTCGGCCTAGGGGGTTCGGGGGTGCTTGGCCTAGCATCGGCGGGTCCCTTTCCCGGAGTCGCCCATGCCGTCCCGTCCGCTCGCGCTTGCCGTCCTGATCAGCCTCGGCCTGTCCACCCCCGCCACCGCCGCCGAGTCCAAATGGGACGTCAACGCCGCCCACGCCAAGGGCAAGGTGGTCAGCTTCAGCACCGACGAAGGCACCTGGCTCGACCTCGACGTCAGCCCGGACGGGCGCCGCATCGTGTTCTCGATGCTTGGCGACATCTACAGCCTGCCGATCACCGGCGGCCAGGCGCAGCGCATCACCCGCGGCGCGGCCTGGGACATCCAGCCGCGCTTTTCGCCCGACGGCAGCGAGATCGCCTTCACCTCCGACCGCGGCGGCGGCAACAACCTCTGGCGCATGAAGGCCGACGGCAGCGGCGCTACGGCGGTCAGCAAGGAAGACTTCCGCCTGCTCAACAACCCGGCCTGGACGCCGGACGGCCAGTTCATCGTCGGCCGCAAGCACTTCACTTCGCAGCGCTCGCTGGGCGCGGGCGAACTGTGGATGTACCACCGCGACGGCGGCGCCGGCCTGCAGCTGACCAAGCGCAAGAACGACCAGCAGGACCAGGGCGAACCGGCGTTCTCGCCCGACGGCCGCTACCTGTATTTCTCCGAGGACATGAGCCCGGGCGGTGCGTTCGACTACAACCGGAACGTGCACGACATGATCTACGCGATCCGGCGCCTGGACCGCGAGACCGGCGAGATCGAGAACGTGGTGTCCAGCGCCGGCGGCGCGGTGCGGCCGCAGCCCTCGCCCGACGGCAAGTCGCTGGCGTTCGTGAAGCGCGTGCGCGACAAGTCGGTGCTGCACCTGCTCGACCTGGAATCCGGCGAGGTGCGCGCGGTCTGGGACGGCCTTTCGCACGACCAGCAGGAAGCCTGGGCGATCTTCGGGCCTTACCCCAATTTCGACTGGCTGCCGGACTCGAAGTCGGTGGTGGTCTGGGGCCAGGGCAAGTTCTGGCACGTGGACATGGCCAGCGGCACGGCGAAGAACGTGCCGTTCACCGCCGAGGTCTCGCAGACGGTGCTGCCGGCGCTGCGCGCCGACCAGTCCGCGGCCTTCGACGGCGACAGCTTCTCGCCGCGCATGATTCGCGACGTGGCCACCAGCCCCGATGGCCGCACGCTGGTCTTCCACGCGGTCGGCCAGCTGTGGACCAAGGCGCTGCCCGGCGGCGCCCCCAAGCGCCTGACCCAGGACGGCGCCAACTTCGAGTACCAGCCGGCCTTCAGCCCGGACGGACGCAAGCTGCTGTACACGACCTGGTCGGATGAAAAGATGGGCGCGATCCGCGAGCTCGACCTGGCCACCGGCCAGTCGCGCCTGCTGACGACGCAGCCGGGCTTCTACTACGGCCCGCGATACTCGCGCGACGGCGCCCGCATCGTGTATTCGCGCCAGGGCGGCAGCGGCCTCACCGGCAGCCTGTGGAGCGGCACCCGCGGCGTGTTCGTGGTGCCGGCGGCCGGCGGCGACGCCGTGCAGGTCGCGAAGAACGGCGCCGACCCGCAGTTCTCGGCCGACGGCCAGCGCGTGTTCTTCCTCACCGGCGGCGGCCTCGAGAAGAAGCTGATGAGCGTCGGCCTCAACGGCGAGCTGCCGCGCGAAGTGTTCAACCTCAAGTACGTGGACCACGTGGCGATCAGCCCGGACGGCAAGTCCGTCGCCTTCACCGAGCTGTTCAACGGCTACGTGGCGCCGCTGCCGCTCACCGGCGGTTCGATCGAGCTCAACAAGGACACCAAGGCCATCCCGGTGACCGCGCTGGGCACCGACATGGGCAGCTACCTGCACTGGGGCGCCGATTCGAAGTCGGTGCACTGGATCGTGGGCGACCGCTACCACTCGCGCGCGCTGGGGGCTTCGAAGGCCGACGGCGGCGTGGTGGTGGGCCTGCGCCTGCCGACCGACCGCCCGGCCGATACGTTCGCGCTGGTCGGCGGCCGCGTGGTGACGATGCGCAACGCCAACAGCGCCGAGGAAGTGATCGAGGACGGCGTGGTGGTGGTGCGCGGCGAGCGCATCGTGGCGGTGGGCAAGCGCGGCGACGTGGCCATCCCGGCCGGCGCGCGCGAGGTGGACGTGTCGGGCAAGACCGTGTTCCCGGGCATCGTGGACGCGCACGCGCACGCGGCGCACTTCGGCCAGGGCGTGGTCCCGCAGCAGAACTGGGCCTACCACGCCAACCTCGCCTTCGGCATCACCACCATGCACGACCCGTCGGCGACCACCGAGTTCGTGTTCTCGCAGTCCGAGCTGGTGAAGGCCGGGCGCATGGTCGGGCCGCGCGTGTTCTCGACCGGCACCATCCTTTACGGCGCCGATGGCGACTTCAAGGCGGTGGTGAACTCGATCGACGACGCCCGCGGCCACCTGCGCCGCATGCAGGCGAACGGGGCCTTCTCGGTCAAGTCGTACAACCAGCCCAGGCGCGACCAGCGCCAGCAGATCAACCAGGCCGCGCGCGAGCTGGGCATGCTGGTGGTGGAGGAAGGCGGCTCCACGTTCCACCACAACATGACCATGATCGTGGACGGCGTCACCGGCGTGGAGCACAACATCCCGATCGCGCCGCTGTACAAGGACGTGACCGAGCTGTGGCGCAACACCCAGGTCGGCAACACGCCGACCCTGGTGGTGAACTACGGCGGCCTGAACGCCGAGCGCTACTGGTACGCCCGCGACAACGTCTGGGAGAACGAGCGCCTGCTGCGCTTCTTCCCGAAGAACTCGCTCTACGGCCAGACCATCCGCCGCGACACCGCGCCGGAGTGGGACTACTACCACGTGGAAGTGGCCAAGGCGGCCAAGCAGCTGCGCGACAACGGCACGCTGATCCTGGTCGGCGGCCACGGCCAGCTGCAAGGCATGGCGCCGCACTGGGAGATCTGGTCGCTGGCCCAGGGCGGGTTCTCGCCGTGGGAAGCGCTGCGCGCGGCCACCATCGACGGCGCGGCCTACCTGGGCCTGGCGAAGGAAATCGGCTCGCTCGAGGCCGGCAAGCGCGCCGACCTGGTGGTGGTGGACGGCAACCCGCTGGCCGACATCCGCCGGAGCGACGACACCGCGCTGGTGATGGTCAACGGCCGCCTGTTCAACGCCGCCGACATGTCCGAGATCGGCGGCCAGCAGCGCCCGGCCCCGACCTTCTTCTGGCAGCGCCAGGGCAACGGCGTCCAGGTGGGCGTCGAATACGGCCCCACCGCCCCCTGCCACTGCCCCAAGTCCGGCACCCAACACCCCCACTAACCCCAGCAAATGAACCTGGTTCAATTATTTATGGCTAGTCGATTCATCGTGCGGTTGAACGATCCGGCGCTGGCGCGCGGGGAGGAGCCGACACTTTCTTTCCAGTCCTCGGGGGCCGAGGGCCTCGCGGCGGAACTGGAGGCGGCGCTGCGGACGCCGGCGCTGTTCGAGCGCTGGCGCGCGATGCAGGACGAGCCCGACGAGGTCGACCAGTCGCTGGGCGCCGTCGACCCCGAGGCCCGCGTCACCGGCGTGCAGCGCGACCTCAAGATCGAGCTCGAGGCGCGCACGGCGCTGTCGCACGGCGTGTTCCGGCACCGCATGCGGCTGCTGGCGGGCAGCCACTGGGAGCTGGCCGACGTGCGCTTCGGGTGAACTTCAACCGGTGTTCTGCACGCCGGCGGCGATGCCGTTCACGGTGGTCACCAGCGCGTGGAACAGCGCGTCTTCGGGGCGGCCGGCCGCGCGCCAGCGCGCCAGCAGGTCCACCTGCAGCAGGCTGATCGGATCCACGTAGGGATTGCGCAGGCGGATCGACTCGCGCAGGCGGAAATCGTTCGCCAGCAGTTCGTCGGTGCCCTTGAGCGCGAGGATGGTGTCGCGGGTGCGGGCGAACTCGGCGGCGATGCCGGGGAAGAACGCGTCGTGGGCGTCGCCGGCCAGGCGCGAGTAGTGCTCGAAGATGCCGAGGTCCGACTTGGCCAGCACCATCTCGACATCGTCCACCAGCGTGGCGAAGAACGGCCAGTCACGCGCCATCTCGGCCACGGCGTCCCGGCCGTGGGTTTCCACCGCACTCGCCAGGCCGGTGCCGACGCCCAGCCACGCGGTCAGCCCGCAGCGGTTCTGCGACCAGGCGAACACCCACGGAATCGCCCGCAGCGACGACACCCCGCCCGCCTGCCCGCGCTTGCTCGGCCGCGAGCCGATGCGCAAGCGCTCGATGACGTCGATCGGCGTGGCCGCGCGGAAGTAATCGACGAAGCCAGGTGATTCGTAAACCAGCCCGCGGTAGTGCGCGCGCGCCGCCGTGGCGATCCCCGCCGCCATTGCCCGCCACGCCGCCTCGCGCGGCTCCGGCGCGCGCGGACGCAGGCTGGCGCGCAGCACGGCGCCGCTCACCTGCTCGAGGTTGCGCAGCGCAATGGCGCGGATGCCGTACTTGCGATGGATGACCTCGCCTTGCTCGGTCAGGCGCAGGCTGCCGTCGACCGAACCGCGCGGCGCGGCGATGACGGCGCGTTCGGTCTTGCCGCCACCGCGCGACAGCGACCCGCCGCGACCGTGGAAGAACGCGATGCGCACGCCGGCCTCGGCCGCCAGCGCGGTCAGCTGCACCTGGGTCTGCTGCAGCGCCCAGCGCGAAGCGACCAGGCCGCCGTCCTTGGCGCTGTCGGAATAGCCCAGCATCACGATCTGGCGGTCGCCGCGCGCGCGCAGGTGCTCGCGATACACGGGGTCCGCGAACAGCGAGCGCAGCGTTTCGGCGGCGGCCTGCAGGTCGTCCACGGTTTCGAACAGCGGCGCAACGTCGAGCGGCACCGCCCCCTGCCCGTCCACGCAGCCGGCGATGCGCGCCAGCGCCAGCACCGCCAGCGCATCGGCGGCGCTGCGGCTCATGCTGATGATGTAGGGGCCGAAGGCGCGCGGGCCGTAGCGCGGGAGCGACTCGGCGACGGTGCGGAAGACGTCGAGCACGCGGGCGGAGGTTTCGCTCCCTTCGGGAGCGTTCGGGCTTGAAGGCCCTCCTACATGCGGCTCCTGTAGGAGGGCCTTCAGGCCCGACTGTCCGGAGTCGATCAGCTGGCGCAGCCGTGCCGCCCTGTCCTGCCAGCCGCGCTCAGGCCACTCGCCATCGCCCAGCAGCTCCGCCAGCGCCAGGTCGTGCTGCGACGACTCCTGCCGAAGGTCCAGCGTGGCCAGATGGAACCCGAACGCCTCCGCACGCCGCCGCAGCCGCCGCACCGCGAAGCCGCCGGCGTGTTCGCCACGATGCGCCGCCAGGCTGGCCTCCATCAGCCGGAGGTCGTCGAGCAAGCCGGTGGCGTCCTCGTAGCCCTCGCGCTTGTCCTGCGCCGTGGCGGCCAGGCGCGCCGACACCAGCGCCGCGAAGCGGCGGTAGGGCATGTCGGCGTGGCGGGCCTTGATCTTGTCGGCGGCCTTGGGGAAGCGGCGCGCGTAGTCGTCGGCGCGTTGCACCAGCCCGGCCGACACGCCGACGCGGCCGGAGGACTGGCTCAGCACCTCGCCCAGGCGCGCCAGGTCGCGCCGGTAGTTCGCCAGCACCAGCGCGCGCTGGCCCGACAGCGTGGCCTCGATGGTGGCGGCACCCACGTTCGGGTTGCCGTCCATGTCGCCGCCGACCCAGGAGCCGAAGCCCAACAGCGGCGGCAGCGGCGGGGCGTCGTCGCCGTACACCGACTGCAGCGCATCCTCGAATACTTCGTGGAAGACCGGCAAAACGCGGTACAGCACGTCCGAGAGATAGAAGGCCACGTGCTCGAACTCGTCGGCGACGCTGGGTTTCTCCGGCGGCGTCTCGTCGGTCTGCCAGCTGGCGGTCAGCGCCAGGCGCATGCGTTCGACGTCGGCGCGGCGCTCCTGCGGCGTGAGGTTGCGGTCGATGTCCTCGACCAGGCAGCGCACGACCTCGCTCTCCTTCTCCAGCAGCGCGCGGCGCACGGCCTCGGTGGGATGCGCGGTGAACACCGGCTCGATGCGCATCCGGGCCACCAGTGCCGACAGCGTGGCGGCGTCCACGCCTTCGGCCTTGAGCTGGCGCAGCGAGGCCTCGAGGCCACCGGGCTGCGGGGATTCGCCCAGCCGCTGGTAGTCGCGACGGCGACGGATGCGATGCACGCGCTCGGCCAGGTTGACGGCCTGGAAGTACGCGGCGAAAGCGCGCACCAGCAGCTCGGCGCGGTCCAGCGGCAGGCCGTGCAGGCGATCGGACAGCGCCTCGATGGGGGCACCGGCCTCGCGGCGACGGATGGCGGCGACGCGCAGGGCCTCGACATCGGCCAGGAAGTCCGACGACACCTGTTCGGCCAGGATCTCGCCGACCAGCGCACCGAGGCGCTTGACGTCCTCGCGCAGCAGCACGTCGGTCGGCGGCAGGTCGATGGCACGCAGGGACTCGATGGGGGTGTCGTCTTCGGGGCGTTCATTCATGTGGCCAGCCTAACGCCTCCGCCGGCCACGGTGCATCCGCGAGTGCGCTTCGCGTCCGGCCCCCGCCCGGCTTGCCTGCGCATTGCGCAGTGCGCTCTGGCGAATCCGGAAGCCACGGCTGCACGGATGCTTGCTAATGCGAATCGTTCGCATTACCATTGCGCCCACCTCGAACCACACCTCCCCTGCCAAGGACGGATTCCATGCCCCGCTCCCTCCGCTGCACCCCGCTCGCCGCCGCACTCGCCCTCGCCCTCAGCGCGCCCGCCTGGGCCGTCACCGCCCCCCACGTGACCGAACTCGACACCCTGAACGTGTATGGCCAGCGCGATGGCTACCGCGCGGAGTCCACGGTGACCGCGACCAAGACCGAAACCGGGCTGCGCGACGTACCCCAGGCCATCACGGTCGTCACCCAGGAGGCCATCCAGGACCAGGCCATGAATTCGCTGACCGACGTGCTGCGGCTGGTGCCCGGCGTGGGTGTCGCCCAGGGCGAAGGCCACCGCGACGCGCCGATCTTCCGGGGCAACACCTCGACTTCGGACATGTTCGTGGACGGCATCCGCGACGACGTCCAGTACATCCGCGACCTCTACAACGTCGAGCGCGTCGAAGTGCTCAAGGGCCCGAATGCGATGATCTTCGGTCGGGGCGGGGTCGGCGGCATCATCAACCGGGTCAGCAAGCAGGCCGACGGCGATGCCCATCGCAGCCTGTCGCTCCAGGTCGGCGACTGGAACCGCCGCCGGGCCGTCGTCGACATCGGCGAGCCCATGGGCGCCGAGGCCAGCGTCCGCGTGACCGGCCTGTACGAGGATTCCGAAAGCTTCCGTGACGGCTTCGAGCTCGAACGCTCCGGCATCAACCCCACGGTCAATTTCGCCGCGGGGGAAGCCACCCGGGTGACGCTCGGCTACGAATACTTCCGCGACCATCGCGTGGCCGATCGCGGCGTGCCGTCGCTGCTGGGCGTCGGCATCGGCCGCCCGGTCGACGTCCCGTCCGACACGTTCTTTGGTTCGCCCGAGCTCAGTCCGATCCGGGCGTCGGTGTCGGCGTTCAGCGCGCTGGTCGAACATGAGTTCGACAACGGCGTGTCGCTGCGCAACCGCACGCGCTACGGCGACTACGACCGCTTCTACCAGAACGTCTATCCCAACGGTGTCGTCGCCGATGGCGGCGGCAACCTGAGCGCGATCATCGCCGCCTACAACAACTCGATGAAGCGCGAGAACCTGTTCAACCAGACCGACCTGGTGTGGAACTTCAGCCACGGCGGCGTGCGCCACACCGTGCTGGTGGGCGCCGAGTTCGGCCGCCAGCAGACCGACAACCTGCGCCAGAGCGGCACGTTCACACAATCCAACCTGGTGCCGCTGGAGAACCCACGCTACGCCGGTGGCGTCACGTTCGCCAACCGGGCCTCGGACGCCAACAACCGCAGCGACGCCGACGTCGCCAGCCTGTACGTGCAGGACCAGATTGAATTCTCGCCGCAGTGGCAGGCCGTGTTGGGGCTGCGCCACGACCGCTTCGAGGTCGACGTGCGCGACAATCGCACCGGCGCGGTGCTGTCCTCGAGCGACGGCCTGTGGTCGCCGCGCCTGGGCCTGATCTGGACGCCCGTGGCGCCGCTGTCGCTGTACGCCAGCTACAGCACCGCGGCACTGCCGCGGGCGGGCGAGCAGCTGTCCTCGTTGTCGAGCACCAGCGCATCGCTCGACCCGGAGGAGTTCCACAACTACGAAATCGGCGCGAAGTGGGACGTCTCCCCCGGCCTGGCGCTGACGGCGGCCATCTATCGCCTCGACCGCACCAACGTGTTCACCGTCGATCCGCTGGACAACAGCAAGGCCTTGCTGGTGGACGGGCAGCGCAGCACCGGGCTGGAGCTGGGCCTGGCCGGCGAAATCACCGATGCCTGGAAGATCCTCGCCTCCTACGCCTATCAGGACGGCGAGATACTGTCGGACCTGCGCACGTCGGCCACGTCCGTCACGCCGGCCGGCACCCGCCTGGCGCAGCTGCCGCGCCACAGTGCGGCGATCTGGAACCGCTACGACGTCACGCCGCGCTGGGGACTGGGGCTGGGCGTCGTTCACCGGGGCGAAGTGTTCAGCACGATCAGCAACGACGTGACGCTGGATGCCTATACCCGCGTGGACGCCGCGGTCTACTACGCCGCCAGCAAGAACGTGAAGCTGCAGGTCAACATCGAGAACCTCTTGGACACCGAGTACTTCGCCTCGGCGCACAACGACAACAACCTGATGCCCGGCTCCCCGCGCGGCATCCAGTTCGGCGTGAACCTCGACTTCTGAGGAGACGGCCCCTGCGCGGGGCTTGCCGGGCTTCGCGTTCGATAGCGGCCAAAAGGGCTGCGGTCAGTGGCCGCCGCAGCACTTCTTGTATTTCTTGCCGCTGCCGCAGGGGCAGGGGTCGTTGCGCTCGGGGGCGGCGGCGCGGCGCACGGGCTCGCGCGGCGTCAGGTCCTCGATGCGGTGCACGTGCAGGTCGTGCAGCATGTCGGGCAGGCCGGCGTGGATCTCCAGGCGCTCGCTGTAGGGCAGCGGCGTCGGCGCCCCGCCCTCCTGCTCGGCCGGATAACTGCCGACGGCCAGCGCTTCGACGTAGCCCTCGACCTCGCCGATCCACTCGTCCTTGGCGATCCAGGCGTCCCAGGCTTCCGAGCGCAGGTCCATGCCGTCCAGGAAGCCCGCGCCCCAGGCCGCGCCGATGTCCACGTCGTCGCCGTGCTCGCCTTCGACGTCGTCGGGCAGCCACCAGAACAGCGCGCCGTCCACGGTCATCTCGTCGGAGTTGAAGCGCACGCGGCGCGCGGCGGTGTTCCAGGCCAGCATCAGCAGCGCGCGGGCGGCGGCCTCGTCGGCGGCATTCTCCCAGCGCGGCGGCGCCTTGCCCCAGACGCGCGGCAGCCATTCCTCGACGGGAATTACCTCGCCCGGGCTCACCACCAGCGCGCTCAGGTAGCCATCGAGCTGCTCGAGCCCGTAGCCGCCGAAGGGCACGGCCCGCTGCTCCAGCAGGCGGTCGAGTTCATCGATGCGCGGGTCGTTGGCGCGGAACCAGTCGGCTTTCACGGTGGCCATGTCAGTACGCGAATTCCTTGAACACCGGGTCCACGCTACCCTTCCACGGCCCGTGGAACAGGGCCAGCTTGCGCTCGGCAGGGGTTTCGTTGGCCAGGGCGAACTCCAGCAGCGGCTCGAGGAACACGGCTTCGCTGGCGCCGGTGGCGTTGAGGCGGTTGCGGCGCTTGAGGCCGTTGCCGGCGATCTTGAGCGCCTCGAGCGCCAGCTCGCGCACGGTGGCGCCGCGGAAAGGCAGCTTCAGCGCATGCTTGGGCACGCCATCGCGCAGTGCGTGGCGCTCCTGCATCGAGAAATCCTTCACCAGGTCCCAGGCCGCGTCCAGCGATTCCTGGTCGTACAGCAGGCCGACCCAGAACGCCGGCAGCGCGCACAGGCGGTTCCAGGGACCGCCGTCGGCGCCGCGCATCTCCAGGTACTTCTTCAGCCGCACTTCGGGGAAGGCGGTGGTCATGTGGTCGGCCCAGTCCTTCATCGTCGGCAGCACGCCCGGCAGCGCCGGCAGCTCGCCGCGCAGGAACTTCCGGAAGTCCTGGCCGCTGAGGTCGAGGTACTCGCCGTCGCGGTAGCTGAAGTACATCGGCACCTGCAGCAGGTAGTCGACGTAGCGCTCGAAGCCGAAGCCCTCCTCGAACACGAAGTCGAGCATGCCGGTGCGGTCGGGGTCGGTGTCGGTCCAGATGTGGGAGCGGTAGCTCAGGTAACCGTTCGGCTTGCCCTCGGTGAACGGCGAATCAGCGAACAGCGCGGTCGCGATCGGCTGCAGCGCCAGCGACACGCGGAACTTCTTCACCATGTCGGCTTCGCTGGAGAAGTCCAGGTTCACCTGCACCGTGCAGGTGCGCGTCATCATGTCCAGGCCCAGGTTGCCGCGCTTGGGCATGTACTCGCGCATGATCTTGTAGCGGCCCTTGGGCATCCACGGCATCTCGTCGCGGCGCCACTTGGGCTGGAAACCCATGCCGAGGAAGCCCAGGCCCAGCTCTTCGCTGACCGCCTTGACCTCGCGCAGGTGCTGGTTGGTCTCGCGGCAGGTCTGGTGGATGTCCTGCAGCATCGCGCCCGAGAGCTCGAGCTGGCCGGCCGGCTCCAGCGTCACCGACGCGCCGTCCTTCGACAGGGCGATCAGCTTGCCCTTCTCTTCGTAGGGCTCCCAGCCGAAGCGGGTGAGGCCGCGCAGCATCGCCTCGATGCCGTTCGGGCCCTCCCAGGTGGGCGGGCGCAGGTCGTCGAGCCGGAAGCCGAACTTCTCGTGCTCGGTGCCGATGGTCCACTCAGCCTCGGGCCGCGAACCGGTGGCCAGGTACTCGACCAGCTGGTCGCGACCGGTGAGGGGGCTTTCCTTGACGTTGCTGGGTCCGGACACGGGGCGCGCCTTGCTGGGGTGGAAGCGATGTGCGGGCGCTGGCCTACAATCGCAAGGATGGCGATCTTATCCCGCAACCCGTGAAAGCCGGCGTCCTGCCCCTGCTGCTGCTGTGTTGCGGGCCGGCCCTGGGCCAGGTGCTCGAGCGCGGCAACGGCCCGGAGCCGTCCACGCTGGATGCGCATCGCTGCCCGGAAGTGGCCTGCGCCAACGTGCTGCGCGACCTGTACGAAGGCCTGGTGGCCGAGGACGGCGGCGGGCGTCGGGTGCCCGGCATGGCCGAGCGATGGGAAGTGTCGGCGGACGGCCGCACCTGGACCTTCCACCTCCGGCCGGGGCTGCGCTGGTCCAACGGCGAGCCGCTGGACGCCGGGCAGGTGGTGGCCAGCTTCCGGCGCGCGTTCGCGCCGGCCACGGCGGCGCCGTTCGCCGGCCATTTCGAGGCGATCGAGAACGCCGGCGCGGTGCAGCGCGGCGAACTCCCGCCGACCCGGCTCGGCATTGCGGCCCCGGATGCGCAGACTGTCGTGTTCACCCTTGTCCGCAGCGCCGACCTGCCGCGCCTGCTGACCCTGCCGACCGCCTTCCCGGTCTACCTGCCGGCGCTGGCCGAGCACGGCGCCCAGCACACGCGGCCCGGACGGCTGGTGAGCAACGGCGCCTACCGGCTGGCCGGCTGGCTGCCGCAGGCCATGATCACGCTTGAGCGCAATCCGGAATTCCGGGAGCCCGCACCGATCCCGCGCGTGCGCTTCCACGTCACCGAAGATGCCAGCAGCGAGCTCAAGCGCTTCGAGGCCGGCGGCCTGCACCTCACCGAGACCGTGCCGCCGCAGCCGCTGCCGGCGCTGCGCGCGCGCTTCGGCGACCAGCTGCGCATCAGTCCCTACCTGGGCAGCTTCTGGCTGGGCTACAACCTCGACCAGCCGCCGTTCAAGGACGCGCCGGCGCTGCGCGAGGCGCTCTCGCTCGCGATCGACCGCGACATCCTCACCCGCCACGTCACCGGCCTGGGTGAAGTCCCGGCCTACGGACTGGTGCCTCCGGGCGTCGCGGGCTACACGCCGGCGAGCCTGGGCTGGGGCCGCGCGACCCAGGCGCAGCGCGAGGCGCTGGCCCGCCGCCGCTACGCCGAGGCCGGCTACGGACCGGACAAGCCGCTGGAAGTGGAGCTGCGCTACAACACCTCGACGCCGCATCGCCGCCTCGCGCTGGCGGTCGCCGCGATGTGGCGCGAGGTGCTGGGCGCGCGCGTGCGCCTGCGCAACGAGGAGTGGAAGGTGTTCGTGGGCAACCGCCGGCAGCGGTTCCGCGGCGGCTGGATCGCCGACGTGGACGACCCGCGCAACTTCCTCGACAACTTCCGCGGCGACAGCAACGCCAACTGGACCGGCTACGACGATCCCGCGTTCACCGCCCTGCTCGACGCCGCCGACGCCGCGCCGACGCTCGAGGCCCGCGCCGCGCGGCTGCGCGAAGCCGAAGCGCACCTGCTGCGCGCGCACGCGATCCTGCCGGTCTACTTCTACACCTCGAAGCACCTGGTGCGCCCCGAGGTTGGCGGCTTCGAGGCGAATCCACTGGACCGCCACCCCACCCGCTTCCTCACCCTGGCGCCCCGCGAATGAAGCGATTCGCCGCGCGCACGCTGGAGGCGGCGCTCACCCTGTGGCTGCTGGCAACGCTGTGCTTCGTGCTGCTGCGCGCGGCGCCGGGCGGCCCCTTCGACGCCGAGAAGACCGCGCCGCCGGAAGTCGAAGCCGCGCTGGCCGCTCAGTACCGACTCGACCAGCCGCTGCTGTCGCAATACGGCCACTGGTTGGGCGACGTGCTGCGCGGCGACCTCGGCCCCTCGTTCCAGTACCCCGATTACACGGTGAACCAACTGATCGCCGCCGGCCTGCCGATCTCGCTGGTGAACGGCGGGCTGGCCCTGCTGCTGGCGCTGGGCCTGGGCCTGCCGCTGGGCATCTGGGCAGCGCTGCGCGCCGGGCGGTGGACCGACCGCGTGCTGATGTTCGGCGCCGGGCTGGGCCTGGCGGTGCCGAAGTTCGTGGCGGCGCCGCTGTTGATCCTGCTGTTCGCGGTGACGTTGCAGTGGCTGCCCGCCGGCGGCTGGGACGGCGGCTGGCGCAGCGCGGTGCTGCCGATCATCGCGCTGGCGCTGCCCAACCTGGCCTACTGCGCCCGCCTCACGCGCGCGGCGATGCTGGAGGTGCTGGGCGCCGACTACCTGCGCGCCGCCCGCGCCCGCGGCCTCTCGGAAGCCCGCCTGCTGTTCGCGCACGCCCTGCGCCCGGGGCTGCTGCCGGTGGTGGCGTGGCTGAGCCCGGCGCTGATCAATGTCGTGAGTGGCTCGGCGGTGGTCGAACAGGTGTTCGGCATTCCCGGCATCGGCCGCTACTTCGTGCAGGGCGCATTGAACCGCGACTACACGTTGGTGCTGGGCGTCGTGCTTGTGATTGGCGCCGCCATCATCCTGATCAACGCCGCCGTTGACGCGGTGCGGGGGTGGATGGATCCGCGGTTGAGGGACGACTAGGAAGAAGCAGGAAATAGTGAATAGGAAATAGGAACTAGTAAAAGCTGCATGCCGAAGCCACGCGGCGGCTTTTACTAGTTCCTAGTTCCTCTTGACTAGTTCCTGCTCTCAAAGCTCCAGCCAACGCGCGACAACGGCGCGGGCTTCATCAACGCCGATCTTCGAGTCGCCCGAGAACACCTGCACCGAAGCGCGCTCGCCCAGTTCCTTGCGGACTTTCAGCAGCGTATTGCCCTGCTCGCCGCGGCCCAGCTTGTCGGCCTTGGTCAGCAGGCAGTGCGCGGGCAAGCCGCGTCCGAAGGCGTAATCGAGCATCTGCAGGTCGTACTCGCGCAGCGGGTGGCGGATGTCCATCACCACCACCAGGCCGGCCAGCGACTGGCGGGTGTGGAAGTAGTCGTTGATGAACAGCTTCCAGCGCTCGCGCATTTCCTCGGGCACCTTGGCGTAGCCGTAGCCCGGCAGGTCGACCAGGTGCTTGTTGGGCGCGACCTCGAAGTAGTTCAGGGCCTGGGTGCGGCCCGGGGTCTTGGACACGCGGGCCAGGCCGTGCTGGTTGGTGAGCGCATTAAGCGAGGTGGACTTGCCCGCGTTGGAGCGGCCGGCGAAGGCCACTTCCTTGCAGTCGTCCGGGGGCAGCTGCTTCAGGGCGTGGGCGGAAAAGGTGTATTTGGCGCGGGCCAGGGGGTTTGCCATCGGGTCGGCCGGTGCGGGAAAGGCCACTAGCTTGGCCTGCCCGGGCCGCCCTGACCAGCGCCGGGGCGCGTTCGCGCCGGCTTGATTGACCCCTCACGGCGCGGGCTGGGATAATCCGCGCCTTCCCGCGCGTCCTTCGCGCCGAGCCCCCTCCACCCGAATTCCAGCGTTCCGGAGCAGTCCATGAAGTTCTCGCGCATCCTCGGTGTCGCCGCCCTCCTGGCCGCCGGCTCGACCCTGGCCCAGGAAGCCGCCACCGTGACGCCGGCCCCGGAG
>LNFM01004468.1_pt1 | contig 25722 bp, 26 predicted proteins | sample 596031 | NCBI WGS metagenome assembly LNFM01 (sample SAMN04254537, study PRJNA301005) | activated carbon metagenome | isolation source: dual media filters at the Ann Arbor, Michigan drinking water treatment plant | place: USA: Ann Arbor | reverse complement strand
TTCCTTCTGCATCATGGTGAACACCGGCAGGCGCTGGTCGACCCAGCGAAGCACGGGGTTCTGGATGGTGCTGTCGTGAAGGCCGATGGCCATCTTGCCTGGCTCCCCAGTGGATGCCGAAGGGCGGGCGCGGAGGATACCGCGCCCCGGCGCCTTCAGCCGATCCGGATTTGCGTGTCAGATGTAAAGCTGTAGTCCGGAACCGGAAGGTTCAGCGGGGCAGGTCCGATGCGAATTCGACCGGATGTGTCGTAGTGGCTGCCGTGGCAGGGGCAGAACCAGCCATCGAAGTTGCCCTTCGCATCCGTCGGCCGCTGCCCGAGCGGCACGCAACCGAGATGGGTGCAGACGCCGACCACCACCAGCCACTGGTCACGCTGCACCCGGGCCTGGTCCGTCGCCGGGTCCTTCAGCTCGGAAAGTGGCGTGGCGCGGGCGGCCTGGATGTCCTCCGCCGTGCGGTGGCGCACGAAAACCGGCTTGCCGCGCCACACGACGGTGATCGCCTGGCCGACCGTGATCGGCGAGAGGTCGACGTCCGTCGACGCCAGCGCCAGCACGTCGCGCGCCGGGTTCATCGAGCTGATGAAGGGCCACACCACCGCGCCCACGCCAACCGCCGCGAAGGCGGCCGTCGTCAGCGTCAGGAAATCGCGTCGCGTCTCGCCTTCCGGCGTCCCGTGGGGCGCGCCAGCGGGCCCACCAGGGGACACCATTGTTTCGGCCATCTCGTCGTCCTTCTCCGCCTGCCGCCTTTGGGCCCGCCGACCGGCTGGACCCCGACCGGCCTGACCCGCTGTCCAGGGCACCATGCCAGTCCGTTCTCGGGACCCGCCGGGCGACCCGCATCGCCGCGAAACATGTGGTCCAGCCCGGCCGGTCGAGTGGCCCCTCGCTTGCGCGATGGGTCCCGGGAACCCGCACTGCCGGAATGGACGCTGCGCCGCATATAAAGGGTGGGTTGCGGCAGTGTCCATCCGCTGCGGTGCCTGAATTCTCGGGCACAGCCCAGCGACCGGCATCCTGGACCCGGAAGGGTCGCCATCCGGTTAAGCCGCTGCCAATACTGCCGGCGGCGCGCGCCCCGCCAAGGGGCGTCCATCCGAGGAACGTCCTGCCATGCCTGAAACGCCCGCACCCCCAGCCCAGCCCCCCAGCCACCCGATGGTCGAACCCGCCCGCGCCTGGTTCGAAAGCCTGCGGGACCGGATCTGCGCGGCGTTCGAGGCGATCGAGGATGAACTGGCCGAGGGCCCGCATGCCGGCCTGCCCGCCGGGCGCTTCGTCCGCACGCCCTGGACCCGCCCGGAAGGCGGCGGCGGCACCATGGCGGTGATGAAGGGGCGGGTGTTCGAGAAGGTGGGGGTCAACGTCTCCACCGTCTTCGGCGAGTTCTCGCCGGAGTTCCGCAAGCAGATTCCGGGGGCGGAGGAGGATCCGCGCTTCCTCGCCACCGGCATCAGCCTGGTGGCGCACCAGCGCAGCCCGCGCGTGCCGGCGGTGCACATGAATACCCGCTTCATCCTGACCACCAAGGCCTGGTTCGGCGGCGGCGGCGACATCACGCCGATGGACCATGCGGCGCCACACAGCATCGAGGACGCGGCGCGCTTCCATGCCGCCTACAAGGACGCCTGCGACCGCCACGACCCGACCTACTATCCGCGCTTCAAGCAGTGGTGCGACGAGTATTTCTTCCTGCCGCACCGGAACGAGCCACGCGGACTGGGCGGCATCTTCTACGACTGGCTCGGCGACCGTACGCCCGGGAAGGGCGCGGAGGCGGATTTCGCCTTCACCCGCGATGTCGGCCTGGCCTTCCTGGAGGCCTACCCCGCCATCGTCCGCCACCGCATGCATGAACCCTGGACCGAGGCCGAGCGCGCCCACCAGCTGATGCGCCGCGGGCGCTATGTGGAATTCAACCTGCTGTATGACCGCGGCACCATCTTCGGGCTGAAGACCGGCGGCAATGTCGAGGCGATCCTGATGTCCCTGCCGCCGGAGACCGGTTGGCCCTGACGGGTTGGCCCTGACGGGTTGTCTGATTACAAAACGGCAACCTTGATGCCGGTCATGACGTTACCAATCTTCCATCTCATCGGAGGATCGACACGCATGGCCATGACTCGCAGGGAAGAACAGCGCCTCCTGTCGCATGAGGAGGCGACGCTGGTGGCGCCGAGCCACCATCCGGAGCTGGGCCAGCTTTCGGCCGACGACCTGCGTAGCCTGGCGGAGCGGATCCGCGCCCAGCAGCGCCGCGCCCGCGACCTGGTGCGGGAGGCCACGCGTGCCCGCCGCGGCAAGGGGGAGGCGCGCGGCGCCACCACCTCGGCCGAGCGCCTGTCCGAGAAGAAGCAGGTCTTCGCCGCCGCCCTGCGCCGGGTGAATGCTCAGTTCGCGCGGGCCGAGGATGCCCGCAGGCAGGCGCGCGCCGCGAAGGGGCTGCGCCAGGCGCTGGAGCGTCGCCGGAGCGCCCGCCCGCATCACCCCCAGCCGGGCCGCACGGCCGGCAAGGGCATGCGCGACACCAGCCACGCCGAAGTGCATCCCGGCCCGGACCCGCGGGCGATCGGCAGCATCTCGCAGGCCACCCGGAGCAACCAGGCACGCAGAGACGGCTGAGTGGTAGCGGCAGCGGCAAGCTGCCGGTATCCTGTGCCTCGCCTACACGTCCAGGAGACACCAAGAATGACCATCAGCCGCCGCGCCCTTCTGGGCACGACGCTTGGCGCGCCCTTCGCCGCCACCCTGCTGCCACTGGCAAGCCCGGCCCTGGCGCAGGCGCAATGGCCCAGCCGGCCGGTTCGCGTGATCGTGCCGTGGCCGCCGGGCGGGTCCACCGACGTGCTGGCGCGGCTGGTCGCGGAGCAACTCAGCCTGAAGCTCGGCCAGCCCTTCGTGGTGGAGAACCGGCCCGGCGCGGGTGGCAATATCGGCCATGACGCGATCGCGAAGAGCAACCCCGATGGCCACACCATGGGCCCGGTGACGGTGGGTGGCTGGTCGATCAACCAGTATCTCTACGCCCGCCTGCCCTATGACCCGGAGAAGGACATCCAGCCGATCTCCATGCATTGGGAACTGCCCAATGTACTGGCGGTGCCGGCGGCGCATGTTCCCGCGACCAACCTGCGGGACTTCGTGACCTGGGCCAAGGCGAAGCAGGGCGGGGTGAACTATGGCTCGCCGGGTGTCGGCACCACGCCGCATCTCTCGGGCGCCATGTTCACCAGCCGGCTGAACATCAACGCCGTGCATGTGCCGTTTCGCGGCGCGGCGCAGACCATCCCGGCGCTGCTCGGCGGCGATATCGACTTCGCGCTGGACAATCTGGCCTCCTACGTCCCGGTCATTGCCGGCGGCCAGATGCGGGCGCTGGCGGTGACCAGCGCGGAACGGTGGCCGACGCTGCCGGATGTGCCGACCATGGCGGAAGCCGGCGTGCCGGATTTCGTCGTCACGTCCTGGTGTGCCATGGCCTTCCCGGCGGGCGTGCCGGCGGCCATCACCCAGCGGGCAGCCGCCGCGATCAAGGAAGTGTCCGAGACGCCGGCGATGCAGGAACGCTTCCTGCGGACCGGCGCCCGCGCCTTGTACGGCACGCCCGAGGAAGCCGCCGCCCGTGCGGCGCGGGAGCGGCCGATGTGGCGCGAGGTGGTGCAGCTTTCGGGCGCCCGCCTGGAATAGCACCCGTTCCTTTGGCCTTGCGGCCGGGCGCGCTGCCGATCGGCAGCGCGCCTTTTTTCATGTCCGACGCGGCCGCGGCAGCCCCGCCGACAGGACTGGTCGCGGGATGACCTCGACACTTTCCACTTTGCAATGCCTGGCCCATGTGGCAGGGACGGTCTCCCTCGGAGTAACCCCCCCCCTTCGGGCAAGCAATGCGTGAGGACCTGGAATGTATCGGCGTGACTGGACAGATGTCATCGGGGGGCTGTTGCTCCTGGTCTTCGGCCTGTGGTTCCTTTGGCATGCCCAGAATCATTACAGCCTTGGTGAGATGCGCCGAATGGGTCCGGGAGCCTTTCCCGCGGGCCTCGGTGTACTCATGGCCATCTTCGGTTTGCTGATCATGATCCCCGCCTGGTTCCGGCCAGGCGATCTGCCGATGCCGGCCATCCGCCCGCTGATCTGCATCATTGCGGGAGGACTGGGCTTCGCGCTGGTGGTCGAGCCGTTCGGCCTAGTGCCCGCGACCTTCGCGGTGGTCTGCATCTCGGCCCTCGCGGAGCGCGAGCTGCGGCCGCTGCGGACCTTCATCCTGGCCGTGGCGCTCGCCATCATGGCGGTCACTGTCTTCTCGCAGGGCCTCGGCATTCCCGTGCCCGCCTTCCGCTGGGGGAGCTACTGAACATGGATACCCTCGGCATGCTCGGGATGGGGTTCGTCGTCGCCCTGTCGCCTGAAAACCTGTTCTACTGCTTCCTCGGCGTCTTCCTCGGCACCTTCATCGGCGTGCTGCCGGGCATCGGGTCGCTCGCCACCATCTCCATGCTGCTGCCGCTCACCTTCCATGTGCCGGCGACCACCGCCATCATCATGCTGGCGGGCATCTACTACGGTGCCTCCTATGGCGGCTCGACCGCTTCGATCCTGCTGAATCTGCCAGGAACACCATCCGCCGCGGTGGCCTGTCTGGATGGCTATCCGATGGCCAAGCAGGGCCGTGCCGGCATCGCGCTGTTCATGACCACCATCGCCTCCTTCGTCGGCGCCAGCCTCGGCATCGTCATCCTGACGCTGTTCGCGCCGGGCCTGGCGGAAGTGGCGCTGTCCTTCGGCCCGGCCGACTACTTCGCCATGATGCTGCTGGGCCTGGTCGCGGCGGCCACGCTGACCCAGGGGTCCCCGGCCAAGGGCATCGCCATGGTGCTGTTTGGCCTGTGCCTCGGCATGGTCGGCACCGATGTGCAGACCGGCCAGCAGCGCTTCACCTTCGATATTCCTTATCTGTCGGACGGCATCAGCCTGGTGGCGATCGCCATGGGCATCTTCGGCGTGGCGGAAGTGATCGGCTCCATCGGCCGCGTCACCAACCGCGAAGTGACGTCCCAGAAGATCACCATGCGGTCGATGATGCCGACCAAGGCCGATTGGAAGGCTGCCTGGAGGCCGATGCTGCGTGGCACCGGCGTCGGCAGCTTCTTCGGCGCGCTGCCGGGCGCGGGTGGCACCATCGCCTCCTTCATGTCCTATGCGGTGGAGAAGAAGGTCGCCAAGGATCCCTCGCGCTTCGGCAAGGGTGCGATCGAGGGCATCGCCGCACCGGAATCGGCCAACAACGCCGCCGCGCAGACCGCCTTCATCCCGACGCTGACGCTCGGCATCCCGGGTGACTCCGTGATGGCGCTGATGCTGGGCGCGCTGATCATCCAGGGCATCCAGCCCGGCCCAAGGCTGATGTCCGAATACCCGGAGCTGTTCTGGGGCCTGATCGCCAGCTTCTGGCTCGGCAACATCATGCTGCTGGTGCTGAACATCCCGCTGATCGGCCTGTGGGTGGCGATGCTGCGGATTCCCTATTCCATCCTGTATCCAGCCATCCTGCTGTTCATCTGCATCGGCGTGTTCAGCATCAACAACAGCCACTTCGACGTGCTGGTGGTGATGTTCTTCGGTGTCCTCGGCTACATCATGATGAAGCTGAAATTCGAGCCGGCACCCCTGCTGCTCGGCTTCATCCTGGGGCCGCTGATGGAGGAACATCTGCGGCGCGCCATGCTGCTGTCGCGCGGTGACCTGGCCGTCTTCTATGAGCGGCCGATCAGCGCCGGCTTCCTGAGCGTGACCGCGCTGCTGCTGGTCTACGGCGTCTATGCGACCATTCGTGGCCGCAACATCGCCGCGGCCGTGCGCCGGGCTGAGGCCAGCAACCCGTCCGCGGGGGCATAAGCTCACCGATGGAAGCCATCACGGCATCGGTGATCGCCTGGGCGGAGGCGAATGCCGCCTGGGCGCCGCTGATCGCCTTCGGCATCGCCTTCATCGAATCCCTGCCGCTGATCGGCATCTTCCTGCCCGGCTCGGCCCTGCTGCTGGGGCTCGGGCTGCTGATCGGCACCGGGGTGGTGCCGGTCTGGCCGGTGCTGCTGGCCACCATCCTGGGCGCCGTGGTCGGCGATGCGCTGGGCTTCTGGCTGTCGCGCTGGCTGGGCCCGGCCTTTGTCCGTACCCATCTGCCGCGGCGGCATCGGCGCATGTACGGGCGCGGCGTGCTGGCTTTCCGGAAGTGGGGGATCTGGGCGGTCTTCATCGCCCGCTTCATCAGCCCGCTGCGCGCCGTGGCCCCCATCGTCGCCGGCGTATCCCGCATGCGGGAATGGCACTTCCAGGTGGCGAATGTCACCTCGGCGCTCATCTGGGCGCCTATCCTGCTGCTGCCCGGAACCATTGCCGGGTATCTTGCGGCGGTACTGGACGACCGCGGCGACACGCTGCTGCTGGTCGGTCTCGCCGTGGCCGTCTTGGCAGTCTGGCTTGGCCTGCGGGCCTATTGGGCGCGGGCAACCGCGCCCGAATAGCCTCAGCCACCACCCTTGCGGGTGGTGTCGTGGGTATGGTGGCGATCCCGTTCCCCACCCCCGCCGGAGACCCGGCTTCGGGTGGCGTTGGTGGCCTCACCAGGCTGCGGCCCGTGGTCGTCCCGGTCCCGGGTGGTGTGGCCGTGGCTGCCGCCCTGATGGGCGCTGCCGGGACCGCCGCCGGTGCGGTCGGTCTGTGGCTTGTGATCGGTGCTGCGCGGTCCGGCCATGATCAACGGTCCTGCTGGTAGCCGACATTATGGGTGTTCTGCCAGGTATTGCCCTGGCGGCCCTGCTGCTTCGTCTTGCGGTTCTGGGATTCGATGTTGGCCTTGGCCACATCCTCCGCGATCGGACTGCCGCCGGGGTTGGACTGTCCGGCGGGGCTCTGGTTCTCGGGCGGCACGGGCGGGATTTTCGCGTTCGTCATGGTGCTGGCTTCCTCCTGCTACCGTGGCCTCAACGCGCCGGCGGCGGCACCGTTCGTTCGCCGACTGGCCTTCGGCACGCGCAGCCGCCATATCGGAGCGGTGAACCTTTTCTCCGCCGCCGGGCGCCGCGCCGCCTGGATCAACAGCCTGCTGGTCGACCACGCCGCGCTGCGCATTCCCTGGCGCAACTGGGGGGTGGTGGAGGCCGGGCGGCTGTACCGTTCCAACCACCCGCTGCCCTGGCAGCTCGATGCGGCCAAGCGCCGCTTCGGGCTGCGGTCCGTCATCAACCTGCGTGGCCACAGGCAGGATTGCGGCAGCGACGCGCTCGGCCGGGCGCGGGCCGGGGAACTCGGGCTGATCCATGCCGACGCACCCTTCGAAAGCCGCGGCGCGCCGCACAAGGACCGCATCCTGCGCCTGGTGGATCTGCTGGCGGAGGTGCCGGAGCCGTTGCTGATCCACTGCAAATCCGGCGCCGACCGCACCGGGCTGATCGCCGGCATCTGGCTGCTGCTGCAGGGCCGCCCGGTGGAGGCGGCGCTGGACCAGCTGCATTGGCGCTTCGGCCACGTTTCCGCGAGCCGCACCGGCATTCTCGACGCGTTCTTCCGAGACTACGCGGCCTTCCAGGTGGCGCAGGGGCCGAAGCCGTTCCTCGACTGGCTGCGCCAGGATTACGACGAGGTGGCCCTGCGCGCCGCCTTCCAGAGCCGGCCCTGGGCGGACCGGCTGGTGGATGGGGTGCTGCGGCGGGAGTAGCGGAACCAACCCGCCGCCGCCCACGTTCGCCCGCTGCAACACAGGCGGGAGCCCCGGGCATGGACCGGATCCACTATCGGGTGGTCAAGCATGATGGGGGCTGGGCCTACCGGCTCGGCGACGTCTTTTCCGAACCTTTCCCTACCCGCGAGGCCGCCTTGCAGCGAGCGCGGGAGGTGGCGCAGCAGCAGCATGTGGCCGGCGACGAGGGCGCCATGATCGAATACCAGGACGCCCAGGGCGAATGGCACACGGAATATGCCGCGCCGGAAGACCGGCCGGAGGCGGATGTGGTGGGGTAGGCTAACCCTCCGCCGCCGCGAAATCCTCCAGCGCCGCGACGCCGCCCTTGGCCAGCAGCGGGATGGCGCGTGCGATCCGTGCCGCCGGCCAGTCCCACCAGGCCAGCGCAACAAGCCGCGCCGCATCTTCCTCGGTCTGCCGGCGCCGCACCACGCGCGCGGGGTTGCCGGCGGCCACGGCGTAATCCGGTACGTCCCGCGTCACCACCGCCCGCGCGCCGATCACGGCGCCATGGCCGATGCGGACCCCCGGCATCACCAGCGCCTCCATCCCCACCCAGATGTCGTGGCCGAGGATCGTGTCGCCGGACTGCCGCCAGGGATACTCCGCCAGCGGCAGCGCAGTCGCAAAGGCGCCGCCCAGGATGCCGAAGGGGTAGGTGCTGGGGCCGGACATGGCATGCATGGCATCCGGCATCATGAAGCGCACGCCAGTGGCCAATGCGCAGTACTTGCCGATTTCGAGCCGCGCGCCGCTGGCCTGGAAATTGTAAATCACGTTGCGGCGGAAGAAGTCCTTCGCGTGCAGCGGGTCGTCGTAATAGGTGAAGTCGCCGACCGCGCAGTTGGTGATGCCGGGCATCGTCGCCAGCAGCGGCTTCAGGAAGACGATGCGTGGCTTGTTCGGCACCGGGTGCAGCGCATCCGGATCCGGCAGCGCGGCGGCTTCGGCCTTGGACCTCATGCGGCGAAGGACCTTTTGCAACTTCTCATGCGGCGAAGGACCTTTCGCAACTTCTCATGCGGCGAAGGCCTGGGTACGAACCAGGCGGGCATAGAGGCCATCAGCCGCCATCAGCTCGGCATGATTGCCCTGTTCCACCGCGCGCCCGGCCTCCATCACCACGATCAGATCGGCATCCCGCACGGTGGACAGCCGGTGCGCGATGACCAGCGTGGTGCGGCCCTCCCGCAGCCGGGCGAGGGCCTGCTGGACCAACGCCTCATTCTCCGCATCCAGCGCGCTGGTCGCCTCATCCAGCAGCAGCACGCGCGGGTTCCGCAGCAGGGCGCGGGCGAGCGAGACGCGCTGGCGCTGGCCGCCCGAAAGCCGCGAGCCCTGGGTGCCGAGCGGTGTCGCATAGCCCTGCGGCAGTGCGGCCAGGAAGTCATGCGCCGCCGCCGCCCGCGCGGCGTCCTCCACCTCGGCCCGGGTGGCGCCTGGCCGGCCGCAGGCGATATTCGCAAAAGCGGTGTCGTCGAACAGCGTGGCGTCCTGCCCGACATAGGCGATGGCGTCGCGCAGGCTGGTGAGCGTGATGTCCCGAATATCCGCGCCATCAATCACGATGCGCCCCGCCGTCACCTCATACAGCCGCGGCACCAGCGCCAGCGCGGTGGATTTCCCGGCGCCGGAGGGGCCGACCAGGGCCACGGTGCGGCCAGGCTGGGCGGCGAAGTTGAGGCCCGAAAGCGCCGCATCCGGCACGCCGTCATAGGCGAAGCCCACATCCTCGAACGCCACGCGGCCCTCGCCGGCCGGCAGCGGGCCGGCGCCGGGGCGGTCGGTGATGCGCGGCCGCTCGTCGATGCTGGCAAAACTGCGCGCCAGGCCGGCCAGGCCCTCCTGCAACGCCGCGTTCAGATTGCCCAGCGCGCGCGCCGGCTGGGCGGCGATCAGCAGTGCCGCGACAAATCCCGTAAAGTCGCCGATGGTGCCGAGGCCGGTCGAGACCCGCCAGCCGACGAAGCCGAGCACCGCGGCCACCGCGATGCCGCCCATCGCCTCCAGCACCGGGTCCAGCCGGGCGCGGGACCGGGCGATGGCGAGCTGGCTGTCGCGCAGCCGCTCGAAGGCCTGGGACGCGCGGGCTTCCTCCGCCTCCTCCAGCCGGTAGGCCCGCACCACGCGCGCGGCGGCGAAGCTTTCCACCAGCAAGGCGGAGGTTTCGCCGACGCGATCCTGCATGCCCGAGGAGGCGCGGCGGATGCGCTTGCCGATGCGTAAAATCGGCACGGCGGCAATCGGGTAGAGCAGGGAGGCCAGCAGCGCCATCTGCCAGTCGATCCACAGCATGGAGCCAACCAGGCCCACCACCGTCAGCACATCCGCGATGCCACTCAGCGACTTGGACAGCGCCTCCCGGATCAGCGCCGCGTCGGTGGTGAAGCGGGCGGCGTGGCGGGCGGGGGCGTCGCGGGCGACCGCGGCCAGGTCCGCGCGGGTCAGCGCCGTGAACAACTGGCGCTGCAAGCCGGCGATCACGCCGAGCACCACGGATTGCGTGGCCAGCGCCTTGCCGTACATGGTCAGCGCCCGGGCCAGCGTGACCGCGATGATCAGCGGCGGCAGGATCCAGACCACGCCGGCCTCGCCGGCCGCGAACAGGTTGAAGGCGCGCTGGATCACCAGCGGGTACAGCGCCGTGGTGGCGGCCACCCCCACGGTGCAGATCGCGGCCAGCGCCAGCGCGCGCGGATGGTGGCGCACATGCTCGCGCCACAGGCGGCGGATCAGCGGCAGGGAGGCGGCATCGAAGGCAGGACGGGCCATCCGCGCCGTGTAGAGCAGGGATGGCGAGAGGGCGAGGGCTGTCAGCCCCCACCGGGCTTGCCAACGCGTCGCGCGGCTTCGGCCAGCAGCGCGTCCCGATCCGCCTGGCAATCCCCTTCCAGCCACCAGGCCCGCAGCGCACCCAGCAGGCTGCCGAGGCCCGGCCCGGCCGGCAGGCCCAGCGCCATCAGGTCGCGGCCGAGCAGCGGGAATTCCGGCTCCGCATCCCCCGGGATCACAAGCTGCCGCAGCGCGTCCCAGCCCTCGCCCCCGAGGCGCGCCTGCGCCACCCAGAGCGGCTCCGCCGGCGCCACCTGGCGGGCGCCTGCGTGCAGCCGCGCCCGCCAGGCGCGCAGCGGAAAGCCGGCGGCGCTGCCCGGTGTGGGCGAGTCGGGCGGCCGGTGCAGCACCGCCAGCCGCGCCCGTTCCTCGCCCGACAGGCGCAGGCGGGTGGCGAGCGCGCCGCTATCCGCATCCTCCGCCAGCAGCACCGCCAGCCGCAGCAGCGGGTCCGCGGGCAGGCCGAGCGGGATCATCCGCCGCAGCCGCTCCGGCACCGTGCCCTCCGGCAATACGGCCTCCAGCAGCCCGCAATCCGCCATCAGCGTCAGGGAGTCGGAGGGGTCGGGCGCCGGCAGCAGCCGCTTCAACTCCATCCAGATGCGTTCCGGCGCGATGCGGGCGCGAAACCCCGGCACGGAATCGGCAATCGCCGCCAGCGCCGCCGGATCCGGTGCGCCTTGCCCGTAGCGCGCCCAGAAGCGGAAAAAGCGCAGTGCGCGGAGGTAGTCTTCCGCCAGCCGTGTCGCCGCATCGCCCACGAAGCGTACGCGCCCGGCGGCCAGGTCGGCGCGACCGTCGAAATAGTCCCAGATGCGCCCCTCGGCATCCATCGACATGGCATTGAACGAAAAATCGCGCCGCGCCGCATCCTCCCGCCAATCGGTGGTCCAGGCGACCTCCGCATGGCGGCCATCGGTCACCAGGTCGCGGCGCAGCGCGGTGACCTCCACGGGCTGGCGCTTCAGGACGGCGGTGACGGTGCCATGGGCGAGGCCGGTCTCGAACACCTTCAGCCCGGCGGCGCGCAGCTTCTCCGCGATCGTCTCGGGCGGCAGCGGCGCGGCCACATCCACATCGTGCACGGCCCGCCCGGCCAGGGCATCCCGCACGCAGCCGCCCACCGCCCGCGCGCCGGGCAGCGCGGCCAGCACGGCGGCGGGCGCGGCCTCGGCCAGGAAGGCGGGGGGCGGGATGCGGTGGTGCGGCGGGTCGTTCACGGGGTGCGGGCGGGGGCCGGTTCAAGCCGGCTGGGCAGCACCCGCCCATCCGGGCCGAGGCTCGGCGGGGTGTAGGTGCCGCTGGTGATATCCTCCTGGGTCAGCCGCACCCACAGCGCTGCACCGGCGCCGATCGCCACGACGATGCCGAGCGCCAGAAGCTGCGCGCGGGAAGGCCGCCACCCCGGCTTGCGAAGCCACAGCCAGAGCAGCCAGGCGAGGAGCGGCAGCAGGAGGAGAAGAATGGGCATCCCGTCACTCTACCGCAGCCGCGGCCGGGCGGGCAGTACGGAGGCAGCAGGCGCCGCCCGAACCGTTGCGGCCCGTGGCGCGCCGATCAGCCGCGCAGCACGCGCGACAGGTTGACCAGGATGGTGGCCGTGGCGCCCCAGACCAGATGTTCCGCATGCGGCCAGACCCAGTAGTCCCGCATCCGCCCGCGCCATTCGGTGCGGCGGCGGGTTGGCGCGGTGGCGTCGAACAGCAGAGCCAGCGGCAATTCGAAAACCGTCTGCACCTCGGAGGGATCGGGCGTGAAGACAACCGGCGGGTCCAGGAAGGCGACGACCGGGGTCACGCGATAGCCGGTGCCGGTCATGTGGTCGGGCAGGGTGGCGGCGATGACCGGCAGGCGCGGGTCGAGGCCCACCTCCTCCGCCGCTTCGCGCAGCGCCGCCTGCTCCGCCGTCTCGCCGGGCTCGATGCGGCCGCCGGGAAAGGCGACCTGGCCCGCATGGGCCGAAAGACGGGCGGAGCGGAGCGTCAGCAGCACGCCCGGGCCGGTCTCATGCCAGATGATCGGCACCAGCACGGCGGCTGGCACGGGGCCGCCCGGGCGATCCGGCGGGTCCTCGGAATCGTCGAAGGCAGTCGCACCGACGCGGGACAGGAAGGCAGGGTCGGCCAGCCGCGCGGCGATATCCTGACGCGACGGCAGCGGGCTGGTGGGCAGCAGCAAGGTCACTCGGCCGCCGGCACCCCGGCATTGCGAGCCCCATTGCGGGACACGGCGCCACGGCCGCTCCGCGGCAGGCCACCACGGCCACGGCGGGCGGGCGTTGGCTCCGCGGCCAGCACCGGCACGTCGTCGATCGGGAAGAACACGCCCTGCGACCAGACGCCGAGCTTGGCGCGGCCATCCACCTCCTCCTGCTCCGCCAGCGCCACCAGCTCATAGAAGACGGCGCGGTTGATGCGGGCCTCAAGCCCCGGGCGGACGGTGATATAGGGGCGTGGCTCCCGCGTGCGGGGGTCGATGGTGATGCGGATCGGGTGGTCCGAATCGGCCGTCACCATCTCATCGAGGTTGGTGCGGAAGGTCAGGCACTGGCGCGGTTCGGCGGCGGGAACGCCGGCGGGCACGAAGGGGTCGGCGCAGCTGCGCCACCACATCTCGACGGCGACGAAGGGGGCGTCCTCCACCTCGATCCGGCCGCGTTCCACCGGGGTTTCCAGCCAGAAACTGCCATCCTCCTCCCGTTTCAGGACGGAGGCGAAGAGGCAGACCAGTTCCTTCCGGCCAATCGGGCTGCCCTTGTAGAACCAGCTTCCGTCCTTCGCGATCCGCATGGAGAAATCGCCGCATTCGGTGCGAAGCGCCGGCATGCGGCCGCCGCCCGGCTTTGCGGCACCCTGTTTCTCGGCCCCGTCTTTTGTGGATCGGGCCGGGCGCGCGGGGGGGTGCCCCTGCATCGCACCGTTACCCATCCCTTCGGCTCGTGCTTCGCTCATCGATAAATTCCGCACCTGTGACCGTGGGCACACGCCGCGGCCCCTGGGCCGACGACCGATCCGCCCCGGTTCCTTCTCCGCCGCCCCGCGTGTCACCGATCTCGCGATTGATGCACTGCGATGTGGCATCCGGGATGGGTGGAGTGGATACTCGACCCATATCGGATGTGACGCATATAGGGAGCCTGACCCGCATGGTGGAAGTGGCGGACAGCACGGAGGCGGAATCTCTGCTGCAGGAGGCTGATTCCCTGGCCTTGCGGCTGGCGCGGGTGCGCGAAGGTGTCGGCCGTGTCATCTTCGGCCAGGAACAGGTGGTGGAGCGCACGCTCATCACCCTGCTGTCCGGCGGCCATCTGCTGCTGGTCGGCGTGCCGGGGCTGGGCAAGACCAAGCTAGTGGAAACGCTGGGCACGGTGCTCGGCCTCGATGCCCGGCGGGTGCAGTTCACGCCGGACCTCATGCCGTCCGACATCCTGGGCAGCGAGGTGCTGGAGGAGGATGTACATGGCAAGCGGTCCTTCCGCTTCATCAAGGGCCCGGTCTTCTGCCAGCTGCTGATGGCGGACGAGATCAACCGCGCCAGCCCGCGCACCCAATCCGCCTTGTTGCAGGCGATGCAGGAGCAGAAGGTCGCGATCGCGGGCGAAGTCCACGCGTTGCCGGCGCCCTTCCATGTGCTGGCGACGCAGAACCCGATCGAGCAGGAGGGCACCTATCCGCTGCCGGAGGCGCAGCTCGATCGCTTCCTGCTGGAGATCGACGTCACCTACCCCGACCTCGCCGCGGAGCGCGCCATGCTGCTGGCGACCACCGGGGCGAAGGAGGCGAAGGCGGTGCCGGCGATGACCGGGGCGGAACTGTCCGCCGCGCAATTGCTGATCCGCCGCCTGCCGGTCGGCGAGCAGGTGCTGGAGGCGATCCTGCGCCTGGTTCGCAGCGCCCGGCCGGAAACGACCGAGATCGAGGCGGTGCGGCGCCACCTGGCCTATGGCCCCGGCCCCCGCGCGGCCCAGGCCCTGATGCTGGCCACCCGGGCGCGGGCGGTGCTGGAGGGCCGGCTTTCCCCCAGCATCGAGGATGTCCATGCGCTGGTGGAGCCGGTGCTGCGCCACCGCATGGCGCTGAATTTCGCCGCGCGGGCGGATGGGGTGCATCTGGGTGAGGTGCTGGATACGCTGAAGGCGCAGCTTGGTTAGCCCCAGCCCCGCATCCCGGGCGCGCCTTTCCGTACCCTGGGCGGAACAGCTCGGCGCGCGGCTGCCGCCGCTGCTGGTGCAGGCGGAGCGCGTCGCCGCCACGGTGATGCCCGGCGTGCATGGCCGGCGGCGCTCCGGCCCCGGGGAGGCCTTCTGGCAGTTCCGGCCCTATGTCGCCGGCGACCAGGCCAGCCGCATCGACTGGCGGCAATCCGGCAAGTCGGACCGGCTGTTCATCCGCGAGACCGAATGGGAATCGGCGCAGACCGTGGCGCTGTGGCGCGCCGCCGATCCCGGCATGGCCTGGCGCAGCGGCCGCGAATTGCCCACCAAGGCAGACCGCGCCGATCTGCTGCTGCTGGCGCTGGCGGCGCTGCTGCTGCGCGGCGGGGAACGGGTGCGGCTGTTCGGCCAGCCGCGCCCCTATGCCGGCCGCGGCGCGCTGCCGCAGATCGCCGATGGCCTGGCCGGAATGGCGCCGAAGCCGGAGGATGCGCGGCTGGCGCGCCATGCCCGCGCGGTGCTGCTCGGGGATTTCTGGGATCCGCTGGAAGACACCCGCCGCCTGATCTCCCGCCTGGCCGGCCAGGGCGTGCGCGGCCATCTGCTGCAGGTGATCGACCCGGCGGAGGAAACCCTGCCCTATGCCGGGCGTATCCGCTTCGAATCGGTGCTGCCCGGCGCTGCCGGCACGCTGGTACCGCGCGTGGAGTCGGTGCGGGAGGTCTATGCCGAGCGCGTCGCGCGCCACCGGCAGGGCCTGGCCGCCCTGGCCTCCGCCGCCGGCTGGACCATGGCGACGCACCGCACGGACCATCCGCCGGAAGCCGCCCTGCTCGCCTTGCACCAGCGTCTCGCTCCGGGATGAGGACTTTTTCATGCTGAGCCTCGGACCGATCACCTTCGCCGCCCCGTGGCTGCTGCTCGCTTTGCCGGCCCTGCCGGTGCTGTGGTGGCTGCTGCGGGTCACCCCGCCGGCGCCGAAGCGCCAGGATTTCCCGGCGCTGCGCCTGTTGCAGGAGATGCCGGCGCCAGAGGAAACCCCGGCCCGCACGCCCTGGTGGCTGCTGGCGCTGCGGCTGGCGGCGGCGGCACTGATGATCCTGGGCCTGGCGCGGCCGATCTGGGGGCCGGTCGCGGGCGGCGGCGGGCAGGGGCCGCTGCTGGTGGTGGTGGATGATGGCTGGGCCGCCGCCGCCGATTGGCCGGACCGCATGGCCGCAGCCGAGGCGGAGCTGGACGCCGCCGCCCGCGAGGGCCGCCGCACCGCTTTGCTGCTGACCGCGCCGCCCGCCCTGGCGGAGACGCCGCGCATCACCGGCCTTATGCCGGCCGAGGAATTGCGCGGCCGGCTGGTGGCGCTGCGCCCGAAACCCTGGGCGCCGGACCGCGCCGGGGCGCTGGCGGCGCTCGCCGAATGGCGGGCGCAGCACGGCGCGCAATTCGCCGCGCTTTATGTCGCCGATGGCATCGAACACGCGGCGGAGGGCGACGCCTTCACCCCGCTCGCCGCCGCGCTGGCCGAGGGTGGCGCGCTGGCCGTGGCGCGCAGCGAGGGCCGTCCCACCCGCCTGCTGCCGCCGCCGCGCGCGGAGGCCGACCAGCTGGCGCTGACCCTGCTGACCACGCCGCTGCCGGTGCCGAGCCAGGCCGCCGTGCTGGCGCGCACCGGCGATGGCCGCACCCTGGCACGCGCCGAGATCACGGTACTCGCCGGCGCCACACAGGCGGAGGCCGCGCTGCCGCTGCCGCTCGAGATCCGCAACCAGGTGGTGCGGCTGGACCTGGACGGCATCGCCGGGGCCAATGCCACGGTGCTGCTGGATGAACGCTTCCGGCGCCGCCCGGTGGGGCTGATCGCGGGTGGCGAGGCGGCGGCCGCGGATGTGCCGCTGATCGGGGAGCTGTTCTACCTCGACCGCGCGCTGGCGCCGCATGCCGAGCTGCGCCGCGGCAGCGTGAGCGAGTTGCTGGCACGGCGGCTTTCCGTGCTGGTGCTGGCCGATCGCCCGGTGGAAGCGGGGCCGGAACGGGAGGAACTGACCGCCTGGATCGAGGCCGGCGGCACGCTGGTGCGCTTCGCCGGGCCGCGGCTTGCGGAGAACCCCGACGGGCTGTTGCCGGTGCCGCTGCGCGCCGGGGAACGGCAACTGGGTGGCGCGCTGTCCTGGGACCGGCCGCAGGCGCTGGCGCCCTTCCCGGAAGGCTCGCCCTTCCAGGGGCTGGAGCCGACGCCGGAGGTGACGGTGGAGCGCCAGGTGCTGGCCGAACCCTCCGCCCGGCTGTCGGGGCAGACCTGGGCGCGGCTGGCGGATGGCACGCCGCTGGTCACCTGGGACAATCGCGGCGCCGGGCGGATCGTGATGTTTCATGTCACGGCCAATGCCGAATGGTCGTCCCTGCCGCTGTCGGGATTGTTCGTCGACATGCTGCGCCGGCTGGTGGCGCTGTCCGCCGGCATCGGCGGCGCGGATGGGGAGGCACCCTTGGCACCGATGGAAACCCTGGATGGCTTCGGCCAGCTCGGCCCGCCTTCGCCGGGCGCGCAGCCCATCCCGGCTGCGCGGGTGGAGAACGAGGCGCCGTCGCCGCGGCATCCGCCCGGCTGGTACGGCACCGGCACCAGCGGCGACGGCGCGCATCGGCGGGCGCTGAATCTCGGCGCGGGCGTGCCGCCGCCACGGTCGGCAGCAGCGCCGCCGGCGGGCACCACGCTGCGGGCAATCGGCGGAGTGCCGGTGGAACGCGACCTCGGCCCCTGGCTGCTGGCGGCGGCGATGTTGCTGCTGGTGGTGGATTTGCTGGTTTCGCTCGGCTTGCGCGGCGTGCTGGCCAGGCCCCGTGGTCTCAAGGCGGGCCGGGCGGTGGCTGGGGCGCTTTTGGCGCTCGGGCTGCTGGCGGGGCCGGCGCAGGCCCAGAACGGCGAGGCGGCGATCGCGACGCGGCTGGCCTATGTCGTCACCGGCGATCCGCAGGTGGATGAGATCAGCCGCGCCGGGCTGCTCGGCCTGTCCGACTTCGTCAATCGCCGCACCGCGGCGGCGCTGGCGGAACCCGCCTCGGTGGTGCCGGGGCGGGATGACCTGTCCTTCTTCCCGCTGCTGTACTGGCCGGTCACGGGCGAGGCGGTGCAGCCGGATGCCGCCGCGGTGGCGGCGCTGAACGGCTTCATGCGCAATGGCGGGATCATCCTGTTCGACACGCGGGATGAAGGCTCGGGCGCGGGCTTTTCTCCCGGGGCTGGCGCCGCGCTGCGCCGGCTGACGCGGGATCTGACGGTGCCGCCACTGGCGCCGGTGCCGGAGGATCACGTGCTGAAGCGCGCCTTCTACCTGCTGGCCGACCTGCCGGGCCGCTTCGCCGGCGGCACGGTCTGGGTGGCGCGGGACCAGGACCGGGCGAATGACAGCGTCAGCCCCGTCATCATCGGCGGGCATGACTGGGCCTCTGCCTGGGCGATCGATGCGCGTGGCAACAACCCCTATGCGGCCATTCCGGGCGGCAACCGGCAGCGCATCCTGTCCTATCGCTTCGGCACCAACCTCGTGATGTACGCGCTGACCGGCAACTACAAGGGCGACCAGGTGCATGTTCCGGCCATTCTGGAAAGGCTGGGGAATTGAAGCATTTTCAGGTCAGGCCGCTTCGCCTGACGACCCGGAAAATGCGCCTGAACAACGAGCTGGAGCCGGTTCGCCGTGCTCGGACACGGTGAAAAGGCTTTAGCCCATGAACCAGGCCCTCTCCGGGATCGACTTCGCCCCGGTCATCCCGCTCTGGCTGCTCGCTGGCCTTGGCGCCCTGGCCCTGCTGGCGCTGCTGCCCGCCCTGCTGCGGCTGACGCGGGATGCCAATGGCGCGCGGCGCTGGCAGCCGGCGCGGGGCGCCTGGCTGCGGGCGTTGGCCTTCGCGGCGCTGCTGCTGGCGCTGGCCAATCCGCGGCTGGTTGAGGAAACCCGGCAGATGCGGCCGGATATCGCGCTGCTGCTGGTGGATCGCAGCGCCAGCGCCGCCCTGAATGCGCGCCCCGAGCAGATCACCGCCGCCCGCGACGAGATCGAGGCTCGCGCCCGCCGCCTGCCGGACCTCGAACTCCGCACGGTGGAGGTGCCGGAGGGCGGCAACCAGGGCACGCGGCTGTTCACCGCCATGGAACGCGCGCTGGCCGATATCCCGCGCGCCCGCTTGGCCGGCGTGATGGCACTCACCGATGGCCAGGTGCATGACGTGCCCGCCGCCCCGGCGCTGGACGCGCCATTCCACCAGATCCTGCCCGGCCAGCCCGGCGAGGTGGATCGCCGCATCCGGGTGATCGAGGCACCGGGCTTCGGCATCGTCGGCCGCCCTGTGGAACTGCGCGTGGTGGTGGAGGATCTCGGCGCGCGGCCGGATGAGGTTGTTGCTGCGCGACTCTCCATCCGCCGCGATGGCCAGCCGCCGCGCGTGGAATCGGTGCCGGTGGGGCGCGAACATCGCATTTCCGTGCCGATCGAGCGCGGCGGGCAGACGGTGGTGGAGCTGACGGCGGAAACCCGCACGGGTGAGGTCTCCGACCTCAACAACCGCACCGTGATCTCCATCAACGGCGTGCGCGACCGGCTGCGGGTGCTGCTGGTCTCGGGCGAGCCGCATGCCGGGCAGCGCACCTGGCGGCGGCTGCTGAAGGCGGACCCCAATGTGGATCTGGTCCATTTCACCATCCTTCGGCCACCCGAGAAGGACGACCTGACCCCGCTGCACGAACTGGCGCTGATCGCCTTTCCGGTGCGCGAGCTGTTCCAGGTGAAGCTGCGCGAATTCGACCTGATCGTCTTCGACCGCTTCGGCAACCGGGGCCTGCTGCCGCCGGTCTATCTGCGGAACATCGCCGATTACGTGCGCGGCGGCGGCGCGCTGCTGCTGTCCGTCGGCCCGGAATTCGCAGGTCCCACCAGCCTGGCCGCCACGCCGCTCGGCCAGGTGCTGCCGGCGCGGCCGCAGGTGGGGGTGGGCGCGGCGCAGGCCTCGCTGCTGGAACAGCCGTTTCGACCCTTCGTGACGGAGCTGGGGGCGCGGCATCCGGTGACGGAGAACCTGCCCGGCGCCAACAGCTTCACGCCCGAAGGGGCCAATCTGGCGGAGGCCACCTGGGGCCGCTGGTACCGCGCGCTGCGCGCCGATGCGCGGGCCGGCAGCACCGTGATGCAGGGGCCGGGCGAGACGCCGTTGATGGTGCTGGACCGGGTGGGGGAGGGCCGCGTGGCGCTGGTGCTGTCGGACCACATCTGGCTGTGGTCGCGCGGCCATGATGGCGGCGGCCCGCAGGGCGAGCTGCTGCGCCGCATCGCGCATTGGACGATGAAGGAGCCGGAGCTGGAGGAGGAGGATCTGACGGCGCGGATCGACCACGGCACCCTGACCGTGACGCGCCGCAGCCTGGAGCCCGCCGCCGCGCCCGAGATCACCGTCACCGCCCCCGATGGCACCGTCACTCGCCACGCGGCGGAACTGCGCGGCGCCGGGCGCGCGGTGATGGAACGGCCGGCGATGCAGGCCGGCGTCTGGCAAGCCGGCGATGGCCGCCGCACCGCCTTCGCCGCCGCCGAGGCGCCGAACCCGATGGAGGTCGCCGACCTGCGCGCCGATGCCACGCCGCTGGCAGCCCTGGTCGCCGCCACTGGCGGGGCCACGCGCTGGCTCGGCACCGGCGAGGCGCCGCTGGTGCCGGAGTTGCGCCGCGTGGCGGTCGGGCGGGATGCGCAAGGCGGTACCGGGGCGGGTTGGATCGGGCTGCGCCGCAATGGCGATCACAGCGTCACCGGCATCACCGCCCTGCCGCTGCTGCCACCCTGGCTGGCGCTGCCGCTGGTGCTGGGGCTGGCCTTGCTCGCCTGGCGACGCGAGGGGCGCTGAGCCTCGCAGCCTGCTGATTGGCCGACCCGCGCCGGGCGCCCCATATCCGCCGCATGCGAACGCTGCCCGCCGTTTTCCTCGCCCCCGCACTGCTGTTCGGCTGCGCCCAGGGCCCGACCCTGGACCAGCGCCTATCCACCTTCGTCGGTCGGGGGGAGGCCGATCTGGTCGCAGCCCTCGGCGTGCCGGTCCGGGTGCATGAGGCGGAGGGACGGCGCTTCCTGCAATTCGAACAGCGCCGGGCCGTGGCGGTGGCGCAACCGCCGGCCCTCTATGGCCCGGGGTTTGGTCCCTGGGGCGGTCCCTGGGGGCCGCGCTACGGCTACTGGTCCGGCCCGCCCGCCATTGCCGAGGTCGGCTGCGAACTGACCTTCACGCTGCGCGATGCGCGGGTCGAGACCTTCAGCTATCGCGGCCAGGGCTGTGGCTGATGCCTGGATCGCAGGGTCGGCAGGCTTTGGTGGGCCGGGCCGGCCGGGACGTCGCGAGGGCCTTTGCGCAGGCTACAGTGAAGTATCTGGCCATGGAGCGGCGCGGCTTCGCCAAAAGCGGGTGAGATGTTCGCCGCGCCCTTCCTCGACGGGCTGAAACTGCCTAGTTTCCCGGTCATGCGCGCATACCCCCGGCTTCCCCTGCTGGCCACGCTGATGGCCCCCCTCCTCATGGCGCCCCTGGTGCCGGCTGCGCAGGCGCAGGGTATCCCCCGTGCGGCCAATACGCAGCAGGCACCGGCCGCCGCCGCTCCGGCCTTGCCGGGGCTGGCAGCGCGGACCGCACCGGCGCCGATCCCGGCCAGCCCGGCCGCGGCAGGGCTTTCGCCGAACGAGGCGCTGTTCGATGCCGTCGCCCGCGGCGATCTGGCCGCGGCACGGGATGCGGTGGCGCGCGGTGCCAATATCGAATCGCGCAACGCGCTCGGCCTGTCGCCGCTGGATGCCGCGGTGGACCAGGGGCGCAACGAGATCGCCTTCTACCTGCTTTCGGCGCGGGACCGGACCCGCGATTCCGCCCCGCCGCCGCCTTCGGTGCCGGGCCAGCCTTCCCCGGCCGCGGCCATCGCCGCGCGCCTCGGGGCCGCGCCGCCGCCAGGTGCCACGGTCCGCGCGCCGATGAACACGCCGCCGGCGCTGGCGGCGGAGCCGGTCGGGGCGCAGCTGTGGGCCGGGAATGGGGGCGCGGCGCAGCCGGGTATCGGCTTCCTCGGCTTCGATGCCGGCCGCCCGGCCGGGGCAACGCCGCCGGCAGCCGCAGCCGGCACCACACGCCGCACACGGCCCTGACCCACGCGAGCCTGACCCACGCGACCCTGACCCACGCGACCCTGACCCACATGGCCTGGCCGGCCCGGGCCTTTCTGGCTGTGCTCCTACTGGCACAGCCCGCCTTAAGCTCGCCGGCCATGGCGCAGCGGGGCGCGCCGCCGCTGCCTCTGCCACCGCCACCTGCCCCGTCGTACGAAGCGGACGCGACCTCGGCGGAGGCGGTACCAAGCTGGGCGATGGCCTGCACCGAGGCGACGGCGGAGGTGCCGCGCAGCTGTCGTGTCTCCACCACCGTGCTGCTGCGGCCAGGGAATACGCCGCTCGCGCAGATCCTGCTGACGCGGCAGCGCGAGTCGCGGTCGCTGGCGCTGATCTTCCAACTGCCGCATGGCACCTGGCTGCAGGGCGGCATCGCCTGGCAGACGGATGAGGCGCCACCCCAGCGGCTGGCCTTCCAGAGCAGCGACGCCGCCGGGGTCTATGCAGCGACGGTGGTGACGGATGATGTGCTGGCAACGCTGCGCGCCGCGGCCACGCTGCGGCTGAGCTTTGTCGCCGCGGCGCGGCGGCAGACGCTGGCGGTGCCGATCCCGCTGGAAGGCTTTGGCGATGCGGTGGCGGCGATGCTCACCGCGGAGGCTACGACCCCCTGATCCGCGGGTCCCGCTGGATGGAAGCCGTGGCCGGCCGAGGCGCCGGAGCGCGGGCGAAGTGGCCCGGCGTCAGCGTCCTCGGGTCTTGTGGGTGCCGAGATTCTCGATCCATTCGACCGGCAGGCCATCCCAGGTCGGCAATTGCTTGCCGGGCCATTTGCGGCGCAGGAAGACCTGGAAGCCATCCGCCGTGGCCTCGACATAGCCGGATTTGCCGTCGGTCAGCCTGAGGTGCTGTGCCAGCGCCTCGGCCTGTTCCCGCATGTAGCTGTCGCCCATCGCCGCCTCCTGTCCTGTTTCAGCCACCCGCCCGGCGCGCGCCGCGCAGCGCCATGAGGCAGGCCACGCCGGTTGCGGCCATGGTCAGCGAGGTGCCGATGCCGCTGCCGAATTCCACCAGACCCACGATGAAGGTCATCAGCGCACCGAAGCCCATCTGCAAGGCGCCGACCAGGGCGGAGGCGGTGCCGGCCAGTTGGGGCTTGGCGCTGAGGGCCCCGGCGATGGCGTTGGGCTGGGTCATGCCATTGCCGACGGCCACCATGGCCATCGGCACGAAGAACACCAGGATATGCGGCGGGAACACCACCATGGCAACTGCCGCCCCGACCGCGCCGAGCGTCGCGATCATGGTGCCGACGCCGAGCATCCGCAGGATGCCGAGCCGACGTGAAAGCCGCCCGGCCAGCCAATTGCCGGCCGCGAAGAAGATGGAGATGGCGGCGAAGGCGATGGCGAACTGCACGGGCGTGTAGCCCATGCCCTGCACAACCACGTACGGCGCACCGCCGAGGAAGGCGAAGAAGATGCCGGTGGCGCAGGCCGTCAGCGCCGTATAGGCGCGAAAGCTCGGAATCGCCCAAAGGCTGCGATAGGCGCGGAAGATGGCGCCCAGCCCCGGCAAGGGCTGCGGCGCCGGCAGCGTTTCCTCCAGCCGCAGCCAGGCGACCAGCGCCAGCGGCAGGCCGAAGCCGAGGCAGGCGACCATGCTGGCGCGCCAACCGAAGCTCTGCTCCAGCAGGCTGCCGAGGATGGGGGCGATCATCGGCGCGATGGTCATGCCCATGGTGACGTAGCCAAGGATGCTCGCGGCCTCATCGCGCGACCAGACATCGCGGATCACGGCGCGGACCAGCACCACCCCGGCGCAAGCACCGACCGCCTGGGCAACGCGCGCCACCAGCAATTCGCCGATCCCCGGTGCCAGCGCGGCCGCCAGGCTGGCCACCGCATACAGCGCCAAGCCGCCCATCAGCAGCGGCCGTCGCCCGAAGCGGTCCGAGAGCGGGCCATAGATCAACTGCCCGGCGCCGACCCCCAGCAGATACAGCGTGACGGTAAGCTGCACGGTGGCGGTGCTGGCGCCGAGGTCGCGGCCCATCGCCGGCAGGGACGGCACCAGCACCTGCATGGTGAAGGGACCGATGCCGATGATCGCGACCAGCAGCCAGATCGGTGGGCGAGGGGAGGTGGCGGGAGGAAGAAGGTTCACAGGGCAGGAGCCTACGCCCACCCGCCGCGCCGGCCCACACCCGCCTGGCGCAACCCTCCCCAGCGGCGGCTGGCTACCAGCGCAGTCCCAGCAGCGCGGCGACGGGGCGCACGCCCTCGCTTGCCGCGACCTGGGCCAGCACCTCCGGGTCCGGCTGCGCGCCATGGGCATGGGCGGCGAGGCCGGTCAGCGCCCAGACGGCATCGATGCCGGCGGATTGCGCGCCGGCCAGGTCCGTATGCGGGCTGTCGCCGATGGCGACCACGCGGGCGCGGTCCGTGATGCCCAGCAATTCCAGCACCGGCGGGTAGCAGGCCGGGTCCGGCTTGCCGATCTCGATCGCGGCCGGTCCGCCAAGCTCGGAATAGAGGTCGGCCAGCGCGCCGGCGCAGATCACCCGTTCGTCGCCCACCATCACATGCCGGTCCGGATTGACGCAGAGCATCGGCAGGCGGCGGGCGGCGCAGGCGGCCAGCGCGGCGCGATAGGGCTCGATGTCGTGGTTGCCGCGAGCGGGTTCCGGCCCCGTGTTCAGCACGAAATCGGCCTCCTCCGCCGATCCCACCAGCACCACATCCGTCTCCGCCGGGACCGACAGATCCCGCTCCGGCCCGATATGTAGCGCCTTGGTGCCGAGTGCGGCGAAATCCGCGCGGTCGCGGTGCTTCAGATGCCGCCAGGCCAGCTCGCCGGAAGTCATGGTGCCGTCCCACAATGCGCGGTCGAGGCCCATGCCGGTCAGCAGGTCATCCACCACGAAGGCCCGGCGCGGCGCGTTGGAGAGGAAGGCGATGCGCTTGCCGCGGGCCTTCAGCCGGCCCAGCGCATCGGCCACGCCGGGATAGGGTTTGCGGCCGTCATGCACCACGCCCCAGAGGTCCAGGATGAAGCCATCGTAGCGGTCCGCCAGGGCCGCCACCCCGTCCAGCATGATCATCGTGCATCCACCCCGATGGCCTCGGCCACGTTCTTGAATCCGTCCCGCCGCAGCGCCGCCGCCAGTTCCCGCTTCAGGCGCGGGATCAGCGCCGGGCCGTCATAGGCGAAGGCGGCATAGAGCTGCACCAGCGCGGCGCCGGCCTTGATCTTCTCCAACGCATCCGCCCCGTTGGAAACCCCGCCGCAGCCGATCAGCGTGAGGTCCCGCCCGGCCGTGAGCCGCGCCACCCGGCGCAGCAATTCGGTGGCGGCCGCGCGCAAGGGCGGGCCGGAGAGGCCGCCGGCCTGCGATTTCAGGGCGGAGCGCAGCGGGGCCGGACGCGCGATGGTGGTGTTGGAGACGATGAGGCCGGCGATGCCCTGCGCCACCGCGGCCTCCACGATCGGCTCCACCGCCGCCGGGGACAGGTCCGGGGCGATCTTCACCAGGATGGGCGGGCGCGGACCCTTCAGGGCATCGCGGGCTTCGACCACCGCGGCCAGGATGTCCCGCAGCATCGCCTCGCCCTGCAGGTCGCGCAGGCCAGGGGTATTGGGGGAGGAGACATTGATGGCAACGTAGCCGGCATGGGGCGCCACGGCGGCATAGAGCGCCGGATAATCGCGCAGCGGCGCCGCGCCATCCTTGTTGATGGCGATGTTCACGCCGAGCACGGCCGGCCGATGTTCCGGCAGATGCGCCAGCCGGGCCAGGAAGGCCGGCAACCCGCCATTGTTCATGCCCATGCGGTTGATCACGGCCCGATCCTCCGCCAGGC
>LNFM01004464.1_pt1 | contig 25730 bp, 19 predicted proteins | sample 596031 | NCBI WGS metagenome assembly LNFM01 (sample SAMN04254537, study PRJNA301005) | activated carbon metagenome | isolation source: dual media filters at the Ann Arbor, Michigan drinking water treatment plant | place: USA: Ann Arbor | reverse complement strand
TCGCGTCGGTCGGACGCATCGGAGGACCCGCCGCGATCGACCTGCTCGTGCGAGTGTTTCGGTCGAACACCTCGCCCGACGTCGCGCGCGCCGCGACCGACGCGCTTCGCTCGCTCGGAGACAGCGCGCGGTCGGCGATTCCGCTGCTCGCCGCAGAGCCAGTGCCCACGAACGCGCGCGACTCGCTCTCCGCGCTGCTCGGCGAGCTCGGCACGGACGAGGCCGCGGACGCGCTGCTCGGTCTCACCGAGGCGTCTCGCCCCGCGTCGCCCGACGTGTACCTGCGCGCGCTCGGTCGCACCGGCTCGCCTCGCGCTCTCTACGCGCTCTTGCGCACCGCAACCGAGCGCGAGACCGCGACGACCCGACAGACTTCGTTCGGCGCCATCGCGACCGCGACGCCAGCGCGAAGGTCGGCCGCGCTGCGCGCGATCGACTCCTGGGTGCAGCGCCGCGGCGCGCTCGAAGCCGGCGCGCTCGATCCGCTGCTCGTGATTCTCCGCGAGGTGCAGAGAGCACCGACCTCCAGCAGCGTCCCTGCGCGCGCCGCAGCGCCCGCGAGCTCGCCAGACCTGCTGCTGGTAATCAGGTTGATTGGCAGCACACGAAATCCTCGCGCGCCGTCCGCCCTCGCCCCGCTCCTGGCGAGCGCCGATCGCGCGCAGCGAATCGCCGTCGCCCAATCGCTCACCCGCGTGGGCATCGCCAACGTCGAGCGCGCCGTGGTGGCCCTCTTGTCGGACAACGCGCCGCCCGTTCGATCCGCGGCGTGCGACGCCCTCGCTCGCTTCGGTGACCGCGTCGCGCTCGACGCGCTGTGGAGCGCGTGGGACGGAGATCGACCGATCGACCGCGCCAGCGCCGCGATCGCGATCGGACGCATCAGCGAACGGCTGCGCGACGGATCGCGCGCCCAACGTCTGATCGCCGCGCTCGATGACGCCCGGCCGGCGGTCGCGTCGGCGATCGTCGACGCGATCGGGGCCCTCGCCGCCGCTGGCTCTCAGCCGGCGATCGACGCGCTCGAGCGCGTCGCCAACGCGCGCGGACCGCTCTCCAACGCCGCCGTCGAGGCGCTCTCCAACGCCGCCGCCAACGCGGCCCCCGCGGCCCGCGCGCCGATCGTGCGCGCGCTCACCCAGCGCGCCAGCGCGACCAACGACGAGCCCACGCGCAGCACCGCGGTCTGGGGCCTCGGCGCCAGCCCAGAGCCCGACGCCGTCACGCTCTTGCTCGCGGCGACGCGAGATCCGTCCAACGCCGTCGCGACCAACGCGCTCGGCGCGCTCGCCCGCGCGGTGCGCAGCGGCTTGCGAGGCACCGACGCGCTGCGCTCTGCCGCGTGCGAAGCGCTCGGACGACGAGCGAACCCGGCCCTCCGGACAAACGCGCTCTCTCTGCTCGCTGCAGCCAGACAGCGATGCGACAGCGACGTGGCGCGCCGCGCGTTGACCGACGCCCGCTCGCCCTGGCTTCGCCGCGCCGCTGCCGAAGCGGTTCTCAACGCTGCGGACAACAACACGCGAGCCGCCGCCAACGAAGCGCTCGGCCGATGCGCAGCCACCGATCGAACACCCTGGGTCGCCGAACGATGCCGCGTCCTGTCGGGACAACCGAGCGCAGCGCCCGAGCGCGGCCCCGAGCCGATCGACGCCCTCGTGCTCGGCGAAGACGAAGACGCCCCCGCGGTGGCCAGCGCCTACGTGCTCTTTCGACCGGACGGACTGGCTCGATTCGGCGTCACCGGAAGCACCGGATGGCTGCACGAGCGCCCCTCTCCTGCCGGTGAGTACGCGATCTACGACCCCACGCAGCTCGCGAACGAACCGTGAGCTCGACTACGGGATGAGCTCGACGACCATCGCGGCGCCGAGCGCTCCCCACGTCACGAAGCCGAGGATTTCGTGGGTCGATCGAAACGCCGCGGCGAAGTCGCCGCGCGTGTCCTGAATGCCGAACGCGTTGGGATTCGCCCCGAGAAACCCGAGGATCGGCATCGCGATCATCCCGATCGCGTGGACCCAGGCGAGAGCTTTGTGAATGCGAAGGCGAGTCGCCCCGCGGCTCGAGCCCTCGGCGGCGCGCTCGGGGTCGGGCATCGACAGCGCGTAGATCCCGGTCGTCGCATAGAGCGAGACCGTCGCAAACGCGAACACCCCGTGCAGCGCGCTCAGACCGTTGCAGCCGAATTCGAAGCCGAGGATCGGACTGCCGCCGGCGCGGCACTCGCCCTGCCCGAACCACGTGCGCTGATTGATCGCCGCGAACGTCCCGAGCACCACGGTCGCGGTCAACGTCGCGAACGTCGCGATGCCGAGCGGCCGGTGCAAGCCGACGTTTCGCTGACGGTGCTCGATCAAGTCGATGCTCGGCTCGTCGGTCGGAGCTGCTGCTCCATCCGCCTCTGCAGGACCCGCAGGGCCTGCAGGACCCGCAGGACCCGCTGGTTCTGCTGGACCCGCGGGCTCCGCCCCGGCAGGGCCCGCAGGCTCCGCTGGCGCAGGCTCTGCAGCGGCCGGAGGGTCACCCGACGCAGGCGCTGGGGCCCCTCCCGAAGCAGGAGCGCCGCCAGCTGCACTGGATCCCGCTGCCGGCGTCGTGGGAGCCGTCGACGGCGTCGTTTGCGCAGCTTGCGCCGGTGTGGTCGCCGCGCTGCTCGTCGTGCTGGTCGTGCTCGATCCCGACGAGCCCGTCCGACGGCGCTGAGCCAGCCGCGCGTCTCCGGTCGGATCGATGGCCACGAGGCCCATCGGTCGCACGAGGAGCTGCGCGCCGAACGACGGCGCGGCGATCAACGGAATCGGCGTGGGATCGGCGGCGCGAACGCCTGCGACGTTGAGCGAGAGCGGCGCCACTGGGGCCGGCGCAGCGCTGATTTGCACCGCGCCGCCCGGCGAGAGCGTCGCGAAAAGAAGACCTGCCACGACCGGATGCATTGTTGACTGCGCCTTTCGTTCGGAGAACGAGCGAGAGGATTGCGCAAGAAGTCGCCCGCACTCAACAGGTTTGTTGTCTGCTCACGCGCTATGCGCGTCCGCTCAGAACTCGGCCGGGTCGGTGTACGTACCGAGCACGTCGCGCAGGACGTCGCAGATCTCTTGCTCTGTGCAGTACGCTTTGGCGGCTTCGATGATCGGCGGGCAGAGGTTTGCGTTGCTCGCGGCCGCGACGCGCACAGCTTCGAGCGCCGCGCGTACTCGCTCGCCGTCGCGAGACGCCTTCACCTCCGCGAGCGACTCGACCTGGAGTCGCTGCACTTCTTCGTCGATCTTGAGCAGCGGAATGCGTGACGGCTCGTCCATGACGAAGTCGTTGACCCCCACCATCACCTTCTCGTCGCGCTCGACCTGGCGCTGGAAGCGATACGCGCTCGCGGCGATCTCGCGCTGCGGATAGCCCTTCTCGACGGCCGTCACGATGCCGCCCATCTCGTCGATCTTGCGGATGTACTCGAGCGCCTCCGCCTCGATCTTGTTCGTGAGCCACTCGACGAAATAGCTTCCGCCCAGGGGATCGACGGTGTTGGCCACGCCCGTCTCGTGCGCCACGATCTGCTGCGTTCGCAGCGCGATGGTCACGGCTTCTTCCGTCGGCAGCGCGTAGGTCTCGTCGAGCGAGTTGGTGTGAAGCGACTGCGTCCCTCCCAGCACCGCGGCGAGCGCCTGCAGCGCGACGCGCGCGACGTTGTTGTACGGCTGCTGGGCGGTGAGAGAGACGCCCGCGGTCTGCGCGTGCGTCTTGAGCTTCATGCTCTCGGGCAGCTTCGCGCCGAAGCGCTCTTTCATGACGCGCGCCCAGATCCGCCGCGCCGCGCGAAACTTCGCGACCTCCTCGAAGAAGTCGATGTGCACGTCGAAGAAGAACGAGAGACGCGGCGCGAAGGAGTCCACGTCGAGCCCGCGCTCGACGGCGCTCTGCACGTAGCCAATCCCGTCAGCGAGCGTGAACGCCAGCTCTTGCGCCGCGGTCGAGCCTGCCTCGCGGATATGGTAGCCGCTGATGGAGACGGGGTGCCATTTGGGCAGCTCTTTCGCAGCGAATTCGATCATGTCCGTGACGATGCGCATCGCCGGACGAGGCCCGACGATCCACGCGTGCTGCGCCATGAACTCTTTGAGGCAGTCGTTTTGGATCGTCCCGCCCAGGGCGCTGCGCGGAATGCCGCGCACGTCCGCGAGCGCCACGTAGAAGCAGAGCAGGACGATCGCGGGACCGTTGATGGTCATCGACGTCGTGACCTTGTCCAACGGGATATCCGCGAACAACACGTCCATGTCTCGCAGCGTGTCGACCGCGACGCCGCACATCCCCACCTCGCCGAGCGATCGCGGCGAGTCGCTGTCGTATCCCATCAGCGTGGGAAAATCGAAGGCCGTCGAGAGGCCCGTCTGCCCCTGCGAGAGCAGATACTTGAACCGCGTGTTGGTCTGCTCGGGCGTCCCGAAGCCGGCGAACTGCCGCATCGTCCACAGACGGCCGCGGTACATCGTCGGCTGGATTCCACGGGTGTAGGGATACTCGCCGGGCAGTCCGAGATCGCGCTGGTGGTCGACGTCGACGTCGGCCGGCGTGACGACATCGGGGAGCTCGATGTCCGAGAGCGTCTGAAACTTCGCCAGCCGCGGCGGAAACTTCGCCGTCGCCTTGGCCACGACGCTCTTGGACCACCGCTCTTTCGCCTCGCGAATCGCGGCGATCTTCGGGTCGTCGCCGGAGCCCGGTCGCGCTTCGCCAGCGCTCGCCGCAGGAATGGTCTCGCCCTTGTTGTCGCCCGGATCACTAGCCATGACGTCGCCGAGTCTATCGCAGCCGCGGCGGGCTAGTTCGCCGAACGTCGCCGACGTCGTGCCCTCCACGCGATCGCGAGCGCCGCCAAGGAGCTCCCGACGATCGCTCGGGAGGACGCCGGTCGCGCGTCGCGATGCCCGACCGCACGGCAAGAACAAGCTCCGCCGGAAAACCGAACTGTCGGCGGGGCTGGACCGCCCGCGCCATCCCCGACTTCCATCCGCCCGCTGTCGATCGGCACGACGTCCGTTGACCCGTCGGGGAGCGCGATCGCGTCCGATGGCGCATCGAAGGACACGTCGGCCGTGGCGTCGTCGAACGTCGCGTCGCTCGGGGGCACAATTGCGTGGTCCGCTTCGCTCCCTCCATCGGTCCCAGATTCGCGCAGCGGCACGCCAGCGTCCGTGTTGACGCCGCTATCCACGCCGCTATCCACGCCGCTATCCACGCCAGCGTCGACGGCGATACACCGCGAGTAGTCGCAGCGACTGCTCGAACAGACCGTGCATCCCGCACTGCCGCTCGGGATCGGCCCGCAGTCCCTCGCGTCGCCGCACTCGGCGGCGAGGTAGCGAGCGGCGATGGTCTGCAACACTCCCACGCGCGCGGGAACGTCCCACACGAGCAACGGATTGGTGCCGCTGCTCGACAGATGCACGGACTCTGCACGCTCCGACACGAGCGCCATCGTCGCGATCGTCGGAAACACGACGCCGCCCGCAGTTCTCAGGATCCGGCGAACGACCGGGTGCCGCCCGCTGCCTGAATCCGTCAGGTACGCGAGCAACACCCCGGTCGGTCCGACGCCAAGGGACGCGAAGACCGCCAACCCCGAATCTGGGACAGCGAACGAGCGGACCACCCGCGACGAGATGTTCTGCGTAGCAACCCGAAGCTCCGTGCCGACTCGCCCTGCGATGTAGACGTCGACGCCGTCCGTGGTGATCGCCGGAGGGTCCGCGTTGCTCACAGAGAAGATGTCCTGCGGTGCAGAAGTCGCCGGCGAGCTCGCGGGGTCGGCCCATTCCAGGTCGAAGCCGCGAACCTGTCGCGGCGCACCTCCGAAGCTCACGGCCACGAACCAACGCCGGGTCGTTCCGTCGACCGGAACGATTCCGACGGCGGGTCGGAACGAATCCGCGATGCCAGACCCCGCAATCGTGATCGGCCTGCGAATACTGGCGTCGAACGCCGTACCGGCAACGCCGCCGCTGTCCGTCATGTGCAGCTCGATGCACCCTGAAGGGACGCACGACACCGTGGGTGCTCCGAACCGTCCGACGATCGGCGTCGGCGCTCCGCCGATGCCAGTCACGACGATGCGACGGAGTCCACTCGTCGCGTCGCTCCAGGCCACGACGGGGTTGCTTCCGAAATGAGAGATCGACGGTCGACTCGGCTCAAGGCCGGGATTCGTCGCGAGCTCGGCGAACAGCATTGCCGACGTCGGTGGCGACGTCTCCGTCGTCCGCCAGCGCGTCGGGAAAACAAGCAATGGATCGTGCATCGCAACGACCGTGTGCGAGTTGCGACGAGTGAGCGTCGCTGCGGCGCTCGAAAGCAGCGTCCGCGTGCCGACGATGGCACCGCCCAACGGAAAAAACGTTTGTGCGCGGGCGCGGTGCGCGACGGTCGCGACGCTCAGTCCGACCAACAGCGCGGTTTTGGACGGCCACATCTCGCTACGATACGACCAAAGCCGTCGAGAAGTCTCCGAGCTCCGAGCGGCGCGTGGACCGAAGGCTCGGCGGGTCGCGACGGTCAGTTCACGCTCTGGAGCGGCCGCGCTTGCCCGCGCAGCGAGTCGAGCAACGCCTTGGCCTCGGCCTGCGCTTCGAGCTCAGGGTTGCTCTGCAAAAACGCTTCAGCGTGACGAATGGCCAGGTCTGGCTTGCTCACCTGCGCGTACGAGAGCGCGAGCAGCCAGTGGGCGTCGCCGTCGCTCGTCGACGCATCCGCCGCACGCGTCCGGGCGATGTCGAGCGCGATGATCCCTGCGGTGATCGCCTCTTCGGGACGACCCGCGAGCCGCAGCGAGTGACCGAGGCCCACCGCGGCGCCGAGGTACTTCGGCGAGAACCGCAGCGCCTCGCGATAGGACACGGCAGCCTCCGCGAACTGACCGCGCTCGAACTGAACCGCTCCTGAATAATTCCAGGCGTATTGATTATGTGGGTCGTCTTTCAAAACCGCGTCGAGCGCGCGCTGCGCCGCGTCGTGCTCGCCCTCGCGCAAGAGCTCGACCGCCTCTTCGACCGCGTCCCATCGCGCTGCGTCGTCCATCACTGCATCCTCGCCGGGCGTCGCTCAGAAGGAGTTTCCGATGGTGAACTCGAACACGCTCGGGTCCTCGTAGCTGAGCGCGCGCACCAGCGGGAAACCCCACTCGAAGCGCAGCAAGCCGAGCGGCGAGAACCAGCGCAGACCGAAGCCTACGCTCGTGCGAAGGAGCGTCGGGTTGAACCCGCACGCCGACACGAGCGGCGACGGGTCGCTCTCGAACGTGCGCGGGCGCTCGCACCAGCGACCCTCGAGGTTCCACGTGTTGCCAGCGTCATGAAACACCACGCCGCGAAGGCCCACGCGCTCGATGAACGGAACGGGAAACTCGATCTCGGTGTTGTAGAAGAACATCGCGTTGCCGCCGATGTTGAAGTTCAAGAACTGCGGCTGCGGATCAACCGTCGCGCCCGGCGTGACCACGGGCCCGAGCGTGCGCAAGCGGTAGCCGCGCACGTCGAGGATTCCGCCGAGGAAGAACCGCTCTGCGAGCGGCACGCCCTGGTCGTTGCGCGACACGATCAGGCCGCCGTTGATGCGCGACTTGAAGATGATCCCCGCGAAGAGCGGGAGGTAGAACTGAAACGCCGCCGTGGCGCGAAAGTACTCGAACGGCGTGTTGTTTCCGTCCGAGCCCGCGTCGGGGCTGAACGACCCGAGGAGCCTGTCGCTCCAGTCCAAGCCGATGCGCGCGAAGATGCCCGACGTCGCCTGGATGCGATTGTCGCGCGTGTCCGCGGTGAGCGAAACGCCGAGCGTGCTCGCGAACCCGCTACGAAACACGCCGGTCACCGGCGGATTCAACGTGATGTTCACGTTCGCCTGCGTCCCGTTGAGCAGCGTGCTCGCGCCACCGCGGTTCACGCCGACGTACTCGCCCGTGTACGAGAGGTTGAGCCTCACGTCGTTGGTGCCGAGCAGCGGATATCCCGTCGAGAGCGAGGCTCCCGTCGCCGTGCGGCTGAAGTTCGCAAACGCCCTGAGCGTGTTGTAGATGTCGACCGCGCCGGTCCAGTTCGAGTCCAAGAGGTAGGGCTCGACGAAGCGAAACGCGAAGATCTGCCGAAGCGGCGACACCTGCGCCTGCAGCGAGAAGCCCTGCCCGCGACCGAACAAGTTCTGCTGCTGAATCTGCGCCGTAAGAATGAACGTCTCGACCGACGAGACGCCCGCTCCGACCTGAAAGGTCCCGGTCGGCTTCTCGGTGACCTCGACGTTGACGATCACCCGATCGGGGCGCCCTTCGACCGTCTCCGTCGAGAGGTCGACGCGCTCGAAGAACCCGAGCGACATCACCCTGCGTCGCGAGTCCTGGTAGCGCGTCTCGCTGTAGCGCTCACCCTCGATGATCGCGAGCTCGCGGCGAATCACCCGGTCCGCGGTCTTCGTGTTTCCGCGGATCACGATGCGGTGAATCGTCGTCAGCTGCCCGCGTTGAATCTTGAACACCAAATCGACCGACTGCTGCTCGGGATGCGGCTGCACGTCGGGTCGCACCTCGACGTTCGCGTAGCCGGCGTCGCGGTAGTACGTCTGCAACGCGAGGATGTCGCGGCCGATCGTCTGACGCGAAAACCAGTCGCCCGGGTTGAAGTGCAGCATCTCGCGGACGCGCCTGCGCCCGCCGAGCGGATCGATCTCGTTGTTGTCTTCGTCGACCTCTTGCAAGCCGACGCGACCGACGCGGTAGCGCGGCCCTTCTCGCACCGGAAGCGTGATGTCGAGCCAACGCCGATCCGCGCTCAACGCGATGCGCGGCGTGCCGATCTCGACGTTGAGGTACCCGCGGTCGTAGTAGGCCGCGTGCAATAGATCGATGTCGTTGCGAAACGTCTCCTCGCGGTACGTCCCGGTCGACGTCAGAAACGAGAAGAACCCCGCCGCTTGCGTCTGGATCGATCCGCGCAGCTCGTCGTCGGTAATGTTGTGGTTGCCCACGAAATTGACCGCTCGAACCTGGACCTGCGCGTTCTCGCGAATCCGATACACGACGTCCGACTCGTTGTCGGCGTCCGTTCGACGCACGATTTCGTAGCGAACCTCCGCGAGGAAGTAGCCCTTCTCCGCGTACAGGTCGCGCAGCCGCTGCACGTTGCGACGAACCGCGCTCTCGTTGAGCACCGCGCCTTCGCGCAAATCGACGGTCTCGCGAAGCTTCTCTTCCTCGACCGCGTCGTGCCCCTCGAAGCGAACCGTCCCGATGCTCGGGCGCTCGACGATGACGAAGCGAACCTCGACCCCGCCCTCGTCCGCCGTCTCGACGGCGACCTGAACATCGTGAAAAAAGCCGGTGTTCCACAGGGCTCGCGCGTCCTGCTGGAGCCGCGCGCGGTCGTAGCAAACGCCCACCCGCGTGCGGACCGAACCGCCGAGGTCGCCAGCGTTGACCCGCAGCAGGCCGCGCCAACGGACCCGCAACACCCGCGGGCCCTCGCAGCCCGCGCCCTGACCGTCGTCGTCAGAACCCGTCGAAGCGCGCGCAGCCGAGGCATCTCCGGTCGGGGCCGCGTCCGCGCTGCTTCCTGCGGTCCAATCGTCGTCGTATTGCGCGAGCGCGCTGGCCTCGAGCGTCGACGCCGCGCCGCCGTCCGTCCCCGCGCCGCCGTCTGCAGCCCCACCGGAGTCCCTACCGCCAGCCCCGCCGGCCTCGGCCAGCCCCGCGTCCATCGCGCCCCTCCCGCCGCGTTGCGCCCACGCAGACCCAGAAAAACCCAGCGAAATGAGCGCGACAGCGAGCGCGACCCAGAAGCGAACTGGCGTCGAAACGAGCGTCGATCGAGAACGAGAGCAGGGCAAGGCCGCGGGGCTATACCGTGCTGCGGCACCAGGCGGCAAGGCGCGCCGCAGATCCCCTCGGAGATCGCGCCCGTGTACGATCGTTCCGAATGTCCCTGTTGACCCGACGATCGCATGCAGCATGGGGGACCCTTGCGATCGCGCACTCGCTCTTGGCGGCGTGCGCGACGGAGGGACCAACCCGCGACGCGGCCCGTGATTCCCGCAGCGACGCGATCGAGGATCATTCGATCATTGATCGGTCAGAGCCCGACGCCCCAGACGCGAGCGCGGCGCTCGACGCGGCCTCGGACGCTCCATCCTTGGAGGACAGCGACATCGATCAGTCCGCGCCCGATGCGCTCGGGGCGGACGCGATCGACGTCCGCAGCCGCGACACTGCCACGGACACGCCCACCTCTCGCCCGGACGCGACAGCCCCCCTCGTCGCAACAAACCCCGTGCTCGGCGAGGACCACCCAGATCCCCACGTCGTTCGAACGACTGACGCGAGCGGTCGGCTCGTCTACTACCTCTACGCGACCTCGGGGTTCGGCGACTTTTTTCCCTGGGAGTCGCGGGACCTCGTGCGATGGACACGTCGAAGCGAAGGGCTGCTTCGCCGCTCGAGCACGGGGCCGAACTCCCTCGAAATCAACGGCAGCCACTACTGCCACCTGTGGGCGCCGGACGTCGTCGAGGTGCGGCCGGGCGTGTGGATGCTCTCGTTCAGCGCCGTGCGCCACCGAACCGCGCAGCGCCCCTGCCCTCCCTACCGTGAAGACGGCGGCGTGTACTTCGCGTCGTCATCGAGCCCCACGGGGCCGTTCGCGCTCGCCGAGCGCCCCTGGGAGCCGCTGACCGCAGGCGGTCACAACACCTCGTGTACAGCGCCCACCCGCGACCAGATTCCACGGTCGGTCCCGTACGCCTCGCAGGACTGTCAGGGAAGCTTCTGCCACCACATCGTGCGGCTCGACTCCGCAGCGTTTCGCGACCCTCTCACCGGCCGGTGGTGGCTCGGCTACTCGTGGTACACGAACACGCCGCCGCGCGTTTCGTGGGAGCAGAGCAACTACGGTCAACACACGAACCTCGTCGAGCTCGACGGCGCCGACCCGTTCACCGTCCGCTGCACGACGAGCGTCCCACAAATTCATGTCGGCAACCCGCACGACGCAACCACCGTGGCGCGACTGCGCTCGAGCTGCGCGCGATGCGGCGAAATGCTGTCGTTCACCCGCGCCCGCGACAACGTCGACTTTCGCCGCGAGGGCTTCGTCTTCGGCGTCAACGAGGGCATCCATCTCTTCCGTCGCGGAGCGCTCGTCTACGCGTTGCTCTCGGGCTCCGTCTGGGACTCGGGGTTCTACAACGTCTGGTACGCCGCCGCGCCGACGCCCGAGGGGCTCGCGCTCGACAGCCCCTCGCGCATCGTGGGTCGCTTCCTCATCCCCAATCGAGGGCAGTCGTTTGGGCACGGCACCGCCGTGCTCGGCCCCGACGGACGAAGCTGGTTCTATGTCCACCATCGACTGCAGGCCGACCGGTGTCGGACCACCGGCAACTGCGCCCGCGACGTCTGGTTGAGCCCGATCGACTTCGAAGACCGCGGCGACGGGCGCGGAGAAGTCTGGATTCGAACGAGGTTTCCCGCTGAAGATCCGCGCGTGACCGTCGCCCTGCCGTAATCCCGATGAGCAAGCACAAGAACGTCTCGGAGACGCCCGCAACGCAGTGGCTTCGCAAGGCAGGCGTCCGCTTCGAAGAGCGCCCCTACGACTACGTGAATCACGGAGGAACCGCCGAGTCCGCCCGCCAGCTCGGCGTCGACGAGCACGTCGTGGTCAAGACGCTCGTCATGGAAGACGAGGACAAAAGGCCGCTGATCGTTCTCATGCACGGCGATCGCTCGGTCTCGACCAAGGCCCTGGCCCGGCAGTGCGGACGCAAGCGCATCGAGCCCTGCAAGCCCGAGGTCGCCGAGCGCCACACAGGTTATCAAGTCGGCGGGACCTCGCCGTTCGCCACCCGCAAGACGATGCCAGTCTTCGTCGAGCGCTCGATCCTCGATCTAGAGTTGGTCTACATCAACGGCGGCCGTCGCGGCTTTCTCGTGTCGATCGCCCCCGCGACGCTGCTCACCGCGATCGGCGCTACGCCCGTCGACTGCGCGCTCGAGTAGCCCTCGTCGGCGCGTGAAACAACAGCACGCTACGGAGCGTCCTCGCGACCTTCGCCCGCGGCCTCGCCGCTGGCTGTCACCGCAGGCTCGCTCGGCTCGTCCTTCGGAGCCTCGTCGCCCTCCGGCAGCGCAGCGTCGCGCGCGATCCGGTCGATGTCTTCGCGGTACACCGAGGCGCGCTTCCGCTCGTCCTTCTCGATCTGACCGTCCTTCATCGTGATCACGCGCGGCATCTGCTCGGCGAGCCGCTCGTTGTGCGTGACGATCACCATGGTCGTGCCCAGCTCGCGGTTGAGCTTGGAGAACAGCTCGTTCATGTGAGCGCTGTTCTCCGTGTCGAGGTTTCCCGTCGGCTCGTCGGCGAGCAGCAGCTTCGGTCGCATCGAGAGCGCCCGCGCGAGCGCGACGCGCTGCTGCTCTCCGCCAGACATTTCGCTGGGTCGATGCGTGGCGCGATGGCCGAGGTTGACCCGATCCAAGAGCTCCTTCGCCGACGCCTCGAGCGCAGCCCGCGGCAGTCCGCGAATGATGCCGGGCATCATCACGTTTTCGATCGCCGTAAACTCCGGCAACAAGTGATGAAACTGAAAGACGAAGCCGATCAGCTCGTTGCGCAGCAGCGCGAGCTCGCCGCCCGTCATCCCCTCGGTGTTTCGGCCGCTGAGCCGCAAGCGGCCTGAGCTCGGTCGGTCGAGCGTCCCGATCAAGTGGAGCAGCGTGCTCTTTCCCGCGCCGGATTTACCGACGATCGAGAGCATCTCGCCCTTCTCGATTCGAAGCGTCACGCCCTTGAGCACTTCGAGGTCCTTGCCGTCCTGCGTGTAGGTCTTTCGCAGGTCGTTGACCTCGACGATCAGCTCGGAGTCCGTGGTCATCAGCCGAAACGCATCCCTTCTACCGGTCTCATCCGAGCGGCGAACACCGCCGGCAAGATCGTCGCGATCAAGCAGAGCCCGACCGCGATGCACCAAATCATCCCGAAGTCCGAGAGGGCGACGAACACCGGCAGCCGGTCGATGTAGTAGACCTCTGGATCGAGAGGGATCCCGAGCACCCTCACCATCGTGCACACGAGCCACGCGGTGCCTGTGCCGAGCGTCCCGCCAACGAGCCCGATCAACAGCCCGACGTTGACGAACACCCTCGCGACGAACCCGTCCGTCGCGCCGAGCGCCTTGAGCAACGCGATCTCGCGCCCCTTCTCGGTCACGAGCAGCATCAGCGTGGCGAGCACCGCGAAGCTCGCGACGAACACCGCCACGCCGAGCAGCACGAACATCATGAGCTTCTCGAGCCCGAGGGCGCGAAAGAGGTTCTTGTTGAGCTCTTTCCAGTCGCGCACGCGCAGCTCTCGGCCGGTGGTCATCGGCGCGATCGTTCGCGCGATGGACTCAGCGTTGTCCACGTCGCCGACGCGGACCTCGATGCTGGTGATCTCGTTCGCGTGATAGTTGAAGAACTGCTGGGCGCTGCCGATCGTCACGAACGCGTACTTCGTGTCGTACTCGTACATGCCCGTGTAGAAGATCCCCGCGATCCGAAACTCTTGCGTCTTCGGGAGCGGGCCAGCAGGGGTCATCATTCCGCCGAACGGCGAGACCACGCGGACGGTGTCCCCCACCTGCAAGTGCAGGTTGGACGCGAGCTCGCGACCCACGATCAGGCCGGGAAAAACCAGCATGTTCTGCGCGGGTGTCGGCGGCGGCGGCAGCGGCGCGATGCCCTCGGGCAGCTCGTTGCGCTGCCTCGTGGCCGCACCTTGTCGATCGCGAAGGCGGTCGGTGTCTCGCGCGGTCAGCGGCCGCGTGTCCTCCGGAGGCGGATCGGTCAGCCGAACCGGCTCGGTGAGGTACTCGAGCCTGCCGCGAATGAGCTCGCGTCGGAGGTTGTCCGTCGCTCCGCCACGAGCGGGGTCGATGCCTCGAAGAATCACCCCCGAGAGGTTGGTCTGCGAAGTGACCATCACCTCTCCCTGGACGAGCGCCGTCGCGCTGGTGACGCCAGGAATGGCGCGGACGCGAGCGAGCATCGGCTGCCAGTCCGCGAACCCTCCGCGCTCGCGATCGACGACGACGTGCGCGTTGTTGCCGAGGATCTTTCGCTTCAGGTCGTTGCCGAACCCGGACATCACGCTGATCGTCAAGCAGAGCCCGAAGCTCGACAGCCCGACGCCCAAGAACGCGAGGAACGAAATCGCCGTCAAAAACCCGCTCTTTCGCGCGCGGAGCTGACGAACGGCCACCATCATCGCCCCAGCGGTGCGCTCGAGCGTGTCGAACAGGACGGGCAGCCACACGAAGCTCGACACGAGCAGGGCCTCGACGCAGAGCGAGATCGCCGCGAGCTTGATCGCCGCGGGCTTCATCGGGTTGACCTCGGGCTCGAGCTGCGTGACGCGCGCTGCGGCGCGAATCGCGAACGCGGTTCCGCCGACCAACGCGGCGGAGAACAACAGGTCGAAGAGTCCGCGCAGCCAACGCGCGCGCCGTCGAAGCAGGACGTGCTGGACGATCGCGAGCAGCGCCAGCAGCGCCGCCCCGGCGAGCACCGACGGCAACAAGAGGTCAGCGCGAGACCAGATCGCGGACTTCGTAGGCATCGCCTATTCGGCCTCGGGACGCATCGCGGGAAACAGCACGACGTCACGGATCGAGTGTTGGTTGGTGAGCGCCATCACGAGGCGATCGACCCCGAGCCCGAAGCCTGCGGTCGGCGGCATTCCGAACTCGAGCGCGCGGATGTAGTCAGCGTCGTAGTCCATCGCCTCTTCGTCTCCTCGTGCGCGATTCTCGACCTGGGCTCTGAAGCGCGCGGCTTGATCCGCGGGGTCATTGAGCTCGCTGAACGCGTTGCACAGCTCGCGCCCGTCGACGAACAGCTCGAAGCGATCGCACAGCTCGACCTCGATCTCGCCGTACTCCTCGAGCTGCCTCCTCGCGTCTTTTCTGCGCGCCAGCGGAGACACATCGAACGGGTAGTCCACGACGAACACCGGGATGCTCTTCTCGCCGGCCGCGTCGCGGTATCGCGTCGCGAGGTGAGGCTCAGCGAAGACCTCGTACAGCGCGAACAACAGCTCGCCCGCCGTGCGCGTCTTGGCGATGTACGCCTTGGCGTCCGGGCTCGCGCCCTCGCCTACGGAGAGCGCCGCGGACCGGGCCTGCGTCCAATCACCGTCGCCGCCGAGCAGCTTCCAGCGCAGCTTGATGATTTGCAGCGGACCTTCGAGCGCCTCGCTGACGAGGTCGGTCATTCGCTTGCGCGCGAACTGCGCGAAGGTGAACGACCGGCTCTCGGCGAACTGCGGAAACGCCTCGATGACCTTCGAGTCGACGAAGCGAAGGAGCTCCTTTGTGCTCTCCATCACGTCTTCGTACGTCGCGTAGGCTTGATAGCTCTCCACCATCGTGAACTCTGGGTTGTGGCGGACGCTCATGCCCTCGTTGCGAAAATTGCGGCCGATCTCGTAGACCCGGTCGAATCCACCGACGACCAGGCGCTTGAGGTACAGCTCCGGCGCGATTCGCAGAAACAAGTCCACGTCGAGCGCGTTGTGGTGCGTCCGAAAGGGCTTGGCCGCGGCGCCTCCCCGGATGGGGTGGAGCATCGGAGTCTCGACCTCCATGAACCCGCGGTGGTCGTAGAACTCTCGGATCGAGCGCACGATCAGCGAGCGAGCGCGAAACACCGCGGCGGTGTCCTGATTTTCGATGAGGTCGCGATATCGCTGGCGATAGCGCACCTCGACGTCCTCGACCGTCGAGAACTTCGCGATCGGCCGCACGGCCTTCGTCAACGGGCAAACAACGCGAACGCCGATCGAGAGCTGACCGGTCTTGGTGCGAAGCGGCGGGCCCTCAGCGAGCAGCACATCTCCGACGTCGACTTGATCGAGAATGGCCCAATCGCCCTCGCTCACGTCGCGCTTGGAGATGAAGAGCTGGATCTCACCGGTGCCGTCGCGGAGGTTGATGAAGCGCAGCTTGCCGGCCTCGCGCGAGAGCATCACGCGGCCGGCGACGCGGTAGCGCACGCCCTCTTGCGCGAGGGCCTCGAGCTGCGCCGAGTCGTGCTTGGACTCACCGTCGTGCGTGATGTTGATCGCGTGGATACGCGTCAGCGGCCCGGTGTCGTTTCCGTAGGGATTGTAGCCAGATTCCGCCCAGCGCGCGCCCTTGTTGCGACGCAGCTCCATCATGGACTCGAGGTCGGAGCTCGCTGGGGTCGCTGGTGGATTCGGGGTCTTGTCGGCCATGGATCGTTGGCGCGCAGAGAAACACTCGATTCTCCGCCGCGCAAGCGCCGCGAGGCACCGTCGCAAAACGGCGACCGCGACGGACGAATCGAAGGCGCACGAAGCGGTCGCAGCGCGCGCCGGTGCTCGCCGCCCGACAGCTCGGCGCGTCTTCGAACCGCGCGCGAAGCGATCGCAGAGATGGACGCGGCTATCGCTGGCGAACGGGCAACGTGACGCCCTCGCGAATCGACTCGCCGCCTGCGGCGCGCCAATCGCGGATGCGTTTTTCACGGAGCGTGAACGCGCCGCCGAGCACGATCAGCAAGAAGACGATGAATCCCAGAGCAAACTGGCGCCCGTTGAGACGCTTCTTCGCCGATGGATCCGGGCCTGGCAGGGGAATCATGGCGACGCTCCGTCCAGCCACGCGCGCCACGGAGTGTCCTCCGTCGCTTCGACAGGCCGCGAGACGCCGCCCACGATCACCCGCAACTGAACGCCACCTGCGGCGTCGAGCCACACCGAAGCTCCGTCCATGGACGTCACTTCGGCGTCGCCCTGGCTGCTCTGGTAGAGCTTCTCGAGGGCCGCTGCGAGCGCGCCGTTGTCCTTCGCGAAGCCCTCGAAGTATCCGCGCTCGTCCTGGTGGCTCGAGCGCACCTCACGAGGCCGACGTGCGACAAAATAAGTGTGTCCTCGGACCATGCGACCCGAGCGTTGTGCCGCGTACCGGACCCGCGCGCAAGGTGAAGCGACATGTTGTGCCGTCCGACCCGGGACGGCGTGGCGGTCATCAGCAAAAGCCCTGCGGGGGCCCGCCGTCTGGCTCGCTGCACGCGTAACAATCGCCGCGGGGCGGCATCGTGATCGTCGGGTGTGCAACGCAAACAGAGCACCGATATCCAGTCGGCTGACCGATGTACATCGTCGCCATCGCGGGCGGCGGCGGGCAGGTCCAACACCCGAACTCTGCTCCCATCGGAAGCCGATTCGGATCCGCGCACGGCGACACGCCATCCGCCGTCGCGTCCGCCATCGCATCCAATGCCGCGACGTCCTGCATCGAGCCGGTCGGGCCACACCCTGCGATCAACCCCACCGAGAGCGCCGCCGGAAGGACGAGCGCGGATCGTCTTTGCATGCTCACGATCGTACTCCGCGCGACGCCGAGACGTACGCCCGAAGTCCGGGCATCACTGCAACGATCGCCCGGGCGCGATGCGAGAGACTGTTCTTCACGGACTCGTCGAGCTCGGCCAGCGTCTCGTCGAAGCCGTCCGGAACGAGCAGCGGGTCGTAGCCGAAGCCTCCACTTCCCCGCGGAGCATCGAGCACCCGGCCGCCGCAGGTGCCCACGCCGAGGATCACGCGCTCGCCGAGCGGGCCCTTGCAGTCGGCCACCGCGACGCAACAGCGAAACCGCGCGGTGCGAGCGGCCGCCTCGACGCCGTCGAGCGCCGCGACGAGCGTCTCGCGGTTGGCCTGATCGCGACCGTGAACTCCGCCAAACCGAGCCGAGAACCAGCTTGGTGCGCCGCCGAGCGCGTCGACCTCGAGACCCGAGTCGTCGGCGAGCGCGAGCAAGCCCGAGCGCCGCGAAGCCTCGAGCGCCTTGGCCGTCGCGTTGCTGCGATAGTCTGCAAACGGCTCGTCGAGGTCGTCGATGCCCACGTCGCGCAGCGAAATCAGCGAAAAGCCCTGAATCAACGCGCGAAGCTCGCGGAGCTTTCCCTGATTCGCCGTCGCCACGAGCAGCGTCGGCGCACCCTCGGCGGCCCGCTCGCTCATCGTGCCATCAGGTCGAGGACGTTGACGCCGGCCTTGGTGAGCGCGTCGCGCTGCAGGCGACCGAGGTGAATGATCCCCTCGAGCGCCATGTCGACCAGCGAATCGACCTTCTTGCGGTCGATCGGCGCGGTCTCGGCAGTGCACTGGATTTCGACGATCTTGCCGGTGTCCGTGGCGATCACGTTGAGGTCCATGTCCGCGCGCGAGTCCTCGTCGTACGCGAGGTCGAGCATCGAGCGACCGAACGCCTCTCCAGCGCTCACCGCAGCGACGCGGCCGCGGATCGGGCCCTGCGTGATCAATCCACGCTTCTTCCACTTATCGATCGCGATCGCGAGCGCCACCATCGAGCCGGTGATCGACGCGGTGCGCGTTCCGCCGTCGGCCTCGAGCACGTCGCAGTCCACGTGAAACGTTCGCTCTCCGAGCGCCACGAGGTCCACCGACGCGCGCAACGCGCGACCGATGAGCCGCGCGATCTCCTGCGTTCGTCCGCCGAGCGGGCGACCGTTGAATCCGTCGCGGTTCTGCCTTCGGCCGCCGGCCCTGGGGTGCATGAGGTACTCCGCGGTGACCCAGCCCTTGCTCTGCCCGCGCAAGAAGTCCCGGACCCCTTCTTCGATCGAGACCGTACAGAGCACCACGGTGTTGCCCGCGCGGTAGAGCACGCTGCCCTCCGAGCCCTTGTGCCAGCCGGGCTCCATCGACACCGCACGCAGTTCTGTGTCCCCTCGACCGTCGGTTCGCGGCATCGCTCGCCTTCTCTCTCTTCGATTGTGACTACTACGTCACGACGACCGTCCGTCGCGACGCGCGAGGGGTATCACGAATCGCTCCCCGAAATAGAGACCGCGTCGCAGCTCGCGAGAGAACGTCGTTCAGCCGGCCTCGGACTCGAGCGACTCGACCATGGCGCGCAGCTGCGCCTCGACGTCCTTGCGCTGGCTGCTCTCGAAGGCCAGCGCGATCAGCGCAGAGAGCGACGCGGCGAACTGCTCTTCGTCCGCGGTCCAGGTCCTCGCCTTGCCCGTGTGCTCGTTGCAGAGGACGCCGATCATCCGGCCCCCGACGCGAATCGGCGCGTCGAGCATCGACTCGATCCCGAGCGGACGGAGGTAGCCCACCGAGAACTCGCTCGTGCGCTCGTCGCGATGCGCGTCGTGCGCGGCGATCATTTGCTCGCCGGCAAGCGCCGCGAAGTATCGGGGATACGATGTCGCCGGCAGCTCGACGCCGCGGTCGTGCGCGTGATCCGCGGCGACGTAGATGTCCACACATCGAATGCTCGAGCGCTCGGGGCCGTAGGTCCACACGCTCGAGCGCGCGACGCCGAGCTCAGAGCAGGCCGCCTCGGTGATCGCTCCGAGCGCTCCCACGAGGTCGCCGCTGGACAGCGCTTCGTTTCGAGCGAGCTTTCCGAGCAGCTCGTAGCGCATCCGCAGCCGGGCCTCTGCCTGGATTTGTCGGGCGGCCGCGAGCACGAGAGCGTCGAGCGTCGCGAGCTCGTGCGCGCCATCGTCGCCGGGAGCGCCCTTCGCGCGGAGTCTCGAGATCGCTTCCTTGGCGCGCTCGAGCAGCGGCGCGTCGAGTGCTGAATCGTGGTCGTTCATCAGGTGCTCCCTCTTTGTGGTCGAGCGCGCGAAGGCAGGCGCGCGCTCATCGAGACGGCTCGATCAACGAACGGAGCGCCTCGCGCAGCGAGTTCGAATCAAACGGCCGCATCAAGAGCGTACCAAATGCGCTCACTCTCGGCGCGAGCGAGACCGCGTCGATCCGCGACGCCACCAGCACCGCGGGGACTCCCGCAGTCGCCGGATCCTCGCGCAGCCGTCGCAACAGCTCGAGCCCATCGATGCCCGGCAGCATGAACTCGGCGACGACGAGCATCGGCCGCGACCGACGAGCCTGCTCGAGGACGTCCGCACCGCTCGACGCGGCGACGACCTTGGCCCCTCGACCGAGCACCGGGCGCAACATCGTGCGCGTGAGCGCGGCCTGCGTCGCGTTGGAGTCCGCCACGATAACCGATCCATCGTTTCCCGCGGCTTCGGGCGCCGACGACTTCCTCTGTTGAACGGTCGTGACGTCCCCCTGTTCGACGAGAACGGCCAGCGCCTTCGCGGTTCGCAGATGTCCCAGCGTCGAGACGTCGAGCAGACGATCCACCGTTCGCACGCCATCGACCAGCGAACAGACGTAGCGCTCGTCGGAACCCGTGCTGATTTGCCCCTCGGCGCCGGACACAGACTGCAAGACCGCGCCTCGATCGCCGACACGCGCCAGGTATGCCGTGAGCGCCGCGTCACGAATCCACCGCGACATGCTCGCGAACTCGTCGTCCGTGGCCCGGCGCTCCGAACGCATCACTCCGAGCCGCTCCAGCGCGTCGTCGAAGCGCCCCAACTCGACGAGCGTCACCACCGACTGCGGGGCAACCGTCGGTGGAATCAACGGGTTCGAAAGGCGCTGTCCGACCATCGCGAACACGATACTCAAAGCCGCAATTAGTAGGTCAACAAATGAACCGTTTATTTACACATTTCGACGCGTTGCTTCCCAGGAATCCCGCTTCTCGCTCAAGTCCCGCTCGGCGCCGCTCCCGGAATCCAAAGAACGAAGCGCGCCCCGTGCCTCGCGTGCTTCGCGACCTCCGCGACGATGGTCCCGTTGTGCGCCGCGACGATCTCGCGTGTCAGCGACAGCCCCAGCCCGGTGCCCTTCTCCTTCGTCGACACAAACAGCTCGAAGAGCCGCTCTCGAACCTCTTGCGCAAGCCCCGGTCCGTTGTCCTCGACCGACACCTCGACGCCGCCCCGCACCCACTCCACGCCCACGCGAATCGTCGGCCGTTCTCCAGCACGATACGTCACCGCCTGCAGGGCTTCGCGCGCGTTTCGCAGAAGGTTGAGCAGCGCTTGCCGCAGCTGCCCCTCGTCGACCGCGGCGAACACTGGCTCGTCGGCGCTCACCACCAGCGCGACGCCCGCGCGCTCGAGCTCGGGCTTCATGAAGTTCGCCGCGTCTTTCACGAGGACCGAGACGTCCTCTCGCTCGAGCCGCGGCTGCGGCAGCCGCGCCACGCGCAGGTACTCCTCGGTCACGCTCGTCAGCCGATCGACCTCTCGTTGCATCGCGCTCACCAGCTTGTTCGCGTCGTCGCTCGCCTTGCTCTCGACGAGCTCCTCGGCCAGGAGCTCTGCGTTGAGCGCCAGCGACGTCAGCGGGTTTCGAACCTCGTGCGTCACGTGCGCGGCCATGCGTCCGATCGCCGCGAGCCGCTCGTTTTGCAGCAGTCTCGACCGCGTTTGCTCGCGCTCCGTCACGTCGTCCAGCACCACCAGCGCGCCCCTTCCGTCGCCAGACACCACGAACTCCACCACGAGACCGTCCAACGATCGGTCGCCAAATTTCACGGCGTCGAAGCTCCGCCCGGCGCTTCCTGCGATCACGTCGCGCACCGCGGCCGCGAGCCCCGCGACCGCTCCGAGCGGCCCGTCTTCGATCGAACGGCCCTCGAGCGTCGCGTCGCTCACCAGCCTCGAGGCGGCGGGGTTTACGCTCGCCACGACCCCGGCGCTGCTGACGACCACGACCCCCGCGCGCAGCGTCGCCACGACCTGCTCGAGGTGTCGCTCGGCTCTGCGAAGCTGCTCGGCTTGCTCCCTCAGCGCGGTATCCCGATCGCGCACCGCCTCGACCATGTTTCCAAACTCCCGCGCGAGCTCGCCGATCTCGTCGTCGCGAGCGACGACTTCACGCTCGGTGAGGTCACCTTTCGCCACCGACCGGACCCGCTCGCGCAAGGCGAGCAACGGATCGAGCGCCCTTCGCGCGGACACGAGCATCACGACGCCAAAGCCGAGCGCCATGGTGGTCGCAGCGACGAGCAGCTGAAGCGTTCTGCGCTGCTCGTTCGCGGCGTCCACCGCGAGCGCGCTCATCCTCGCCTCGAGCGATCGCGCCGCCGATCGCAGCGCAGCGAGCGCCGTTTGCTCCGCGGCGCCGAGCTCGCGATACACCCGAGCGCTCGCCCGCGGATCGCCCAGCGCCGTCGCGTCGAACAGCTCGATGTACCGCGGCTCGCTCTCGCGAAACACCCGCTCGACGGTGTCGACCTCGTCGCTCAGCGACGCCACCAACGCCCGGTCTTGCGGAGACTCTGCGTCGGCGCGCGCCGCCTCGACGCTCACCCGCGCCCGCGCGAGCACCCTACGCCGCGCGCGACGCGCGGCTTGCAGCCACGACCGCGCCGCTGGGTCGCGCGTCACCGCCGCGCGCTCGAGCAAAACGTCCATCGTGTCCTGGTTGTTGTAGAGCCGCTCGAGCAGCGACGAGAGCGGGAGGTACCGTTGATTCTGCAAGCGCAACGCCGTCGCCGCGCGCGACTGTCGGTACACCGCGTAGCCGCCGACGACCGCGAGCGCGGCGAGCAGCGCCAAGAACCCAGCGACGATGTCCGTTCGTACGCTGCGCCGCGACTGCTTCGGAGGTGCTGCGGACAACACGCGCTCCCGCTCAGCGAACGTTGAGCTGCTGCGCGAGGGCGCGCACGTCGGCGTCGGTCGGAGCGAGCCGCATCGCCTCGCGCAACCTCCGCTCGGAGGAGCGTCGATCGTTCGATGCGAGGTGCACTCGCGCGAGACCGACGAGGGCCTTGACCCGCACCGGCGGCGGAGGCTCGAGGGCGAGCGCGCTCTCGTACTCGAAGACCGCCTCGGCCCTGCCGTTGGTCTCGGCGAACGCCCGACCGAGCGCGACGTGCGTCGCGGCTTCTTCGGGGTCGACGAACCTCGCATGATCGGCGAGCGCGCGAATCTCTTGCCACTGATTGCCCTGCGCGAGCCGCTCGAACAGCCGTCGCAGCGCCTCTCGATTGTGCTGATCGAGCCTCACGACTTGTCTGAGCGCCGCCAGCTCGTCCGCAGGCCGATTCGCCCGCTGGTGAATCTGCGCGAGCGCCTCGTACGGCGCCGACTGCGTCGGATCGAGCCGAACCGACGCCTCGAGCGCCGCGCGGTAGCGAGCATCGTCTCTGGCCCCCCGCGCGGCCTGGGCCTCGAGCTCGCGCAGCTCGTATCCGTCGACCCGCGTTCGAAACAGCGCGTCGAGCTCCGTGAGAGCGCCGCGCGCGTCTCGCTGGCCGACGGCGAGCTGCACCTTCACGTACCGCGCGAGCGCGTTGTTCGCGTCGGCGGCGATCGCTTGATCGGCCCACCGCCTCGCGTCGTCCGCGCGTCCCGCGACGAGCGACGCGGCCGCGGCGCGCGCCTTGTGATCGGCCGTCGCCGTAGGGGCCTGCGCCTCGCGTTCGATCCGCTCGCGATCGCGAAACTGCGACGCAGCGAAGGAAAATTGCCCGCGAAACCGCTGCAGCCGCTGCCGCGTGTGCTCGCGAAACAGTCGATCGAGCTCGTCGGCGGTCACGTTGAGCCCGCGCTGGATCACCTCGGGCGTGGACATTCCCTGTCCCCATAGGGGAAGCAGCCGCGCGACGCGATCGAACGTGTATCGGTCGATCATGAACTCCACGAGCTTCGACGCCGCGTAGTACGCGACGATCATGTCTTCGCCCGAGCGAGCGTGGGTGAACGCGGTGTTCATCTCGGCCACGCGAGGAACGCGTCCGCCCTCGAGCGCCTGCAGAAGCTCGCGGTCCATCTCCCGCGCCCACTCGGGGTGCGAATGAAACGACTCCCACTCGCTCAAACCCTCGGTGAACCACCGCGGCACGCGCGAGCGCGAGAGCTGAATCGCGAACACGTGACCGAGCTCGTGCCAGAGGATCTGCGCCCAGTTGAAGCTCGCGGCGCGCGGCGAAATCGCGGTGATCACCTTGCCGAAGCACACGCCCTGCACGCCGATCTCCGGCAGACCCGCGGTGCGCACCGAGAAGTGCTCGTTGTCCGCGAACATCTCGACGCGCAGCGGACCCTGCGGCGTAAACCGATAGCGCCGCACCATGTCGTCGTACGCCTGGCGAAGCAGCCGCGGGACGTACCGCGTGAGCACCGGACGCTCTTCGTTGTGAAAGCGAATCACGAACGGCCCGTGCGTCTCTGCCGTGTACTGGGTCGCGATGACGTCCTCGTACAGGTTGAGCATGTTGTAGACGCGCACGTTGTAGCGATCGCTGCGAAAGCTCTGGTTGAGCTCTTCGAGCCCCTGGTCCTCGTCGCCCGTGCGCAAGAGGTTCATGCCGAGCTGCGCGCGCATCCAGCCCTGCAGTCGACGGTCTTGCGCGACCGCCGGCCGCGTGAGCCCGCGGCGCATCTCGGTCGCGGCCTCCTCGTAGCGGTGCGTCCAGTCGGCGAACTCCGCCAGCAGCGCGTACGCCTCGACGTACACCGGTGAGACGCGAAACACCTCGTCCATCGCGCGCGCGAAGCCCTGCGTGTCGTTGCCTACGAAGCGGATCACCGCCTTGGTCGAGAGCGCCTCGAGCGAGCGCGGGTTGATCGCCAGCGCGCGATCGACCATTCGATCCGCAGCCGCGACCTCCTCGTCGCGAAGGATCATCTGCGCGCGCACGGCGAACGCCTCCGCGAGGTTCGGGTTGACCCGCAGCGCGGCGTCGAGATCCTCGGCCGCTTTGTTGAAATCCATGTCGTTTGCGAGGCGCGTCTCGGCCATCAGCAATCGCGCCCGAGGATGGTTCGCGTTGATCTCTAGCGCCTCGCGAAGGGACTCAGCGGCGTGGCCGGTGTCCTCTTTCGACAAGAAGAGCTCGGCGTGCTCGATGAGCGTCTCGACCCGTCGTCGATCGGCGTTGATCGACCCGTTGAACGCGTCGTTGGCGTCTTGCACCGACCCGAGCGCGCGCATCGCCATCCCGAGGTACGCGAGCGCCTCGGCGTCCCTGAGCACCGCCGTCCTCGCGTTGGGACGGTTGGGCGTCGAGGGGTGATCTTCTTCTTCTTGCTGCGCGTCGTTGTATTCGTCGACGAGCGGCTGCGCGAGCTCTTCGGCCTGGTCGCGCCGGCCGAGCCTCGCGCACCACGCGCCTGCGAGCGCACGCGCGCGACGGCCAACGGCGATCCGGCGGCTGTCGAGCGCCTGTCGCCACCGCGCGATCGCGTCGTCGTATTGCCCGACGGCCGCGAGCGCTTCTCCCTCGATCGTGAGCCCGTCGACGCGCGTCGCGCCAGCGCGCCCCAAGCGCTGGCCGAGCGCGCGGGCGTCGGGATATCGCCCGGTCTCGAGCAGCACGCGGCCGAGCAGCACGTCCGCTGGCGCACGTTCGCGTCCCGTCGCGGCGCGCAGCAACGTCTCGGCTTGCGCGTACTCGCCGCGCGTGATCGCCGCCTGCGCCGGGGCGAGGTCGGCGCGAGCAGAGATCGGCGCGAGCACGAGCGCGGTCGCCAAAAGGGGGCCGAGGAGTTTGCTAGCCATCACGACGCGTCGATCGTTGCACGAGCCCGCACTCGACGCACCCCTCTCCGTTCGTGCGACGTCAGGCCCGGTCCGCGCTCGCGAACGCCCGACCGACGTCACTCTGGGAGGATGATCCCTTTGGCTCGCAGCTCTTCGCGGTGCTCGTCGATCACGACGAGAAACTCGTGGGCGCAGTACGGATCGAACTGCGTGCCCGAACAACGCTCGATCTCCTCGATCGCGACTACAATTCTGGACAACGAAAGGCGTGATGCCTGACAAAGCTGTTGCGATCCTCATGCGGCA